>Ga0185299_10002292_pt1 | contig 30288 bp, 40 predicted proteins | sample PaiPotPPA55metaG_FD_128002 | JGI IMG/M metagenome (GOLD analysis project Ga0185299, IMG submission 128002) | Iron sulfur acid spring bacterial and archeal communities from Banff, Canada, to study Microbial Dark Matter (Phase II) - Paint Pots PPA... ...
GCTGGGACATGCCACCGGCGACAAGCTTCTTCAGTCCGTTTCAAAGCGATTGCTAGCTGGCCTGCGCGGTTCCGACACCGTCAGCCGCCAGGGCGGAGATGAGTTCGTGATCCTGCTTTCGGAAATCGCTGATCCGGAAGATGTGACCACGAGCGCAAGAAAAATACTTCTTTTACTCAATGCACCCCACTCCATTGGGGGGCAAGATCTGCTTATCGGTGGCAGCATCGGCATCAGCGTCTACCCGGCAGACGGAGAGGACGCCGAGACGCTAATCAAGAATGCGGACACCGCGATGTACCGCGCCAAGGAAAGGGGGCGCAACAATTTCCAGTTCTTCAAGGCGGAAATGAATCTGAAGGCCGTAGAGCGGCAATCTCTCGAAGGCAGCCTGCGGCGCGCTTTCGAGCGAGAAGAGTTCTTATTGCATTATCAGCCGAAAGTAAATCTCGACACGGGTGAGATCACGGGAGGCGAGGCGTTGATACGCTGGCAGCACCCGGATCGAGGACTCGTCCCTCCATCCCAGTTCGTACCCATCGCCGAAGATTGTGGCCTAATCCTCCAGATCGGCCGTTGGGTGCTGCGCGAAGCATGCAGTCAAGCGCGCGCCTGGCAGAACTCGGGACTGCCGCCATTGCCGATTGCCGTCAACGTTTCCGCCGTCGAGTTCCGCGATAAGGGTTTTGCCGAACGTGTCCGGACGGTACTCTCGGAAACTGGCTTGGAAGCACGATATCTCGAACTCGAGCTCACCGAAGGCGTCCTTATGGAGGATGCCGAATCCATGGTCTCCGTACTTCAAGAGCTCAAAATGATGGGGGTACACCTTGCAGTGGATGACTTCGGCACCGGCTATTCCAGCCTGAGCTATCTTCGCCAGTTTCCCATTGATGTCTTGAAAATTGACCAGTCCTTTGTCCACCAGATCACTGCCGATCCTGATGATTCTAAGATCGTCAGCGCCATAATTAACATGGCGAAGAGCCTCAAGCACGTTGTAGTTGCCGAGGGCGTCGAAACGCGAGAACAGAGGAATTACCTTCAGGCCCAGCATTGCGCGGAAGGACAAGGCAACCTCTTCAGCCGGCCCTTAGCCGCCGCCCGATTCGCCCACTTCATAAAGGCGGCATGACAGAAACTGTCGTCCAATTGGAAGTCGGACCTCGATGCACCCCTGGAGCTAGCGAATAGTATTTGACGTCAGGCACGAACTCTTTGTGATCTGCTCAAGTAAGTAGGAGCACGTTGTTCTTAGAACTGATTCTCTCCGTTCGTGAATAAGAATGTAGACGTTCTCGAAAGCAACTTCCCATGCGAGGGGAATGCACCCGGCCACGCACCTGAGGCGAACGACGGACGGGGTTCACCATCTGCCAATCGTCCCCGGCCTTCTGATCCGCTTGGGCTCTAAGAATCACCTTTGCCTTGAAGTGACGAACCCTGTCTTAAAAGCACCAAAGGTTTAGTGGGATCTCAGCTTAGCTGAGACCGGATGTGTCGACTCTTCTGTCTCTCGACAGTCTTGACACTCTGCCACTGAGATCCCGAGGCCGTGTTTTCTATGACTTAACTATTACTCCGAGATGGGCCCATACATGCAACATACGCGACAGCAACAAACGCGAAGCGGAGCAACGGTGGAACTGGTGACATTCTGTAACGCGAACTCGTCGCAGGCGGGTCAGTGGATCCAAGCCCCCCATCGCGTTCAAGAGGCACTGTCGCACACGCTTGCCCTCCCCCTTGGGAGCGCTTCGAGGGTCTGGTGGTCTGCTGGAATTTCTTTGGACGCAGATCACCAGACGTTGCAAGAGGCGTTTCGACGAAGCAGTGCGCAGCGTATGCAGCGTTACGCCATATCTCGAAACTCTATCGGCAGAAGGAGGCACTTGTATGTTTGCTCGCGTTGTCGAAAGCCAATCGACAGTTGGCCGAAGTGAACAAGTCGCCCGCAAGTTGAACAACGACGTTCTACCGATTCTGCAAAAGCAGCCGGGCTTTGTCGACTTTCTTGCGCTTTCCGATAAGACAACCGCCGAAAGGCTGGTGTGCGTCAGGTTCTGGACCTCGCGAGAAGATGCCGAGGAATATCACCGCCAGCACTATGACACGATCACCGAATTTTTGAAGCCAATCCTGGAGTCTCCTCCGACATTTGAGACTTTTGCGGTAAATGCTTCAACAGCACATCGCATTTGCGGTTGGCAGAGCAGCTTGAGTGGGCTGCTGCAATGGCTCTGGTGCGGATCAATAGAGAAAAAGCCGTGCTCGACGATGTCGCAAACTGCTTTCCATCTTGTTGAGTTGTTTGGAAGGGAATCATGGCCCTGTCTCTGCTAGGAGGAAAGGGGTACGCCGTGTTCTGAGCGAACGCACGATTGGGTTTGGATAGCTTGCACGTAAACGGCTTTTGTCTCCCGGAGTCCCTTCGTGGCAACATTTAAGAAACGTCGCAAATTCCATCCTCAGACATTCCTTTCGACCGTTGAAGTTGGCAGGACACTCGCAGTTTTTCCCCGGAAACAGACGATCTTTTTTCAGGGCGAGTCCTCCGATGCTGTCTTTTACATACAAAAAGGGAAAGTAAAACTCACTGTGCTGTCAAATAACGGGAAGGAAGCCACCATAGGCATTCTGACCGAGGGCGACTTCTTCGGAGAAGGTTGTCTCAGAACGCAAGCTTTCCGCATCTGCTCCGCGACCGCAATGACCGATTGTACGGTGATGCGAATCGACAAGAAATCCATGCTGGACGTGATTCACACGGAACATGCATTTTCGGACATGTTCGTTGCCTATCTGCTGACGCGGAACATTCGATACGAAGAAGACTTGGTTGACCAGCTTTTCAATTCTAGTGAAAAAAGACTAGCTCGGATTCTGCTGTTGCTGGCTCACTTCGGACAAGACGGAAAACCCGAAGTCGCAATTCCACAAATCACTCAGGAAACTCTGGCAGAGATGGTAGGTACGACTCGCGGGCGAGTCAATTTCTTCATGAACAGGTTCCGAAAATTGGGTTTTGTTGATTATCAAACGGGCGACGAATTACAGGTCCACAGTTCACTTCTCAGCGTGGTCCTCCACGATTAGCTTCAATTGCCGTAATGCTTCCCGCTCTGCTACCGCCCAAGTGTGCACTTTGGATCAGCGCAGCCATCCTTTTCAACCGTATGCTCTACGTAGAGAGGATCGTCGTGGCGAATCAAAGCCCACTGGATCATCGAATATGAGCCGTATCAACAAACTGACACGCAAACTGCGCAAATCTGCGCAACCGCCTCTCTCATACGCTGGAGCACCTGCTGAGGCAGATCGGGCCTAGAGTCCACCCCTCGACCACGACTGCAGAGCTGCAGTGGCGTTCGCCTTTTCAATCTGGCCTTATTCCGACGCCTGTCGCACAAGTCAGGGTGCGCGTCTGACTGTGCAATGTTGACCAGTTTTGCCGCAATACATCGTCGATTATCGTCTGTCGGCCCTCTTGATGTTTCAGACATGGGCTGTGACGCTCCGTCCTTCAGGTCAGTGGTTAGCCGGTAGAAACGCACGGGGAGAAGGTTTTCATCATGGCTACGAATCTCAGCACTTGCCATCCCGGAGATGGCATCGAAGCATTGAATCGATTGCCCGGGTTGGCGGAACCTCTGTTGCAAATCGACTTGGATCGTGAGCTCCTGCAACTGCGGCGAGAAGACTCCTGGCAGCGGGAGACTGGGCGAAGCTCCAAAACCCTCGCGAAATATCCGGACTTCCGAATCGTTCTAATTCTGATGAAGAGCGGCACAAGAATGCGGCAGCATAAAGCAGAGGGAAGGATCTCTATCCAGCAACTGAAAGGGCAGGTCTGTATCCACTTGGCCGACCGAAAGGTGACTATGTCGGCCGGCCATCTGTTGGTCCTGGACTGCGGCGTTCTGCACGACGTCGAAGCGCTTGAAGAGAGTGCTTTGTTGCTGACCCTCTCTTGGCGAAGAGAGGGGGGCGATACTGCAAAGTCATTTTCGTCTACTCAGCAACTGTTAGACGAGGAGGCAGTGTCGCGGATGGATGATGAAGATGGCGCCCCTGACATGGCGAGCCGACCGGAACCGCCATTGTTGGAGTTAAACGTAAATTCGGGTTTGAAAGGTGAGCGATGAGGCGAACCGTTTTTCTGGCAGCAATGAGCTTGATGTGCGTGCTGAGCTTGAGCGCCCAACAACACACCATCGACACGCAGAAGTCCACGTTAACGATCCACGTCGGCAAGACGGGCGCACTCTCAGGGCTGGGACACGAGCATGAAGTGCGAGCGCCGATTCACAGCGGCTCGGCGGACACGGGTTCGTATCCTGCGGTTGAAATGCACGTGGATGCGCGCGCGCTGCGCGTGATCGACAAGGACGAATCCGAGAAAGATCGAGCTGAAGTGCAGAAGACGATGCTGCCCGGAAGTGCTCGATAGCGAGCAGCATCAGGAGATCGTGTTTAAGTCCACTGGGGCGGAGCCTGCAGGCCAGGGACGGTGGACCCTGCGCGGGAATCTGACGCTGCGCGGGCAGACGCGGCCGGTTACGGTGCACGTTGCGCTAAAGGACGGCCGGTACACAGGCGAGACCGTCGTGAAGCAGACCGATTTCGGGATCAAACCTCCCGGAAAGGCAGGTGTCAGAGCTAAAGACGAAGTTAGAATCGAGTTCGACGTCCGATTGGCCTCGTAAGGCGCGGAAGATTTGCCGGATACTGAAGCTTGTCCCCACCCGCGGACGATTGCGCTCGGGCCGAACAAGAAAGAACGGGTTCCTGGAGGTGCACAGCATGCTGACAAATAGGCCTAAGACAAAACTTCTTGTAGACGGTGGAGATCCCGAAGAAACGCTCCGGATTAAGAACTTGATCGGGTTTGTTGATGGGCAGACCACCAATCCATCTCTGATCGCAAAAAACCCGGAGATTCAAAGGCGCCTCGCCTCCGGTCACCAGTTGAGTGAGCAAGAAGAAAAAGACGCATACAAGAAGATTGTGCAAAGCATCAAAGCATCTCGCCACTTGTGGGAGATGATGGGGTGTCCATTGAGGTATTCGCAGATCTCGATAGCCGTGCCGAGCAAGGGTTTACAGGAATGGACAGCAGTAGGCTTTCCTATGCCGGACCAAGATTTCAAGTACAAAGCGGTCGACGCGAAGGGCAAGCGGCTGAAACCGATCGCATACAAAGAACCAAAGAACTGGACTTGGACCTTCCATGGGATAGCTTTGATCTTGCACACGAACTTACAACCAGGAGCATTCAGAAATTTGTGGCTGACTGTCAGAGCACACTAAGACGATCGGCATAGTGGCTGCAGATCGTCATAGCTATCGTTGTTTGCGCGACGAATTAAGTCCGTTGCTCCACGCGGCCTTCGGATCACGGGCTGTGCTCCCTTTACCTTCTTCGGGATTGTGCCAGCCGCCCACGTCGAGAGCCAAGCGGTCCGCCTCACGAGGTCCCCACAAGCCTGGTTCGTATGGATGCAGGGGTGCTTCATTTGCGAGTATGGGATCGACGATAGCCCACGCAGCTTCCACCGCGTCCTCGCGAACGAACAGCATGCCATCTCCATGCATAGCATCTCCCAAGAGCCGCTCATAGGCATCAACCTCGTCCGCGGTGGGCTCCTCGACTACCGAAAGATGCGCTGGCTTGGAGACAAGTTCTTCGCCGGGTCGCTTCACTCGGGCACTGAGGCTAAGCGAAATTTCTCCTGGACCGAGGCGAAAGCGGAAAAAATTGCTCGATTCGTCCCCCAAAATGTCGAGCGGAGGCTTTCTGAGTTTGACCAGCACTTCCGTTGTCGTAACCGGCAGGCACTTTCCAGCGCGAATCAGGAAAGGGACACCTGACCACCGCCATGATCGAACCTCCAGGCGCACGGCCGCAAACGTCTCCACCTTGGATTCAGGTACGACTCCTTTTTCTTTTTTGTAGCCATTGAACTGGCCTCGCACCAGATGCTTTGGGTCCAGCGGTGGAATGGTGCGGAATACTTTGACCTGTTCATCGCGGATAGCGTCGCAATGCATCCCCGTGGGAGGCTCCATGGCCAGAAAAGCTACAACCTGAAGCATGTGGTTCTCGACCACATCGCGGATTGCTCCGGTGGCGTCGTAAAACTGACCCCGCCCCTCGATGCCGAACTTTTCAGCCATCGTGATCTGCACACTCTCGATGTAATTCCGATTCCAGATCGGCTCCAGAAAACTATTGGCAAAGCGAAAGAATAGAAGATTGAGGACTGCCTCTTTACCGAGGTAGTGGTCGATGCGAAAGATTCTAGATTCCGGAAGCACCGCATGAAGTGCGGCGTTTAACTGCTGTGCGGAAGCAAGGTCGTGTCCAAACGGTTTCTCGACAATGACTCGCGAATTCTTGATGCAACTCGATTTTGCGAGAAATTCGACGACACTTATAAATAGATTGGGTGGAATTGCCAGATAATGCGCCGGGCGGCTGGCTGAGCCAAGCGTTTTCTTCAAAAGTTCGAAGGTCGCAGGTTTCTGATAATCGCCGCCGACATAGCGAAGCAACTTTAGCAGCTTGGCCAAGGCTTCTTGATCGATCTCGCCTCCCTGCTGCTGGATGCTATCGCGCACGCGCTCTTTGAGATGTTCATCCGTCCGCGCAGCCCTGGCAACCCCAATCACGGGTACATCCAGATGACCATGTCGGACCATGTGATAAAGAGCGGGGAAGGTCTTCTTATGAGCTAGGTCTCCCATGGCGCCGAATAGAACTAGGGCATCGGCTGGCGCCGTTTTTTCCACGTGTTTTCCTGTCGCGCATCCTTCTCTTAGATCCGGCATGAACTTCTCCTAGTGCCTTGGTAGGCAACCTGATAGCACAATGTAATGCTGACAAGAACGAAGTCCACATTATGTCGCTCAAGATGGCGAAGTGACCGCAAGAGAAACGACACCATGCGGGAAGTCATCGGGCGTATCAGCCGTGCAAGCGTACGAAATGACGGACGTTTTTCGCCAGTGAGCGCCCGCCCAACCGCGTCGGAGGTCTGGCCATCTTGCCCCGCTGTCGGCAACATCTAGGTCCTGTTGTAGCTGAGGGTGTTTGATCTTATGTCCCCGGCAGCCGATCCTCCAATGTCTGACTGAGCGACTCAATAGATGTATTCTGGCTAAGATCACGGATCTCCTTATCCGCCATGATGTTCTGAAGGCCCATATGCCCGCAGAGTGTGCGTACCATCTGTAACAGCTTCGTGATTTCCTTCTCTGCCAACAAGTCAACTTGCAAATTCAGGTGGTCTCGACGCTCCCCTCGGCGCATCATGCGGTTCTGACGCATGAGTATGAAGCTGGAGAGAATGACCGCCTCCACGGCAACAATCACTCCCAGGAGCGAGAACGGGTAAGGGTCGAACGGTCGTGCGCCGGGAATCTTGCCGCTGTTTATCAGCAGCCACGCGACCAAGAGCACTAGGTGAAGCACAACGAACAGAAGGCTTCCTGCGAAGCTCCCCACCGCATCGGCGAAACGTTCTGAGCTGGATCTTCGCTCTAGCGCTTCTTCCTCTTGCCTCACAATCGAGTCTATGTGTGATTGGCTCTGCATGGAATTCTCGCTCATGGACTAAACCTTCTTGGCGATTAGGATACGCTGCTTCTTAACGGACCAGTCTGTTAAATAGGAGCCGCCGTCTCAAGGGGAAGGAATTTCTGCTCTCTGTCGCCATACATGGTCCCTTCCCCTGCACTGCTCGACGGTAGGGTGGACGAATACCATCCCGTCGAGCAGGGCTTCCCATCCGAGCTAACTTCTACTACGGCCGAGCTCAGGTCGCGATTCTGGTTTCTTGGCAACCGGAGAGACTTTCACCGCAGATTCGAGTAATCACCGGTAACAAGCGATGGGGTGCTTCGTTCTTAGAAACGAATGCATCCACCACATTCAGTGCGAGCTCTGGAATCGCGTCGTCACTGGAAACCATGACTATCGGTATTTGTGGCTTTACGCGCTTTATTTCGATTGCAACCTCATGACCAACCGCGCAGGCTGCCGCAATTCTTAAGCCTTGTCGGGCGGAGGCGGCAGTGCGCACCTTAATATCCACGTATTTCGAACAAAGCTTTTTGGAAACGAAGCATGCCGTCATCATCGTCGATGCACAGAATCGTTTTGGGTCTGGGGTACGGGAATCGGAGCGATTAGGCGCTTTCGCATAATGCCAGTTTACATTTTGGTCCTGCTGTCGTGCCTTCCGCTCCTCGCCATGAACAAAGGTAGATTCGAAGGAGATCCGCGGTCGAATCGGCAATCGATGGCCTCATCAGCCGCGATTCCCCATCTGGGAATGGACTCCTACGCTCGAAGTATTGCGTGAACAGTCATTACGCGGGCGTCGCGAACCTCGCGAGCCATCTTCGGGTCGGATGTGATCTTGCAGAGCTACGCTACGGGCGTTGAGTCGGGTTCCGGTGACGAACTACTTGTGGTCGATGCGCTCTCCGATCTTGGACACAAATCTCGGGGTGTGGCTTTTCAGCAACTGCTGAATACCGGGCCTAAACTCATGCCACAAGTTCATCCCCGCTTCGTTGCCAACTGTCGAACCAAAATCGCCGAACGGCTCCCCAAGAGATCGCCTCCAATAGGGTCGCGAGGCAGTGGCCGCGGCCATCGAAGTCAAAGCCCGCAGAAGGTATGACGTATTCGGCCTGCTCTTTCCAAATTCATCGCGCCTGATAAAAATCCGCGAACCCGCATACATAGCCCTACCCATCAAGCTGTCGCTGCTCGAAGAGTGATAACCCGATTGTTCCTTCAGCGCTGACGAATTCAAGTACTGCCTAAGAACGTTGGTCGACTCCTTTTGATTAGATAACGGCTTTTCAGGAGCAGCGAAACCGCCTTGACGCATCAAGCCCACTCGGCCGCTCATCGCGCCGAATTCTGAAGGAGAGTGCGCTTCTCCAACGAACACGTAAGATTTCTGCGCCCGGGCCGCAGCCTGCGCAGAAGGGGCATCAGGAAGGGATTGCCGTAGGCTTTGGCACACTGCCCCTAATGCAGCCAACAACACGCACGAAATGACTCCGAAGGGTGCAATTCGCTTTACCATGTCGCAGCCTCGCAAGCGCCAAGTTCCTACCGTCCGCTTGACGACTCGCCACCAAATCCATCCCGAGCTTAGCACCCCACCGTGCCTTATGCTGATCAAGAATGCTCATCTGGCAAGGCTGGTAGCAGGACAAGCTGAGCTTCACAAAGGACATGCAGTTTCTGGGAGTTTCGCTCCTTCGCGGTTTGTGGTGCAAAGTTGTATCCATCGTTCGTTCGTCTCGACCTTTATCCCAGCAAATGCTAGTACGAACATCGATGAGGTCTTCTGGCAAGCCCTTGACGCCCCAACGCGTTGGATGTGAGCAATTCTATACAGATGTATTCGTATTTGACGTGATACGTTCCCTCTAGTCTGGGGGAAGGTATGAACGCATTTCGTATTTTAGTGGCTGACGATCATCCAATCTTCCGTTTGGGCCTGTGCTCACTGCTCGGGTCTCACCCAGGGTGGGAGGTCTGCGGTGAGGCTGTCGACGGTCAGGATGCGGCAGAGAAATGCATGCAGTTGAAACCGGATCTTCTCATCTTGGGCATGTGCATGCCAATATTAAATGGCGTAGACGCGGCGCGACAGATCCTGAAAGACAATCCGGCCCAGAGAATACTGGTACTCACGGACATAGAGTCCGAGAAGGTAGTCCGCGATTGTCTGCAAGCGGGGGTTCGAGGGTGGGTTCTTAAGTCAGACGCAACCAGCGACATCACCGCAGCAGTGGAGGCGCTCCAGCGGAACAACTGCATCTTCAGCCTGAGAATATCGCATCTGCTTGTAGGCAGCCAGTCGAAGCAGAGCCCGACCGGTCCAGCCGGGCCCAAAGTGCGCCAGTTGACATCTCGGGAACGCGAGGTGTTGCAGCTCTTGGCTGAGGGCAACAGGTCTAAGGATGTCGCCGTAATTCTGAACATTTCCTTGAAAACGGCGGAAACACATCGAACCAACCTTATGTCGAAGCTTAACCTTCATTCGATCGCTCAGTTAGTGGTCTATGCAGTGAGGAACGAAGTGATCAACGTGCAGTTTCCAGTTGCGGGTGCGCTCCCTGAACGCGGGAATGGTTTACCCAATGTCACCCTTCAGAGCCTTAACTAGAATATTTGTCTGCTGACAACGGCTCGGGTATTCGGCGCTGACGGAAGCTCGGGATTTTCCAGAGGATCCAATCGCCCTTGACAATCGCCTCATCCGGACAGAGAAACAGCCGTTCAACTCCGGGTAACCACTGAACTTTGAGTCTGCTTTTTTCTTGAAGCTGATGACTGTGCAGTCGCCAACGAGAAACAAAATTATGTCAAGAGCGAGCAATTATGACCATCGTGGCATCTACAGAGGGCGCATTATTGGTTAGCAGAGGTCCTCGGATCGGTGATCGGGGTATGACTATGTTGAACGCGGCCAGTGCAGCGAGAAAATCTGACGAACCACCTGTAGCTCATCCCGGAACGGTACCTGACTCGGATCGGGCCAGGCGGTCGCTACTGCCTGAGGTTCCTTACAAACCATACCCAGTGCCAGAGCTGCCAGAGGCTCTTTATGAGCCTTACAAGAAGAAACCAGAACCGGAGGCTGCTTACAAGCCATACGCCGAGAAGCCCGCAGAGTCCGAGGCTCCATATGAGCCGTACAAGGGCATGTAGAAAGGTGAGAGCTCTGAGACGAATTTCGCGGCGACCAGGATTCCCAGTAAACGCTCGCCTCAATCATTGTAGCCAACGATCATGAAGCATGCTCAATGCCCGTGGAACTCACAGAGCGTCAGCATAGTCTCTTGACACCAGAGTTCCCCGCTACCCCGTGGCCCACATTCTCATGGATCATTAGGGCTGAAGCACAATTTATCTGCCGGATACCAGAGAAGGCGCGAACTCTTATAAGCCCGGGCTGAAACATGCATGTCCGAGTAAGGGATAAATGACGCGGTCTTGAGGTCTGAACGTCGGTTTCCGACACTAACCCATGACCGCGTGTCGAGTCTTCTGAACTCGTATACGGTAGCGCGTTAACGGTTTCAACTATTGGTCTTCGGTACATGTCCCAAAATGGATTTGGGAACACTGGTCATTGTTCGTTATGAAGGCGGTACTGCCCGTGTGGATTCATTGAGCAACTCTGAACAGTCGACTGAAAATAGGTGTGGAAGATGAGTTTATTGATAGTGAACTAGTGAACGATGCCTACATCCGTTTCTTCGGAATTCGAAAGCGCAGTAGTTCTCTGCATCGACGATGATCTGGATGTGCTGGAGTGCGGGAAATCCTTCCTGGAGATCTTCAGCATTAACTCCCCCCTCCTATTCTATGGGGATGGAGCGCGCCCTGCCTAGGTTGGGTATCTGGAGAGCTCATACCAGTCCGAAGGCTCTCTGTCGTTTGGCGAGCTTCCGCACACGGCAGCCATGATATACTCCGCACTTGTCAGAACCGCAATGACACTCACTATGAAAGCCACTAAAGTGACGAGAGCGGTGACTGTGAGTAGAGCAACGGCGATCGATGACGGTCTCTTCCCACGGATCAATGTAAGTCCCCTAAGCTCGGCTGGTTTGCCAGCAGATATCATAAGAGACATTCCACCAGTAAACTGGCCAAAAGAGACCAGTTTCATGGGTTTACTTTAATCTTGAGACGGATGCTTGGCTTTTGGCTCAGCGTTATCGAACCCGACGAAACGATTTTGTATTCTCAGACAGAATTCAGGATTAAGGCTCGAGGTTGAAGACAGAAACAGATGACAACTTGTCGGGCCGCTAAGAATTGTCAGGTCATCCTGCACGGGCTAGGTCTTTCAGCAAGGACAGCGAGCGGCACGCGTCCATTTCACAGCTTATCCAGCCACATGATTCTAATCCGAAATCCTTGAATGAGCGGCCCGCCCCAAGGGTCGTTCGTTCCTTTGCGCGGAAAGACTTGATCCGCTCCGATAGCTGCTTCGATTCTTCGATCAACTTCTCAGCCTCACCGATCAAGCGTACGGTATTGTTGTTCAGTTCCTCTACCTTGCACCGCAGCGAGGCAGAGTCTGCGTCAGGTCGTGACCCTGCGAGTTATGGAGTCACCCAATAGCATGATGAGAGCGACGAAACGTGGGCGGTTCCGAGACAGGCAGACACTCGAACTTAGCCTTGCGACCGGCACACTGTGACTGTGGGATCAAGCACTCGTTGGCTCTTGGCGATTCTGTCGGCTTGTGGTTTTGCCACGAGTATCTTCGGTTACTTCGCGAGCTTTTCGGGAGCGCTGGTGGACACGGTTTTTCCCTGGTTTGTCCCCCTTCTTCTTGGATGCATGGCGCTCTTTATCCCAATATATGCTTTGGAATATCCCGCGTCGAGGTCCCCGACCTTCTTTTGGAAGTTCGCCCGAGGCATGCCGAGTTGGGTCGCCCCGTGTGGCGCGGCATTGTCGGTGATCGGGATAGCGCACCTTGTTTGGTTTGGCCTGCATAGCGGCTTGGGAGTCCCGGCAATCGTGGACGGGCGGTACGTCCTCGATACGCGAGGGCGAATACTAAAAGTACTTACGAGGGCGGAGTACCTCGCGCTCAGGGCGGCGGGACTGAGAGCTTTTGCGACCATGATGATGTCTTTCTATTATGCACCGATGATGTATTGGTGGTTTCGGCGAAACGATCGGTCGGAAGATTGAAAGCTACAAGGCCGCATGGCTCAGATCCAGAATCTAGCTGCTGCGTTTCCGCGCTTGAGCCGTGGGTCACGGCGGAGTCGGTAGAACGGCCCCGTCCGCGTGGCTGTCTACGCCCCCGACTGTAGTGGTTTTTCGCGTGGATTCTCGGCGAACGAGGGGGGACAAGCCACAGTGGCTTGTCCTCGTTCACGGACGAGCGCTCATCTTGCTCCTAATTAGTCCGGCTCTCAGTGCAGCAGGTCAATCCGATCTTTACCCCCACAACGCGGTAAGCTGCGAAAGGTGCCACAGCGTTCCTTCCAAATTCGGCAGCAGCTCGATGACGGTGTGGCGGGTGGGCTCTCTGATTGCAGGAAAAGTTGTTCCGGCTTCAGAGGGCGGCATGGCCGGATTCACCACCGTACCGGTGAGTCCGCTCAAAGTTCGGCCGCTTCGGCTGGAAGAGCCAGCACGGCAGCTGGATGTCCTCCTGCGCCGATTCGCTGCGCAACGAGCTCGGCATTCGCAAACCGCCTCTACCCGGACGAATATCCCACGCACGCGCCCAGCGACACCCCTACAGCCCTCGACACTCCGGACACGAAGACTCAGAAGACCGAACTGGAACGCCTGGTAGATGAAATCCGCCACACAAGTCCGCCAGTCCGCGACGCCAACCTCGACGCCCTGGCAGCCGAAAAGCTCTTCACCGAGGTCGGCTGCGCGGTTTGCCAGGTCCCAACCTACAAGACTCTGCCGCCAGGAACGCGCATCAACGGTGGCACGTACAAGGTTCCGAAGTTCCTGGGTAATGCGGTCATCCATCCCTACAGCGACTTCTTGCTGCACGATGTCAGCACAGGAGACAGCGTCCCGCAAGCCGCCAAATCGGGATACCTGGACCAATCCACCGCCAACAAATCTCGCACCGCCCCGTTGTGGTGTCTCAGATTCCGCATGAGCTTAATGCACGATGGAAACTCACCCTGACATCGACGCAGCCGTCAAACGCCACGGCGGAGGAGCACCCACGGTCCGCCAGCGCTACGATCGCCTTACCACAAGCGAGAGGCAGCAGATCCAGACTTTTCTGAACTCTCTCTGACCTGGCACCTGTTCGCCAACATTTCAGCATTTGGACGCTTGTGTCTCAACAGTTTAGATAGCTATGAGGTTTTGTTAGAAGTTCTTAGGGTTGGGGCTGCTAAGAGGGAAAACCTCATATGAGCTGACTTCTCAACCGTTGTCAAACTGCTCCACGGAGGCAGCGGGAACTCTGGGGTTAAGAGACTATTCTGAGGCTCTGAGAGTTCCACGGGCCGCCCGACTCGGACGGTCACGGTGAGTGGCAGTACTTTCGAAGCTGCGAAGAAGAATATGGCGACGGAATTACAATGTAAGCGTACGACCGAGACCGCGCCGCGCTCGGTGCCCTCCGTGGGATTATGAGGCGATTTATCGCCAACTACCGAATCCGACCTAACTTTCCACTTGCAGATTTTGGATCTTGGTTGGAATTGAGCCGGGCGCTCGGAGGTCTGTTCAGGCGCATGTTCCTCGCAGCTTCTCGCCTGAGGGAGCCGTCACCGCGCGGATCCCTTTTCTGCGATAATCACTCGATCCAATCCCAAATCCGGGAGAGTGAGTTTTGAAGCTAAACCCTGGAAGGTTCTTGGGTGTTCCGGTCAAGACCCGCTTGGTTAGCGGGTTTGGCTTTACCGAATACCTTTATAGTGAACGCGCCGTTCTTCGTCGCCACTGCCACGAGCTGGCCTATTTCTCGTTAGTTCTAAACGGCTCTTATGTGGAGCACTGTTCCCAAAAGCAGGAGCGCCATTGTGACTCAGAAAACATCCTGTACCATCCCGCAGGGGAAGAACACAGCGACGCGTTTGGTAACCGTGGCGGCAAAATATTCAGCGTAGAACTCGACCCCAGGTGGACGCGCACGCTGCGGGAATACGAACTGCAGGCCGAGGAATCGATCGCTCTCCCCCACCGCGAGGTCTCCTGGTTAGCGTGGCGGGCGTACCAGGCCTTCACCGACTCGGACCAACGGTCCGCTTTGCTGCTGGAAGCCACGGCCATCGAGCTGCTCTATCAGCTTCCCTGGAGGCATTCGGCACAGGCTGAGTCTGGCACTCCGCGTTGGTTGAAGGACGTCGTAGAAATCTTGCACGCCGAATTCTGCCGGCCGTTCAGCTTGACTGCCATTGCCCAGCGCGTCGGAGCACATCCAGTTCATTTGGCTCGCGCCTTCCGGCGCTGCCACCGCATGACAGTGGGCCAATATGTGCGGAGGCTCCGGGTAGGCTACGCAATGAATGCGCTGGCGGGTGGGGATTCTCTCTCCGATATCGCCGCGTATGCCGGGTTCTCCGACCAGAGCCATCTGGGGCGTGTCTTTAGAGCGGCGACCGGCATGACCCCCCGTCAGTTCAGGCTGGCGCACCGGCGCTCCTGTTAATCCCGTTCCAAGTGTAAACCGCGTTCTATATTCCGTCCTCATTTCCATGAGACAGTCCTACGGAGGAGACGAATTGGAGGGTCCGATGGAATGATTGTGAAAGGCACGGTTAACGAAAGTGCTGATTCTGCATCGTTTTGGCGCAAGATCTTCATGGGCAATCGAGGCATTCGCTCTGGCTGGCGTCTGACGATATTCCTCTTAATTCTCGCGGGAAGCGGTTTCGGCTTGTTTGCGATTGGAATCCTGCGCATACCCGCCGCAGCTCGAATCTTCCATCAGGGTTTTCTTTCACCCGGCCTCGAATATCTGACTGAGATTCCAGCCGCGATCTGTCTGCTGGTGTGTAGCCTGGTCATGGCGCGAATCGAGAAGCGAGGCCTGGGAGACTACGGGCTGTCCCTTCGTCGGGGAGCTAGCAAGCATTTCTTGTGGGGGCTGTTCTGGGGACTCTGCGTGTTCTCCGGCGTGATTGCGCTCATCGCTGCGCTGCACGGCTTTTCGTTCGGAGGTCTGGCACTTCACGGGCTAGCTCTTTTGAAGTACGCAAGCTTGTGGGCGATTGGCTTTCTGTTGGTGGGATTTGTAGAAGAATTCCTTTATCGCGGCTATGTGCAGTTCACACTGGCGGAAGCCATTGGATTTTGGCCGTCCGCGATTGTCTGGTCCCTCGCCTTTGCTGCCATGCACTTGGCAAACCCCGACGAGAATCTGACCGGGGCTTTGGAGGTTTTTCTGTTCGCGATTTTTGCCTGTCTGACTCTTCGTCGAACGGGCGCTCTATGGTTTGCCATCGGTTTTCATGCGGCCGGTGATTACGCCGAGACTTTTCTATTCTCTGTTCGCGACAGCGGATATGCAGCGTCAGGGACTCTTCTTAATTCGTCATTCCATGGGCCAGCGTGGCTGACCGGCGGAAAAGTAGGCCCGGAAGCCAGCGTGTTCTCGACGCTGGCGCTATGCGTCGCAATGTTCTGTTTTCACTTTTTGTATCCGCAAGCTAGTCGCCAGGAATAGGTACCACAGGGATTGCGTGTGCAAAGTTTGAAAATGCACAGTCTGCATTTAGCATCCCGACTGTGGCATGATGGGTGCGTGAACCAGCGGAAGAAAAAAGTTGACTACCTTTCCGAGCGCCCCGGAGAATCTCTTTACGCAAAAGAGAGTCGTGAGGCCGACGCGATCTTAGCGAAAGAACGTGCCGCTCGCAAGGCCTCAGCCAAACGAAAGCGGCCAAAAACATGATAGTTTCCCTTAGTCTGGGATGGTTTCTGGATCGGCGCTTCGTGATCTTGTTAGTCCTCTTCTACTTCATCTAGCGCTAAGTTTTCTCGGCTTCGATATGGCTGATGAGCCTCACTCTGGGGAGTGTCTGTTTCGGAATCTTTGTTCCACTGGCGTCTGTGCTCTGCCGTTGCAAACTGCAGACGGCCGTTAGAGATCGCCTCTCCCTGACGTTCACGTTCAAGTTCGTGAATACGCTCTGCGTTCTCGTCGTATTCCTCCTGTTCTCTGTCCGAGAAACCTCCAAAGACCTCATCTTGCCGAGCCTTATTCTGTTCTTTGCGGAGCCGTGTCAATTCGGATTGGAGCTTTCCCTCTGCCATGATGGACCTTAATCTTGAGCGGATAATAAGTAAACACTAGACTCCTTGGCTACCCATCGTCGATACCCTTGATGCGGTACTGCGGGACAACGTGTTCCGTACACCGTGTGAGCTGAGCTGGGCGAAAGTCCAAAAGATGGTCTATCTTGCTCAGACTGCGCTCTCCGTTTGGGCTACGCTATTGCTGACCCTAAAGGGTGCTTATGAAGAGCTGTCCCTTACCGCAGATACGCTGCAGAGTATGCGGCAATCCGGTAGATTTAAGCAAAGATCTGTCTGCCGACGAAAGCGGCAAAGCCGGCCACATGGAGTGCTACGCCAAGCTGATCACAGGCGTAAGAGGTAATTCGCCAGCCGTCTGCTCCGCTAATTAAAGTTGAAACTTGAATTCTCAGCTGCGGGCCTCCGAAGCAAACGCAGAAACCTTAGCCCGCTTAGCAGATGGCAGACGGAACGAATCGCGCTGTCTCTTGCTTCAGGTCGCACCTTGCACAAACGGGTAACGGTATCGACCACACCTGCTCGCTCGGCCCAGACATGAAAAAAGTGATGTCCAAATGCACCATATTTGACCCGCATTTTGTACATAGTGCCCGAGACGGCTCAGCAGACAGCGCTTCGAAGAGATCTTTGATGGCAGCTTGAATAGCAGAGGATTCGGACATCCTCAGAAGCTACTCCTATACGCCAAAAAGGAATGCATAATATTGCTCACTTCTGTTCGGTAATCTACATGCGCATTTTGGCCCTTCTGGATGGGCGAGAGTTCCTGAGCGCCGATTTTTTCGGTTGTTGGGTTTCTGGTTGCTTAGCTGCGCCATCTGTCCTTCCTTTAAGGTTTAGTGACAACCATCGGCACATAACATGCCGAGGTTGATCCGAATTGACCTGTATGAGGTTCGCACCCCGTGACACTATGAGAACCATGGGTGTAAAGAAAGCCGGTAAAAAATGAGAACTATGGGTTTAAAGAAAGCCAGGAAACAATCGGCCAAAGCGACACCTGCCGAAGTCACCAAGGAGATGGAGAAGCCGAGAGTGGCCAGCTCTGCACGAGGGGATAGCCACGTTTTCGACAGGGTGTCACGCCTCTCCGTCAGGCGAGTCGTGGAGAACAATGTTGAGAAGTGAGCTGTGGACTTGCAGCCCGCCATTGTAATGAATAAAACCCAACTTCCTGAATCGGTTCATAAAAAAGCTGACACGCGAACGAGTAGTACCCACCATCTCCGCGAGGGTTTCCTGACTGATTTTTGGGATTACAGTCTCGGGCACGCCTTCCTTTCCGAAACGAGCAAGCAAGAGCAGAATCCGAGCTAGTCTCTTTTCGCTGGAATTGAAGAGCTGGTCAACTAAATCCTCCTCGTATCGGACGTTCCGCCCCAACAAATACGCCACAAACATGTCCGACAACGCATGTTCCTGGTGAAGCGCGAGCATCATTGCCTTTTTGGCGATTCGCATGAGTTCGCAATCCGTCATTGCGGTTGCAGACCCCATGCGGAAAGGCTGCCCTGCAAGACAACCCTCTCCAAAGAAATCGCCCCCAGTCAATATGCCTATCGTTGCTTCCTTACCACTCTCCGAGACAACGGTAAGTCGTACCTTGCCCTTCTGGATATAAAACACCGCATCACACGCTGCGCCTTGAGCGTAGATCGTTTGTTTCTTTCGAACCGGCACAATTGTCCGGCCCGTCCCGATAATGGCAAGGAACCTCTTCGGGTCAAACTCGCGTTTCTTTTTTGTAATTCCAGTAGCCAGACTCAAGTCGGTTCTCCTAAGCCAGGAGAGTCCAAAGCAACTGCGGTGCTGCCGGGTGCTCGCGACCAAATGAGGAGCGAAGGGTGGGGAGAAAGTGACCCCGACGAAGCCCTCCGCTCCGCTCAATAGTGCCTTATCGTTTCACGTCTCGGATGGGGAGTCAACGGCGCAAATCTGGGAGCATCTGGGAGCTGAGCAATTTTGATCAGATTCCGAAGCACTGAAAAGGGATAATCCAGGAGCTCTGAATTAGAGAATCGTGTACTCCTTAACCGCTCCCCGGAGGATTTATGTGGACCTTTTCAAAGCACCACAGACAATTGGCACTCGCCCATTCCCAACTTGAGTCTGTGATCTTGGAACGTACGGCAGAATTGCGGCTCCTTTCCCAGCGACTTCTCCAGGTGCAGGATGAGGAAAGACGGAAGTTGTCTCGTGACTTGCACGACAGCACTGGCCAAACGTTGGCCGCATTGAGAATCAGTGTTTCGCTCCTTCAGGAAAACTGCAAGCAAGACCCGGCCACGAGAGCCATTGTCCTCGACGTTGCAGTCTTGGTTGATCAGGCAATTGCAGATATTCGCACCATGTCATATCTGCTTCATCCACCACTGCTCGATGAGGTGGGCTTTGCTTGTGCCGCCGAGTGGTATGTTGAGGGTTTCGCCAAGCGTAGCGGAATTAACGTAAACGCGGCCATCGACGATTCGCGTAAACGACGACTACCGAAGAGAATGGAGATCGTTCTTTTCCGCGTCTTACAGGAGAGCCTGACGAATGTGCATCGCCACTCCGGAGCGTCGCAGGTTAGCGTATGTTTCCAGCACAACCCTGCAACCGTGATCCTCGAAATACGGGATTTCGGGCGGGGCATACCCGCAGCCCAGTTGGACCGACTACGGCAAGCAAGCGCGCAAGGCGGTGTTGGCCTGGCTGGAATGCGCGAGCGACTGCACGAACTGAACGGCAAGCTTGAGATGGAGTCGGACAGTCATGGAACGAGCATGCGAGCCGTAGTGCCCCTTTATTCAGTACCTGCATCCGCTCAGCTTGGCGATTGCGCCCAGGTTGCTGCATCCGGACAGCCTTGCCAATGAGGAGAAAGCGAAGCCCCTCAGGACGCGTCTACGCTTTAACGGACAGGGGGCGACTGTGCAGGTACTTGACGATAAGTGCGCTATTTATTTGTAACCCACCGTTGTAGCTGACGAAGCCCTTCTTCCTGAACCCATTCATAAATTTACTTATTCTTGCGCGGGTAGTACCAACCATCTCCGCCAGGGTTGATTGGCTCACCTTGAGATTGTGGTCTGGCTTCGATTCTTTGGTTATCTGCCCAAACAGCAGCAGAACTCGCGCCAGTCGCCTTTCGCTGAAATTGAAGAATTGGTCCACCAGATCTTCCTCGATTCGAATAATCCGAGAAAGCAGATATTCAACAAACAGCGCTGCAAACTGCGGGTCCCGCCGGAGCGTGCGAATCGTGCTCTGCTTTCGCAGTCGAATAATATTGGACGGCCCAATTGACCTCGCCGTGTAAATCCGCAGAGATTGCCCTCCAAGGCAGCCTTCCCCAAAAAAGCTACCTCCCTGCTGGAAGGCGATTATTGCTTTTTTGCGACGCGTGGAGACCGCCGTGAGCTTCACGGTGCCGCTCTGAATGTAGAAAACGGCATCAGCGGGGTCTCCTTGCGAAAAAACGATTTCTCTATCTCGGCAGTTGTGAACAGTCATCGCAGCACGGAATTTCTTGCGAAAAACTGCGGCACTGAGACCGAGCGTATGTTTGCTTGCCATTTCGGGCAGGGCAATCGTACTCATCGAGTGCCAATCTCGTCTAGATGTTCAAAATTGATCATCTGCGACAAGTGGGCATCCTTGCTCCGCCCGCGCCCCTCACCTGCCATCGCGCGGCGCACCCTCGCGCCCTCCCCTTCTTTTTGTTCCCATGGCGAAACTGGCGTGTGTTTCGGGGGGAGAGAGAATGAGACCATCACGTCTAGGCTTTCGAATAGCAGCGGCCGTGCCTGCCCACTCATAACCCTGTTCACTTTTGACCAGTTTCTCGGTGGAATGTCCCCTGATGCACTGTCATAACCTGGACTTGCCGATCAGATGTTGCCAAAATGTGATGCGTTGCTCACTTTGCCGGTCTGCCATGATCGAGGCACAGTGCAACTAGTTCGGAGACATGTGCTTCGCCCACGCACATGACGGTGTCTGCGCCCCCCCAGTAGAGTTTTACGGTGCCATCAGGCTCCGGAACGGCGCCACAGGTGAAGACTACGTTGTGAACATATCCCGTTACCTCCCAAGGATCCTCCGGTTGCAAAATCCACGAGTCGCCCACACCGATGATCTTTGCCGGGTTCCTGAGATCGTGAAGAGCAACCCCCAAACGATAGACCGATCCATCCATGGTCCGGAAGACTCCGTGATAGATAGACAGCCATCCCTGGTCCGTTTTGATCGGCGGCGCCCCAGGACCAATCTTCATTTCGTCCCAGTGATATTGCACAGGCCTCATGATGAGCTGCGATTGGCCCCAATAGCATAGATCCGGAGAATAGGAAATCCAGATTGACCAGGGAGCGATCTCTGAATGAGGACGGTCAAGTCGGGCATAAAGCCCATCAAATTTCTCGGGAAAGATCACGACATTCCGATAATCCGCCTCTGTGATAAGAGAGACCCTTTCTACCCGACTGAAGTCCTTCGTCTTGGCCAGGGCGATCCGCACTCCATTTCGCGAGTATGCGCTATAAGTAATGATGTACTCCCCGTCCATCCGGGTCACGCGTGGGTCTTCCACGCCGAACTCTTCATAGGCAGCGAAAGGGCCGTCCAGGTCGGGAGTCAGAAAGGGCCGTGGATCGGCAGTGAAGCGGAATCCGTCGGGACTGCGTGCCAAGCCAATGATGGACCGTCCGGTGCGGAGGTGAGAACGGAAAAGCATGATGTATTCGTTCCCGTGCTTCACGACCGCTGCGTTGTGAACGGTTTCCACTGGATAGGGGATTTCGGCCTTGGTGAGGATCGGATTGTGGCTGTACCGCCTGACAATGTTCGCCTTCATGATCGTTTTTTCTCCTCCAGATCAAAAATCGTCGAGTAAACCCGCTCGTATCCCTCCACCATTGTTTCGATCGAAAAGTGTTGTTGGACTCGGCTGCGGCAGGCACGTCGGTCGAGTTCAGAAATTCGCCCAACGGCCCGAACCGCCTCAGAGACGTTGGAAACCAAAAAACCCGTCTGCCCGTCCTTGATCACCTCACGGCAGGAGCCGAGGTCCATGGCGATCACGGGCACGCCGGCTGCATTGGCTTCGACCAGCACAAGTCCGAATCGTTCCGGAATGGTGTTCAGGTGCAGGAGAGCTCGAGCCCGCGCAAACAGTTCGTTCTTGCCCTCCACGTCCACCGGTCCGATGTAGAGAATATTCTGATCGTCGAGATGGGGTTGGACTTGCTCCCGGAAGTAGGCTTTGTCCTGAACAATACCAGCGATGATCAAACGCATTCCGCTCAGACGAGCCACCTCGATGGCCAAATGAACACCCTTATCCGGGTGGATCCGACCGAGGAAAATCAGGTCATCACCGCCGCATTCCTGAAGCGGATACAAGGAAAGATCGATGCCGTTGTAGACGGTCGCCAAGTAATTCAGCCCTGTCGCTCGGTCGGAGTCGCTGACGGAAACAAAATATCCGTCACGATACTTCTGATAGATGGGCATGATTTTGGATGACGAGAATCCATGGATGGTGGTTAGGACCGGTGTTTTGATCAGCCGCGTGTAGCACAAAGGCATGAAGTCGTAGTGGCTGTGGATGAGGTCGAACTCAGCCGCAAGCTCGAACGCTTCGGAGATGTGCAGGTATTCGGCTACTTTGGAGTCGACGGCGGGGTCCTCTTCATATCCTTGGTCCACGATGGCATGCAAGTGAGCGCGGGTCACAGAATCTCCGCTAGCGAACAACGTCACGTTCCAGCCACGGGAGACGAGCCCCTCGGTGACGTTGCTAGCCACCGTCTCCCAAGCGCCATATTGCCGAGGTGGCGTCCGCCATGCTATCGGCGACAGAATCGCCACTCTTTTGCTCGGATCTCTCATGCTGTTCGACGGTCACTTCCCTAGTCCATGGCAGCCAGCACGTCATCGAGGGGAACCGTAGCGAAACCAGTGGCGTGATCGGCCATGGCATAGGGAATGATCAGTTCGCCGTTGTGCACGAGAGCACCGCAGGTATAGACGACATTCGGAACGTACCCCTGACGCTCGCTTTGATTCGGCTTGAGCAAGGGTTCACGCAGGCGGCCGATCACTTTGCCGGGATTGTTGCGATCAAGGAGGAATGCGCCGATGCAGTACGTTCGCAGGGGGCCGACACCATGGCTAAGGACTAGCCAGCCTGCTTCAGTTTCAATAGGGGACCCGCAGTTCCCAAGCTGGACTAGTTCCCAGGGGAAAATCGGTTTAAGCAGCACCTTGCGTTCATACCAGAAGTGCACGTCGTCAGAAAACATGATGTAGATGTTTTCGTTGTCCTGGCGGGAAAGCATGGCATAAAGACCATTGACTTTCCGGGGGAACAGAGCCATTCCCTTGTTTTCGGCTGCCGGACCATTCAACGTGATAAACCGAAAGAGGAGGAAGTCAGCAGTTTCAACCAGTTCGGGCAAGATCAACTTGCCATCGAACGCTGTGAAGGTTGCATAGTAGACGTGGGATCCATCATCTTTCTGGAAGCAGACGAACCGGGCGTCTTCGATACCGTTGCGTTGTGACGGCGTGGCTGGGAAGAGAACTCGCTCAGACAGTTGCTGTTGAGGCTGAAACTGAACCTCATAGTTGGACTGGGCTAAAGCCAACATACCTCGGATTGTGTCCCGATCCGACACACGGGACTGATTGATCTCACCTTCGAGACTGGCGTGAAGTTCTTCCAAGGAAAACGACTCCCCATGCTTGGCCATGGCCCGGTGTGTAAATTCATTGGTCAATCGCAGCTCAAAAAGCTTTCGCTCAAAAAGCGCCTTGTCATAACGAGAATTCGGAATCTGACGCGGCTCGGTAAGGAAACCTGTTGGGGGTAGGACCTGGATCCGATGGTCGGCGTGGATGATACCCGTTCGAAAAGTGATGGAGGAAATATGCCCCTCCCCCGTGGCGCGCAAGCTGAGGATAAACCGCAGAGCGTCGGGAGGCGTGTCAGACTGGTCGGGGTGCGGGACGATGGAAGGATTGAACAGTGCTGCAGATTCTAAGGAGTATTCGCAAACGAAATAAGAACCGATCAACAGCTGTCTCTGTTCAGAAATCCCCTCATCGGTCATCACAAGGTCGCGGAGCTGTTCGAACCGCTCCAAGAAGGATCTGTGGATTTGCTGGTGTCGCTGGGAGAATTCAGCCGATACCTCATTCAAAAGCGGCCCGACTTGATTTTCCGGAAGAGACATGATCCGGGCGATAATCCTGCGAGATCGCTCGGGATCCTCGTGTCTGAACGGACGGAGAAGAACCCGGGACTGGTCAGGGCGGAGGACCGTGGGCGTGCGCTGGATGCGAATCGAGGAGGTGGTGATCATGGATTGTTTATCTTGAGAGACAAGCCCTGAAGCCGCAATTATTTTTAACGCGAGTTCTCTTCCCAATCTTGCCGAGGATGCCCCGCGTCGTTACGATTCCTTCGACCGACATGAACTGGATGCGATTAGTTTGTGCCCGCGTTATGGCTGAGCAGGTCTTGGACGTCCAAGCGACATTCTGACCCGATTGGGCGATCTCAATCGTGGGACATAAGTATCGACTTGCCCGCCCTTATGAATTTCGGGGCGTCGGAAATTCCTCCTCTATTCTCTTCAGTCAGCCATTACGCCACCTCTTTGCTTTCCACAATCGTCGGTCCCTGCACCAGTTCCTCAAACAGAGAGCGGTAGTGAATCATCGCCGTTCTCAGATCTTCTGTACTCGCTCCATTTTTCCCAGCCCCGAGAGCAATCTCGTGCGCAGAGCGGTAATTCTCCACGACTCTGGGATGATCGACAGAAATGTCGGCTGCACGTTGCTCAAAGTCGGATACCGGATAGCCACGAGTTTTCATCAGAGAGGACACCAGGTCATCCGCTTCTGCGACTGCCGCTTTAGGGGAATCGACAAAACGAGACTGTACGGACTCCCACTGTTGCGAAAAACGTTCGCGTTCCGGCAGGTCAAGATCGCGAATCTTGAGCTTTTCAACCCGCTCCTGGCGATCCGCCAGTTTCGCTTCTGCTTTTCGTTCTGACTCCTGCTGCTGTACGGCTCGCTCGTACTCGGGCCCAAACTTGTGTCGCAGACCTGCCGTCGTACTCCTACGTTTTTGCACGTACAGCCACGCCAGCACCGCGATAACCAGAATCACCACGCCGGCGAGCATAATAAACTTTGGATCTAATAAATGTTCATTCATTGAAACCTCCCTGCAGCAAGAATGTTCACACGACCAATATGGTCACGAAGTTCCTTCTGCCGCAAATCTGTGAATCGCCAGTATCAAACATTGAGGTTTGGAAAGCTGGTCAGAATTGATCGTCCTTTGGAACAGTGCTGGTTCACCTTACTCCAAAGTCTGGTATGTAGTGGCCACGCCGTTTAGTCCCATAAGATCCAAGACTGATTGAAAATTGCCGAGCGCAACCTCGCCCGATCCGGGAACAAACCGTACGGTTTTGGGACTTAATCCGCCATCATAGCGATAGCTTGGTCGCTCTGCGTGTGAACGGCTTTGCCGTCATCATGGCAGACAAATCGGCGTTGAAATCTACTGGCTTGCATCACACAGGTATCCCTGGGAAGGGGCGGCTTTTCGATAAGCGCCTCCTTACTTTGGGGTCAATACCAGCGTAGATCCAAGCGGGAAGGGCAGTCTGAGCAAGACAGAACATTTCTATAACTTGTTATTTCAGCAACATAGTTCCCTCATGGCATACTCAGTCAACTCCGCGCCTGGCGGATCTGCACGGACACTTTCGAATCGTTTTCCCTTTCATTTCGAGGCCGAACCACAAAACATCGGCGACTTTTCCTGATGTCCGGACGGTCTTGGCTTGCAAACTGTCGGCGTTCCGCCAAGATGCTCAATTCTGCCACGAGCATTCTAAACAGAAACTACTCACAATAAGAATGGATCGCCATCTTGTGCAGCCCGTTGCGAACTAAGTCTTCTCGAGCGACGGTTGGTGGAATCTCACACGACCGCGTCATCTTCGTTAGCTTACTCCACCGTGCCGAATTCTCCAGTCAGCTCTAAGAAGCTGCCCAAACCCTCGACGCGTTCTCCGGGACTCAGTTCCTCGTCGGTAGCAGAGGACTCAGAGAGCGGTGCTTTCTTGGCACGGTCTGTGTCAGACGTTGCGCCGGGGTATGACAGGGCGGTTTGCGTCACATTCATTGTTTCTTTCCAAAAGGCCAGAGCTGCGCTCTTCGCTGCGACCGGGTGCTCAAACTGATAGAGTTCCATAAGGCGCGTCTTTGATGTCGGTCGGTGAAGAATGCACAGGCGAGGTGTAAGCTGAGCGTGCGCCGATCTTAGGCTGAGAGAAAACCCGGTGGCACTTGGCCCAGCCTTCAACCACCGTGCTGTTTTTGTCAACGGTTATCTTCTTGGCCTGACCGAGATCGGAAACCTGTATGTTTTTCAGCTCGATGTCGAGCCCTTCGGTGATGGCCTTGCCACCCGTGAGGATGGCAATCTCCTGCAACATACTCTTGCGCTGATCCCCGAAGCCGGGTGCCCTAACGGCCGCAACTTGCAACGAGCCCCGCAACTTGTTCACGACGAGATGAGCCAGCGCCTCGCCGCCAACATCCCCTGCGATTATGAACAACGGCTTGCCACTTTTTGTGATCTGCTCAAGGAGTGGAAGCAAGTCCTTCTTAGAACTGATTTTCTTTTCATGAATGAGAAGGTAGACGTTCTCAAAGGCAACTTCCATGCGTTCGGGGTCAGTAACGAAATAGGGTGAAAGGTATCCGCAGTCGAATTGCATGCCGCCAACCTGCGGTTCGTCGCCCGCGCCGCGGGGAATGATGCTCCCATTGCGGATGTTCCCAGCTTCTTCCGCACGATCCAAAATGCAGTCATCTACTGTAGCAGGTTGCGCAGTCATGATTGCAGAACCTCCGTCAGCCGCGCGTCAAGGCATATTCTTTCGTGCGCGAGATGAACTATTCAGTTCTTGTTTGCGACGTGCCTGGTTCTTCGTGTTGGCAATCGCGGAGAACGTCTTGTTTTCACTACTGTGTTCCCAGGACTGCTGAATTGTTTCCGCCGCTCTCGTATTCACGCGGCTCGTTGTCTCTCGTCTTTCGCATGTGTTTGGCAGTCTGTGTTGAGTATGTCTGACTTCAGCTTTGCATTCTGGTCAGTTTTGTACACCCGGCCACAGCACACCGCAGCCGTTTCTTGCGGAGTCCGGCTTTTTGGCACTCCAGCAGCTTGGCTCGGATCGGCGCTGTTTTGGCGAAATGCAATGCTGGAGATTCTAGCGAGAGACCGTGCAATGTTGACCAGTTTTGCCGCAACACATCGTCGATCATCCTCATCCGGGCTTGCCGACGTTTCAGACGTGGGCGCTCGCTCCGTAATTCAAGGTCAACGGTTGGCCCGTAATCACGACGGAGATGCACGGGGAGAAGGTGTTCATCATGGCTACAATCAGCCCCTGCCATCCCGGCGATGGCATTCAGGCATTGAATCGACTGCCTGGTCTAGCGGAACCTCTGTTGCAAAGTTGCAAATAGACCTCGAACGAGAGCTGCAGCAACTGCGGCAAGAAGACTCCTGGCAGCGGGAAACAGGGCGGAGTTCCAAAACGCTCGCGAAGTATCCAGATTTCCGAATCGTTCTAATTCTCATGAAGAGCGGCACTCGAATGCGCCAGTACAGAGGGAGAGTCTCCATTCAACAGTTGGAGGGGTAGGTCTGTGTCCATTTGGCCGATCGAAAGGTGAATGTGTCGGCGGGTTATTTGTTGGTGCTGGACTGCGGCGTACTGCACGACGTTGAAGCCCTGGAAGAGAGTGCCTTGTGGCTGACCATACCCTGGCGAAGAGAGAAGAGTGATACTCTCACAATCCTTTTCATCGATTCAGCAGCACTTAGACGAAGAGGCTGTATCGCATTTGGATGATGAGGGTGGCTCCCCTGACATTGCCATGGACCCGCCCGGTGCGGCAAGGAAGGCCGGGCTTGGCAGCGAGATGTTTTTATGAACCCGCTAGTGAGACCCTGCAGGGTTGCCGCCGGTGTTTGTAACCTCATCTCTTTCATTTAAGATTGTTCGGATCACCATCCGAGCGAAAAGGAGCGCCTTGATGAGTCAAGAAAAGTATATCGGCATGTACGTTCATCAGGCCACCCTCTCGGTTGCCGTGGTGGATGCGAGTGGCAAGTTGATCATGGAATGCCTGCTGTAGACCAAGGCAAGGCGTGCCCGGGCGGGGCAAAGTCTAGCATGGTCGGATGCGGGACCTTTGCGACTTCCGCGTCAGCACTACCATCTGGCGGATGATCGCATTACGGCGCTTCTTTCGGAGCGAAAAGGCAATCTTCTCGTAGTCCTCCGGTTCGCTTTTTCCGCAGTATTCTGCATCCCAAAATTCGATGGCTCTTAGTTCCGCACCGAGTAATTCCAGCGCACGTACTTTCCTTGCGTTCATGTGGTGCCTACATTGCACGTGGCAAACCACCCGCATCTCCCGTAGCTGCAATAGCTTAGGTCAGTTTTTTGTGCACTGCGATGCCGACCCCCCGGCACTGTGCCGACATTTCGGCAAGATTTTCCTAAAGTCTTTTGCGATTCGTGCCGCCGTGTTGCTAAAAGGAGTGCGCTATGCCCGATGATCCACAAATTCCAGTTGCTCAATATCTCCGCATGCCATCCGAACAACCAGAAGTATTCACTCCGCAATCAGGAACTAGAAATCGAGAAGTATGCCGATAAACACGGATTTTCCATCGTTCACCGGTACAAAGTCGTTTTGCGCGGCTGATGACGGCGTGATCCGCAACAATACTGCCGGCACGCTTACCGCTTCTGCCAGCTACGCTGGCTGCCTCGGATTCACCCCGATGCAGAACTAACACTGCTTGATTTTCTGAGTACCCAGCTTGGCAAGAGGATGAGGTTTCTTGCCGATCTTCTTAAGCCAAGGTTGACGCAATCTCATACGACCATCGTCGTCCCACTTGACAAGCGCGTCATCTTCGTTCGTTCTCACAATCGTTCCGAATCCTCCTGTCGGCTTTCCGAAGTCGCCCAGACCCATGACGCGATCTCCGGGATTCAATTCCGAGTCGGGAGCAGGGGGCTGGTCGAGGGGTGGACTCTTAGCCCGATCTGCCTCAGCAGGTGCTCCAGCGTATGAGAGAGGCGGTTGCGGAGATTTGCGCAGTTTGGGTTGTAGTTTGTTGATACGGCTCATATTCGATTATCCAGTGGGCTTTGATTCGTCATCACGATCCTCTCTACGTAGAGCATACGGTTGAAAAGGATGGCTGCGCTGATCCAAAGTGCACACTTGGGCGGCACCAGCGCGGGAAGCATTACGGCAATTGAAGGTAATCATCGTGGAGGACGACGTTGAGAAGTGAACTGTGGACCTGTAATTCATCACTAGCGTGATAATCAATGAATCGCAATTGTCTGAACCTGTTCATAAAGAAATTGACGCGTCCGCGAGTTGTACCCACCATCTCCGCCAGACTCTGCTGACTGATCTTGGGAATCGCACCTTCGGACTTCCCGTCTTTTCCGAAGTGAGCCAGCAAAAGCAGAATCCGAGCTAGTCTTTTTTCACTAGAATTGAAAAGCTGGTCAACCAAGTCTTCTTCGTATCGAATGTTCCGCATCAGCAGATAGGCAACGAATACGTCCGAAAATGCATGTTCCCTGTGAATCACGTCCAGCATGCATTTCTTGTCGATTCGCATCACCGTACAATCAGTCATTGCGGTCGCGGAGCAGATGCGGAAAGGTTGCCTTGTGAGACAACCTTCTCCGAAGAAGTCGGCCTCGGTCAGAATGCCTATGGTGGCTTCCTTCCCGTTATTTGACAGCACGGTGAGTTTTACTTTCCTTTTTGTATGTAAAAGACAGCATCGGAGGACTCGCCCTGACAAAAGATCGTCTGTTTCCGGGGAAAAACTGCGAGTGTCCTGCCAACGTCAACGGTCGAAAGGAATGTCTGAGGATGGAATTTGCGGCGTTTCTTAAATGTTGCCACGAAGGGACTCCGGGAGACAAAAGCCGTTCACGTGCAAGTTATCCCAACCCAATCGTGCGTTGGCTCAGAACACGGCGTATCCATCCCTTCTAGCAGATGCGGGGCCATGATTCGCTTCCAAACAATTCAACAAGATGGAAAGAGCTTGCGACGTTAAGGTGCCGATAAATCGGCACACTGCCGAAATAGCGGCACAATTGCGCACAATCTTCGGTTTCCATGTGGAGCCGGACGCGCTTGGCAGGGATGGAATGGCTTTTATTCAGCCCTGCGAATCATGGCGAATATCACGGCACCAGCCACCACCACGACCTTCACCAGCGACGGCTACTTCTCTACGAACACATTGCACATATGAGCTATCCTTTCCCGAAAAAATGGCCCCAAGGCAGGTTCTCCTCTGGGCCGTTCCCTTCCACTAAGCCACTCAGTGCGGGAGGGCTATCGGGGTGCGT
>Ga0185299_10002294_pt1 | contig 30270 bp, 25 predicted proteins | sample PaiPotPPA55metaG_FD_128002 | JGI IMG/M metagenome (GOLD analysis project Ga0185299, IMG submission 128002) | Iron sulfur acid spring bacterial and archeal communities from Banff, Canada, to study Microbial Dark Matter (Phase II) - Paint Pots PPA... ...
GGTCGCTTGCTCGATGCGCCGCAAGGGCCATCCGAGTCGTCCCAGGGCTATCACTTGTTGTTTTTTCGCTTCGCTCAAGACGTTGCTCATGCCAACGAAGGCTACTGCCTTGCGTCGGAATCAACGTTCCCGAGCCTCATTCTCGTTGGCCGGTTTTCAGGTGACCCTCATTGGCCGGTTTTGGGTGACCGCTGAGGGACCGTCCTCATTCAGCAACGCACCTATAACATTTTGACGGACCCAATTTGGTCGAAACGAGCCAGTCCTGTATCCCGGTTAGGTCCGAGGCGCCGACGAAAACCTGGAGTGCGGATCGATGATTTGCCAGACATCGACGCCGTGCTCATCAGCCACAATCATTATGACCACCTGGATTTACGGACTTTGCGTCAGATTGCTGCGCGTGGACGTTCTACATTCATCGTTGCTGCGAGCGGCGCTCACCTGCTTCGTTCCGAAAAAATAGAACCCGTTCACGAGCTGGATTGGGGAGAATCACTGACCCTTTCGGGTTTCAACGTGCACTGCGTCCCGGCTCTGCACTTCTCCGCTCGTGGGATCTTGGACCGCAACAAGACCCTTTGGTGCGGTTATGCAATCGAATTCCCGGAAAGACTCGTGTATTTCGCAGGCGACACTGCCTTTGGAAGTCATTTTGCGCAGATTCGGGAAAAGTTCGGCTCTCCACAGCTCGCATTATTGCCCATTGGAGCGTATGAACCGCGTTGGTTTATGTCGCCCGTGCATATGAGTCCCGAAGAAGCCGTTCGAGCCCACGAAATTCTCGGTGCCAAGACCAGCATCGCAATCCACCACGGAACCTTCCAGTTGGCAGATGACGCGATCGATACTCCACAGAAACAGCTTATGGCTTGTAGGCGAGACGATTCGTTTCTGATTCTCAAGAACGGAGAATTCGCCGAAATTGCATGATGAATCTCCGAGCGGGAGTCACTCGACGTGACGCTTGCATACCTGAAAGGCAAGGATGCCGAGTCCGAAGAAGCTCAAGAGCACGCTAACAGCACTGGCCTGGCGCTACACGGATAAGCAGCCAACTCAAATCAAACGCTCACAGATGGAATATCCCTGGCCGACCGAGCGGGGATCTCTGTTCGTGCCTCTAGCGCGATAAGTTCCGAGTTGCCCGTCATCCGGGTGCAAACCTGAGCATGGCTCATTGGTTGCATGGCGCGAAAATACCTTCGGTAAAGAGAAATTCCTTTGCCTTCGGGTGGAGGCCGTCCCAGCCAAGAAGTGCACCTTTGCCATTACGATCGGACCAGCCAGAACATTTCTTGTGGTAGAGATAAATCCTCGCTGTGGCCGCGATTGCAGAGAGTGTTGAGAAATCAACCGAAGCTGTAAGAATTCGTCTGCTTGCTAACGACCGCTTGTGGGCATTCGAGCCGCGAGTTGAGAGAAAACGGAATCTTCGTGTTTCGTTTGGTTCTGGACAACCCCGCGGTTCGTGCTCGGCCAGCCATCGCTCTTCGACTCCAGTCGAGCTTCCTACGCTACTCACGAACGACTGGAGCGCTTAAGGCATGCTACGCAGCGAATGATGCACGCGGGAGCAATCCAGAGCAATTGCAGACAGAGAATGTGTTGCAAGGGAGCTTCGTCGTACCAACGCGACTACATCATGGCGTCAGCTTGAATAACGTTCCCTGTCCGCTCGCCCCACCTTCAGTGGCTGTTCCATAAAGGTTGCCGGAACCGTCGCTGACCAGGCCGGTCAATAGGTCTGCCCCATCCGAGCCCTTAAAGCTATGCAGCACGATTTCGGTGCCGGGCTTACTCACCTCGAAAACCGCTCCAGCGCCGTCAACCCCTCCGAATTCTGCCGTGCCATAGAGATTTCCTTTCGAGTCACGAACCAGACCGGCGGAAGGAAACGATCCATCGCTTCCGCCCTTGAATGTGTAAAGCACAGTCTCGGCACCGGAATCATCAATTTTGAACACGATTCCGACTCCGTGTCCCCCATAGGCAGTGGTGCCGTACATATTGCCTGCCGAATCAAGCACCACTCCTCCGAAGGGATAAGCGCCTCCCTTCCCCTCGGGAAAGCTGAAAAGAACCGTCTGGTTGCCTTTTTCATCCAGCTTAAATACCGTTCCGTCGTTGAAGGCTCCGCCGAGTTCCGTAGTGCCATAGAAGTTTCCTTTGGCATCTTGGGCAAGACTTGCAATCGGATATTGCCCATCGCTCGGGTTCCCAGCGAAGTTGTGGAGTACGGTTTCCTCGGCGTTCTTTTCCACCTTAAAGATCGTTCCGAAGCCGAAGTCGCCGCCCTCCTGCGTCGTGCCATAAAGGGAGCCGTCCGGACCGAAAGTTAGGCCGGCGCTGGGATATCGTCCATCGTGTTCGTTCGCACCGAAGCTGTGAAGCAGAGTCTCTTCGCCATTCTCCCCCAGCTTAAAAACCGTTCCGAAGCTGGCGGCACCGCCCATGGTAGTGGTGCCGTAGAGGTTTCCATCTGCATCGCGGACCAGGCTTGCGATTGGAAACCTCCCATCCGAAGGCCCTCCCTTAAAGCTGTGGAGGACGGTTTCGTCGCCTGACTCCGTCACTTTGTAGACGGTCCCATAGCTGTAAGCACCGCCCTCAGACGTCGTGCCGTAGAGAGTGCCGCTCGAGTCTACAATCACACCCGCTAAAGGATATTGGCCGGTCGCATCCTTAAAGTTATAGAGCACACTGAATGTGCTACCGGACTTGGTTTGGGCTTGAGTCTGAGCTTGGACGACGGCGGGCACGGCTACAACCGCGCATGCCATAAGAACAAATGCCAGGTACGGGTAAATTCTGGAATTCGATCTCAAGCGTGGCCATGGGCTTGCCATAAGTTTCTCCCTCATTTGGCGCGAACCGATTCCGAGCAACTTAATGAACTGCGACGGATACCGGCTTAGACGCAATGCCATTTGCGACCACCACCAATTCCGCTTCGCCCGTCTCCGTGCCGGACGCCAATTCAAAATGCGTGAACACCTCTTTTTCCCCAGTCGCTACCGCCATCGTGCTGTGCTCGTGAGTTCGTGCGTAGAAAACATGTCCGCTGGCGCGATTCGTAATGCGGACAAGTGGGTAGTTCGTAGCCATCTGGGCATCGTCGCCATACATGGCGCCCTGCGATAAGCCATTAAATTGTTTTCCCTGAATGAGGTAGGTTGGGCCAACCTCCAGCTCTTGCGGGACCGAGGTAATGACCGGATCCCAGGAAGGGTGGGGCTTTCCCTTTGATGTATAAACCTCGACGTCCGACGAACCGTCGGTGAACAGAATCTGCCCGGTCGGAAGCACAAGCATACTTCCCCCCTCGGTCGATTCCTGAGACGCGTTGGGTGGCGCAGGAACGTTGAAGAACTTGACGCCATCGTACTCGTAAAACTTGCTGGGAGAGTTCGCGACCCCGGGATTCGTGTCGCAGAGTACGTTGCCGCTCGGCAGCAGAGCCGCGGGCGCATCCGCCATATCGTTTCCGTCGGGAATATCCGGCCCCGGCACCCAATATCCCGTTTGCATGGGATCGGCCGGAGGATGATAGATCGAGGTGTGTCCGGCACCGTTTGAGTTGGCGCCTGTGGCGAAGACCGTGCCGTCGGTCAGCAACACCGCCGGTCCAATTTCCGCCGAACTGGGGTCTGACAGCAGTACGACCGTACTGCCCGCGCTGATCCATCGACCAAGTTGGGGAATATACCTTTCCGCCTGAGTTGGGTTTGCACGGTTTTCGGTGTCGACCGTGAGCACCGAGCCATCTGGCAGTAAAGTCCAACCCTCTTCGTCATAGGAGTCTTGCTTGTTGGCGCCTGTCGGAGTCCAGGTCAACGTTTTGGGATCCAACAGCGCGGCGAGAAACGGAAATGAGCAGCAATTGGCCACCATAAACCTTCCATCCGGAAGAACCACGCTTTCCGCATCACCGATTTCATTCCATCCTCCGGGCGGAGCGACAGCAGTCCAAGTGTTGTTTTTTGTGTCGTAGAAGGCGCCCTGATTGGTCCAATCAATTTGGAAAAAATTGTATTCTCCCCCTTCGACAATGACTGGTCCGCCGGGCAAAACCGCCGAGGCAAAAGCATAAGGGCCGTACCCGTGCGGCAAGGAAGCGAGCTGAGTCCAGGTGCCGTTTACGTAACTGCCGGTGTCATCGGGGGTCAGTTTCCACCAATCCTGCGCGCCCACATCCTGTACCATCACCGTTCCGTCAGTGAGCAGAAGCGGAATACTGGCGCCAAAACTCGGTTGATTGTGGAGGGGCTGCCATGACTGAGCCAGAGCGAGGCCAGTGCAAGCCAGGCAAACGAAAAATGAAATCGCCAGGATCTTCGATTGGTTCATTTCTACTCCTCCCACAATGAAGCCGGCAAACAAGACAAGAGCGATGATTCCAGATCGGGCCTCTTCGCCCGAAGCTCAAGCCTGGGCAGGCATTTTGGACTGTCAGCGCGTCCCTGTCAAGTGCGAGGTTCGCTATGATCCGCCAGTACAACACTCATGGATAAAGTGCATCTAAGCCGAAATTCCGTTTTTGTTCAAAAACGGCACTGATCGTACACTCATCCCGTTGTTCGCCGATAGTGTGAAACAATTTTCATACGGACCGTCCCTAACGGTCCGAGATCCGAACCCGCACCGGCATTTGTAAGAGAAACGCTCTTATGGAAAGCGCCCAACGCCGGTTCTAACTAACGTTGAGCAGATATCGCGAAAAATGGGCATGTTTCGCGCATTTCGCGGCAACGGGCTGCGAAATTTCTCTGCAGTTCAGAATCGCTGGCGGAGGGAGGGGATTCGAACCCTCGGTACAGTTTTGCCACGCTAACCCTCGACGTCTCCGTAAGTTGCAGATTGCAAAACACTGCCAGAGAATTTCACGCCAAAGCCTAACTCAGAACCTTGCAATCAGTCCGGTTTCGATTCGCCGTCCATTCGAACCAACACGGGCGAACGCCAGGCGATTCGGTGGCAGAAAGTAGTCACTTTTCGAGTCCTGGGCTGACTGGGTTCGCATGTGACCGCGTGCTTAGCGGGCCGTCATAAAACCGAACAGTTTCTTTCAAGACGAGAACCACGTGGAGCAGTTGTGCGATTTTTGTGCTCATGATTTCCCACCAAAGCTATTGCTAACCTACTGAGTACACACGTTCCAGGTTGCCAACTGAGACTGGCTCATGACGGATCACAACAGTGTTGGTCGCTACCGGGTGTAAAATTCCCGTCTGCCTTAACCAAGATTCGATCTGGTTTTCGGATAATGTCATCCGAAAAGCTCGAAAATGAACACGCCATATCGGGGGTATAACGGGGACGCGTGGGGCTTACCTCTGGCTCAAGACTCGGAGCGTATGAGATCCAATCACCGCTCGGCGCGGGCGGCATGGGTGAGGTGTATCGCGCCACCGATACGAAACTCGGCAGTGACGTAGCACTCAAGGTAACGAGTGACGAATTCACTGACCCCTCAAGCCTTGGATTCGACGATAGTCCTCCATTTCGCGGCCGGCCAGTGCCGACTTACCCTGCTTTCTATGGATTGAGGCGAGAAGCAGGTCGGCCTGTGCAGCCAGCGAAGTATTTTGCTCGATCTTAAGCACGCTGGTAAGCACCTGCTCGGCTGCGCTCGCATCAGCGGCGGCCAATGCACGCCCCATCGCATAGAGTGTTTCCGGCATATTGGGTCGGAGTGAATCGGACCGCCGCAGTTCGTCAGCCGCCTGTTTCATTTTTCCTTCCTGCACGAGCGCCTCGCCCAGTCGAAACGCAGCCTCTGCGCTGCCGGGATGCAACGTCGTCTCAGTGCGAAATTGCGCTTCTGCCTGCGGCCACTCGGCAAGCCCAGCATAGATTTCCCCAAGTTCGAGGTGCTGGCCGGGCAAGTCGGGGCGGAGTGCGATTGCCTGCTCGTACTCCTTCACCGCTTCAGGAATCATTTTCCTCTGGTAGTAACCCTGGCCACGAGTCTGGTGCGCTCGCGCAGAGCTTGGAAACGCCGCTAGCAGTTTGTCGGTTGATTGCGAAGCCGCAGCCGTAGCGGCGCGGCTCACATAAAAAAGAAGATCAGGGTTGTCGGGATCGTTTTCCAACGCAGACTGCAAGTTGACCATCGCCTTGGCAGACTCGTCGTTCTCAAGTTGTGCGATTCCCAAGGCGCCCGGATCACGAGCAATCTCGAGATGAGGAATTGCCTCAGCGGCAAAACCTTGCGCCAACAACGCGTAACCCAACAATTGATGAACCGGAATAGAGTCAGGACTCAACTCGGCGGCACGCTTCAGAGGTGGAATTGCCTCGGCGGCGTCGTGTTTCTTCATGTAGGCATCGCCGAGGCGGAGAAGAACTTCAGACGAAGACGGATCCAATTCTGCAGCCTTGTGAAATTCGACCAAGGCATGGTCGATGTCGTGGCGGTCTTCCGCGTCGATCCCCGACTGTAGCAAGGCTTTCGCTTGAGCTGCAGGTTGAGGCGCTACGGCCTGCGGCTGAAGAAACAAATGAAGAAACAGGAGTACCCGGATCATTTCCGCTCAGGCTCCTTGATGGTAATAAACTGATCCGCCGGAACATCCCGCAAGGTCTGATGAATTCCTGACGGCCAGCGGATTTCAATTTCCGCCTTGCTATTATCTCCCAAACCGAAATGCAATCGCTTGTCGCTCGAGGAAAGATAACTTCCCGCAGCGGTCGCGAATCTCACTTGACCATTGACCTGAACACGAGCCCCATATCCGTCACGATTACTGCTCATCCCGCGAAGCGTAATCGTCAGCCAGTGCGACTTGCCGCCGCGGTTCAAATAGAATTGCGGCCCCTCCCCGAGTGAGGTCGTAACTGCGTCGATCCACCCATCATTATTCAGATCGCCGAAAGCGGAGCCGCGTCCGGCTACGGCCCGAGTAGGCCCGACACTCCCTCTTTGAAAGTGACCTCGATTGTTCAAAGCCAGTAAAGGAATGTCGCGATACCGCAGGGAGTTGTCGTACGAGTGCACGTTATCAAAAACGTGTCCCTGCACTATGAACGCGTCTTTCCAGCCATCGTTATCAAAATCCTCCAGACCAACTCCCCACCCGGATGAGGTTCCAGAGAGCGCGCCGAAACCGGTTTCCAGTTCCAGCGCACTAAATGATTTGTTTCCGTCATTGTGAAACAAGACGTACGGCTCGTGGGGTAATTGCGTAATAAGAAGGTCAGGAAGGCCGTCGTTATCGTAGTCCTGGAAAACGACGCCCATTCCCGAGGGCATTTTGCCGGAGTTGTTCAGGGCCGCGCCTGAGTCAAGCGCAACTTCACTGAATTTGCCGTTTCCGTCATTGTGAAAAAGGAACTGCTCGGTCGCGTCGTTGGCCACAAAAACATCCGTAAAGCCGTCTCCATCATAGTCGGCAAAGGCGACTCCCAATCCGTGCGCTTTCTTGGCAGCAATTCCGGACGTCACACTTACATCCTCAAACGTGCCGTCCCCGCGGTTGTGGTAAAGAATGTTCGTTGTAGAGCCGAATTCGCCCGGAGGGCAATACATCGGCTCTGCCATCCGGCCACAGGTCTTGCTCGTTTCCGGAGTCCAGTCGATGTAGCGGGTTACAAACAGATCCAGCTTTCCATCGTTGTCGTAGTCAAAGAATCCTGCCGATACCGACCATCCGCCCGCCGCCACTCCCGCCTTCGCCGTAACATCGGTGAAAGTGCCGTCGCCATTGTTGTGGTAAAGGATGTTCTTCCCAAAGTTGGTCACGTAAATGTCAGGAAAACCATCGTTGTCGTAGTCCCCGACAGCAACTCCCATTCCGTAGTTAGTTTCTCCGGCGTGCTGCAGGCCGGCTTGCTCAGTGACATCGGTGAACGTGCCGTCTTTGTTTTGACGGTAAAGGCGGTTCCAGTATTTAGGGTTGTCTCGCTCGAAGTGAACCGGACTGCGTAGCGGGTCCGGCACGTGGCCTGCATTCACCAGAAAAATATCGAGTAGGCCGTCATTGTTGTAATCGAGAAGGGCAACTCCGCCGGGCATGGTCTCAATCAGGTACTTGCGTGGTGTAGGCGAATTGCGCAGGACGAAATCGACACCGTGGAGCGGCGTGAGTTGGAATTGGGGGGCGCGAGTCAAAAGTTGGGCAAAGACGGGGAGAGCCGCCAGCACGAGCAGAATACCGGGTTTGCGAAAACCGCTTCGCACTCAGGCTACGGCTCCGCCGCCGTCCTCACTTCGCTACTTGCCCGGGGCTGCGTTTCATTGATGCCCGCAATATGCGCGAGTGCAGTGTTAATTACCGAGTTGTAGTGTAGGAGTTTATTTTGCGGATCGTCCGAGCTGGATTCGCTTGTTGTTGTTGCGAACGCCGGTGAAGACTCCGCTGCGTGCATCGCCTCGATCAACTCTGGCAAAGCAGCGAGTTTCTTTTGTAACCCACTGACTTCCTCGAGCGCGCTCTTTGGAAAATAACCGATGCGGTCGCCGGTTTGCATAGCACTCACCAGCCCGTCTGGAGACCATGCTACCGGCCAATTCGCGTTCAGCAGATCATAGGTTTCGCGTAGCCGTGCCAACTTGCCCGCAAATCCATCGAGGAGCGAGCGATTGTGCGCCATGTCCAGCCCAATGCGCAGCGAAATTTTGAGCGTGCTATTCACGGAAACGCGCGGAGTAGTGACAATCGTCGTCAGAGTATCGCCCTCAAAGCGCCACCCGATTGTGCCCTTTCGCTTTTCAAAACGCAACGGCTCACCGTTTACGCTCACCGCTGAGGGAGGCCAGCTTCCAGGTAGTCTTAGTTCATAAGCGCGCTCGGTTGGCATTCCCGGGTAGTGGCCTTCGACGGGCGCAACGCTGATATTCAATAATGTCCCATCGCCAGTTAAGGACGCGCGAATCGGAGTCCATGCGCTCTCTCCGTACTCGTACCCGGGCGTGTCCCCCGCGTCCTCATAGACACGATAGGTCGAGACCTGCCCACCGTTCATAGGGAAGACACTTAAAATCAGCGGCTCTGTCGAATTTGGGGGGAAATGCGTTGCTGGTTGCATCGGAATGATGCTTCCCGCCTTCACGTACACGGGAATTTGACTGAGCGAGAAACTGCGCTCCAGCGTTGCAGGGCCTTGCAGACGTGCTCCGGTATCCCACTCGACCCAGTCTCCTGGGGGGAGCCAGATGGTCGTATGCGCGAGCTGGGAATCCTTTGCCACCGGTTGTGTTATCGGGTCGGCGAGGATGTTGTCGCCGAACAAGTATTCGTTCTTTGCGTCGTACGCTTCGCTGGCTTCGGGCCAGTCATAGTAGAGTGGCCGCAGGAATCCAACACCATTATCATGGGTTTTTCTGGCTTCGGTGTAGATGTAGGGCTGCATCGCATTGCGACGCACGAAACATTGCCGCATCAGGTCAGAGTAGGGCTCGGGATACGCCCAGATGCGCCTCTCCGCTTCCGGATTCTTCGTGGTGTGAGTCCGCAGGATTGGGCTGAAGATTCCCCACTGAATCCAGCGCAGGTAAAGCTCGGGTTCAATCGCACCCGGCATGTGACCGCCAATATCATGGCTCCAATACGTATACCCGACGTTCGCTGCTGTTGCCGTGAAATAGGGTTGAAATGCGAGCGAATCCCAGACGGAAACGGTGTCACCCGAAAAGCCGATCTGGTAACGGTGGTTGCCGAGCCCACCCCAACGATGGAACAACAGTGCCCGTTTCTTCTCGCGCTCCTGGTCGGTGAAGAACACATAGTTCAACCACCACGTCGGATTCACGCCGGCAAGCTTTGTCGCGTCCTCCTGCTGCCAGTCGAGCCAGAAGAAATCGATCCCCTGATGCTCGAGGGGATGGATCACATACTTCAAGTAATTGGCCGCGAATTTCTTGTCAGTGATGTCGAAGGGCACATATTGCTTGCTCGCGGGATCGATTCCCATTGCGCTTGACATTGCAGGATAGCTGTCCTCCCAAGGTTGAATGCCGGACGCCGGATGAATATTGAGCGTGGTCTTCAGCCCTTGCTCGTGAACACTCGACAGAAAACTTGCCGGATCGGGGAATAGGAGTTTGTTCCAGGAATAGCCAGTCCAGCCAAGACGGTGACCCGACGCATCCACTTTGTTGTTACCGACGACTTCGTTGAAGGTGGGATGCCAGTCGATGTCCATCACCAGCACGCTCAGAGGAGTGTCATGCGTGCGGAATTGTTGAAGCAGCTGTTCGAATTCCTGATCGCTGTAAGACCAGTAGCGCGACCACCAGGCGCCGAAGGCAAATCGTGGTGGCAGCGGGATCTTGCCTGCGACCCGAGTGAAGTCATGAAGGGCACCTTTGTAATCGTGCCCGTAGCCGAAGAAATACCAGTCCTGCCGCTCGCCCGCGGGACGCAGCATCACCCAGGGCCATGCGCTCTGCTCACCCGCGCGGAAGCTGAAGTCGGCCGAATCGAAGAGCGGGCGCGCGCTGTCGTCCACAAGCGTCCAGCCGTCACGCGATATCAGGCCGGGTTCCAGTTTCACTCCACCCCGGGCAGTATCGAGGGTACGGGCAGTGCCCAGAAGATTGCCGGCGTCCTGCATCCCCGGTTTCCACACGACTTCTTTCTTGTTAAGGCTGAACGAAACCGTTAGGTCGTCGGCGGTGAACTTGCCGTCGGTATCGCCGGGGTCGTAGACCAGCGTCAATGCGCTGGTCTTCAGCACCACGCGATTGCCGAGTCCGATCTGCCGCGTGAATTGGGGAACGGGAAGCGCGCGATTTACGAAGGCGAAAGAAGCGTGATCTTCAAACTTCCCGTCTTTAGCCCACTCCAAGCGGATGAGCTGAGGGGTAAGAACCGTGAATCGCGCCGAGCCGGCTCGTACCACCGCGCGAACATCGGCTACCGGATTGTAGCTCTCGGAGTCAACCGCCGCGTTCACAAGGGCAGTCTGCAGGAACGTGCCCAGGATAAAGATGAGCATGAATCTGAGCAAGGAAATGCTGAGTGGCTTTCTCATTGGCATCGATACCCAGGGTCGCGGGGACGACTTATCCATGTCGGTTCAGAGTGCCTGGCGGATTCGAATCCGCCAGGCATTGCTGAAGGGGCTGGCTGGCAGCTCGGAGCTACCAGTAGAATTTCGCGCCGAACTGGACGCTCCTTGCGGGATAGGCCGCCGTGATGGTTCCGAAATTGTTGTCGCCCAGATTGGTGTCTGGCTCGAAGAAGTCCGGATGATTGAACACGTTGAACATTTCGAAGCGGAGCTGCAGCTTTCTGACCTCTCCAAGGCCCAACCATTTTTCGATGCCCATGTCGTAGTTGAAGAATTTGGGCGCTCTCAGATTTGACAAGAATCTCGGAGCATCGCCAAATGTGTAGGCCGCAGGCTGGGCAAACGCCGCTGAATTGATCCAGTCTGTGATTGACTGATTCTGCGGAACCGGATTGACGTCCGGGACAAGGTTGGGTCGCTGATTGAATCCGAATCCGGCTGTATTGTTTGTCGCCGGAGTGATAGAGAGCGGCAATCCGGATCTAGCCGTTATAATCCCGCTCCATTGCCATCCACCGAGGACTGCATTCATGGGCCGGCTCCATCCGCCGCCGAGCAATTTGCCGGTACCGAATGGGAGTTCGTAGTTGTAGTTGACCACCACGCTATGCGGGGTATCGGTCACGTCCACTGAGTGCTCGGCAGCAAGGTTATACGAGTTTCGCACCGAGCTTCCGCTGCCGGGGAAAGCCCATCCGGCAGCGCCCTGCACGTCGTCCATAAATTTGGAGTAGGTGTAGGAAACATTCAGATCCAGACCCGAATGCCAGCGGTGCGTATAAGTGGCCTGCAGTGCGTTATAGGTGGAACCGCCTACGGCCGGGGGCGCCTCGGTCACGCTGCAGTATTCAGGGAAGCGGCGTAGCAACTGGCCCATAGGAACCGTAGGCAGATTCAAGCCGCATCCGCTGGAAGTTATATGCCCGTAGAACGGATTGGCAACCGGGTTGAGCAACTGGCTGCCGAGACTGGCATCGGAGGCGGGCATCTCATTCCACTCCAGGTATTGCGACAATACGTGGACACCGTGGTTTCCAACGTAACTGATGTCGACCAGGTCATTGCTCGTAAGCGAGTATTGAGCACCGGTCATCCACTGCTGCACGTAGGCAGAGGGGCGGACATTATTCACGACTGGATTCAGGCCGAAACCAACGTCCGTCAATCCGCCTAGTGAATTCCCCGTTGCCAGAACTTGGCCGTTCGGGAACGCACTTTGGCAAGGTGTGGACGTTGCACCATTGCTGCAGTTCAGGGCCGAGTTTCCGCTAAGAGTGGTAAATGGGTTGAGTCCACCGTTAAGGCTTGTCACCCACGGTGTGCCCTGCGAGAAGCCGATATTAGGACCTTGACCGTAGTAGTTTGGCACGAAAAAGATGCCATATCCGCCGCGCACTACCAGCTTGTCACGAAGCCTGTACGCCGCACCGATTCTTGGGGCAAAGTTCTTGTACTGGGTATCGTAGAGTCCACGGTTGCTGCTGCTGTTGAACACAAGTTCACCCGGATACTTTGTGCCGACCGCAGTGCTGATCGGATTCACCGCGTTGAAGTCGAAGTATTCCTGCGCATTACCCCTTTCCGTCGGGGCGGCCTGGATTTCATAGCGCAGGCCGAGGTTGATCGTGAGCTTCGGAGCGATCTTCCAGTCATCCTGCAGATACCAGCCCAACAGATTCTTGTCGGTCGCGGGAAACTTGTTGTAACCGGTCCCACTTCCCACATTCGCCAACGTGGTTGAACTTCCTACCCCCATCAAGAATGAAGCAAAGCCGTCTCCGGTTCCGGGGGTTGAATTTTGAGGATCAGGCCCCGCCGTCGATGTGGTCAGGAACGGCAGAACGGTGTTCTGATAATGACCGCCGTCGATGCGCGCCCAAACGTCCATGAATCCAAAGGACAGTTGGTGCTTGCCGTGGATCTTGGTGAAATCCACAGAACCCGTCCACAAGGTTTGCGGAACGAGGTAATTGTCGAGTCCAGCCTGTGCGCCTAAAGGCGCATAGCTCTGGGGCTGGATTTCGGGGAAGCTCGGCGCAATTCCGTCTATGAACGACGGTAAGCCCAGAGCTGAAGATTTATACCCAAAACTCTGCGTCACCGATTGCTCGACATGGCGGTTCACGCCTAGATTCGCGTTCATCGTCAAGGTCGGGCTGAAAATGTGGGTGTATCCGATGTCCACACTGTAGCGGTTGTTGGGAGCAACAACGCCTGGCCCCGCCGGATCGGAAGCTCCGTAGTACGTGGGGAAATTGATTTTCTGCTCGTACTTCTGCGACCAGCGTCCGAAGAGGCGGTCATTGATAGATAAGTTGTAGTCAATTCGGCCCGAGTACTCGTTCGAGTGCGCCGCGGCCGAGGAGGCCGCAGTAAAGTTGTTGATGAGGGCGTTCGTGGTCGGGGCCGGCCAGTAGTTGCTGCCTGCAATTTTGCTGGCGATCGAATCCATCAGGCCGGCAGGAATAACGTTCGTGACGCCCGATCCGTTTGAGATATTCCCGGAAACAGGATCGCGGATGTACTCGGTCGTCGCTCCAGCGGGACAGGTGACTGAATCTCCGGTTACCCTGTCGACTCCTCCGCAAGCAACTTGGCGAGTGCTGAACGGGTTGTAAATTTCGCCGCTATAGATCGGCCGTCCAAGGTAATCCGTACCAGTCCGGGCACCCAGCGAAGCGGTAAAGACGCCCGTTCTTTCGTTGCTCGTAGGCATGGTGGACAGGAAAGTGGCGGGAGTGGCCTGCCGCAGACCTTCGAAGTACGCGAAAAAGTACAGCTTGTTTTTGATGATGGGGCCGCCGATTGTAGCCCCGAACTGGTTTCGATGGAAGGCCGGCTGGTTCTGATTATTGAAATAGTATCGGGCGTCATACGCGCTGTTCCGGTAAAACTCCCAAGCGTCGCCGTGGATCTGATTCGTCCCTGACTTGGTGACTACGTTAATCACGTTGCCGCTGCTAAATCCATATTGCGCGGTGAAAGCATTGGTCTGAATTTTGAATTCCTGGACGTCATCCAGCGAGGGGACGTAAAGCACGCCGCCCCAGTCCAATCGCGTGTCCCAGGTGCCATCGAGCAAGTATTGCGCGGTCCCAAAGAAGGTGCCGCCAAAGTTGAGAAACGAAACATCCTGGTCAGCGCTTCCCGAGATGCCTGGCGCTCCCACGACCTGCTCCTCAGCGGTGTTGCTCACCGAGGAATTCAGCTCGGCGAGGCTTATGATGTTGCGCAGGTTCAGCGGCGTTTCCACCAGCTGCCTGGCTGAAATGTCAGAGGAGATGTTCGCGTTGTCCGAATTCAGAAGGGGAGCTTGGGCAGTGACTTCGATGGTTTCCGACGTCGTTCCTACTGCCAGCCGCACATCCTGACGTGCGGTCTGACCTGCTTCTAGCGAAACGCCATGCTGCTTGTAGTCCTTGAAGCCGGAGACATCGACTTCCAGGGTATAAACGGCCGCCGGCAGCAGGGTAAACGAGTACAGACCGTCCTCTTGAGTCACAAAGTGGCGGGTGATGCCATTTTCCGCACTGGTCAGGGTTACCTTCGCACCTTCCAATGCCAGGCCGGTGGGGTCAGTGATCGCGCCACTCAGAGTCGCTGCTACCTGCTGATTTTGAGCCCCAAGGTTGGTTCCACCTAAGAACCAAGCGAGAACCGCCAATACGAAGTATGCCCGCCAACGCGCTTTACCCAGCATTCTTAGCCTCCTGTACTTCTTCGCCGACCGGTTGTGGCCGAGCTTACCCGGACTGGGCCGCTCTTGGGTTCGTCCCGAATGGCAAATACGAAACCAAAGCCGCGACAGTGAAGCACGCCCTTAGTAAAGTTAGCAAGCATTTACAGGTAAGAAGGAGGGGATAAGAAGGATAATCGATTGAGTGGCTGGTTTTCTCCTTTGATTTCAACTGTTTCCGAAACCGATAAGAAAAGGGAGAAAAGACGGTTCGCTATGTGTTTTTAGGGTTGAACTCCCTCAGTGAGCCGCAGTAGTATCCCGAGCACAGAGTTCGCTCGCGACAGAATCCTATTTGGTCGCAACGTAGGGGCACCTCGGAAGGCCGGAGCCGATTGATACCAGAGCCCGTCATTGAGAGCTGGACTCCGTCCAGCGAACCCGAAAAAGAAGCAGTTCAGCAACAGCTGGAACGGCTGCTGGCCTCCCCTCTTTTCCATTCCAGCAAGCGCTATGCCCAGTTCTTGAGGTTCGTAGTCGGGCGCACGCTGGAGGGCCGGGGACATGATTTGAAGGAGCGAATCCTCGGCATCGAGGTCTTTGACCGCCCGCCGGATTACGATACTAATATTGATCCGATCGTTCGCGTTACAGCAGCAGAAATCCGCAAACGCATCGAACAGTACTATCACGATCCCAAGCACGGCCAGGAAATTCGGCTTTTCCTCCCATCAGGTTCTTATGCGCCACACTTCTCCGGGCCCGGCTACCCGAGCGGTCTTGCACTACCCCCTTCCCCTCCAGCAAACGGGTCCAGTGTAACCCCTCATACTGCTGCGGAATCCGAGAAGGCCAAGTCTTTCCCGCATCGATGGATCTCTACAAAAGCGCTTTTCCTCGGGCTTGGGTTATTGGTGCTGATTTCCGCGGCTGGCATCTGGTGGCGGGGCTCCCGGCCAACGATGTTGCGAGAGTTCTGGGCACCGTTCGTGAAGTCCCCCGAGCCTGCCCTGTTCTGTATCGCCGACCAGGTGCAGTATGCGAACATTCGGCTGCGGGATGCGGGCGACCCGCAAAAAGAGATCACTCTTCCCGACACCATGGTCACCGTGATCATTGATGATCTGAATCCTCTGATGAACATCGCCGGGACCTTGCGCTCGTACGGCAAGAACTATCGCGTGCTCGGGGAATCCACGACCAACCTCACGGACCTCCGCCGCAACCCTTCCATTTTCATCGGCGCCTTCGATAACACGTGGACCCTGCGGCTGACCTCAGCTCTGCGCTTCCATTTCGTGAATGATTCCTCGATGTCGAAGCTTTGGATTGAAGATCGCGAGCAACCCGAGAAGCGGGAATGGCTGCTCGACCGTACGCAGCAGAAGACAGAAGACTACAAAGACTACGCCATCGTTGCACGGTTCATTCCCCCTGATACCGATCAGTATGCGGTGGTTGCAGCGGGAATCGGTCGCGGTGGAACGGTGGCGGCGGGTGAATTTCTCGTCGACGAACATCGGATGCAAGAAATATTGGCGCTCGCTCCTCAGGATTGGCAGACGAAAAACATAGAGATCGTGCTAGAGACCCAAGTGATCCAAGGCCGTTCCGGCCCCCCTCGTGTCAGAGCGATCCACCTTTGGTGAATCATCCTTATGCCCGGTTCCTCAAGGCGGGATCGATCCCCGTCGTTTGACCGACGTGCAGTCTGCATTTCGGCTGTCATTCGGCAGACGATCAAGCACCCTTGTTGGATTGGAGTAGCGGTAGATTGATCTTTTCAAAACATCCCGGTGTAGTTTTTCCATAGCGATCAAGTTCCACCAGCATTAATGCATGAAAGGTATCGTGGACGGTCGAAGCAATTTTGGCCGAGATGAGGCTGTGCCCTTGCGCATCCACCAGCAGCACGCCTGCCGTGGTCTTCAACTCCGGAAGATCTTCCGCGATACGCAACTGCTCGGAGCTCTTCGCTTTTCTGTATTCAAGCGGCGTTGATGGCTCGTGGTTTAGCCGATTTTCCAGCCAGCATACATGGTCATCCACCATATTGCGCGCCGGCTGCCCAGCCGGCAAAGGATCGAGATAAAGCTTCGCAAGCTTGAGCGCCCGGGCGATGCGGCCGTCGATGTTATAGCGCTGCTGAAAGTTGATGTACTCGAATAGGTCGCCGCCAACGGTGCCCGCGGGAATGGAGTTGCCATACATATCGATGCCCGCCAATTGCGGGATCGCGCCTTCGACCAGCATCAGGCGCTTGCGAAGATATTCGTCGATGGTGGGGCTGAATGATGATTGATTCATGGCTAGAGATCTGTGTCACCTAAGATAATGATTATCGGTGGTAGCCTTGTCTCGTGGCAAAGGAATCAGACAACAAAGTGCTCTCGATCGACGGGCGGGAAGTCCAGATCACGAACCCGGAGAAGTTATATTTTTCTTCGCAGGTGAAAGTCACCAAGCTCGATCTTGTTCAGTACTATCTCTCCGTTGCTCCGGGTGCGCTGGGGGGGATTCAAGATCGACCAATCGTTCTAAAACGTTTCGTCAACGGCGCCGAGGCGGAAGCGTTTTATCAAAAGCGCGCGCCAGAGAAGCGGCCAGCCTGGTTGCGCACGGTCACTTTGTCGTTCCCTTCCGGCCGAACTGCCGAAGAAATCATAGTCGATGACGCAGCCGGGCTTGCCTGGATCGTGAACCTTGGGTGCATCGAATTGCACCCGCATCCGGTGCGCTCGGGCAATCTCGATCATCCGGATGAGTTACGCATCGATCTGGATCCGATTCCCGGCGTTAGTTGGGATGATGTTCGTCGCGTCGCCCTTGAAGTGCAGGGCTTTCTCGATGAGGTCGGCCTTTGTGGCTGGCCGAAAACCAGCGGCTCACGCGGCATGCACGTTAATGTACCCATTGAACCTCGTTGGACATTTACGCAAGTTCGCCGTGCGGCGGTTGCCTTATCGCGAGCGGTCGAGCGCCGGGCCCCAACACTGGCCAGTTCGAAATGGTGGAAGGAAGAGCGTCATGGCGTCTTTCTTGACTACAATCAGAACGCGAAGGATCGCACGACATGCTCTGCCTATTCCGTGCGCCCGCTCCCAGATGCTCGCGTTTCGACTCCTCTTGATTGGGAAGAAGTGCCCGATTGCGATCCGGCGGACTTTACCATCTTCACGGTTCCTGAGCGCTTCGCGAAAATCGGCAACCCGCATGCCAAGATGGATGCATCATCTGGCTCGCTGGAAAAATTGCTGGAACTGGCCGTTAAAGACGAAGCGGCCGGTATCGCCGATGCGCCCTGGCCTCCGCACTTCCGCAAGATGGAAGGCGAGGCCGCACGCGTGATGCCTTCCCGCGCAAAATCTGCCGCCAAGAAAACAGCAATAAAGAAGCAGCGCGTGAAGATGCCATTGATCACAGTCGCGAATTCGCCTGATAAAGCGGCCGCGTTGGCGGGTCTTGAGCGATGGAAGGCCAAACATGCGGATATCGCGAGTCTGCTTGCCGTGGACGATGTGCTGGTCGACTCCATGCGCGGGAGATCATCCACATGGACACGCATCCGTATCAACCTGCGTCATGTCGCCGAGGAACAACGGCCGCTCCAGGAAACGCCAGAGCCAGACGATGATCCCACGCGTGAGTGGCGTGAGCGTTGGAAGAAGAAAAAGACAAACGAGTAAAACTCACTTTCCCTGCGGAAAAATTGCCGCCAGTTCCTGCGGAGCAACAACTTCAAGCTGGGTATAGGTACAATCGCTGGGCTTTTTGTCCGTTCGCCATTTGCGGAATTGCGCCGTGTGCCGAAAGCGATCTCCCTGCATGTGATCATAAGCAACTTCTACAATCAATTCAGGCCGCAACGGTTCCCACGACAAATCTTTGCCTTGGCTCCAGCGACTCTGTCCGCCGGGCATTCGCTTGAGACCTCCATCATCCTCGGTCGCGTACTCGGCCCAAGCCTTCCACGGATGGTTCACCAGCGCATCTTTTCGATAAGACTTCAGAAACTCCACCAACTCTTTTCGTTTTGCCGTGCTGAAACTCGCACAGACTCCGACGTGTTGCAAAGCGCCGGCATCGTCGAACAAACCGAGCAGCAGCGAGCCGACCATTGTGCGCTCGCCCTTTTTATGCCAGCGGAATCCAGCAACTACGCAATCGCAGTCGCGTTCGTGTTTCACTTTAAGCATCACCCGCTTGTTCGACTCGTAAGATCCTGCAGGATCTTTCGCCATCACACCATCCAGGCCTGCGCCTTCAAAGCGGCGAAACCAATCGGCGGCAATGCTCCGATCGCTGGTTGCAGGTGTTAGATGAATCGGCGGTGAAGCTGAAGCAAGCAACGATTCCAGTTCGCGTCGCCGCTTTTGAAACGCCTCGCCTTGGAGATCGCGATCTCCAAGGCAAAGCAAGTCGAAAAATACAAATGACGCGGGAATCTGCCCGGATAAAAGCTTTACGCGCGACGCAGCGGGATGCAAGCGTAATTGCAGCGCATCAAAATCGAGTCCATCATTTTTGACGATGACCATCTCTCCATCGAGCACACAACGTGCGGGCAGCACTGCGCGCAGCGGTTGCAGCAACTCAGGAAAGTAACGATTGAGTGGTTTTTCGTCGCGGCTTTGGATGAAAATCTCGTCTCCATCGCGAAACACCAGGGCGCGAAAACCGTCCCATTTCGGCTCGAAAACCCAATCGCCCTCTGCGGGCAATTCATCCACCCGTTTCGCGAGCATCGGCAGGATCGGCGGATTTACTGGAAGGTCCACACCCCATGGTATAACGTGGCTTGCTCGAAGTACCGGAGGATGTGTTCGGCATTGAAGAACGTTACAAAGCCAAGCTTTGCGGCCACAATGAAGGGAAAGCATGATTGGTTCAAATTATTGAAGAGGCCGCCAATGTCCTAATGACCCCGACGGAGCGGAATCGCTTTCCGGGATGCCGACAAAAGTCAACCCGCCATCCTTCGGCGCGGGCGCCACCAGTTCCTGTGCGCCGTTTGGCGTCCTCGGCCAGTCTGACAGCCTCGATGCGTCCTCACCGCAGCGTATGTTGTGTCAGGTCCCACCGTCACATGTTATGTGCGCACTCGGCTGTCCGCCTATATTGGCGTCTGCCGATTGATCGACGGACCCGAGAGCGAGCGGCGAGGCTGAGCTTTCGTGCCTGCTCATGACCTTTGCCGGTCCAGGTTGGGCAACAGGCCGGTGAGCAGGCCGATGGCCGGAAGCCAGGCGCATACGCGATAGACGAAGATGATGCTGGTCATGTCGGCGATGCGGCCCAGCACCGCGGCACCGATGCCGGCTCCGCCGAAGGCGAGGCCGAAGAAGATACCGGAGACCAGGCCCACCCGGCCGGGCATCAGCTCCTGGGCGTAGACCACGATGGCCGAGAACGCCGAGGCGATGACAAAGCCGATGATCGCGGAGAGGATGCCGGTCCAGAAGAGATTGGCGTGCGGCAACAACAGCGTGAAGGGAAGCACGCCGAGAATCGAGCCCCAGATCACGTATTTGGGACCGATGCGATCGCCGATGGGTCCGCCGAAGAGTGTACCCGCAGCCGCGGAGCCCAGAAACACGAACAGATGCAACTGCGCGCTGCGCACCGACACGCCGAAGCGGCTGATGAGGTAGAAGGTGTAGTAGCTGGTAAGGCTGGCGAGATAGAAATACTTGGAGAAGATGAGTGTCGCGAGGATGCAAAGCGCGGCAATGACGGTGCGGCGCGGCAGATGATGGCGGGGCTCGACCCGTACATGCGTTGGCGTGGCGCGCGAAAGATGGTGCGACCGCCACTTGCCGACGCGATAAAGAATGAAGATTCCTGCGATGGCCGCGATGGAGAACCAGGCGACTCCATGCTGACCTTGCGGCAGCACGATGAACACCGCCAGCAGCGGCCCGACGGCGCTTCCGGTGTTGCCGCCCACCTGGAAGAATGACTGCGCAAATCCATGCTTTCCTCCGGAAGCGATGCGGGCGATGCGCGACGACTCGGGATGAAAGATGGCCGAGCCCGCACCGACGATGGCTGCGGCCACCAGCAGCAGGCCAAACGTCGGCGCAATGGCCAGCGTGGCGATTCCCACCAGCGTCAAACACATGCCGAAGGCCAGCGCGTAAGGCATGGGACGGCGGTCGGTATAGAGACCGATGAACGGCTGAAGCAGGCTGGCGACGACCTGATAGGTGAGCGTGAGCAGGCCGACCTGTCCGAAGTTGAGCCTGAACGAGCTTTTGAGGATGGGATAGATCGAGGGCAGCAGCGACTGCACCATGTCGTTGAGCATGTGGCAGACACTGACTGCGGCCAGGATGCGAAAGGCCGCCGTTGCCGCTGCCGGAACAGGCGCGGGAGCATCCATGGTCGCTGGAGGCGCAGAAGCAGTCGTCATTGGCGGATGGCGCAGAGCCATCTCCATGGTAAACGGAAGGGAGTTGGAGGGTTCCGAGCATTTCGCGACCATGGTGGAACTTGTATTGATGCCTGTTTCCGCCCGGGGCTGGTCACCGACGTTCGCAAGGGCTACACCTTCACGTTTGCGTTTCCGGATTCGCATACGGCTCGGACCATTCGCCGGGCTTAAGCTTTGGGATCTCGGGGAGATCGCCCGCAGGTTGTTGGCGCGAATTCTTATGCTTTCCCGAACGGATCTCCCAGCGACAGACTCTGCGGCGTGAACAATTCGGCCCCGTTTTCCGTGACGTGCATATCGTCTTCAAGGCGGATGCCAAATTCTCCTCCGATGTAAATGCCGGGCTCGTCGCTGGTGGTCATATTGGGCTGCAGTTTCGTCGTGTTGCGGCGGACCAGATAGGGCCACTCGTGCATCTCCACGCCGATGCCGTGGCCCAAGCGGTCAGAAAAATACTTGTAGTCCGGTCCATATCCCGCGTCGGTAATCACTTTTCGTGCCGCGACATCAACCGCGCCGCATTCCAGACCGGGACGCACCGCAGCCAGTTCCGCCGCTTGCGCGCGGTGGACGATGTCGAATACTTTTTTCATCTTGTCACCGGCTTGTTCTGGAGCTTTGCCCACCACGAACGGGCGCGTGATGTCGGATTGATATCGTTCGACGGTGCAGCCGTCGTCGAGCATGACAATCGAGCCTTCGCGGATCACCTGGGGCGTGGTCGAGCCGTGCGGAAGGGCGGAGTACTCACCGAACTGTACGTTGGCCTCGCCGGGAAAGCCAAGCTGTTCGTAGGCGGCTGCAATCAAATCCTTCACATGCTGTTTGGTCATGCCCCTTGCGCAGCGCGTGGTAGACCGCTTCGTACGCGGCCAGCGTCAGTTGTGCCGCCAGCCGCATCAATGCAATCTCGTTTGAGGTCTTGATCATGCGGCAGCCGGCCGTGACCGGAGTCGCGCCGGCGATTGTGATTTGTGGCGCCGCCTTGGCAATTCCATCGGAGAACACGAAGCGTACGGTCTGTTCAATGCCCAACTTGCCGCTGGCTATGCCACGTTGTTTCAGGCCCTGGGCCACGAGCTGGTATGGACTTTCGTCCTCTTGCCATGTGCGCACGTCGGCACGTTGGCCATTGGGCGCGCCGGAGATCTGCTCATGGGCCCGGCCTTCCTCAAATGCCGGACACACACAAAATGCAGGACCTTTCGCCGGCAGAACCAGCGCGAACAGGCGTTCGCCGCCCCACCAGCGAATGCCTGTGAAATATCTCAGCGAGGTGCCTGATTTCAACACTTGTCGGGCCCGTTATAATCACGCCGATGGCCAGCGACGCCTTTCTCTCGTGGGCGAATCGGACCGTGCTTCGCCCGGGCCGCGAAGAGCCCTACCTGTCGATCCAGGACATCGTCGTTTTCGTCCGCGATCTGGAAGTGAGCAAGCGATTCTACTTGCAGCAATTGGGCTTCGAACTCATCACAGAACAACGCCTTCCCACGGGCGAACGCTGGATCGAAGTGGCGCCTCCCGACGGTAGCGCGAATCTCGCGCTGGTTGAACCAAAGCCCGAGTCGCCGGAATACAAACTGATTGGCGGCTACCGCTGGGTCCTATTCATGACCGAAGATGTCGACGCCAAGTACAAAGAATGGAGCGAACGCGGTGTTCGTTTCACAACGGCTCCGGAGACGCCGGGGTGGGGCGGCACCTATGCGCGTTTCGAAGATCCGGACGGGAATGCGTTTGGCCTGGAAGGGTTCGATGAGGTGAGGCAAAGCCTGGAGTTGCGCCGGCAGGCGCACGCCCAGAAACTAGAATCCGAACGCCGCACCGCCCAGGAACTGGAAATAGCGCGACAAGTGCAGGCGCGCTTGTTTCCGCAGATTCAGCCGGAGTTGAAAACGGTCGAATACGCGGGTATCTGTGTACAGGCGCGACAGGTAGGAGGGGATTATTTCGACTTCCTGAATCTTGGGCCGCAGCGGCTGGGGTGGATCATCGGCGACGTTTCCGGCAAGGGGATTGCCGCAGCTCTGCTGATGGCAAATCTGCAGGCCAGCCTGCGGAGCCAGTCGGCGCTGGCTTTCGATGAGCCCGAGACGTTGCTCCGGTCTGTGAACCGCCTGTTCTACGACAATACCGGCGACAGTGCCTATGCCTCGCTTTTCTTTGCCGATTACGACGAGGCGGCGGGGCGACTGCGCTACGTGAATTGCGGCCATTTGTCGGGTCTGTTGGTAAGAGGCGATGGCAAAGTGGATCGGCTCGAGTCCACCAGCCCGCTGCTCGGACTGTTCAGGGATTGGAATTGCTCGATGCGGGAGCAGCCCCTTTCTCCAGGGGATTTGCTTGCGCTTTACACGGATGGCATCACCGAGGCCAGTAACGAGCGAGGAGACGAATTTGGCGAGCAGTGCCTGATTGAATCACTTCAGCAACATCGGGACCTGCCGTGCCAGGCTTTGCTGACCGCATCGTTGATGGTGTTCAGCGATTCAGTTTTCAGGAACAACACGACGACATCACGGCGATCGTTGCGAAGTTCAAGGCTAGTAGCTGACGTGTCGTCGGGTGGATTGAATGGCCTCTGGCCTCTTTCCGTGGCTCCGGCTGCGATAGGCGCCCGAAGGCGCAACCTCGCCAGACTGGGCGAGTGCCCTCAACACGGAAGCGGTCCAGAAACGTTAGAGCTATGGGATTTCAATCGACTTTAGCTTGGAAGTTGTTGAGAAGAAGAGTACTTGCGAGGCGCGTTTCAAATCGAAGTTCATCGATCTAACCATGAAGCCCAAGCTCACGATCGCCTCATCGTAACGCGAGACAGACCATTCTGCAAGACTCGGGACGCTGACGCTTGTGATCTATTCGTATGCATGTCTCGAATCTCCGATGCCGCTTGCTTCGAGCACGCGATAGCGTCCGCCGCAAAGCGGCTTCGTTCAAACGGGCTTCAGGGAGATCAACGGTTCAACGCATGATCTGCTCGAAGGCGACTTCGGGACAACGTCGTCAGAGTCCGCCTGAAAACGTAATCTGGTTAGCTCGCGATCCACTTATTACGTGCAGATCAGTCGGGATCAAATGCGCGTACGTGAGGATTCTTAGAAAACTTTATTCTTCGAAGCCCTGGTTACGTCAACTAGCTTCCGCCAACCATTCCGATTCAGGCGGACCCTGTCTCCCGTGGATAGCAGAACCCAGCCTTCCGCTTGTCCGTCCCGGTGAATCTCGCGCAGATGGTCGAGGTTTACAATCGCCGACCTGTGCAGGCGAATGAACTTCTTCGGATCCAATTTCGCTTCAAGCGCCCGAATACTCTCCCGCACCAGGTGCCGCTTGCCGCCAGCGTGCAGACACACGTAATAATCGGCGGCCTCGATCCACTCGATGTCACTCACCGACACGAGCGAGGCGGTGTTTCCACTTCTAGTCAAAAATCTCTGTGGCTGCTCAGGGTGAGATGTTACCTGCCGCAATGCTTCCACAGCGGAAGAGATTTGCTCACGTGCAGCAAACGCTTCTTCTAACTGAACTCTTTCCTTGACTCTGGCCAACGTCTGCTCAAGCCGGTATCTCTCAATCGGCTTTACCAAGTAGTCCAGCGCAGGCACTTCGAACGCGTTCACCGCATGCTCATTGTGAGCGGTCACAAACACCGTGATCGGCATATTGGCTGGCCCGATCTCTTCGATTACCTCGAAGCCATCCCTGCCAGGCATTCTAATATCAAGAAAAAGCAGATCCGTTTTGGCCGCTTTCAACGACTTCACGACTTCGCTGCCGTTTCGGCACTCGGCAAAAATATCAATGTCCGGATCCGGTGCGAGGAGCATCTTGAGGCGCTCGCGGGCCAGTGGTTCATCATCGGCGATCATTGTTCTCAAGGTCATGAAGCCGCCGTCTCATACGGGATCGTAATCGAGACCTGAAACCCGCCCGACTCTGGTTGGAACGCACGGAACTCATAATCATTCTGATAGAAGTGAGCCAACCGTTCCTTCGTGTTGCTGAGGCCGAGCCCAAAGCCGCTTGCGGACCTTCCATTCACTCCCGGACCGTTGTCACGTACTTGCAAGCGCATGCGAGTCCCAACTCGCTGGGCGGAAGTTTCGATCCAGCCACTGTCTTCGCAGTGCGCGATTCCGTGCCGAATCGCGTTTTCGACTATGGGTTGCAATAGAAAACAGGGTACCAGGCCATCGAGCGCGTTGGGATCGAGATTGATGTCCACGCGAAGGCGGTCGGCAAAGCGTACTTGTTCAATGGCCAAGTAGCTCTCCAGGACTTCCAACTCTTGCGCCAGCGGAATCTTGCTGGGAGTGTTCCTCTTCAGGACCAGCTTCAGGACTGTATTCAGGTGCTCCAGTGTTTCGAGAGCTTGTTCTCTGCGGTCAAGTTCGACCAAAGTGGTGACTGCGTTTAGAGTGTTGAAGAGAAAGTGTGGCTCCAGCTGCATCTGCAGGGCTCGCAAGTGAGCGCTCGACAACTGCCGCTCTAATTCCAAAGAGCGCATCGAATCGCGCTGCGCCAGCAATTGAGTTTTCATCGCGGCACATGCGAGCCAGCACAGACCATACATTAGAAGTTCCATGCCGAAGCGCGGAAGGCAGAAGATATCCAACCCTTGATACTCAGCCCTCACTGCTTCCGGACCGAGTCTGACGATCAACTGAGTCGCCCCTTGCAGGAAGCCGAGATGAAGGGTCACGACTCCGACGGCAATCAGTGGCTGCACAATCAGAGTAGGAAACGAAACCCTCAAAGCAGATGGCCAGCGACTGGTTGATCGCCACAGCAGATAGACGACGAGGGCCCACCAAAACCAAAGAGCACAGCCGTAAGCGAGCGAGAGTCCCCACGACAGGAAGGACTGGATTCCTCTCCCTTGAGCATGGCATTCGATCGCGGTCGCCGCAGCGAGGATCGCGGCCATGGTAAGGGGAATCATTCTTGCCCGAGGCAAGAGCTCACCCCATGGCCTTTTGCCATGCACCATGGCTCTGGACAGATTGTCGCAATCAGGAATCACGCACCCCTACCGTAATGCCGCTACGTTAATCGTACATCCGGCACATTGACTGCCATAATAATCTTTACTGGCTTTTTCGGCAGCTGCGCGCATTTGCGCGGCCTGGGCGTGCAACCCCAAGTGATCCAACACCCGAGAATACGCTTGTTCTGCGGCGAAGTACTTCGGATTCTTCTGCCCGAGCGCATGATCCAGAATTGTGAGCCCGGTTTGCATATTTGCCAACGCGCTCCTAAAATCCCCGGACTCCGCGTACGCTTTGCCCAGCAACATGTGTTCCCAACCGACGAGCCAATGTTGCTCGCCGCGGGATCGCTCCACCAGTTCCAACGCGTGTTGATAGGCCGCTACGGCTGCGGAAGCATGGTGTTCGGCGTCGGCTAGCCAGCCCTGGGTTTCAAAGAAAAAAGCCTTATCATCGTCAATAAGATCGGGCGAGGCCTTCGCCTCGTTAGATGCCTTTTGCAAGTACCGGTGCGCTTCGCGGACTCGATTTCGAGCGAGAGCGAGTTCCGCCAAACGTGCTAGGGATAGCGCGGTTCCCGTATGGTCCTCAATGCTTTGGCGCAGATGAAAAGCCTTTCGCCACATCGGCGCAGCAACGTCAAGTTGTCCCAATTCGCTATAGAATCCCGCGTAGTTTTCCAGGGCCGAAGCATAGTCCTCGGGGTGCTCGCGATCGTGCTCGAGAACCTGCAGTGCATGCTCAAAAGCGATTTGCGCGTCGGCCAAGTCTCCCGCTCCTTGGCAAGCAACTGCGAGAATGATGTACCCCCTGCCCAGCTCATTGCCACTCAGCTGGCCAGAATCGATCGCGGCTTTCGCAGCTTTGGCCGCAGTCTCGAAACTTCCGCGGTTCTCTAGCACCAAGGCATCGTAAAGAACCGTGTCTGGATTGAGCTGTCCGAAGATCGGCATGCGCAGTAGCCACAGAGTAAGCAGGGTCCAATACAGATGTCTCATACGAATACTCTGGCGATGAACTGGTGCTCAAGCCACTGAAAATCCGACAACTCTGAGATTTCTCCAGGGAGGGTCCAGCTATGTGCAGAGAGCTAGCCTCGATGCGAGCGGATGGCCGGCCAAACGGAAACTATCCATGAACGGCTTGGAGGAAATCAATCGAGATTTCCTCGAAGCCGACTTCGATACAAACGTCATCGAGTCCGCGTTAGACGTAACTGTCGCGGTAGGGACGACCATCACTGATCGCCCCCCGCACAGATCCGTACGAGCGCGTCTACGCATATAGCTTTTACGAAGGATGGGTAGCGTAGAAGCGTGCATCGGGATAGGGATGCAGAACACGGGGTGGAGGAATCCACCGTAAGACTGGGGTAAGACGTTCCGAACGCATCTGTGCGCGCTGACTGCGGCGGACCAGAGCACTGTGCCATAGCCTGCACACGCGAAGTTTGAAGATGCGCAACTGCATCGTGTTCCCGGGAACTGCGTGGTATTGGTAGTAGCCCAGCGCAACCCTCCGGAGTCATGCACCGACCTCGGCCATGCGATCATGCATCCGGCGTTGAAGCTCAACCTTGATGGCTTTGAGTTTCGCAACCATTCGCTTCTTCGCAGTGATCCGCCATACGGTGAAGGTTCCGCTCTTGTGGCGTTGCCCGCAATAGTGGGTGAAGCCCAGGAAGGTGAAGGTCTCTGGTTTTACCCTCTCCCCGCTGTTTCCGGTCTCGAGCGGCGAACCGCCCGAACTCGATCAGTCGAGTCTTGTCCGGATGTAACTCCAAGTCGAACTTCGCCAGCCGTTCCCGGAACTCTTTCAGGAAACGCTCAGCCTCCGTCCGGTGCTGAAAACCCATCACAAGATCGTCGGCATAGCGGACGACAACTACATCGCCCTTTGCCACTTTCCTGCGCCAGATATCAGCCCATAGGTCGAACACGTAATGCAGGTACACGTTAGCAATCAGCGGTGAAATCGACAAACGTATCCGCCGACCAAAGCCGCTTGCGAAGTTCTTCCCGGGTGACGACTTCGCCCGCGGATTCTAGTAGCACGGTCAGAAGCAGAAACGGCTGTTCCTGCAGCCGTACCCTGCTGCCTTCTCTTCGCAACTCGCCAGCCCGCAGGTCTACTTCGAAATTTGCGAAACGTACTAGTGATGGGAGAGTGAACGACATCGGTGTACTTCACATTTTCGAGAGTCTAGCACGCAACCGAACACAATGCGATGCCCACATTGCATTGCAAACAGATGACTTATCAGGGGATCGACAGGGTATCGAAGGAGAGTTGTCGGGGCATTGACCATTCTCGTCTCTTGCGGCACAACACAGCAGTCGCGGGCCCCCAAGCCAGCGGCGAATGCTAATCAGGAGAATATTCAATGAAATGCAGATTTCTTGCGCTGATGTCAACCATGGCATTGTTGGTCACGTTGGCGGGCCCAGCAGTCGCTCAGAATAACCTCATCTTCAACATGGTACGATCCACCGCAGCTACAACCGCCGGATGTCTTCCCAATGCCAGCGGGCGGGTTACGATCCATCCTCTCGGGCCTGTGGAGGACCTTCACGTCGAGGTGTCCGGCCTGCCCGCCAACGTCGATTTCGACTTTTTTGTAATCCAGGTTCCCGACAAACCCTTTGGCATGGCGTGGTATCAAGGAGATATCCAAACCGACGCCAAGGGAAGAGGTGTGGGAGACTTCGTCGGGCGCTTCAGCATCGAGACCTTCGTAGTGGCGACGGGCGCGACTTCGGCGCCAGATACTTTCCCAGGTGGGTCCTTCCCGGATGCAACCACCAACCCAGCCACGAACCCAATCCAGATGTACCATTTGGGGCTTTGGTTCAATCGCCCGGCTGACGCTGAATCGGCGGGCTGTGGGAGCACCGAAACGCCTTTTAATGGCACTCACAACGCAGGAGTGCAGGCCCTAAGCACCAAGAATTTCCCGCCACTTAGCGGTCCGTTAAACGGGATCAAATAGCCACGAAAAACCTATTTGGTGATCATCTCGAACAGGGCTCAATCACAACCTCGATGATGCCTTGCTCTTACTCATTTTGGGGGTGCTCTATGCACAGAATAGCTTTAACACTCGTCCTTGCCCTACTCACCGTCAGCGCCGATCATTCCGGCGCGCCGTCGGCGGATTGGGCGATCAATGCAACGGCAATCGAAGCCTGCAGCTGTCCTCACTTCTGCATATGCTATTTCAACTCGCATCCGGCAGCTCATCACGAAAACGGTAAGACGGAACACTTCTGCAAGTTCAACAATGCTTACAAAGTGAACAAGGGACATTTTGGTGCGGTCGATCTGACGGGCGCGAAGTTCTGGATCAATGGGGATCTGGGTGGTGACTTCTCGCAGGGACAGATGGATTGGGCGCTGGTGACGTTCGATAAGGGCACTACCGCCGAGCAACGGCAGGCGCTCGGGGAAATTGTCGGGCATGTGTTTCCGGTGAAGTGGAAATCACTGCAGATCGCCGAAGGCAATATCGATACCTGGACGTTCGACAAAGATCACGCACACGCCACCCTAAATGGCGGCCAGACGGCAGAGATCAAGTTGTCGCGATTTCAGGGAATGACCGACGAGCCCGCCGTGCTTAAGAACGTCAAGTATTGGGGCACGCCGCGCAATGACGGTTTTGTCATGATGCCGAACGAAATCGAAACGTACAGAGAGGGAGCCAAGGCATACGAGTTCAAGGGAACAAACGGGTTTATGCTCACATTTGACATGACTTCCAAGGATGTACCCGCGGCCAAGGGAGATTCAATGAGCTATTAGTCCAAATCACTTGCATACGATTCGTGCGCCGGGAATCTTCCGGCGCTTTTTTCCCATGGAATGTTGCCCCTATCAAGATTGATGAGCACTGAACTCCGCGGCTTACAGCCGTAAATTGCTCCGGTAGAGGGCAGCATTCCCCGACGATCCCAACTTACTGTTCGTCGATCATCGCTGTGGCAACCGAGATTGTTCCCGGCTTGTCGGCAACCCTTACCTTATCGGATTAGGTAAGAGTTTCGCATGGGCCTGCGGCCCACCCATCGACATGAAAATTAAGCCGAGTCGCGAGTACGATCAAGCTGGCGTGGGACGGCAAAGATCGTGGCAACTCTGGATGAAGTGAGACCGTG
>Ga0185299_10002295_pt1 | contig 30247 bp, 23 predicted proteins | sample PaiPotPPA55metaG_FD_128002 | JGI IMG/M metagenome (GOLD analysis project Ga0185299, IMG submission 128002) | Iron sulfur acid spring bacterial and archeal communities from Banff, Canada, to study Microbial Dark Matter (Phase II) - Paint Pots PPA... ...
TCCGGTCCAATTCATGCTGAAGAGCGCGCACGACTTCGGGATGATTGTGGCCAACATTGTGCACGCAGTACCCGGAGAGGAAGTCGAGAATACGCCTTCCGTCATCGGTGAAGAGTTCCACTCCTACGCAACGCTCATAACGCACATTCATCTGCAGCAAGTCCAGCAGCCGAACCCACTCCCGATTCACACGCTCGGCGTAGCGCTCCGACGCGCGTGCCGCTTGCTCGATTTGTAGAGTTGTACCCATTGCGCTCCTGAATTAGAAACTACGGCGTGACCGCAATCGAAGTCGGCGAACCGGGCAGGGTGTAGGTGGCGACCGAGGTGAGGGTTCCGCTGCCGCTGTCCAGACTGAACGACTGAACCGCGGAGTTCGTCTGGTTGCCGACAAACAGATATTTTCCGCCAGAGTCAAATGCAAGCACCGTCGGTTCCGCTTTGGTGGCAAATGGAGAATTCGTCAGCAGGTTGAGCGCTCCGTCGGACCCAATCGAGTATGCCGAGACGTTGGTGGAGCCTTGATTTGCCACAAACATGTATTTCCCGGATTTATCGATCAACATCGCAACCGGCCCAGCGAATTGCTCGCCAATCGGGGAATTGGCAAATTGTGTGAGCGATCCGTCCGAGTTGACGGTGAATTCCGAAACCGAATTGTCCAGCTTGTTGGCCGTGTAGAGAAAACCGCCGCTGGAAGAAATCGCTAATCCGTAAGGCCCCGTGCCCGTAACAAATGGGGTGCCCGAGATTACGGAAGGAACTCCCTGATTGAGACTGAAGGCTTCGATAAATCCAGCCGGAATCCCTGTGCCGGTCACATAAAGCACACTTCCCGACGGCGACACTTTTAGGTTGAGCGGAGTCATCCCAATGGAAAAGGGCGATCCGGCAACCGGAGTGATACTTGGCCGAGTACTGTTCGCGTTGATGGAAAACACGGAAATGTTGAACGAACCAGAGTTGCCCACGTATAGGAAACTTCCCTTGGAATCCATAGCAAGCAGGGTCGGCGATGTGCCAACCGGGGTGCGGGGGGTGAGTTCGGTCAGTGCGCCCGTCGCCGCAATCGTATACAAAGAAACGTCGCCCTCGCCCGCATTTGCCGTGAACAGGAACTTGCCGGACGGATGCATCAGAATGGACTCTACCGCTGAACCCGCGGTAATCGGACTTCCTGCCAGTTGCGTAAGGATGCCGGAGTTGGGGTCTTCGCGATAAATAACAATCTGGTTGGTCCCAGGGATCGCCACGTACAAATAACGGTTGCTGGTAGAGCCACAACTCACCCAAAGGCCCATGCTCGCGCAAACAAGGAACAGAGCCGCAGCTTTCTTTAGCATCCATCACTCCTGGAGGAAGTTGAAAACGAAAAACTGGAATCACTGGCTGCCGGCAGCGACCGGAACGAATGTGTTTTTCTCAAGCAGTAGTGCCGTCACTCCTATCATACGGGAGAAGCGGTTCCGGGCGCATCAAGCGATGCTGGTTTAGCTGGTGCGATGCGGAAGTTCTCCAGCCAGGTTGCACGAGCCTTCCCAGGGTGGACAATTTGTTCCGTCTGCATGAAGCCTGCCGCGAGCTCGAAACGAGCAGGCTCCGACCGGTCTATGCGCGAATCTATACGCGAAAAAACGCTCAGTGGGCGGGGCTCGGCCGTGCAGTGCCGTGCGAAGAGGGTTCGGGCCTAACATTCTCTTCGCCGCCCCGCAAGGCCAATCTCAGCCGATCGAGGTAGACATAAACGACCGGCGTGGTGAACAGCGTGAGCAGTTGGCTCACAAACAGCCCGCCGACAATGGTGATTCCCAGCGGCCGATGCAGCTCGGAACCAGTCCCTCTACCCAGCGCCAGCGGAAGCCCGCCCAGCAGCGCCGCCATGGTCGTCATCATGATCGGCCGGAAGCGCAGGATGCAAGCGTCGAAAATCGCCTCTACCGGCTTCTTGCCCTGAGTGCGTTCGACGTCAAGAGCCACGTCGATCATCATGATTGCGTTCTTCTTTACCAGGCCGATGAGAAGGATGATACCGATCGTGCCAATTACATTCAGTTCATTGTGCGTCAAAAGCAGCGCCAGTAGCGCTCCCACGCCCGCCGACGGCAAAGTCGAAAGAATTGTAATGGGATGAATGTAGCTCTCGTAAAGCATGCCCAGCACGATGTAGACCGTGATCAAAGCGGTCAAAATTAAGATAGGTTCGCTTGAGAGAGAATCCTGAAAAGCTGCGGCCGTTCCCTGAAAACTGGCCGCAACCGTCGGGGGAAAACCGATGGTGCGCTCGGCCTCCTCAATCGCTTGCGTGGCCTCGCCGAGAGAAACTCCCGGCGCCAGATTGAACGAGATGGTGACCGATGGCACCTGGCCCTGGTGATTTACCGCCAGCGGCGTATTCGACGGCTCATAGTGAGTGAAGGCCGCCAGCGGCACGGGAGCTCCGGTCGTCGAACGCAGATAGATATTCTGCAGGGCCTCGGGAGTTTGCTGGAATTGCGGCGCGACTTCCATCACGACGTGATACTGGTTGAGCGGTCGATACATGGTCGAGACCTGGCGCTGCCCAAATGCGTCGTATAGCGCATTGTCCAAGGTCGTAGGATTGATTCCCAGGCGGCTGGCCGTATCGCGGTCGATGATCAGCTTGGCCTGGAGCCCCTTATCCTGCTGGTCCGAGTTCTGATCGCGCAACTCCGGAAGCGTCCTTAGCTTCTGTAATAAACGCGGGGCCCAGGTATTCAAGTCGTCCAGATTCGCGCTCTGCAGCGTGTACTGATACTGCGCGTTGCCGAAACGCCCGCCGATCGTGAGATCTTGCGCCGACTGCAAAATCAGTGTAGCCCCCGGCACTACCGCCAGCTTGGCGCGCATCCGGTTGATGACGTCGTCCGCCGTCACCACCGGACAGCGCTGCCAGAAATGCTGGGTATGGCAAACATTCCGTTGTTCCAGAGGCTTCAGCATCATAAAGAACCGGCCCTGGTTCTGCGCGGTGTTTCCCCCGGCAAAGCCAACTACGGAGTCGACCGCCGGATCTTTCATGACAATGTCCACGTAGCGCTGCATCTTGTCGCTCATCGACTGAAATGAGATGTCCTGCGCGGCCATCACTCCGCCCATGATGCGTCCGGTATCCTGTTGCGGAAAAAAGCCCTTGGGAACCTTGATGTAGAGAAACACACTGAGGCACGCGACCAGGATAGTCACGACCAGCGTCACCGGCTGATGGTCCAGCACCCACTTCAGCGAGTGACGGTAAGTGAGCAGAAGCCTATCGAAAACCCATTCGCTTCCGCGGTAGAACAAGTTCCGTTTTTCGTTCTTGGGCGGTGGTCGCAGGAATTTCGCGCACATGGTTGGCGTGGTAGTGAGCGAAACCACCAGGGACACGGCAATCGCAATGCTCAACGTCACTGCGAATTCGCGGAACAGTCGGCCCACGATGCCGCCCATCATCAGCAGCGGAATAAACACGGCCACCAGCGACACGCTCATGGAGATCACGGTGAATCCAATTTCAGACGCTCCTTTGAAGGCCGCCTGCACCGCACTCATGCCGTGCTCAACATAGCGCGTGATGTTCTCCAGCACGACAATGGCGTCATCTACCACGAAGCCGGTCGAGATCGCCAGCGCCATCAACGACAGATTGTCGAGGCTAAAGTCGAGCAAATACATTCCGCCGAATGTTCCGACCAGCGAAAGCGGTACGGCAATACTCGGAATAATGGTGGCCCGCACCGTCCGTAAAAACGCGAAGACTACCAGGATCACGAGAATGACGGAAATGATCAGCGTGGTTTCAATGTCTTTGACGGAGGCGCGCACGGTCACCGTCCGGTCCATTGCAACGGACAGGTCGATCGCCGGTGAGATTGAGGACTGTAGAAATGGCATCAGCGCCCGCACCCGGTCGACCGTGTCGATAATGTTTGCTCCAGGCTGCCGAAAGACGATGACGAGGACGCCGGGCTTGCCATTCGCCAGTCCGATGTTGCGCCGGTCGGAAACCGAATCTTCTACCTCGGCAACATCTCCCAGCCGCACCGGCGCACCGTTGTTATAAGAAACAATCAGCGGCCGGTACTGATCCGCGGTGAAGAGCTGATCCGTGTCGGTGAAAGAGACTGAAGTAGTGTTGTTGGAAACCTGCCCTTTGGGCCGGTTCGCGTTGGCGGCATTCAGAGCGTTGCGGACCGTGTCGAGTCCAACTCCTAATTTGTTGAGTAGAGTCGGATTCACTTCGGCGCGCACTGCGGGCTGGGCTGCTCCGCCCACGAACACCTGGCCCACGCCGTCCACCTGCGCCAGCTTCTGCGCCAGAATCGAGTCCGCGGCATCGTACATCTGCGGCACGGTCATGGTGTCGGAAGTCAACGCAAGAATAAGGATGGGCGCATCCGCCGGGTTTGCCTTACGGTAAGACGGGTTGCTCGGCAGGTTGGCAGGCAGCTGACTGCGCGCCGCATTGATGGACGCCTGCACATCTCGCGCCGCGGCATCAATATTCCGGTTCAAATCAAATTGCAATGTGATGCTGGTCGTGCCCAGTTGACTGGAGGACGTCATCTGGTTGACGCCCGAGATGCGCCCGAACTGCCGTTCCAGAGGAGTTGCGACGGCCGAGGCCATGGTCTGCGGGTCAGCACCCGGCAAGCCCGCGCCTACGCCGATGACAGGAAAATCCACTCTCGGCAGCGAAGCCACCGGAAGGAAATTGAAGGCTAGAATCCCCGAGAGCAGCAACGCCGCCGCCAGCAGTGACGTGCCAATCGGACGCCGAATAAATGGAGCCGAAATACTCATCTTCTAATCCGCTAGTCCGCCGACATCGGCTCCTCTGAAACCTGATTGCCAATTCGGTAACGCGAAAATCTTTGGGCCAGCCGGTCAAACCACAAATACACGACTGGGGTCGTATATAAGGTCAGCAACTGGCTGAGCAGCAAGCCGCCAACAATCGTAATGCCCAGCGGCCGGCGCAGTTCCGCGCCGGTTCCCGAACCCAGCGCCAGCGGCAGTCCGCCCAGCAACGCCGCCATGGTCGTCATCATGATAGGCCGGAAACGCAGCAGACACGCCTGATAAATCGCTTCCTCGGGCGGCTTGTGTTCTTCGCGCTCCGCCTCCAGCGCGAAGTCGATCATCATGATCGCGTTCTTCTTCACGATGCCGATCAGAAGAATGATGCCGATTAACGCGACGACCGTTAAATCATTTCCCGTAATCATCAGCGCGAGAATGGCGCCCACGCCCGCCGACGGCAGAGTAGAAAGAATCGTGACCGGATGAATATAGCTCTCATACAAAACGCCGAGCACAATGTAGACGGTGATTACGGCCGCCAGAATTAGATAAGGTTCGGACGCGAGGGAATTCTGAAACGCTGCGGCCGTCCCCTGAAACGCCGCGTGGATACTGGCCGGCAACTGAATATCTTTCTCGGCTTCCTGGATCGCCTTAGTGGCGTCCCCAAGCGAAGCGCCCGGCGCAAGGTTAAACGAAAGCGTCACCACTGGGAACTGCCCCTGATGATTGACCGCCAGCGACGCATTGCTCGACTGCAGATGCGTGAACGTCGAGATCGGGACCGGAGCGCCGCTAGTCGCTACCGCCGCTCCATTGGCTGTGGGGGCTCCGGAGTTAGGCGTCACAGTGCTGGGACGAATGTAAATGTCTTTCAGATTGTCGGGAGTCTGCGCAAAATTCGGCAGCACTTCGAGGACTACGTGATATTGATTCAACTGCGTGAAGATGGTCGAAACCTGCCGCTGTCCGAAGGCATCGTAAAGAGTGTTGTCGATGGCCTGCGGAAAAATTCCCAGGCGCGATGCGGTGTCCCGGTCAATCGTGACATTCGTCTTCAGCCCATTGTTGAGTTGGTCGGTCGCCACGTCCCGCAACGCCGGCAAGGCTTGAAGCTTGGCCACCAGCTTGGGAGTCCACTGCGCCAGTTCCTGCGCGTCCGCATCTTCGATCGAATACTGGAACTGGGTGCGGCTCACGCGGTCTTCCACGGTCAGATCCTGCACCGGCTGCATATAGAGTGTGATGCCATCCACCTTGGCCAGTTGGGGCTGCAGTCGGCGGATAATCGCGGAAGCGTCGTCAGAGCGCTCATCGCGCGGCTTCAAGTTGATCTGAATCCGGCCTTCGTTCGGAGTCGTATTGGTGCCATCCACTCCGATAAAAGACGACAGACTGTCTACGGCCTTGTCTTGCAAAATAATTTTTGCCAATTCCTGCTGCCGCTGCGCCAAGGCGTCGAAGGAAACAAAGTCGGGCGCTTCCGACACGCCCAGAATCACTCCCGTATCCTGCACCGGGAAAAATCCCTTGGGCACGATTACGTAGAGAAACAGCGTGAGAACCAGAGTCCCGAAGGTCACCAGTAGCGTCGCAGTCTGGTGTCGCAGTACGATTTTTACCGTGCGGCCGTAAAAGGCAATGACTCGGTTGTAGTAATCCTCGGTGACTTCGTAAAAGCGCCCCTTCTCGCCTTCTTTGCGATGCTTCAGCAGCTTGGCGCTCATCATCGGCGTCAGGGATAACGAAACCGCCGCCGAAACCAGAATCGTGACCGCCAGCGTGACCGCGAACTCGCGGAACAGCCGTCCGACAATGTCGCCCATGAAAAGCAGTGGGATCAGCACAGCGATCAACGATACCGTCAGCGATACAATCGTGAACCCAATCTGCCCCGCTCCTTTCAAAGCGGCGTCCAGTGGCGAGTCCCCCGCTTCCAGGTAGCGATCGATGTTCTCGATCATGACGATGGCGTCGTCCACCACAAAGCCAGTGGAAATGGTCAGCGCCATTAGCGTGAGATTGTTCAGGCTGTACCCGAGGAGGTACATCACGCCAAACGTCCCAATCAGCGACAGCGGCACCGCCACGCTGGGAATCACGGTGGCCGCAAGATTGCGTAGAAACAGAAAAACCACCAGTACGACCAGCGCGATCGACAACATCAACTCGAATTCCACGTCCTTGACCGATGCGCGAATGGTCGTGGTCCGGTCCGTAAGAATCTGCACCTTTACGGCCGAGGGCAGCGACGCCTGCAGCTGCGGCAGTAGCTTTTTGATCCGGTCGACCACGCTGATGATGTTGGCCCCCGGCTGCCGTTGAATGTTGACGATCACAGCCGGCGTCAGATTCATCCATGCGGCGAGCCGGGCATTCTCGGTCCCATCGATGACGGTGGCGACATCGCTGATCCGGATCGGAGCGCCGTTGTGATACGCGATCACGATCGGCTTGTATTGCTCGCTGGAAAAAAGCTGATCGTTAGCCCCGATGGTGTAGGACTGCCGCACGCCATCGATCACGCCCTTGGCTTGATCGACGTTCGCCTGCGCTATGGCAGCGCGCAAATCCTCCAGGCTGAGTCCGTAAGAAGCCAGCGCAGTGGGGTTCGCCTGAATGCGTACCGCCGGTTTCTGTCCGCCGCTGATCGAAACCAGTCCCACGCCCGGCAGTTGCGAAATTTTCTGCGCCAGCGACGTATCGGCAAGGTCCTCCACCTTCGATAAGGGCAGCGAGTCCGCAGTCAATGCCAGGGTAAGAATCGGCGCGTCCGCGGGATTGACCTTGTTGTAGATCGGAGGATTCGGCAGGTCCGTGGGCAAGTACGTGGAGCCGGAGTTAATTGCAGCCTGCACCTGCTGCTCTTCCACGTCGATGTTCTGATCGAGCCCGAACTGCAGCGTGATCACCGAACTGCCAAACGAACTCGTCGAGGTCATCTGGCTCAGCCCAGGCACCTGCCCGAACTGCCTCTCCAGGGGAGATGTTACCGACGAGGCCATCACGTCGGGATCGGCTCCCGGATAGAAAGTCACAACTTGAATCGTGGGATAGTCGACCTCGGGAAGCGCTGAGACCGGCAGTTGCATGAATGCAACCCAGCCCACAAGCAGCACTCCCACCATGAGCAGCGTGGTCGCAACGGGCCGAAGAATAAATAATCGTGACGGACTCATGAACCTGGTGTAGCCGAGTTTGGTGTGCTTGAACCTTCGCTTCCCGCTTCTTTCTCAGGGGGCGAATGCCGCCCGCCACTTTGCCCCGTGCTGCGGGGCTCAATTCGGCTGCCTCGTTGCAGTTTGTCCTGACCATCGGTTACGACCATGTCACCCGGATTGAGTCCGGCAGTGATCACCGTGGTATCGCCTTGGGTCAAAGACACCGTGACCTGCTTGTCCTGCACCGTCTTGTCCGGGTTCACAGCGTAAACGAACGTGCCCTGCGGACCGCGCAAAATCGCAGCCGTCGGCACCACCGTGCTGTTTTTTCGCGTCTCCAACAGCAGGTTCGCATTCACGAACTGGTTGGGCCAGAGCTGGTTGTCTGTGTTGCTGAAGACGGCCTTGAGCTTCGCTGTGCCGGTCGTGGGATCAATCTGATTATCGATGGTCAACAATTTGCCCGTCGCCAGCTTGGTTTGGTCGTCGCGGCTGAAAGCGTCAACCTGCAGCGTGGACTTCTTCATGTGTTGAGCAACATTCGGCAACACATCTTCGGGAAGCGTGAAGATCACCGCTATGGGCTGCAGCTGCGTCAAGATCAGCATGGGATTGGTATCCGCGGCATGAACAATGTTGCCGGGATCCACTTGCCGCAATCCGACCCGTCCGGTGAACGGCGCCGTGATATGGCAATAAACGATCTGCAGCTTGGCATTGTCAATTTGCGCCTGATCTGTGCGCACGGTACCTTCCAGTTGATCCGCCAGAGCTCTCTGCGTGTCAACCTGCTGCTGTGCAATGCTGCCGGAAGGAATCAGTGTCGTGTAGCGCTGCAGATTCAGCTTGGCGTCACGCAGTTGTGCCTGATCGCGAAATAACTGCGCCTGCATCTGCTCCAATTGAACCTGGTATGGGCGAGAGTCAATCTCGATCAGCAGGGCTCCTTCCTTGACGTTTTGACCCTCCTGAAAATTCACTTTCATGATCTGACCGTCGACTCGGCTCTTGATGTTGGCGGTGTTGAACGCTGTGACTGCGCCCAGGCCGGTCAGGTAGACCGGTACATCCTGACGCTGTACTTGCGCCGTCGCCACGGAAACGGAACGAGGCCCGGCAGCCTGTGCCTTTTGCTGCTTGGGGTCGGTGTTGCTGCAGCCGATGGAAAACGCGCAAATTAACACAGCGGCGAAAAGCCAGGTAGGGCGCGAAAAAGGATAACTAATCGCGCGCAATTTTCTTTCACAACGATCAGTCATATTCACAGGTTAGTCCGTCGCCGCTCTTTCTGGGCCACGCTCGGCGGGAAGCACAGGTTATTAGACGTAAGCATCATAAACTCGGTTGCGGAATTCGTCCCCAGGAAGGCAGGAATTCTCGGCGGAAAGGGTGCCCCTCACTCAAGGGTCCAGGCAGGAACGAAGGCGCAAATGCAACTAAAGCCGCACCTAACTAGCATCAACCGCGGCCCCGCAGCAGGTCAAGACGGGGGCGAAGGTTTTACAAATCTTTACTCCCTTTGACCTTCCCTTGTCTATGAGAGAACTATTTCGACGCTGTCAGCGTGGTCGGGGCCGGATGCTTCGCCTCATACGCCGCAATTTCCGCCTCGTGCTGTAGCGTGAGCCCAATGTCGTCCAACCCGTTCAACAGACAATGGCGTATGAATTCGTCGATGGGAAACTTCGCGCGGAATCCTTGATCGTCGCGCACCTCGCAGCGCTCCAGGTCAATCGTCACCTGGTAGTCGTCGATGTCTTGCGCCCGCTGCATCAATTCGGCAACTTGATTCTCGCTCAACGTCACGGTAAGAAATCCATTCTTGGTGCTGTTGTTGGCGAAAATGTCCGCAAAGGAAGAGGAAATCACCGCGCGGAAGCCGAAGTCGGCCAATGCCCACACCGCATGTTCGCGCGATGACCCGCAGCCAAAATTTTTGCCCGCGACCAAAATGCTGGCGCCCTCATACCGTGGCTCGTGCAGCACAAAGTCTGGATTCTTTGTGCCGTCCGCCCCAAAGCGCCAGTCATAAAATACAAACTGCCCAAAGCCCGTGCGCTCGATTCTCTTCAGAAACTGCTTAGGGATGATCTGGTCGGTATCCACATTGATCCGGTCCAGCGGTGCCACGCGTCCCCGATGCACCGTGAATGGTTTCATGGCGTGCTCCTAATCATGTTTCTCTTGCTTGCTGGGGCAGCGATTGGCATGAGTCATCCCGAGCGAGCCGTTCTTCAGGTGGAGCAAGGGATCTCGCCTCGCCATGGAAACACATCAACTACTGATATTTCCAATTCCGAATATCCGTAAAGTGCCCCGCAATCGCCGCCGCGGCGGCCATCATCGGGCTCACCAAGTGTGTCCGCCCGCCACGCCCCTGCCGCCCCTCAAAATTACGATTACTCGTCGAAGCGCAGCGCTCCCCCGGCTGCAAAATGTCGGGATTCATTCCCAGGCACATCGAGCATCCCGACTCGCGCCACTCAAATCCCGCGTCCTGAAAAATCCGATGCAGTCCTTCCTGCTCCGCTGTCCGCTTCACTGTCTGCGACCCCGGCACCACCATCGCCCGAACCTTCGCGTTGACGTGATGTCCGCGCGCCACGCGCGCCGCCGCCCGCAAATCTTCAATTCGCGAGTTGGTGCACGATCCGATGAACACGCGATCAATCTCAATATCTTCAATTCGCCGTCCCGGCTCCAGCCCCATGTACTGCAAGGCAAGTTCCGTAGCCCGCCGGTCCGACTCCTCTAATCCTTTGATTTCCGGCACGCGCCCGGTCACCGGAGCCACCATCCCCGGATTCGTTCCCCAGGTCACAAACGGACAAAGCTGCGCCCCATCGATCTCCATGACTTTGTCAAACGCCGCACCGTCGTCGGAGGGCAAGCTGCGCCAATACGCGACCGACTTCTCCCATTCCGCATCCCGCGGAGCGAATCGCTTTCCCTTCACATAAGAGATTGTCGTCTCATCCGGCGCTACCATCCCGGCCCGCGCTCCGGCTTCGATGCTCATGTTGCACAGAGTCATGCGCCCTTCCATTGAAAGCGCGCGTACTGCCGGGCCCGCATATTCGATCACATGACCCGTCGCGCCGTCGGTCCCGATCTGCCCGATAATGCCCAACGCCAAATCCTTCGCTGTCACGCCGTCGGCCAAACGGCCGTGCACCTCGATCTTCATCGTCTTCGGCCGCTGCTGCGCCAGGCACTGCGTCGCCAGCACGTGTTCGACTTCCGACGTGCCAATCCCAAACGCCAGCGCGCCAAACGCTCCGTGGGTGCTGGTATGGCTGTCGCCACAAACAATCGTCATCCCCGGCTGCGTTAGTCCCAACTCCGGTCCAATCACATGCACGATCCCCTGCTCCGGCGAATCCATATCAAACAGCCGGACGCCGAACTCCTTGCAGTTCGATTGCAGAGCCGCAATTTGTTTCGCGGCAATCAAATCCGTAATCGGAGTCCCGCGCGGTTCGGTCGGTATGTTGTGATCCACGGTCGCTACGGTGCGAGCAGGTTGCCGGACTTTTCGTCCGGCGGCGCGCAACCCGTCAAAAGCCTGCGGCGAAGTCACCTCATGCACCAGATGTAAGTCGATATACAGAATGGGCGAGCGCCCGCCCGGCTGCGCCACCAGGTGCGCATCCCAAATCTTTTCGAATAATGTCTGCGCTGCCATAAAAAACTCACGTAGGGACAGCCGCCTCGGCTGTCCCAGTCGAGCGAAGCTCGATAGCCTCTGCCGCTCCTAACTGTCTAGCCTACAATCTTTCCAATGCAGAAGAAGATATTCTGGCTGACCTTTATCTTGCTCGGCCTGCTGGCCGATTTCCTGCTCCCGTTCTGGTGGGCCTTCTTCGCCACCGTCCCCATCGTGTTCGCCTCATGGTGGATTGCTTACCGCAGCGACTGGTTTTAGGCCTGGCGCGGCGTCGTGATCGCTCCTTGCGATGCCGAAGAAACCAGCGCTCCATATTTCGCGAAAACGCCGGTTGGATATCGCGGTTGCGGAGCCTTCCATTGCGCCATCCGCTGGCGCAAGACATCCTCGCTGACTTCGACCTCCAGAACGCGGTTGCTGACATCGAAGTGAATCATGTCTCCATCGCGCACGCCGGCAATCGGACCTCCCAACGCCGCCTCGGGAGAAACGTGTCCCGCCATCAACCCACGTGTCGCACCGCTGAAGCGACCGTCAGTCAAGAGCGCCACTGAATCGCCCAGGCCCTCGCCCACAATCGCCGCCGTCACGCCCAGCATCTCGCGCATTCCAGGCCCGCCCTTCGGCCCTTCATTGCGAATCACGACGACATCTCCCGCTTGAATCTTCTTGGCGGTGACCGCGGCCATGGCGTCTTCCTCGGACTCGAACACGCGCGCCGGACCGCGCTGCTCCAGCCGTTCATGCCCGCTGATCTTCGCCACGCAACCTTCCGGCGCAAGATTCCCCTTAAGAATAACGAGTCCGCCAGTCGCTTTCAGAGGCCGGTCCAGCGGAACGATCACTTCCTGTCCCGGGGTCTCGACAGCGCTCTCGGTCTCGGAGCCGATCGACTGGCCCGTAACAGTCTTCGCCGATGGATGGAGATACTTTCCGTTGAGCAGCCGCCGCGCCAGCAGACGAATCCCGCCCGCGCGATGCATGTCCGAGGCCACAAAGCGCCCTGAAGGCTTCAGGTCAGCGAGCAAGGGCGTGCGAGCGCTCACGGTTTGAAAGTCATCGATCTCAAGTTCCACACCTGCCTCGCGCGCGACGGCCAGCAGATGCAAAACTGCGTTGGTCGATCCGCCAGTCGCCGCCACCGACGCAATTGCGTTCTCGAAAGCCTCACGCGTGAGGATGTCACGAGGCCTAATTTCTTTTTGCAACAGGTTCATCACGACCTTGCCGCACGAGAACGACACGTCGTCCTTCATCGGATCCATCGCGGGAACGCTATTGAAGCCCATCGGCGAAAGCCCAATCATCTCCATCACCGTCGACATGGTGTTCGCCGTATACTGCCCGCCGCACGCGCCCGCTCCCGGACACGCGACGTTCTCCAGTTCGCGTAGTTCCGCGTCGCTGATTTTCCCCGCAACATTGGCTCCGATCGCTTCGTACACATCCTGAATCGTTACGTCTTTTCCGCGATAGCTGCCGGGCGCAATCGTTCCCCCATAAAGCACCATGCCCGGCAGATTCATGCGCGCCAGCGCCATCGCAGCCGCCGGAATCGTCTTGTCGCAGCCCACCACGCAGACGACGGCGTCAAACATCTGACCGCGGCAGACCAGTTCAATCGAGTCGGCGATCAGTTCACGGCTCACCAGCGACGCGCGCATTCCCTCGGTACCCATGGTCTCGCCATCGGAGATCGCGATGGTATTGAACTCCATCGGGGTGCCGCCCGCTTCGCGAATCCCGTCCTTCACCTTGGCCGACAAGCGCCGCAGATGAAAGTTGCATGGCATGGTTTCGATCCAGGTATTGGCCACGCCGATCAGAGGACGGCTGAGATCGGCATCGGTGAATCCAATGGCCTTGAACATCGAGCGCGCGCCCGCGCGGTCGCGCCCCTCCGTAATTCCGCGGCTAATGTGCTTGAGATCCATAGTCAGAGATTACAGGACACGTAATGCAGTTGTGAAACGGGAATCCGACTAAGTGAGACGGGAACCAGCTTGGCAGCAAGCTCCCCGGTTGCGTCGCAACTCGAATCTATGCTCGCGCGGACGCCCGCGAGTCTTCGCTCACTACTACTGCGACAGGAGGGTGCGCCCCGGTCCACTCTGCCGCGGGCTCCATGCCAGAGCTAACCTTGATAACATCGGCGATCGAATGCCACTCGCGGTACAGCTGGCCGACCTGTTTTTGATTCACCTCGAGCGCCAGCGTTACCTGATGATCGTGCCCGGCTGGTTCCGCTTGTACCGAAGGCAGATCAAGCGCCCGCCGCGAAGCCGCATTCAGAATGCGCATCAACGTTCCCTGCGTATTGCGATAGCGAATGTAAAAACTCTGCATAGGTTCTCCGTAGCGCCGGCGTCCTCGCCGGCTGTCCGGCGGGCAACTTGCCCGCCGCTTCCGACCCTACTGCGACGGTTCTTCTTCCAGCAACATCTCCGACAGCGCCGCGCCCGCCGGGACCATTGGAAAAACGTTGGCCTCCGGAGCGCAATCGAACACCAGTAATTCCGGCTCCGGCGATCGCAGAAATCGATCGATCTGATCCCCGGTCTCAGTTGAAACCGGAAACTCCCGCATGGCGTCTTCGTTTAAACGAAAGCTGTGAATCTTGTAGGCCTTGGCGATTTCCACGAAATCCGGATTGTCGCTCAGGTCGGTCTCGGCGTAGTTGCGCTGATAAAACAGCTGCTGCCACTGCCGCACCATGCCCAGATATTTGTTGTCGATGATGACCATTTTCACCGGCAGGCCCAGCCGGTGAACTGTGGCCAGTTCCTGGATATTCATTTGAAATCCGCCGTCGCCGGAGACGCAGAGGACGCAAGTGCCCGGTTTTGCGAGTTGCACGCCGACGGCAGCCGGTAGAGCGAAACCCATGGCCCCGAGCCCGCCTGACGTGATGAATCCTCGCGGCGAGGAAGACCGGTAACGTTGCGCCGCCCACATCTGGTGCTGACCCACGTCCGCGACAACTACGCTCTCCTGCGGTAACCGGCTGAAAAGTTCGTCGAGGAAGCGAATCGTCGGCTGTGCCAATCCGCGCGGATCGAGTTCGGCACGCGCATCTCCGCAGGCGACCGCACGCCATTCGCTGAAATCAGGCAACCGGGTGCCCCACGTCTCTGCGGTTTTGCGAGACGTGGGGATTTTTCTCAACCCATCATGAAATGCAGGAATCGTATCAGCCAGATTTCCGATTACCGGCAGTTCGCAGGGCCGCACGCGGTCAAGCTGTGCCGGATCGATTTCAAAGTGAACGATCTTTGCGTACGGCGCAAACCGGGTTGGATCGCCGGTCACACGGTCATCAAGCCGCGCACCAAACACCAGCAGCAGATCGGTTTCGTGCAGCGCCATGTTGGCCGCACGGGTTCCGTGCATACCGACCATGCCGAGGTAGTACGGCGACTCCGGTGGTACCGCGCCTAATCCGTGAACGGTGGCAAAAGTCGGAATGTTCAAATCGTCCAGCAGGCGGCGCAACTCCGGAATCGCTCCCGACAACTTCGCGCCCGCGCCCACTAAGCCAACGGGTTTCGAAGACTGCTGAAGCAACGCGACGATCTTCTCGGTTAAGTCCGTTTCGGTGAATCCGCCCTCGGCTTTGGCATCGGCAGGCCGCGCGTGCGGCGTGAATTTTGCCGGACCGGAAAAGTCCTTCTTCGCTTTCAGCAGGTCGGTGGGAATATCAATTACCACTGGCCCCGGACGCCCACTCCGCGCCCAGTGGAATCCTTCGGCGATCGCTTCAGGAATTTCGTCGATGCTGCGAACCAGGCGACTCCATTTGGTGAGGGAGAGCGTCACGCCAAAAACGTCGGTTTCCTGAAACGCGTCCGTACCGATCAAAGCGCTGCGCACCTGGCCGGTGATGCAGACCAGAGGAACCGAATCCATCTTCGCGTCGGCAATCCCAGTGACTAGATTGGTTGCACCCGGCCCGCTGGTAGCCATAGCGACGCCGACTTCGCCAGTAACCCGCGCGTAGCCCTCCGCCGCAAATACCGCGCCTTGCTCGTGACGGGTGAGGATGTGGCGCACCCCGCTGCCCTCGAGCGCGTCATACAGCGGCATAATCGCGCCGCCGGGATAACCGAACACCAGCTCAACGCCTTCGGCCCGCAGGCACTTCAGAACAATGTCCGCTCCCTTAAGCATTCACCACCTGTTTTGTGGCGTCCTTGGGAGCTTCCGCAGGCTTCTTGCCGTCTTTCGGCAGCCAGCTCATCATGCCGCGCAGTTGCGCGCCCACGATTTCGATGGGATGTTGCTTCTCTTTCTCGCGCAGAGCGTTGAATTTGCGGCCGCCGCTCTTGTTCTCTGCAATCCATTCGCGAGCGAACTCGCCACTCTGAATGTCGGCGAGGGTTTTCTTCATTGCGGCCCGCGTGGCATCGCCCACAACCTGTTCGCCGCGCGTCAGATCGCCATATTCCGCCGTGTTCGAAATGGAGTAGCGCATCCGGCTCAGGCCGCCCTCGTAGATCAAATCCACGATCAGCTTCACCTCGTGCAGGCACTCGAAGTAAGCGATCTCCGGCGCGTAACCGGCTTCGACGAGCGTCTCGAAACCTTTCTTAATCAGCGAGGTCAGGCCGCCACAGAGAACAGCTTGCTCTCCGAACAAGTCACTCTCGGTCTCTTCCTTGAACGTCGTTTCTAGAACGCCCGCGCGCGTAGAGCCGATGCCGTGGGCGTAAGCCAGAGCCAGTTCGTGCGCTCGTCCACTTGCGTCCTGCTGAATGGCGATCAGCGACGGCACTCCGCGCCCTTCGCTATAAACCCGCCGCACCAGGTGTCCGGGACTTTTGGGAGCGATCATCACCACATCGACGTCGCTCGGCGGAACGATGGTCTTGAAGTGGATGCTAAAGCCGTGGGAAACTCCGAGCACTTTGCCGGGATGCAGATAGGGCTTGATGTGCTGTTCGTAGAGTTCGCCTTGAGTCTCGTCGGGCGTGAGCACGTGGATCCAGTCGGCCCGCTTGGCGGCCTCATCAGGCGCGACGACAACCATGCCATCCGCCCTCGCCTGTTGGGCGCTGGGACGGTTTGGGTCGAGCCCGATGATCACTTTGTGTCCGCTGTCGCGGAGATTCTGCGCCTGCGCGTGTCCCTGGCTGCCATAGCCCAGGATGGCGATGGTCTTGCCCTTCAGCGCCTCGGGCTTGGCATCACGTTCGTAGAAAATTTTAACCACCAGCGTGCTCCTCTCGATCACAAGGGGAGGGAGAAGCCCTTGTCTGTGGGGAGGCGGCTCCCCTGACGGCAATACCGACCGGTCGGTCGGTATTGGTATGTTATCGAAGGCCCATTATGGAGTCAAGCCAGAATTTGGATCTAGATGAACTGAATCAGTGACGTTGCCAAATCGTTACTCTCCTTCGTAACCATCTTGCTATTCGTGAGCTCTCAAAGTTGTCAGAATATCGACAATCATGGTGACAGTATCGGTACCAGCGAGGGAGACTTCGGGCATCGGTCTTACCTACACAAAGCGCCTGCGGCGCGCCCGTCAGTTGCGGTTCTTTGGTCCGTTGTTAGCGATAGTTGCGTACGGTGGCCTCGGCCTGCATCAATGGTCCGCCTTGTCCGCCAAAGTGCTAAGCAATAACTTCTACGTGCAAGTTGCGGTGTGTTGGGTTCCGCTCTGGGCGATATGTACCGCTGCCTCTCTCCCGGCTTTGTGGTACCACTTCTACCTTGATCAAAAATTCGGGTTGACGAAGTCGCGTCTAAGCACCTGGCTATTGGATTCCCTCAAAGGGAAAGGGCTTGCGTTCATTCTGGGAGGCGCGATTGTTGAAATTGCTTTCGTGTCCCACAAGCTGTCTCCCGCACATGGGTGGCTGTGGGCCGGAGTTCTTTGTTCACTTCTGTTCCTGGGAATGATCCAATTATTCCCTTGGTTGTTGTCATTGTTCTATCCGGTGGCGCCTTTAAAGAATGATCCTCTACAACAGCGGCTCAACCGGCTGGCAATGAAGGCGGGGGTTCGGGTTGGCATCATTTCCGAATGGCGTATTTCAGGCCGCACACGGCAAGCAAACGCACTAGTAGCAGGGATCGGCACAAGCCGACGGATCTTACTTACCGACACATTAATCGCGGAGCTCTCAGAAGATGAGGTAGAGGCAATTGTGGGTCATGAGTTGGGCCACTGCGCGCTCCATCATGTAAGCCAGAGGGTGGCGCTGCAAGGTGTGATGTTTTGCGGCATATTCTGGCTCATCAATCTTGCCGTTGACAACGGCCTGATGTTGTTTGTTAGTGAGAATTCGAATTGGTTTGATTTAAGATTGCTTCCTGGCTTCTTCCTTTTCTGGAGCTGCGGATACATTTACTGCGGCGTGATTCTGGCAGTCCTGGCGCGTCGGCAAGAAAAGGCGGCTGACCTCTACTGCTGGAAACTAGTGGCCAGGGTAGAACCCTTTATTACGGCCATGCGAAAGATCACCGATCTGAATTTGATGGTCTTTGACAAGAACTCGGAGTGGAAGTACTCCCATCCTTCCACGAGCGATCGTATTGCAGCGGCCGAGCAGTACGGCAAAGCACACGGACAGTGAGCCAGGTTGAGTCGCGTTGGCATTCTTTCCCGCAACTATTTACCATGACACGCGATGGCCCGCGAGACTGTGGTCGATTCCCGGCAGGAAATTCTGCGCACCGCCGCACGGCTGTTTCAGCAGCGCGGATATGACGCGACTTCCATGAATGACGTTGCCGCCGCTCTCAAACTCAGCAAGGGCGGACTCTATCACCACTTTCAGAGCAAGGACGAAATCCTGTTCGAGATCATGGATCACGCGATGGAAATTACTCAGGAGCGCGTTCTTAGCCCGGTGCGCCTCATCGATGATCCCGACGAGCGCTTGCGCGCTCTCATCCGTCTGCACATCGAAGTCGTACTCAGCCCCCGAGACCGCGAAATCACGGTAATGCTGCACGAAAATCATCCCCTGCCGCCTGCGTTGCGCAAGCGCATCAACACTCGCAAAAAGGAATATATCCACTTTGTCGAGGGCCTGATCGCCGAGGTTCAGGGGAAACGCAATCGAACTCGACCAACCAAGGGCGCAGTCAGCCCGCGCGCCGCCGCCTTCGCCCTGCTCGGCATGATCAATTGGATTTACCAGTGGTATAAGCCGGAGGGCGATTTGCAGGCGAATAACCTGGCCCCGCAATTCACCGATCTGGTGTTCGGAGGAATTCTGGCGTGAAGGCCATGTTCGCGAATATTGGCGAGATTGATCGGAAACGAACCCACGGCAACAAGTTGTATGAGGAGTTTCTTCGAGTACCGGCCATGAGCGCGGGACTTTACGTACTTGCTGTCGGCGCGACCGACCCGCAACGTCCGCATCATGAAGACGAAATCTATTACGTGGTCCGCGGCAAGGCGCGTTGCAGAGCCGGTGGCGAAGACCGGGAAATTTCCGCCGGAAGCGTTCTCTTCGTAGCCGCCGAGGTTGAGCATCGCTTCTATGACATCGCGCAAGAACTGGCACTGCTGGTTTTCTTTGCACCCGCGGAGAGCAAAGTCCTCTGACCGTCTATGGATTACCCGATCGTTCCCATGCCTCCGGATCTGTGGCCCGCGGTTCGCGAGATCTACCGCGAGGGCATCGCGACCGGAAACGCCACATTTGAAACCGAGGTTCCTGACTGGGAGAAATGGGACGGCAGCCATCGGAAGGACTGCCGGCTACTTGCCTTGGAACCTATTGATGAGGCTGTTGTAGAAACACTGATTCCTTTAGGCAAACTTATCGTGCTTGGATGGGCTGCGCTTAGCCCGGTATCCAGCCGCCGCGTTTACCGAGGAGTAGCCGAAGTGTCGGTCTACGTGTCTGCCATCGCGCGGGGACGTGGCATAGGGAAGGAGCTATTGCAGGCGCTCGTACAGGAATCGGAAGTCAATGGAATCTGGACGCTCCAGGCCGGAATCTTCCCGGAGAACACTGCAAGTATTTCACTCCATGAGTCATGCGGCTTCCGGAAGGTAGGCGTCCGGCGTCGCATTGGTAAACTGGGGGATATCTGGAGAGACGTGATCTTGATGGAGCGTCGCAGCGCAACCGTCGGAAAATAAGAGCAGTGCAGGACCGGCGCAATTACTTGTGAGGAGGAATCCAATAAACCTCTTCCTTAACGGCTCCTTTGTCGGTGAATCCGCGGCGCTTCAGAATCGCCTTGCTGTGCTCGATCATCTCGGGATGTCCACACAAGTAGGCCACTGTGTTGCTCGCATCCAGTTCCCAGTGATCGGCGTACTTGCGCAGGATATCGTCCGCGCGGCCAATTTCACCTGCCCAGTCCGCGTGATCCCACGGCCGGCTGACCGTGGGCACGTATTTGAACCAGGGCAGCTCTTTGGCGAACTGGTTCAGTTCCTCGAGATATCCGAATTCCCACGGACGGCTCGCGCCATTCAGCAGGAATAGCTTGTGGGTCCCGTCGAAGCGGCCTTCTTTCCATTCTTTGGAGAGCGTGCGCACGAAGCTCACGAAAGGAGCCACGCCGGTTACGGTGGAAATCAATAGATGATTTGTCCGGCCATTTTGTGTGTCCAGAGTAAATCGTCCCTTAGGCACCTTGCGCATAAGCAACTGATCGCCTGGCTGCAACTTGTGGAGCGAAGGCGTAAGCGCGCCTTCCGGCACCAGTTCGAAGAAAAACTCTACTTCATCTTCCGCCGGCGATGACACGATCGAATACGGGCGCTCGACGCGCTTTCCATTTGTCTCAACTCCCAGCGTTGCGTACTGGCCAGGAATGAAGTGGAACTCTCCTCCGCTGCGAATGCGCACCATCCACAGGTCGGGAGCGAAATCGACGCGCCTGGTCACCTGCGCGCGATAGAACTTTTCCTCGGCAATCGGCATTAACGTGATCTCAGCCATCTAACTTCTGGCTCAATCAATTGGACACACCCCCGCTGGATTGGGGTGCAATAAATACCGTGGGGCTACGGACTTACGCTTATCTAGATTGCGTTATGGTAGCGGAATCACTGTTTTGTGGAGGCCCAGCGCTGCCAGAGCTCTGCGAAAATCAAGATAACTATGTGTCAGGGGAGGAACCTGGGCCGCCCACGTCAAGCCAGGCTCGCTCCCGAGCAACGGCCGGTTTATTTTCCCACCACCAAAACCACAAAGCTGTCGGGAAGAATCGGAGGCCGTGGGCGCGGATTATCCGCAGTCGGGGCCGGTCTGGGCCCGAACTGGGCTGTCACTACAAACACGTTGTGCGTCTTCGCGTCGAGCGCCAGTGTCCGCGCACCTTGCTGTGTGGTCACATTCTCCGCGAGATCGAACTTGTCTTTGGAATCCTCTTTCACCACAGTGAGCACGCCGTCGCGACCGCAGGAAGCAAAAGCGAGGTTGGTCTCTGGATCGAATGCGGTCGCGTCTACGCCCTCGCCGATGGCCGGCGTGGCCAGAACCTTGCCGCTGTCGGCGTCCACCACCGCCATCATTTTGTTGTCGCAGCCTACGAACAGGCGCCGGTTCTTGCGATCAATCGAGAGTCCGCTCGGCTCGGTGCAAGGCGCTAGCGGCCATTTCGCCTTCACTTCCAGCGTGTTGGGATCGATTGCCGTGAGTTCACTCTTGTCTTCGATGTTGACGAAGATTTCGCCCTTGGCGTCGCTGGCCGCGAATTCCGGCTTGCCATCCAGTTTGATCGTGCCCAGGACTTTTCCGGTGGCAGCATCAATCGCCGTTGAATCCTGGCTACGGCCGTTGAAGGTGAAGACCCGCTTGGTCGCGGGATCGTAAAGAATTGCGTCGGGATTGTCGCCGACTTTCACTTTGCTGCTGGTCGCCAGCGTTTTCATGTCGAAAATACTGACCGTGCCTTCTCGTCCGTTGCTGGTAAATCCGCGTCCTAATTCCGGCGCCAGCGCGATGCCGTGAACGCCGGGAGTATCGGCGATGTCGCCGACACTCTTCCCGGAATCTGCGTCAATCACCATCACGTGGGTGCCACGAGAAATGTAGATCCGGCGCGCGTCGGAATCGGCGGTCAGGTAATCCCAGCCTCCGTCGCCGCCTACCTTGTAGGTTTTTATAACGTGATATCCCGGACCAACCGCAGCCAGAGCCAACGCCGCCAGGGACACACCGATTATGGATACCAACCACTTAGACCTCACAGGCATCAATTTCTCCTCGTTACTGAGTGGAATCGCGGAAGCCACCCGTGGGGCCCTTTCCCAAGATCGAGAGTCCGCGTTCTTGCATCGAATCCGGTAGGATCCGAACCGAAGTAACTTTACCTTATTTCGGCCTCAATCCTAGACTCTTAATTATATGGATGCATCCCAAACACCTTTTGCGGGGAAAGGCGCGACCCTGGAAAGTGAGCCGATAGCCGATCCGCGCTTGGAACCGACACCGGACTATGGCACGCTAGGGTCTGGCTCCGATGTTGCAGTCGGCCACCCTGAATCGAGCGCGGATACTATTCGACGGTCGACAGACCCGAGACGCTATGCCCCGGTTTTTGCCGCGGCGATTGGCGTACTGATGGCTGTGCTGGCGGGGAGCGTCGGCAGTGCGCACGCAGCGTGGGCAAGATTCGAGAATCTGTTTTCCTCGCGAGAAGTTTCCCCAGCCTCCGCTCAAGATACACGGCAACTCGATCGCCTGAGACCGCAGAAGCAAGCAGAGGCCCTGCTCGAACTCGCTGTCGGACGCAGAGACGGTGCCGTGGATCAGATTTCCTCCAGGGTCGACCGCTGGCAGGGGAAAGTGCAATGGAGCCCGCAGATTGCCACGCTGACAACAGCAGCTTTGAACTCCGATGACATGCGTGTGCGCGAGTCCGGCATTGAGGTGGAACTTGCCGCCTACGGGTTAGCCAAGAATTCCGCTAGTCTCGAATATCTGGTCAGAACCTCCGCGTCTTCTGATCACGCGCGAAAGATCTGGGCGTTCTGGGCACTTGGCCTCATGGCCAACCGCGGCATCGGAACCGACCGCGTAGTGCAGATCCTAACCCGCCATTTGAAAGATACCGACGAAGACTCGCGACGGTGGGCGGTCGAAGGCCTCGCGCTGGCTGGCGCGACTGAGACCATCGAGCCTCTGCTCCAGACCATGCACAATGATCCCTCTGCTAATGTGCGGGAACGGGCCGCGTGCAGTCTCGCGGAGTCCGGAATGTTTACGCACCAGCAGCGCCTGAGCGCCGTCCCACGATTGTTGAGTTACGTCGACGATCCCTCCCTCGATCCCCAGACGAACGCCTGGGCTTCCCAGGCGCTGAGTGACATCACTCATCAGCATTTCGGTAATGACGCCAATGCCTGGAGGAACTGGTACAACTCCCCGAAGCCCGACTGATTCACGAAAGTTCAGCATGGATGCTAATCCGGGATTGTTTCGCTCCGAAAAAGTATTAGTAAATGCTTAGAGTCTGTCCAAATCCAGCACCGAGGGAACTTCAAGCCGAGGCCTCATGGAAAAACTGAATGTAGTTGTTGCTCTCACCACCAGAGAGAATGATTACCAGGCCGAACAAGCAGTCGCTGCGGCCGAAGTGGCCACACGACTCGGCATCAAGCTCCAGATCATTTACGCCGACAACGATGCCGTCAACCAGACTCAGCAACTCATCAAGATCATTCAGGACCCGGCGCAACGGCCCAGTGCAATCCTGGTAGAGCCGGTGGGCACGGGAATGCCGCAGGTTGCGAAGGCGGCGGTGGGAGCCGGAATCGGGTGGGGAATTATTAATAGCGATCCCGAATACATCACAGATCTTCGCCAGGCCGGCGACACTCCAGTTTTCTCGGTCAGCACCGACCAAGTGGAAGTGGGCAGAATCCAAGGCAACCAGGTGGGCATGCTCCTTCCAGAAGGCAACGTGTTGTATATTGAAGGCCCCTTCAACAGCACGGCGACCCAACTGCGGACGAAAGGGATGCTTTCCACCAAACCCGCGGCTGTCGAATTGAAAATGCTGAAAGGCGATTGGACCGAGCGCAGCGCGCACAATGCGGTGAAGTCCTGGCTATCGCTGGGCTCCTCGCGGCAGCTTCAAATTCGGGCTGTCATCTGCCAGAACGACGCCATGGCGATGGGCGCTAGAAAAGCTTTTATCGGCCTGACGGACAAGGATCGCGAGCAGTGGCTCAGCATTCCATTCACGGGTTGTGACGGAGTCACCAAGACTGGGCAAGATTGGGTGCGCCGCGGTTTGCTGAAGGCGTCAATCATTACCGCCCCCGCCGCGGGAATCGCTCTTGAAATCCTGGCGAAGGCATTCAACGCTGGCTCTATGCCTCCGGACCGCACGTTGATTCCGCCGCAGTCGTTTCCGGCGGTCGAACAATTGCGCGGCAAGACGATGAAGGCGAGTGTCTAGGAAACAGCGACCAGTGAACAGTGCCCAGTGCCCAGCAGAACCGTCCACTTTTTACGAACCGCCAGGCACCGCCTACCGATCGTTCATCACTGACCACTAATCACTAGATCACTGCTCTCCTCACTCCGCCATCTTTGCCACGTGCACGTCGAATCCGGTCTTCGGCAGCAGCGACGTCAGCGAGAACGCTTTGAAGCCGTCGCCGCTGACCTCGGTGTGGCGATAGATGCCCGGCTCGCTCTCAATCATTTCCCGGCGTCCTTCCATGTCCCCCAGGAAAGCCTGCGCGCGGTTCACACTGACGTCAATTTCTTTGGCGCGTGTGACTACCGCTTCTGAGGCGTAGGAGCGCACCAGCTTCGGCCAGTATTTCTGCAGCAGATCGGTGCTGGCGAAGATGTCTGCCCAAATGACGCGTCCATTCACCGCCACCACAACTCCAACGGCGTTGCGATCGCGCAGTTGCCGGATCAAGCTTTGATAATTGTGTTCGATCGGCATAGCGACGGCGTCCACTTTTTGTTTCACCTCATCCGTCTCCATCACCCTGGCGTACGAGGTCATGCGCGAGACTCCGGCCGCCACCGGCGCGGAATCGGCTACCAAACTGCCCGCGACCGCCGCTTTCTGCTTTCCCACTTCGTCCCAAACTTCTTGCTGATTCTTGTCCCCCATGGCCTTGGCGCGAACTGAGGGTTGTGCCATCATCGCCATGGGAGGTTGAACACGGTTGATTGGACCGCCGACAGCGGAGCCATACATCGCTTCTGACGCTCCAAAATGTTCACTCGTCGCGACCCACCGCCCCGGTTCCACGCAGAACACGCTCAGATCCACCGGATCGCTCTCCGCCGGGACGATGCGATCTTTGCCGATCACGCGATCCTGCTTGCCTCCGGTGACAATCTCCCCGGCTAGTAACAGCAGCGGGCGTTTGGAATTGTTCACCAGCACCAGCCGGTTGACCTGCGCTCCGTCGTGCCGAATGCCTGGCGTCGGATGGCGCCGAATTAGACCCTGTACACTGCCCGCTTCGGTGACTACCACTTCTCCGGACCGCAACCCTTCATCCAGAGTCAAAAACTCCCCGGTGGGATAGCTCTTGGCCGCCACCACCGGAAAGACGGTTAAGTTCCCATGCCGGATCGGATCCAGTACCTTGTAACCCGGCGTCGGTGTGACCTCGCCAGCCCAGGCTTCCCGCTGGTCGCAGATCACTAGCCCGGCCACTATCAGACCTACTGCCAACGCCAAGAAAATCTTCGGACTCATATAGGTTCCTCCTGAGCCGGAGAACGTATCCCTTGGCGGACACAGAGTCCGCCCTACCCAAGCCTGAAGCCGTCCGGGACATCGCCCTTTCCGACCCGTGGGAAGAACGAAGGTGACACATTTGCTTGCGATTAAAATTCGCGCCAGGCGCATCGTGTCCGATTGTTTTGTTTCACAAATCTAAGGCTGGAAGGTGGGCCCATCCCGACTGACGCCATTCCCTGTAAAATTGAATCAGCGACTCTGGAGCGACTTCCGCCTTGTCTTTTCTCGAACAACTGAACCCGGAACAGCGCGAAGCTGTCGAAACGACGGAAGGCCCGGTCTTGATCCTCGCCGGCGCCGGCAGCGGGAAGACGCGCGTCATCACCTATCGAATTGCCTATCTGATTGAGCACAAAGGCGTGATGCCGGAGTCCATTCTGGCAATGACCTTCACCAACAAGGCCGCCGCCGAAATGGGCGAGCGCGTTGAAAAGCTCGTGGGCGGCCTGAGCATTGCCAAGCCGGTGATCTCAACCTTCCATTCATTCTGCGTGCGGATGCTGCGGCGCGACATTGAAGCCATGCGCATTCCGTCGACCGTTCCCGGCCAGCCGCCGATCGGCCACACGAAAAATTTTGTCATCTACGACGAAAGCGACCAGCAAGCCGTAGTCAAAGGAGTGATGAAGCGTCTCGGCCTCGACGACAAGCAACTCACGCCGCGCACCGTCCTGGGCCGAATTTCCTGGGCGAAAAATCACATGCTCGATCCGCAGGAACTCTACCTGCAATCGGCCGACCCCAAGACCGAGCGTATCGCTCATTTGTATGAGGAGTATCGCAAGGAACTGCGAAAGGCGAACGCTGTTGATTTCGACGATCTGCTGCTGGATGCTGTCCGCTTGCTGAAGGCTTCCGCGACCGTGCGCGAATACTACAACCGCCGGTTCCAGTATTTGCTCATCGACGAGTATCAGGACACCAACCGTCCGCAGTACGAACTCATGCGCATGCTGGCGGGAGACCGTCATAACATCTGCGCCGTGGGCGATGAAGACCAGTCGATTTATTCTTGGCGCGGCGCCGACATTCGCAACATCCTGGAATTCGAACAGGACTTTCCCGAGGCCAAAATCATCCGCCTCGAGCAGAATTACCGTTCCACGCAAAACATTCTTCAGGCGGCGTCGGCGGTGGTCGCGAACAACATTCGCCGCAAAGGCAAGAACCTGTGGACTTCGCGGCAGGGCGGCACGAAGATTGGCTACTACGAAGCGCCCGACGGCGAGAACGAAGCGCTTTTCGCAGCCGATTGGATCGCTCGCTATCTGCGCGAGGCCACGGAGCACGGCGAAACTCCGCGCGCCGCCGTGCTCTATCGCACTAACTCGCAGTCACGTTTATTTGAAGAAGCTATGCGCCGCTACGGCTTGAAGTATCACGTAGTTGGCGGATTCTCGTTCTATGAGCGCTCCGAGATCAAAGACATGATCTCGTACTTGAAAGTCATCCATAATCCGGACGACTCGATTTCGCTGCTGCGCGTTGTCAACACCCCTGCGCGTGGCATCGGCAAAGGCACGATCGACACGCTGGAACGGCTCGCCCTGGAAACCGGACTGTCACTCTGGGGCGCAATCGGCGAAGCGATCCGCCGCCAGTTGTTGCCTCCGCGAGCGTTGTCGTCGCTGCAGAGTTTCCAGCAGCTGATCGAAGACGCTCGCGCCATGCTGGCGGGAAGATTCACGGAACAACTGCAAGAAACTGCAAGTGCGGGCGCGGGCGACTCGCCCGCGCAAATGCCCGAGGCAGGTTCTATGTGGCGACAGCCGCCGCCCAAGCCTGCGCTGAGCGCAGTCGAAGGGGCTGTCCAGCAGGGCGAAGGCCTGCCGCCTGCAACCGACGATGTCACCGCCTTCGATCCAGCAGAATTCGGAAATTTCTCCTTCGACTTCGGCGCCGCGGAAGATGAAACTCCCGGCAATGAGGCGGATGCCACAGCGGTGGCGGGCCGCCTCCCCGACAGGCGGCGGGACCCCGGCGCTACGAGTCCCGACGAGCCCGCGGAGCCGCAGGTAGGGGAGGTGCCCGAGTCATTTCCCGCTCCCACCGTCAGCACCGCCGACATTCTAAAATTCCTCATCGACCGCACCGGTTACATCAAGCTGCTCGAAGACGAAGACACGCCCGAGGCCTTCTCCCGCATCGAAAACCTGCGCGAACTGGTCAACGCCGCCATGGATTCGCGCGACCGCGCCGAGACTCTGGACGAATTCCTCGACCACGCCGCGCTGGTCGCCGATGCGGACGACTACGACGCCCGCGCCCAGATCACGCTCATGAGCCTGCACGCTGCCAAAGGTCTGGAATTTCCCCTGATCTTTCTCAGCGGCCTCGAAGAAGGACTTTTTCCGCACTCCCGAACTATGCTCGTTCCCGAAGATATTGAGGAAGAGCGACGCCTCTGCTACGTCGGCATGACCCGCGCCATGGATCAACTCATCCTGACCCGCGCGGTTTACCGCCGCCGCTACGGCACCGATCTGCCCGAAGCCAGCGTACCCTCGCGCTTCCTAGAGGAAGTGCCAGCGCCCCTGATCGAAGAGTTAGGAACCAAGAGCGCTCGTGTGGGAACCAACCGTGTGGGGATGGGAACTCTTGCCCGTCCGGCGGGACGCAGTGCCGTAGCTGCTGCCGAGAGCTCGCACTATTCCTACGAAGACGAAGACCAAAGCGCCGCATGGCACAGTCGCGAAACGCTCGCCGCCCGAAGCCGCCAAAAGCCCACAGCTCCGGCCCGTCCCTACAACTCCATCGAGAACATCGCAGAGTTCTTCGCGAGCCGCGGCAAAAAATTCACTATCCCAAAACACGTAGTCGAAGAACCCACCGGCAAGCGCGGATTTCGTCCCGGCCAGAAAGTGCGCCATCCGAAATATGGCGAAGGCACGGTCTACCAGCGCGAAGGAGAAGGCGAAGAAGCGAAGATTACGGTACAATTCCCTCGCTTCGGATTAAAAAAGCTGGTGGAGAAGTATGCCCAGCTGGAGCGGGCATAGCATGTTCGGAATCTTCGATATCATCATGCTGATTCTGATACGTCGGCATCATTGCACGCGCTGCGACAGAGTGTTTTGGGCTCCGCCCATCCACAGTGGCGCGGAAATTTGTATCGGACGCGAATGCTATATCTGTGTATGTGGGAACAGGTATGAGACCGGCAGACGCGAATGGACACGCCTGAGTCGGCGGGAAAAGCGTCAGTATTTGTGGTCTGGACTCTTAATGATTCCGTTAGTCACCACCGTGCTGGCTGCGACCGGCGGGTACTTTCTCAAGTGGCACGAACCCTATTGGTTCATGTCGGTGTTTATTGGATTTCTGGGCTTGTTAAGCGGCCTCAATTGTTCCGGGGCATTGTTAGTAATAAGGGGACTGCCTGTTATGACTTCACTCCGGCGCACAAGGCACAGCGCACCGGGGCTGAGCAGTGCAGCTACATGACAACGCCAGCAAGGCAGGAGAACGAGCAGCAAGGGTTGTCGTACAACGCCGAATAACTACTAACTTCATCATTAGAGGAACTCATTTCAATCATGGCAAATACATCAAAGCTAACCAAAGAAGAACGCAAGAAAGCCAAACGCACCGCCCGCAAAAAACGCAAGGCGGAGAAGCCGCTGAAGCCCCGCGACTACGCACGCGGATCGAAAAAGCCCAAGGTCAAGAAACTGGCGCGCGGCCAGGCGAAGCGGTAGAAAGAACTCGTGTGGGAGCGGGCGAGTCGCCCGCTCCATCCCGAGGCGACGCGGGACAGAGATCGACTTTCAGGAGATCACAACCGCTTGTCACAACCAACCGCGGAACCCACAGACGTCATCCGTACTTCAGACAATCAGTTATTCTGCTGCAAATCCATTGACAAGCTGATCTCTGAATCTGAAGCGCCGGGCCAGCGCCTGCAAAAAACTCTTGGTCCCTGGTCGCTGACGGCGCTGGGCATTGGCGCAGTTATCGGATCCGGAATTTTCGTACTGACCGGCACGGCTGCCGCTGGAGAATACTTCAAGGCGTCCTCGATCTGGCACGCACAAGTTCTCGATATTATTGTGAACCTCTTGCGCACCGGGAACACCTCCGGCGTTCTTCTGCACGGACGCCCGCCGGCCGGCCCCTCCATTGCCATTTCATTTTTCCTGGTGGCCGTGGCCTGCAGTTTCGCAGGGCTCTGCTATGCCGAACTGGCGTCGATGATCCCAATTGCCGGCAGCGCCTACACTTACTCCTACGCAACCCTAGGCGAAATCTTTGCCTGGATTATCGGGTGGGATCTCATCCTGGAATATGTTGTTAGCAACGTGGTCGTGGCGATCGGCTTCAGTGCTTACACCAAGTCGCAACTCGCTTCCTTCGGCGTAAACTTGCCGGACCGATGGTCAACGCCCGTCTGGGAAGCCGGCCACTGGACGGGCGCTTACTTCAACGTCCCCGCCTTTCTTATCATTTTCATTCTTACGGTGCTGTTGGTGCGCGGCATCCGCGAATCGGCCGAGGCGAATAACATTATGGTCGCCATCAAGATCGGAGCGATTCTCGTTTTCCTGGTTGTCGGCGGTGCCCTTGTGAATCCCAGCAACTGGAAACCCTTCGCCCCTTCCGGTTTCGGTGGCGTCGTCACCGGGGGCGCTATCGTGTTCTTCACCTACATCGGGTTCGATTCGGTTTCCACGGCAGCGGAGGAGTCGCGAAATCCACAGCGCGACTTGCCCATCGGCATCATCGCCTCGTTGATCGTCTGTACAGTGCTCTATGTCGGCGTCTCCCTCGTTCTGCTGGGCATGATGAAGTACACCACCTTTGTCTCGGGGGAAGCCAACGAAGCTCCGGTCGCCTACGCCCTGCAAATGCTCGGCGCCAGCCGTTGGTCACGATCCGTCATTGTCATCGGTGCCCTCACAGGGATGCTCTCCTCGCT
>Ga0185299_10002297_pt1 | contig 30235 bp, 25 predicted proteins | sample PaiPotPPA55metaG_FD_128002 | JGI IMG/M metagenome (GOLD analysis project Ga0185299, IMG submission 128002) | Iron sulfur acid spring bacterial and archeal communities from Banff, Canada, to study Microbial Dark Matter (Phase II) - Paint Pots PPA... ...
CGGGATCCCGCTGGACCGGGTCTCCACCTCGATGACGATCAACGCCCCGGCCTCGATACTGCTGCTGCTCTACCAGCTCGTCGGCGAGGAGCAGGGGGCGTCGGCGAAGCAGCTGACCGGCACCATCCAGAACGACATCCTCAAGGAGTACATCGCCCGCGGCACCTACATCTTCCCGCCGGCGCCCTCGCTCCGGCTGGTCTCCGACGTGTTCGCCTACTGCCAGCGCGAGATCCCGAAGTGGAACACGATCTCGATCTCCGGCTACCACATGGCCGAGGCCGGGGCCACGCCCGCGCAGGAGGTGGCCTTCACCCTCGCCGACGGCATCGCCTACGTGCGCGCCGCCGTCGAGTCGGGCCTGGACGTCGACGAGTTCGCCCCGCGCCTTTCCTTCTTCTTCGTCGCCCGCACGACGCTGCTCGAGGAGGTCGCGAAGTTTCGCGCGGCCCGGCGGATCTGGGCCCGCATCATGCGTGACGAGTTCGGCGCCAAGGACCCGAAGTCGCAGATGCTGCGCTTCCACACGCAGACGGCCGGGGTGCAGCTGACGGCGCAACAGCCGGAGGTCAACCTGATCCGGGTCGCGCTGCAGGGCCTCGGCGCGGTGCTCGGCGGCACGCAGTCGCTGCACACGAACTCCTTCGACGAGGCGATCGCGCTGCCCACCGAGAAGGCGGCCCGGCTGGCCCTGCGCACGCAGCAGGTCATCGCCTACGAGACGGACGTGACCAAGACCGTCGACCCGTTCGCCGGCTCGTACGTCGTCGAGTCCATGACCGACGCGCTCGAAGGCGAGATCGACACGCTGCTCACCCGGATCGAGGACCTCGGCGGCGCGGTCTCCGCGATCGAGCAGGGCTTCCAGAAGGCCGAGATCGAGCGCTCCGCCTACCAGTTCGCGCAGGAGATCGACGGCGGCGAACGGGTGGTCGTCGGCGTCAACCGGTTCACCCTCGACGAGGAGGAGCCCTACGAGCCGCTGCGGGTGGACCCGACGATCGGCGAGCAGCAGGCCGAACGGCTGTCCAAGCTGCGCGCCGAGCGCTCCGCCGACGACGTCACGCGGGCGCTCGACGCGGTCAAGCGTGCGGCCGCCGGCGATGAGAACGTGCTGTACCCGATGAAGGACGCGCTCAGGGCGTGCGCCACCGTCGGCGAGGTCTCACACGCCCTGCGGGAGGTGTGGGGGACGTACGTGCCCCGGGACGCGTTCTAGACGCGGGCTGCACGCCGTCGCGGCGACGCGCGACGCGGCGGCGTGGCCGAGCAGCTCAGAGCGCGCTGACGGACGCGGGCGCGCGCTCGGCCCGGCTCAGTGCGCGCAGCACGTCGACGGCGCCGTGCCGTCGCAGCGCGATTCGGCTCAGGATGTCCACGACGGTCTCCACCGCCGGCGCCGGGAACTCCGGCGTCGGCAGGCCGACGCTGTACGCCAAGTCGTCGCAGTGGACGATGATTTCGAACATCCTGCTGGTCACGAAGTCGTCGAATGCGATGGAGTAAGGGCCCCAGGTCGGCCTGCGCACAGTGCGTGACTCAACATCCGGCAGCGTATTCCTGAGTTCGTCGACGCACTTCCGCACACGCTCTGCGAGCGCGGCGGGACCGTCTGCCGCCTCTTTCTCGCCTGAGCTCCTGATGCCTTTATTGAACGGCGTGTCCAGGTCGGATCCGACCCAACTCGATAGCGCGTAATACTCGTGCAGCGAGATGGCGGGTTCTTCCGGAATGGGTTCGGCCAGCACACCGGGGATGAAGAAGATCTGACCTGCCAGGTGCGCGGCCAGCCCGCCCACACTGAGCCCGGTGAGCGCGGACGCCTCGGTCCAATGCGCCGCCACCTCAGGTGCCGCGATGAGTCGCGCCGCCGCGTTCGCCGCCTCGAGATACAGCTCTCTGATCTGGGTCACCCGCTGCTCCGTTTCCTGCGTAAGAGGACTCTCGCTGGGGCAACGCGGCTGGTCGCGAGTCGATTCCCGGTCGGTGGTCCGCCGTCGGCGACCGGTTCCGTGATCAGTACTGTGAGGCCTGTTGGTAGAGCTGCTGAATGGCCGGCGTGAGCGCGGACGCGTAGCTGATGTACGGGTGCGCGCCGCCTAGTTGATAGCCGCCGAGCACGCCGACGACGGTGCCGATTCCGTTGTCCGGATCCAGGTTCGTCAGGATCGGGCCGCCGCTGGTGCCACCGGGGAAGTTCGCGCAGGTCATCCGGAGCTGGGTGGGCGACTGGAAGTGGATCGCGGTGCGGCAGGCGACCGGATCGGCGGAGCCGTAGGGGTAGCCGATCTGCACGCCGAGTGCGCCGTCGGCCGGAATCGCGCCGAAGTGCTCGGCGCCGGTGATCGACGCGAGCGGCCGGTCGTCACCCGGCCTGGACACCGTGAGGAAGGCGACGTCGAAGTCGGGGTTGCGCACGCCGTTCATCCATTGCTGCGCCCGGATGATCCGGGTCGGATACCAGACCCCGTACGGCGTACCGCCCTTGTCCTCGCCGGGCAGGTAAGCGACCGTCATCGGGCCGCCGATACGGGATTTGACGCCGCCGACACAGTGCGCCGCGGTCATGATCAGATCCCCGCCGGCGCTGTCCACGGCCACCGCGGAGCACAGTTTGGCCCCGGGGCTGCCATCCGGGTTCTGCCATGCCAGTTCGCCGAACTGGGGCATGCCGGAGAAGGGCTTGCCGGTCTGCGGCGAGGACGGCCACGCGGCGCTGAGCAGCGCCGGGGGAGCGGGTAGATCGGGCGGCAGCGCCATCGCGTTGGCGGCGTGCGCCTGCTGCGGGAGCACGGCGGCGGTGACCGCGCCGGCGGCGAGCACCGTGCCGAGGAACTTGGCGGAGAGTAGCGAGATCATGGACACGCTGGTATGACTGCCCGTCACATTCCGGGCCACTCTCCGCCGAACGTGTGGTGCGAACGGGGTTCAGCGTCCGCGGCCGGGCGCCGACTCGATCCGGATGTCCTGCTTGTGGCCGCCGCAGCCGCACGGATTGCAGCGGCACGGGTTGCAACTGCAACCGCGGTTGGCGCAACCGCAAGCGGCTTCCTGCGGAGCGGGGGATTGCGTCATCGGTGCTCGCCCTTTCGAACAGAGAGAGGTGTTACCGAAAATCCACTTCCCGCGAATTCCGAACACCACGCGTGAGCGAGACGGCGCACTCGGCGCACACTGGCGCACACAAGGGAGCGCCACGGTGGCGCGATATAGTCCGGTCGGATCATTTATCGCCCCCAGGCGGGTCAACTGGGCGCAAAAACGGGGCTCAGAGACGATTCACGGGACTACCGTTGGGGAATGGTCAGGAACCTCGCTGCCCCGTATCACGCCAACGTCGAGCCGCCGCGCACCGACGCGGGGGTGGAGCTGACCGAGGCACGTGTCGCCGAGCTCATCGAGATCCGTCGCGACCTGCACACCCACCCCGAGCTGGCCCGGCACGAGCAGCGCACCACCGCGCTGGTGGCCGAGCGGCTGCGCGAGGCCGGTCTCCAGCCCCGGGTGCTGCCCGGCGGCAGCGGCCTGATCTGCGACATCGACGGCGAGCAGGCCGGCAAGCCCGGTCGCGGCCATCGCGGGCGGCTCGCGATGCGCGCCGACATGGACGCGCTGCCCATCCAGGAGGTGCCCGGACTGGCCTTCCGCTCGGTCAACGAAGGCGTCTCGCACGCCTGCGGGCACGACATCCACACCACCGTGGTCCTCGGTACCGGGCTCGCCCTGGCCGAGGCCGCGGCCCGAGGCGAGGCAGTTCCGGCCACCCGACTGATCTTCCAGCCCGCCGAGGAGGTCATGCCGGGCGGCGCGCTCGACATGATCGCCGCGGGCGCGCTCGACGGCGTGAGCAGGATCGTCTCGCTGCACTGCGATCCGCGGGTGGACGCGGGCCGGATCGGGCTGCGCGTCGGCGCGCTCACGGCGGCGTGCGACAAGCTGGCGGTGCGGCTGACCGGCCCCGGCGGGCACACCTCGAGGCCGCAGCTGACCGTGGACCTGGTGCACGCTCTCGCGCACCTGGTCACCGAACTGCCCGCGGCGCTCTCCCGCCGGGTGGACCCGCGCCAGGGCCTGTCCCTGGTCTGGGGCGCGATCAACGCGGGCCAGGCGGCCAACGCCATCCCGCAGACCGGGGAGGCGCACGGCACGGTCCGCTGCATGGACGAGCGGGCCTGGGCCGACGCACCGGACCTGGTGCTCGAGCTGGTGGACTCGATCGCCTCCGTCTACGGCGCGAAGACCGAGCTCGACTACGTGCGCGGAGTGCCGCCGGTGGTCAACGACGAGGCCGTGATCGACGCGATGCGCGCGGCCGCGGCCGAGATCTGCGGCCCGGAGAACGTCGTCTCGGTGGAGCAGTCGCTCGGCGGCGAGGACTACAGCTGGTATCTGCGCCAGGTGCCCGGCGCGATGGCCCGGCTCGGCGTGCGCGCCCCGGGCGACCCGGTACAGCGTGACCTGCACCAGCCGAGCTTCCTGGCCGACGAATCGGCGATCGCCGTCGGCGTGCGCTTCTTTACCCGTCTCGCCCTGGGCTGAGCCCGCGCGGAGCCCGTCCCCCAGTCCGCTACGGCCGTCGGCCGTGGGGCCCTCGCAGCTGCCCGTTCGGCGTCCGTCCGGCGCCCCTATGCGGGCGCGACCAGGCTTGGTAACGTTTTCCCAGCCGAGGCCGAACCGTGGGCCGGATGGTACCGTATGTCACCGAATGAACACCAGTTGTGATCATTTGCTCCGGTGTCGCCGGGCGTGCATCACGGATTCATCTCGACTTCCCACCGGGACCATTGCGTTCCGCCTACTTCCGGAGAACTCATATCAAAAGCGCTCACAGATGGATTTATCCTCAGGGCGTCGGTCGATAGGCCGTCGATTTCTCTCGGAGATGTCAGTTCTCAGGTTTCCCAACGCCGTGCGAGCGCCCCGCCGGGCCGGGGCGTTGGGCCGTATCAGGAGGCAACAGGGTGAAGAAGTCGCTCAAGCTCACGGCGGTCCTCGGCGCCGTCGGCCTGGCCGTGGCCGCGTGCGGCTCCAAGCCGGTCACCAGCACCACCGGGACATCGAGCAGCAATGCCAACGCGTTCAAGGCCTGTCTGGTGACCGACACCGGCGGCCTCGACGACCACTCCTTCAACCAGCTCTCCTGGGAAGGCATGCAGGAGGCGCAGAAGGCCGGCAACGGCAGCATCACCGTGCAGAACGCCCAGTCCGCGACCTCGAACGACTTCGCCGGCAACATCTCCGGGTTCGTCTCGGCCGGCTGCAAGATCATCATCGGCGCTGGCTACGACCTGCAGACCGCCCTGGTGAAGTCCTCGCAGACGAACCCGAGCCAGAACTACGCGGTGGTGGACAACACCTCGGTCGGCGACCACGTGCAGGGCCTGCAGTTCGACACCGCGCAGGCGGCCTTCCTCGGCGGCTACTTCGCCGCGGGCTACACCAAGACCGGCAAGGTGGCCACCTTCGGCGGCGCCGACTACCCGACCGTCGCGGTCTACATGGACGGCTTCTGGGAAGGCGTGCAGTACTACAACCAGAAGCACGGCACCTCGGTCCAGGTGCTCGGTTGGAGCGAGAAGACCCAGAAGGGCACCTTCGACCCGACCCAGTCCTTCACCGACCAGGCCGGCGGCCAGCAGATCGCCGAGAACTTCGAGGCGGCCGGCGCGGACATCGTCTTCCCGGTGGCCGGCGGCACCGGCATCGGCGCGCTCGCCGCGGCCGAGGCCTCGGGCGGCAAGCTCAAGGCCATCTGGGTCGACAACGACGGCTTCTACTCGAACGCGCAGTACGCGAACATCATCCTGACCTCCGTGACCAAGGGCATCGACACCGCTGTGGCCACCGAGGTGCAGGACGCTGCCAAGGGCGGCACCTTCAACACGACCTCGTACATCGGTACCCTGGCGAACGGCGGCACCGGCCTCGCGCCGTTCCACAACTTCGCCTCGCAGGTCCCCTCCTCCCTGCAGAGTGAGCTCACCACGGTGAAGGCCGATGTAATCAGCGGCGCCATCAAGATCACCTCGCCGAACCAGCCGAGCACGACGAAGTCCACCGTCGCGCAGGTGCTGAACGGCGGCTGAGCCGGGCGGCCGGGGGTCGGGTGCGCTGACGGCGTACCCGGCCCCCGGCCGTGCACTGGAGAGTTCTCGTAGGTTCGGTAAGTTTCGGCCGGCAAAGAGGCCATGGCTAAAGGGACGGGTGAAGCGGTGCGGCTGGAACTACGCTCCATCACCAAGCGGTTCGGTCCGCTGGTCGCCAACGACCACATCGACCTGACCGTGGAACCCGGGGAGATCCACTGCCTCCTCGGCGAGAACGGCGCGGGCAAGTCGACGCTGATGAACGTCCTCTACGGGCTCTACCAGCCGGAAGAGGGCGAGATCCGGGTCGACGGCGAGGCCAGGCGGATCGGCGGCCCGCGGGACGCGATCGCCGCCGGCATCGGCATGGTGCACCAGCACTTCATGCTGGTGCCCGTCTTCACCGTCATGGAAAACGTTATCCTGGGCGACGAGGGGGAACTCGGCGCCGCCTCCGGGCCGCTCGGCGTGCTCGGCCGCCGCGCCGCGCGCGCCAAGGTGCGCGAGGTCTCCGAGCGCTACGGCCTGCCGCTGAACCCGGACGCCAGGATCGAGGACCTGCCGGTCGGCGTGCAGCAGCGGGTGGAGATCGTCAAGGCCCTGGTTCGCGACGCGCAGACGCTGATCCTCGACGAGCCCACCGCCGTGCTCACCCCGCAGGAGATCGAGGACCTGTTCAAGGTCATGAACTCGCTGCGCGCGGCCGGCAAGAGCATCGTCTTCATCACGCACAAGCTCAAAGAGGTCAAGGCGATCGCCGACCGGATCACCGTCATCCGGCACGGCAAGGTCGTCGGCAGCGCCGACCCGTCCATGAGCGAGTCCGAGCTCGCCGCGATGATGGTCGGCCGCGCCGTCCAGCTCGTGGTGGACAAGGGGCCGGCCACGCCCGGCCAGGTCGGCTTCACCGTCGACGGCCTGACCATCCGCGACGTGCACGGCAACGCGGCCGTCGACGACGTCTCCTTCTCGGTGCGCGAGGGCGAGATCCTCGGCATCGCCGGCGTGCAGGGCAACGGCCAGTCCGAGCTCGCCGAGGCCATCGTCGGCCTGGTGCCGACCGAATCCGGCAGCATCACCCTCGACGGGAAGCGGCTGACCGGCCTGACCCCGCGCCAGGTGCTCGACGCCGGCGTCGGCTTCATCCCGGAGGACCGCGGGCACGACGGCGTGGTCGGCGAGTTCACCGTCGCCGAGAACCTGGTGCTCGACCTCTACAAGTCGGAGCCCTTCGGCCGCCGGCTGTCCCTGGACCTCGCCGCCATCCAGCGCAACGCCGACGACCGGGTCGCCGAGTTCGACATCCGCCCCGCCGACCCGCAGCACCCGGCCGGCAAGCTCTCCGGCGGAAACCAGCAGAAGGTGGTCGTCGCGCGGGAGTTGTCAAGGCCGCTGCGGCTGCTGATCGCCTCGCAGCCGACCCGCGGCGTGGACGTCGGCGCGATGGAGTTCATCCACAAGCGGATCGTGCACGAGCGCGACCAGGGCCGTCCCGTGGTGATCGTCTCCACCGAGCTCGACGAGGTGGTCGCCCTCGCCGACCGGATCGCGGTGATGTACCGCGGCAAGATCGTCGACATCGTGCCCCCGGACACCTCCCGCGAGGACCTCGGCCTGCTGATGGCCGGCATCCTCCCCGGCAGCCCGAACGCGGCCGCGGGCACCGACGCTTCCGCTGCCCCGGCCCCGGCCACTGAAGAACCGTCCGCCCCGGCCGAGCCCGCGACGGGCTCGGACAGCACGGAGGAAACGGCCTGATGACGAAGAAGTCAGCCACCCCCACACCGGCCGAGCCGGCGGCGCCGACCGACGCGCCGCCCGGCGAGCCGACTAGCCGCTACGGCGAGCTGCTGCGCAACATCTACACCACGGAGAACGGCACGCTCGTCACCATCCTGGCGATCGTCTGCGCCCTGGTGGTGGGCGCCGTGATGATCGTGGTCTCCGACACGACTGCAATGGGCCAGCTCGGCTACTTCTTCTCCGCGCCCTCGGACTTCCTGTCCACCGCGTGGCACGACGTGGCCAACGGCTACCGCGACCTGTTCGAGGGTTCGATCTTCAACCCGGCGGACGTCAACGGCACCCCCTCGCAGTTCTTCGGGCCGATCACCTCCACGCTCGAGTACGCGACCCCGCTGATCTTCGGCGGCCTCGGCGTGACCGTGGCCTTCCGGGCCGGCATGTTCAACATCGGCGGCCAGGGCCAGACCATCATCGGCGCGATCTTCACCTCGTACGCGGCCTTCTCCTTCACCGCGCTGCCGGGCGCGGTGCACATGATCGTCGCGATCCTGGCCGGTCTGCTCGGCGGCCTGCTCTACGGCGGCCTGGTCGGCTGGCTCAAGGCCAAGCGCGGCGCGCACGAGGTCATCGTCACGATCATGCTCAACTACGTGGCGAGCTTCTTCCTGGCCTGGGTGCTCTACACCTCCGTCTTCCACGACCCGTCCGCGCGCGAGAACGGCGTGCAGATCTCCAAGCCGGCCGAACCGGACACGGTGCTCCCGCACCTGTTCGGCCCGAGCCTCAACACCGACATCGGCCTGCTGTTCGCCCTCGCCGCGACGGTCGTGGTGGCCTGGTTCTTCCAGCGCTCCAAGCTCGGCTTCGAGATCAAGGCGGTGGGCCTCAACCCGAACGCCGCGCGCACCTCAGGGATGAGCGTCGCCCGGGTGCAGATCTACGCCATGGTCATCTCCGGCGCGCTGATGGGCATGATCGGCGTCACCCAGACGCTCGGCCTGCTCAACCCGAACGCCAACGCGGTCACCACCAGCGTCGACGCCGGCATCGGCTTCAACGCGATCACCGTCGCGCTGCTCGGTCGCACCAGGCCCTGGGGCGTGGTCGGCGCCGCGCTGCTGTTCGGCGCGCTCGAGGCGGGCGGCTCGGTGATGCAGACGCACGACCAGATCTCGAGCGACATCATCACCGTCATCCAGGCCCTGATCGTCATCTTCGTGGCCGCGCCGAAGCTCATCAAGGAGATCTTCCGGCTGCGCGCCGCACGCGTCTCCCCCGTCATCGCTGGAGGCAAGGCATGACCACCGCAGCCACCCTCAACCCGACGGCCATCCAGGTCGCCAAGAAGGACCACGGCAAGCTGGTCGGCGGCATCGCGCAAGCCGTGGTCGGCGGGTTCGGCCTGTGGGCCTTCGGCCTCGGCTCGCGCACCTCCGGCGCCGCGCACACGATCTTCGGCTTCAAGAACTCCAGCGGTTCGGGCCCGGCCCCGCTCTCGGTGCCCTCACAGGGCTTCGCGATCGCGCTGGCCGTGATCGCCATCGGCTGCGGTCTCGTGCGGGCCTTCGCGCCCATCTCGCGGCGGATCCAGACGATCCTGGACATCGTCTTCGTCGTCGCGTTCGTGCTCTCCTTCCTGGTGTGGGGCGCGGCGGGCAACTCCTCCGGGCTGCCGGTGCCGAGCATCATCGCGCTCACCGCCACCAGTTCCGTGCCCTTCGTGCTCGGTTCGCTCAGCGCGCTGCTCTCCGAGCGCTCCGGCGTGGTCAACATCGCGGTCGAGGGCCAGTTCCTCGCCGGTGCCTTCGCCGGTGCGCTGACGGCCTCGACGACCGGCTCGGTCTGGGCCGGCCTGATCGCCGGCTGCGCGGCGGGCGCGCTCATCAGCTCCCTGCTCGCGGTGCTGGCGAACCGGTACCTGATCGAGCAGGTCGTCCTCGGCGTCGTCATCAACCTGCTGTGCTCGGGCCTGACCGGCTTCTTCTACGACCGGCTGATGGCGAACAACGGCGCGGAGTACAACACGCCGCCGACCTTCCCGGCGATCTCCATCCCCGGCCTGTCCTCGATTCCGGTCATCGGCGAGCTGTTCGACCAGAACATCGTGTTCTACGCCTCGTACCTCTTGGTCCCGATCATCTGGTTCCTGCTCTACCGCACCCGCTGGGGCCTGCGCACCCGGGCCGTCGGCGAGCACCCGGTGGCCGCGGACACCGTCGGCGTCAAGGTGCTCGGGCTGCGCTACTGGAACCTGCTGCTCGCCGGACTGCTCTCCGGCCTCGGCGGCGTGTGGCTGACCATCGGCCTGACCGGTCCGTTCGGCAAGGACATGTCCGACGGCAAGGGATACATCGCGATCGCCGCCCTGATCGTCGGCCGCTGGACGCCGGTGGGCTCGATGGGCGCGGCCCTGCTCTTCGGCTTCGCCACCGAGCTCGAGCTGGTGCTCTCCAGCCAGGGCACGCCGATCCCGAGCCAGTTCCTGCAGATGATCCCGTATGTGGTGACGATCTTCCTGGTGGCCACGATCGGCGGCATGGTCCGGCCGCCGGCCGCGTCCAACAAACCGTTCGTCAAGGGCTGAGTCGAGAAGGGCGCGGAAGCATGGGTGACACGGACACGGCTGGAATCGACTGGGCAACCCTGCGCGCGGTCGCCCGCGACGCGATGGCGCACTCGTACTCGCCGTACTCGAAGTTCCCGGTCGGTGCGGCCGCGCTCGTCGACGACGGCCGCGTCGTCTCGGGCTGCAACGTGGAGAACGCGTCGTACGGGCTGACGTTGTGCGCGGAGTGCTCGCTGGTCTCGCAGCTGCAGATGACGGGCGGCGGCCGGCTCGTCGCGTTCGCGTGCGTGGACGGCGAGGGCAACTGCCTGATGCCGTGCGGCCGGTGCCGCCAGCTGCTCTACGAATTCGGCGGCGACGAGCTCGTGCTCGACACCCCGCTGGGGATCCAGCCGATGACGGCCGTCCTGCCGCAGGCCTTCGGCCCCGCGCACCTGCAGTAGGCGCGCACCTGCAGCAGGCCGCGGCCGCAGGGCAGCCGCATCGCAGCAAGTCAATGTACGGAGGAACGCTGTGACCGTCGTGGACGTCATCGACATCATCATCGCCAAGCGTGAGGCCCGCGAGCTGACGGACGAGCAGATCGACTGGCTCATCCCGGCGTACACCGCGGGCGGGGTGGCGGACGAGCAGATGTCGGCGCTGGCCATGGCGATCCTGCTGAACGGGATGACCCGGCGGGAGATATCCCGGTGGACCGACGCGATGATCCGCACCGGCATCCGGATGGACTTCGCCGGCCTCGACCGGCCCACCTCGGACAAGCACTCCACCGGCGGCGTCGGCGACAAGATCACGCTGCCGCTGGCCCCGCTGGTCGCGTCCTGCGGCGCTGCCGTGCCGCAGCTGTCCGGTCGCGGCCTCGGGCACACCGGCGGCACGCTGGACAAGCTGGAGTCGATACCCGGTTGGCGCGCGGAGCTGTCGGAGCAGGAGATGCTCAGGGTCCTGCGCGAGGCCGGCGCGGTCGTGTGCGCGGCGGGCGACGGGCTGGCTCCGGCGGACAAGAAGCTCTATGCGCTCCGCGACGTCACCGGCACCGTCGAGTCGATCCCGCTGATCGCCTCGTCCATCATGAGCAAGAAGATCGCCGAGGGCACCGGCGCCCTGGTGTTGGACGTGAAGGTCGGGTCCGGCGCCTTCATGAAGGATCTGCGGAAGGCGCGCGAGCTCGCCGAGACCATGGTGTCCCTGGGCACCGACCACGGCGTCAAGACCGTCGCGCTGCTGACGAACATGGACACGCCGTTGGGCCTGACCGCGGGCAACGCCCTCGAGGTGCGCGAGTCCGTCGAGGTGCTGGCCGGCGGCGGCCCGGCGGACGTCGTCGAGCTGACGCTGGCACTGGCCCGCGAGATGCTGGCCAACGCCGGGATCACCGACGTCGATCCGGCGGACAAGCTCAAGGACGGCTCCGCGATGGACGCGTGGCGCAAGATGATCGCGGCGCAGGGCGGCGACCCGTCGGCCGAACTGCCGGTGGCCAAGGAGCGGCACGTGCTCACGGCACGGAGCGGGGGCACCCTCACCCGGCTGGACGCGCTTCAGGTCGGCATCGCGGCCTGGAAGCTCGGCGCGGGCCGCGCGCGCAAGGAGGACCCGGTGCAGGCGGGCGCGGGCGTCGAGATGCACGCCAAGCCGGGCGACGTGGTGGCGCAGGGACAGCCCCTGCTGACTCTGCACACGGATACCCCCGAGCGTTTCGACGCCGCGGTGGACGTGCTGCGCGGAGCCTGGGACATCGGATCCGCGGAAGAGCACAATCCGTCTCCGCTAGTCCTGGATCGTGTTGCCTGACAAGTAGTATCGGAGCATGGCGCTGGCTTTCACCGAGGACGATCTGCTGGAAGCGGCCGGTCCGAAGAGCTTCGAGCGAGGCCTCGAATACGTCGACGCGGTCGACGAGCTCGAATTCGAGCTCGAGGGCACCGAGATCAACGCGATCGTCACCGGAACGTACGAGTACGACGTGACGCTGTGGCGAGAGCGTGGCGGCATCGAAGGCGAATGCTCCTGCCCGTGGAGCCAAGAGGGCAACTTCTGCAAGCACTGCGTCGCAGTCGGTCTCGCCGCGCTGGCCAAGAAGAAGCCGGGGTCGGCTGTACCCGCCGTACGTCCCGACGTGGACGCCTGGCTGGCCGAGCTGACTGCCGACGAGCTGCGAGACGAGCTCCGCGCCCTGATCCGCGGAGACAAGCGGCTGAGGCGGCGGTTCGAGCTCAGGACGGCCCAGGCGACCCAGGACGTCGGCCAGGTCAGTGCACTGGTCCGGCAGCTGCTGAGAGTCGGCGCACGGCAGTTCATCGAGTACGAGGACGCGCAGGACTACGCCGTGAACGTGCGCCACGCGGGCGAGGCCGTCACCGGTCTCATCGACAAGGGGCTGGCCGCGGAGGCCGTGTCCATCGTGCGCGAGGCGATGGGCGAGGCGCGCACCGCGATGGAGACCGCGGAGGACTCCGACGGCGACATCGGGGAGGCCGTTCGCAGACTGATGCCGATCCACCTGCGGGCGTGCCAGGAGGCCAGGCCGGACCCGGTGGAGCTCGCCACGTACGTCGCCGAACACAACCTCGGCGAGGAGCACGGATTCGAATTCGAGCTCAAGGACTACGCCGACGTGCTCGGCGAGCACGGCGTCCAGCTGGTGCACGAGGCGTATCGGGCGGCCTACGAGCGAAACCCCAAGGGGCGGCGCGAGAAGCTGCTCATGGAGCAGTTGGTGCGGGAGAGCGGGACCCTCGACGAGTTCGTCGCACTACTCGCACGGGATCTGGACTCGCGTGGCTACCAGCACCTGAGGATCGCGCAGGAGCTGGACTCGGCGGAGCGGCCCGACGAGGCGTTGCAGTGGGCTGAGACAGGCCTGCGGCAGGCGACCGGGTTCATCGGCACGGACCTGGTTGACTTCGTCGCGCTCAGGTACGCCCAGGCAGGAAGGATGGACGACCTGCTCGCGCTGCGGCGCGACCGCTTTCAGACCGAGATGACGGTGTCGAATTTCGAGCAGCTGCGCGAGATCGCAAAGCAAAGAGGAGCGTGGCCGGACGAGCGTGAGCGCGCCATGGTCCTGCTCCGCGAGGACCTGGCGAAGCAGGGCCCGAAGGCGCAGTACGGGATGGGCCCGGTCCTGATCGACATCTTGATCGCCGAAGGCGAGTTCGAGGAGGCGTGGGAGCAGGCGAGCAAGGCATCGAGTGAGCCGCAGCGGCTGAAACTGGCCGCGCTGATCCGGGTGGAGCAGCCGGCGGCCGCACTCGACGTGTACACGCGCGCGCTGGCCCCACTACGTTCCCAGACGGGCGATGACGTCTATCGGCGAGTGCTGGAGCTGCTCCAAGGCATCCGTATCTGCCACACGCACCTCGGGAGCGAGGCTGACTTCAAGGCCTTCCTCCGCGAATTCCGCCAGGATCAACGGCGCAAGCGCAACCTCATCGCACTCCTCGACGCGGCCGGCTTGGTCTAGAACTGAAGCGGTTGTCGCCCGTCGGCGGAGAGCCCGTTCGTGACGCGCAGGAACTCCAGCTTCCCGGCGTCTTCGGAACCTGCGGCCGCCGTGTAGACGACCAGCCGGATGTCACAGCCTGGGACCGTGAGCACGTCGCAGTCGCATGTCACCTCGCCGACCTGGGGGTGCAAGATGGTCTTGCGAGACGAGATATGCCTGCCGACCGCACCCTCGTCCCACAGCCGGGCGAACTCCGCACTGCCGGCGCGCAACTCGGCGAGAAGATCGCTCAGTCCACGGTCACCGGGGTAATCGACTTGGGCGGCGCGCAGATCGGCGACGAGGGCGCGGTAGAGGTTGTCGCCGTCCGGGAGCACCGGCCACGCCGCGAGTCCGCGTTGGCCGTTGCCCTTGGCGAAGACCGTCCGCACCAGACTCCGCTCGCGCTGCGTCCTCGATGCGGGGTCGCCAAGCAGCGCCGCCCACGCCGGTGTCCAGAACAGCAGGGTCCAGTCGGCACTGAACACGCCGACAGGGAACTCGCCGAGGCGCGCCAGTATCCGCTGGACTCCGGCCGGTACGTGGGTGTCGATCGTTCCGTCCCGCGGCGGGAGGAGGCCTGCCAGCCGGTAGGCGTGATCGCGCTCCGTGGGTTCCAGCTGTAGTGCCCTGGCCAGGCTCGCGACGACCTGCGCCGAAGGGCTCGTGGCGCGTCCCTGCTCCAGGCGCACCACGTAGTCGACCGACAGACCCGCCAGCTCGGCCAGTTCTTCGCGTCGCAGGCCCGCCGCACGTCGTCCCGGCCGCGCAGGCCGCCCGACGTCGAGGGGAGAGAGCCGGTCGCGCCAGCGGCGCAATGCCGTGCCAAGGGTCTCGTCCACTCGACCATGATGCTCGCTGTATCGCCGTTCTGCCTGGTACTGGCTGTCCTACCGTCGCGGAGGGCACTGGTTCTGCCCACTCCACCGGGCGAGAGTAGCGGCATGACCACGACTTTCATCACAGGAGCAAACAAGTCCCTCGGCTACGAGAGCGCCCGCCGTCTGATCGAGGCCGGCCACACCGTCATCATCGGCGCTCGCGATCCGGAGCGCGGCCTGGCGGCCGCCGACGCGCTCGGCGGCCGCTACGTGCAGATCGACGTGACCGACGACGCGTCAGTGGCCGCGGCCGCCGCCGACATCGAGTCCCACGAAGGGTCCATCGACGTCCTGATCAACAACGCGGGCATTCCCGGACCGCAAAAGCCCGCGGACCAGCTCACCGCCGCCGACGCCGGAGCGGTGTACGAGGTCAACGTCGTCGGGATCGTCCGGGTCACGCACGCGTTCCTGCCTCTCCTGCGCAAGTCCGCGAACCCGGTCATCGTCAACGTGACGAGCGGCCTGGGGTCGTTCGCCGCGACCCACGACGACTCGCGCATCGAGTCGAAGGTCATCCTCCCGATCTACGCGTCCTCGAAGTCCGCGGTGACCATGCTGACGACCCAGTACGCGAAGGCGTTGCCGGAGGTGAAGGTGAACGCGGCCGACCCGGGATACACCGCGACCGACTTCAACGGGCACAGCGGCCCGCAGACGGTGACCGAGGGGACCGACGCGATCGTCGAACTGGCCACCCTCGGTCCGGACGGACCGACCGGGACCTTCCGTGACCGTCATGGCGAGGCGGCCTGGTAATCCGGCCGCGCGGCCTCAGTCGCGCAGGTCCTGGAAGCGGTCGATGATCAGGTCGGAGAGTTCGTCGCGGCGGTCCTGGGCGAGGAAGCCGGCCTCGATCCCGTTGAGGGCCATCAGCTCCAGATCCGACAGATCCCAGCCGAACGCGCCGACCAGCAGGCCGAGCTCGCGGGACGTGGACGTGCCGCTCATCAGCCGGTTGTCGCAGCTGACGGTCAGCGTGAAGCCGAGCTCGTACAGATTCTGGATCGGGTGCTCGCCGATCTTCCCGGCGATGCCGGTCTGCAGGTTCGAGGACGGGCAGACCTCGAGCGGGATGCGCGTGTCGCGGACGTAGCTCGCGAGCCTGCCGAGCTTCGGGCCGTCCTCGGTGAACTCGACGTCCTCGATGACGCGCACGCCGTGGCCGAGGCGGTGGGCGCCGAGCTGCACCGCCTTCGCGACCGAGGTCGGGCCGTCCGCCTCGCCGGCATGGATGGTGTACCGCAGGAAGTTCTCCCGCAGGTACTGGAACGCGTCGGCGTGCAGTTCGGGGCCGAAGCCGAGCTCCGGGCCCGCGATGTCGAAGCCGACCACGCCGCTGTCCCGGTGACGCACCGCCAGTTCGGCGATCATCTTGCTGTGGCCCGGCGCCGTGTTCTGGCGCATCGCGGTCACCAGCGTGCCCGCCTGGATCGGGTTCCCGGCGGCCACGGCGCGGTCCACGCCGTCGCGGCAGCCGGCGTTCACGGCCTCGACCACCTCGTCCAGGCTCAGGCCCTTGCCGAGGTGCTGCTCTGGTGCGTAGCGCAGCTCCGCGTAGACCACGCCGTCCGCGGCCAGATCCTCGACCGCCTCGGCGGCGACCCTGCGCAGCGCGTCAGCGGTCTGCATCACCGCGACGGTGTGGTCGAAGGTCTCCAGGTAGCGCACCAGCGAACCGGAGTCGGCGGCGTCCCGGAACCAGGTGCCGAGCTCGGCGGCGTCGGTGGCCGGCAGCGCGGTGTAGCCGACGGCCTCGGCCAGGTCGATCACCGTGGCCGGGCGCAGACCCCCGTCGAGGTGGTCGTGCAGAGCAACCTTCGGGGCGCGTCGGATGACGTCTTCCGACACCGACGGGGCGGAAAGGGGAGTCTGGTCAGTCATCGGTCCAGAGTACTCGTCGTGGGCGAGTAGGCAGGGCAGTCCGGGTCAGTCATCGGTGCAGTGTTGGCTACTCGTCGTGGGCGGGTAGGCAGGCTAGTCCGGTCAGTCATCGGTGCAGTGTTGGCTACTCGCCGTGGGCGGGTAGGCAGGGCAGTCCGGGTCAGTCATCGGTGCGGTGTTGGCTACTCGTCAGGAACTGGTCCGCAGAGCAGCCCGGTGAGTCGGCACGCAGCCCGGTCAGTTGCCGGCGGCCGCGTCGGTGGAGGCGGAAGGGCCGAGGTTCGGCAGGTAGGCCGGCGCGCCGAGGTACTCGAAGTCGGTGCAGCTGTTCCAGATCGCGTTGCCCGGGCCGTTCCAGGTGCCGACGTCCGGCGCGTCCAGGTCCGCCTGGATACTGCAGACGATCTCGGCCCGCTGCGTGTCGTTCAGCGGCTGCGAGTACCGGTAGTTCCACTGCTGGGTCCCGGCCGTCAGGGACACTATCTGCAGCGAGGTGGGGATCTCCGAGCTGAATCCGGCATTCTGGTCGGTCTGGCTCGGGCCCTTGATCACCTCGGTCAGCACGAACTCCTGGTTGACCGTCTGGTCGGTGGACTGCAGCATCGGCGTGAGTTTGCCGTTGCGGTAGAAGTAGAGCCAGTACTGGTACTGGCCGTTGCTCCCGGCCGCGTCGGAACCGGTAACGTTGGCCGCCTGCACGGTCGGTGCGGAACCCACCACCTTCAGCCCGGTGGACTGGATCCCGCAGCCCGCCGAGGTGCCGAGCACCCCCACGGCGCCCGCGACGGCGGCGGCCACACCGAGGCCGCCACGGCGGCGGCGCCCAGCTCGGAGCGGGGCGTCCGGATCCGCGGTGGTCACCGGGTTCTCGCCTCCCACTGCCGGGTGTCGTGTCTCCCGGACGCGGAAAGCAGTCGCTCCGCGGCCTGGGTCTCCTGGTCGAGACCGTCCCCCAGCCCGTTTCCGTGCCGGGGCAGTCTGAAGGAGAAGACGGCTCCGCCTTCCGGACGGTTCCGCGCCGACAGTTCCCCGTCGTGCAGCCGCGCGTTCTCCCACGCGATCGCCAGGCCGAGCCCGCTGCCCTCGGAGCGGCCGCGCGCCTTGTCCGCCTTGTAGAAGCGCTCGAAGATGTGTGGCAGTGCGTCCCGCGGAATGCCCGGGCCCTGGTCCGCCACCTCGATCAGCAGCGCGTCGCGGTACTCGTGCACGGTCAGGTCCACCGGCTCGCCGCCGTGCTTGAGCGCGTTGCCGCACAGGTTCGCCAGCACTACGTCGATCCGGCGCGCGTCCACCCGGATCGGCAGCACGTGCGGGGCGTGCACCCGCACCTTCTTGGTCCAGCCGCGCGCCTCGATGCTCGCCTCGATCAGCTCGGGCAGGTTGATGTCCTCCACCCGCATCGCGGCGGTGCCCGCGTCCATCCGGGAGATCTCCATCAGGTCCTCCACCAGCCGCGCGAGACGCTTGGTCTCGTTCGCGATCAGGTGCGCGGCGGAGACGACCGTCGGGTCTGCGTCCTCGACGTCCTCGAGCACCTCGGTGACCGCCGTCATCGCGGTCAGCGGCGTGCGCAACTCGTGCGAGACGTCCGCGACGAACCGGCGCGAGGCCGCGTCCATCGCCCGCAGCTCCTCCATCGACAGGGCAAGGGCGCGCGCGGTCTCGTTGAAGGTGCGCGAGACGTCCGCAAGTTCGTCCGTTCCGCTGACCTCGAGGCGCACCTCGAGTTCGCCGCGCCCCAGCCTGCGCGCGGCCATGCCGAGCCGCCGGATCGGAAGCAGGATATTGCGACTGGCGAAGAAGGCCACGACGGTCGCGCCGATCAGCGCGAGCAGCGTGGAGATCGCGCCGATCAGTTCCAGGTTGTCCAGCACGTGCTGTTCCTGGCTCAGATCGGTGTACGTGTAGACCTGCACGCCGGACGGCTTGAGCGTCGCCCCGGTGAGGACGTAGGGCTTGCCGTTGATCGTGGTGCGTTCCTGCACCATGTGGCCGTCGGCGGCCTGCTTGAAGTCGCTCGCCACGTTGTCGAGGTCCGCGTTGCTGGAGATCAGGCCGACCGTGGGGCTGATGATGACGACCGCGTCGCCGTTTTTCGCGATCGTGTTGGCGACCTGGTGCAGCGAGCTGGAGATAGTGGCCTCCTCCAGCTGCGAGCCCTCGCTGGTCCCGCCGGCCTGCAACTGGTCCCCGTACGCGGCGAAGTCGTCGGTGAGGTTGCTCACCGCGGTCGTCTGCGCCTTGCCCAGCATCACCGCGCGGGTCAGGTAGTAGGACGCGCTGGTGATGATGATCGCGGTGATCACGGCGACGGCCGCGAAACCGGCGAACAGCCTCGGCCTGATCCCGGTCAGCCGCCAACCCCGGCGGTGCAGACCGCGCCGCCACCAGCCGACGCCGCGGCGATCCGCCCGAGGTCCGAGCCCGGACCTCTTGCTCATCGCGGCGGATCCAGGCGATAGCCGATGCCGCGCACGGTGCGGATGAGCTGCGGGTCGCCGGGGATCAGCTCGACCTTGGCGCGCAGCCGCTGGACACACGCGTCCACCAGCCGCGAGTCGCCCAGGTAGTCGTGGTCCCAGACGAGGCGGAGCAACTGCTGGCGGGAGAGCGCCTGGCCGGGCCGGCGGGAGAGCTCGACGAGCAGCTTGAGCTCGGTCGGGGTGAGCGAGATCGGGGCGCCGCCGCGGGAGACGATCATGGCGGAGCGGTCGACCGAGAGGTCACCGAAGGTCGCCACGTCCGCCTGCTCAGGTACCGACCCGCCGTGCCGCCGCAGCACCGCCCTGATGCGCGCGTCGAGCACCCGCGGCTGCACCGGCTTGACCACGTAGTCGTCCGCGCCGGACTCGAGGCCCACCACGACGTCTATGTCGTCGCTGCGGGCGGTCAGCAGGATGATCGGGACCTGGTCGGTGCGCCGGATGCGCCGGCAGACCTCGAAGCCGTCGAGGCCGGGCAGCATCACGTCGAGCACCACGAGTTCGGGGCGCTGGGCCTGCCAGAGCTCCAGTCCCTCCTCGCCGGAGGCGGCAGCGGTCACCCGGTGACCCTGGCGGGTCAGCGCGAGTTCGATCGCCATCCGGATGGAGGGGTCGTCTTCGACGAGCAGGAGACTTGGCACCTACCCATTTTTACCGATGAAAAGCCTGTATGCGGTAGCCGAAGCTGAAAAACACGGTGTCGGCGCGATCTCCGCCACGGTCGGTGACCACACGGTACCCCCGCGTGCCCGAACAGCCGTCGCCGATCACCTTGAGTGCCGGTGATTTCACCCGTGGTGGGGATTGCGCGCCACCCCGCGGACCCTGTGGCAAAGCTGTGACGCGAAATGGACTGGGCGATGAAGAGCGGGGACCAGGGTGGTAACCATGAGCTTCCCGACTCTGGCACCTCCTGTCCCCGCCGAAAGTGCAGACGCGGCCTCCGCGGCTCATGGTTCCACGGCGCTTGATAACGCTTCGGTCACGATTCCCGGAGACTTCGCCGCGTACGTTGCGGCACGGCGTTCCTCGCTGCTCCGCACCGCGCATCAAGTGGCCGGCGACCGGACCGAAGCGGAGGATCTGCTGCAGGAAGGTCTGCTCAAGACCTACCAGGCCTGGCACCGGATCGAGGACAAGGCCGTGGTCGGCTCGTACCTGCGCCGGACCATGACCAACCACCAGATCTCGCAGTGGCGCAAGCGCCGGGTCGAGGAGTACCCGACCGACGAACTGCCCGAGCGCCCCTACGACGGCGAGTCGATGACCCAGGTGGAGATGCGGGTCGCGGTGGCCCGTGCGCTCGGCCGGCTCTCCGCTCGCGACCGCGAGGCGCTCTCGCTGCGGTACTACGGCTCGTACACCGACACCGAGATCGCCGAGCGCATGGGCGTGTCCGTGGGCACGGTCAAGTCCGCCCTCTGGCGTGCGCTGCGCAAACTGCGCGAGGACCCGTCGCTGCGGCCGCTCGCCATGTACGTCACGGCGAACTCCGAGTGGCTCGAGCCCGTGGCGGCCTGACGAGGCCGCACAGCGCATCTGACGCCGTGTGACCTCTCCGGACGGTTCCGGTGAGTTCACGCCCGCAGGCTGGCGGGCGCTTCCACGGGCTCGGTAGGCTCTGCTGCCTGACAGGCAAGTGGAATCATCCGAATACCAGGGAAAGCCACGTACTCATGACAGATGCGATCAAAAAGCTGCGCGAGCCGGCGGCCCTCGGCGCGGCGGCCTACGCCGGCCTGAGCGTCCTGGCCGCGGTCATCTCCCTGTTGTTCAGCAGCGGCGGGACCTTCTCCGGCTACGCGTTCAACCTGACGCAGGATCTGCTCAGCTTCCCGGTCGCGCTCGCCGTCTCGATCGCGGTGTACCTGGCCAACCACCAGGCACCGGCGCTGGCCAAGGCGCGCCTCATCACCCTGGTCGCGCTCGTCACGGTGGCGGTGGCCGGCGTCTTCGGCCTCGTCTCCTTCTTCGCCGGCTTCGGCGCGGACGGGGTGAGCGGCACCGCCAAGTTCACCTACTTCCTGGCCGGGGCGGCCGGTGCGATCGCACTGGGCCTGGCGGCTTGGTACACGTGGCTGACCTGGCAGACGCACGCTCCGGCCCGTCCCGCCGCGCCGACCCCGGCCGCCCCCGGCGGCTGGGTCCCTGGCCAGCAGCAGGGTCCCGCGCAGCAACAGCAGCAGCAGGCCGCGCAGCAGCCCGGCCAGCCCCCCGCCGGCTTCGGCTGGACGCCGGGCAACGCCAACGAGCAGACCGCGTACCTGCCCCCGCAGGCCCCGGCCGCCGGCCCGCCGCAGACCCTGCAGGCGAAGCAGTCGGCCACCGGCTCCTTCTCGGTGCCGGCGCAGGGCAAGCACGGCCAGCCGCCGCAGCAGCCGCCGCAGATGCCGCAGCAGCCCGGCGCGGGCGACCGGACCCAGATGATGCCTCCGGTCCCGCCGACCATGCAGGAGTACGCGCCGAACCCGCAGCCCTGGCAGCCGGCCGGTCCAGGTACCGGCGGCGGTGTGCCGCCGCAGCAGCCCCAGCCGACCCGGCCGATGGCCCCGGGCGAGGCCGAGCACGAAGAGCGGCAGGGCCCGTTCGGCGTCGGCAGTTGGGAGTAGTCGGGTAGGCCGATTCGGCCGTGTGATCCACCGACGTCAGCGGCCCCTCGTTCCGATGGAACGAGGGGCCGCTGCGTGCTTCGGGTCAGCTGCCGACGGGGTGCCAGACCGTCTTGGTCTCCAGGAACGCGGTGAGCCGCCTGGTGCCCGGCGCCTCGGTCCAGTCGACCGGCGCGGCGCTCGGCCGCAGCACCCGCTTGAGGTTCTCCGCCGCCGCCTGCTCCAGGGTGGTGGCGAATTCGAGGTCGGCGATACCGGCCAGGTCGAGGGCGTCCACATCGAGGTGCTCGGCCAGTGGCTTGCCCAGTTCCGAGGCCTTGCCGGTGAGGATGTTGACGACGCCGCCGGGCAGGTCGGAGGTGGCCAGCACCTCGGCCAGCGAGATCGCCGGCAGCGCCGCGGAGTCCGGCGCGACCAGCACGGCCGTATTCCCGGTGGCGATCGCCGGGGCCAGCACCGAGATCAGCCCGAGCAGCGCCGGACGCTCCGGTGCGAAGAGCGCGACGACGCCGGTCGGCTCGGGCGAGGAGACGTTCCAGAACGGCCCGGAAACCGGGTTCGCGGTGGACCGGATCTGGCCGATCTTGTCCGTCCAGCCCGCGTACCAGACCAGGCGGTCGATCGCCGCATCCACCTGCGCGCGGGCCTTGGCCTCCGAGAGGCCTTCGACCGAGCGGATCTCCGCGACGAACTGCCCGCGGCGTCCCTCGAGCATCTCCGCGACGCGATAGAGGATCTGCCCGCGCAGGAACGCGGTCGCCCCCGACCAGCCGGAGAATGCCGCGCGGGCCTTGGCGACGGCGTCGCGCGCGTCCTTGCGCGAGGCCAGGGCGGCGTTCGCCAGGAACGCGCCGTCCGCGGAGGTCACCTGGTAGCTCCGTCCGCTCTCCGAGCGCGGGAAAGCCCCGCCGATGAACAGCTTGTACGTCTTACGCACGTCCAGTCGGACTGCGGGCGCCGACGCCGGCTCCGGTGCGGTCGTCGTCGCAGTCACCGAAGCCGGGGTGCTCTTCGCGGCCGCCTTCGTGGCTGCGGCCTTCTTGGTCGCGGTCTTCTCAGACATCGAGGTACGCCTCCAGACCGTGCAGGCCGCCCTCGCGGCCGTAACCCGACTCCTTGTACCCGCCGAAGGGTGAGGACGGGTCGAACTTGTTGAAGGTGTTCGCCCAGACCACGCCGGCCCGCAGACGCTTGGCCATGCTCAGGATCCGCGATCCCTTCTCCGTCCACACGCCGGCCGACAGGCCGTAAGGCGTGTTGTTGGCCTTGGCGATCGCCTCGTCCGGGGTGCGGAAGGTCAGCACCGAGAGCACCGGGCCGAAGATCTCCTCGCGCGCGATCCGGTGCGTGGCCGAGACGTTCGTGAAGATCGTCGGCGCGAACCAGAAGCCCTGGGCCGGCAACTCGCAGGCCGGGGACCAGCGCTCGGCGCCCTCGGCCTCGCCCGCCGCGGTCAGCTCGGTGATCCGGGCCAGCTGCTCGGCCGAGTTGATCGCGCCGACATCGGTGTTCTTGTCCAGCGGGTCGCCGAGACGCAGCGTCCCCATCCGGCGGCGCAGCGCGTCGAGCAGTTCGTCCTGGATCGACTCCTGGACCAGTAGTCGGGAACCGGCGCAGCAGACCTGGCCCTGGTTGAAGAAGATCGAGTCGATCACGCCCTCGACCGCCTGGTCGATCGGCGCGTCGTCGAACACGATGTTCGCCGCCTTGCCGCCGAGCTCCAGGGTCAGCTTCTTGTTCGTCCCTGCCACTGTGCGGGCGATGGCCCGGCCTACGGCGGTGGAGCCGGTGAAGGCCACCTTGTCCACGCCCGGGTGGGCGACGAGCGCGGCGCCGGTCTCGCCCGCGCCGGTGATGATGTTGACCACGCCGGCGGGCAGTTCGGCCTGCCGGCAGATCTCGGCGAAGAGCAGCGCGGTCAGCGGGGTGGTCTCGGCGGGCTTGAGCACCACCGTGTTGCCGCAGGCCAGCGCCGGGGCGATCTTCCAGGCCAGCATCAGCAGCGGGAAGTTCCACGGGATGACCTGCGCCGCGACACCCAGCGGACGCGGCTGCGCGCCGTAGCCGGCGAACTCCAGCTTGTCCGCCCAGCCCGCGTAGTGGAAGAAGTGCGCGGCCACCAGCGGCACGTCCACGTCCCGGGTCTCCCGGATCGGCTTGCCGTTGTCGATGGACTCGAGCACCGCGAGCTCGCGCGAGCGCTCCTGGATGATCCGGGCGATCCGGAACAGGTACTTGGCCCGCTCGCTGCCCGGCATCCGCGACCAGACGGCGCCATAGGCCTGACGCGCGGCGGCGACGGCGCGGTCCACGTCCGCGGCGGAGGCCTGGCCGATCTCGGCCAGCACCTCCTCGGTGGCCGGGTTGACGCTCTTGAAGGCGCCGCCGGTGGCCGGGACGAACTCGCCGCCGATGAACAGCCCGTAGCTCGGTTTGATGTCGACGACCGCGCGGGATTCCGGCGCGGGCGCGTAGTCGAAGATGCCCATGATTGCCTGTCAGTCCACCGTCACGTAGTTCGGGCCCGAATAGCGCCCGGAAGCCAGCTTCTGCCGCTGCATCAGCAGGTCGTTGAGCAGCGAGGAGGCGCCGAAACGGAACCAGTCGGGGTCCAGCCAGCCCTCGCCGAGGGTCTCGTTCACGGTCACCAGGTAATTGAGCGCGTCCTTGGTCGTGCGGATGCCGCCCGCGGGCTTCATGCCAACCTTGCGGCCGGTCTGCGCGGTGTAGTCGCGAATCGCCTCGAGCATCAGCAGCGTGACGGGCAGCGTGGCGGCCGGGCTGACCTTGCCGGTGGAGGTCTTGATGAAGTCGGCCCCGGCGAGCATCGCCAGCCAGGAGGCGCGGCGCACGTTGTCGTACGTGGCCAGCTCGCCGGTCTCCAGGATCACCTTCAGGTGCGCGGTGCGGCCGTCGGAGCCGGTGCACGCCTCCTTCACGGCGACGATCTCGTCGAACACGTCCTGGAAACGGCCGGACAGGAACGCGCCGCGGTCGATCACCATGTCGACCTCGTCCGCGCCCGCGTCCACCGCGAGGCGGGTGTCGGCGAGCTTGACCTCGCGCGAGGAGCGGCCCGCGGGGAACGCGGTGGCCACGGCGGCCACGTGGATCCCGCTGCCGGCCAGCTCCGCCTTGGCCAGGGCGGCCATGTCCGGGTACACGCATACCGCGGCGGTGGAGGGGCAGCTCGGGTCGCTCGGGTCGGGCCGGCGCGCCTTGGCGCACAGCGAGCGGACCTTCCCTGCGGTGTCCGCGCCTTCGAGCGTGGTCAGGTCGATCATCCGGATCGCCAGGTCGATGCCCGCGGCCTTGGCCGTGGTCTTGATCGACCGGGTGCCGAGCCGGGCGGAGCGGGCCTCGAGGCCCACCTTGTCCACGCCGGGCAGACCGAGCAGGAAGCGGCGCAACGCGGCGTCACCGCCGCCGACCCCGCTCAGGTCGTACGTTGAGGGCGGCTTCGGCGCCGCCTGCATGGAGCTGGTCACGTCTCCACAGTAAACGTTATCCGAGCGTGCCGCCGACGCCCTCGAGCCCGGTCCGGCGGGCGCGGCCCGACTCACTGGCGGGATCGGAACCGCACGGTGACGCAACCGTGATGGTACGCATACGGCTAAATAACGCTAGCTTGGCTATCGCCCGGGCAGATCTTATTCTGCTGCAGGATCCACCAGCCGAGATGGATTTCCTCCCCGCCGCGTACGACGGGGTGTCCACCCAAGAGGGAGTCCGATGACCACGCCCCCCGGTCCGCTGTCCGGCGCCGCCGAGAAGCCGACCGTCTACCGCGGTATCGGCGCCCTGCTCGGCGGCGGACTCGTGATGCTGTTCTGCCTCGGCGGATCGATCGACCTGATGGTCGAGGAGGGCACCGCGGACCTGCCGGGCGCCTCGATCATGTTCCTGGTGGCCTCGCTCTCCTTCGCGTACGGCGTGTTCCCGGCCGCATACTCCGGCACGGATGCGCTTGTCGTGCGCAATCCGCTGCGCACGATCACCCTGTCGTGGGGCACCGTGGCGAGGCTGACCGCCCAGCTCTCGTTCATCGCCCACACCGCGCAGCAGCGCTACACGGTGTGGGCCGTGCCGGTCTCCCTGCGCGACCGGCGCAAGGTGGAGCGCAGCCGGGTCAGGGACCTGGCGAGGGAGCAGCGCGCGGCGCGGGGTCAGCGGGGACGGTTCGACAGCAGCTTCTCCTCCAGTTCGAACCGCAGCCACCACCCCGGCGCCGGGATCGACCGGCTCTCCTACGCCGACCAGGCCATCAGCGAGATGGGTGTGCGCCGAGCGGCCTGGCTGGAGCGTGCCGGGCATCCCATCGACACCGATGACGCCGTGAGCACCGAGCCGGCGATCATCAAGTGGAACATCGCCACCATCGTGCCGATCGTCGCCTGCGTCGTGTTCGTGATCGTCGCCTTCGTCGTGCACTGACTCACGATCCGCTGTTCCACGGTGCGCCGGTTCACGGTCCGCTGTTCCACGGTCCGCCGATTCAGCCCGCGCCGAGCACCGAACCCAGCGATTCCCGAACGGCCGTCAGGACCTCGGTCGAGCCGGCCTCCAGGTAGCACTTGAGCTTGGGCTCGGTACCCGAGGGGCGGACCACGACGCGGGCGCCGTCGAGCACGAAGCGCAGGCCGTCTGTCGGCGGCAACGAGTCCGTGCCCTGCGACAGGTCGTCCACGCGTTCCACGGCCAGGCCGCCGAACTCCTTGGGCGGGTCCTGCCGCAGCGCGGCCATCATCCGCGGGATCTCCGCGAGGTCGGTCACGCGCAAGGAGAACTGGTCGGTCCGGTGCGGGCCGTACGCCTGGTCAAGCTCCGCGAGCTCGTCGAGCAGGGTGCGTCCGTCCGCCTTGAGCGACGCGGCGAGCTCGGCGATCGCGAGGGCCGCGGTGATCCCGTCCTTGTCCCGAACGCCCGCCGGGTCCACGCAGTAGCCGAGCGCCTCCTCGTAGCCGAAGAGCAGGTCGGGAACCTTCGAGATCCACTTGAAGCCGGTCAGCGTCTCCTGATATCCGAGACCGAAGCGCTCGGCGATCTTGCCGAGCAGGCTGGAGGAGACGATGCTCGTGGCGAGCACGCCCTCGTGGCCGGAAGCGGCGATGCGGCTGCCGAGCAGCGCGCCCACCTCGTCCCCACGCAGCATCCGCCAGCCGGCGTCCCCATCCTCAACCCTGTCCCTGTCCCCGTCGACGGGGAGCGGCACCGCGACCGCGCAGCGGTCGGCGTCCGGGTCATTCGCGATGACCAGGTCTGCCTGCTGTGCGGCGGCGAGCTCGAGGGCGAGGTCGATCGCGCCCGGCTCCTCCGGATTCGGGAACGCCACAGTCGGGAACGCGGCGTCCGGTTCCTGCTGCGCCGGCACCGCGATCGGTCGGGCAAAGCCGGCCCGCTCGAACGCGGCAGCGAGTACGGATCCGCCGACACCGTGCAGCGCCGTCGAGACGACCTTGAGATCCCGCGGCGCCGCCGGGTCCACGACCGAAACCGCGCGCTCGAGGTACGCGTCGAGCACGTCGTCGCCCAGCGTCTCCCACTCCTCGCCACGCGGCAGTTCGTTGATCGGGCCGACGGCTGCGATCTCGGCGGCGATCTCGGCGTCCGCGGGAGGGGTGATCTGCGAGCCGTCGCCCAGGTAGACCTTGTACCCGTTGTCCTGCGGCGGGTTGTGGCTAGCCGTCACCATGACGCCCGCGCAGGCACCGAGGTGCCGGATCGCGAAGGCCAGCACCGGCGTCGGCAGCGGCCGCGGCAACACCTGGGCCCGCAGGCCCGCGCCGGTCATCACCTCGGCGGTGTCGCGCGCGAAGACGTCCGAGTTCTTACGCGCGTCGTAGCCGATCACGACCGGTTCCTCGGCGTGGCCCTTGGCCAGCAGATACGCGGCGAGGCCGGCCGCGGCGCGGGCGACCACGACCCGGTTCATCCGGTTCGGCCCGGCGCCGAGCTCGCCGCGCAGCCCGGCCGTCCCGAACTCCAGCGGGCCGCTGAAGCGGTCGGCCAGGCCCTCGTAGGCGGCGGCGCTCGTCGAGCTCTTGAGCAGTCCGGCCAGCAGGGCCCGCAGCTCACCCTTCGTCTCCGGGTCGGGGTCCTGATCCATCCAGGCCTCGACCTCGGCAAGCAGTTCGGCGATCTCGGCCATGTCAGATCCTCCCCAGCACGTCGCGCAGCAGCGCGCCCATCCGGCTCGCGGCGGCGTTCCCGGCGTCGATGACCTCCTGGCCGCTCAGCGGCTCACCCGTCATGCCCGCCGCGGCGTTGGTGACCAGGGAGATGCCGAGCACCTCGAGCCCTGCCTGGCGGGCGGCGATGGCCTCGAGGACGGTGCTCATGCCGACCAGGTCGGCGCCGAGGGTGCGCAGCATCCGGATCTCGGCGGGCGTCTCGAAGTGAGGGCCGGTCAGCTGCACGTAAACGCCCTCGGCCAGGTCCGGGTCGACCTGCTTGCACAGCGCCCGCAGCCGCGGCGAGTAAAGATTCGTCAGGTCGACGAAGTTCGCGCCGACGATCGGGGACTGCGCGGTCAGGTTGAGGTGATCGCTGATCAGGACCGGCTGGCCGACGGAGTAGTCCGGGTTGATCCCGCCGCAGCCGTTGGTCAGCACGATGGTCTTGCACCCGGCCGCCGCGACCGTGCGCACACCGTGCACGACCCTGGCGACCCCGTGCCCCTCGTAGAAGTGCGTGCGGCCGAGGAAGACCGCGGCCAGCTTGCCGGAGGCGGCCAGCCGCACGGCCCGGATCCGGCCCGCGTGCCCGAGCGCGGCCGCGGCGGTGAAGCCGGGCAGTTCGGTCACCGGGAACTCGGCCACCGTCTCACCGAGCGCATCCGCGGCCGGCACCCAGCCGGAACCGAGCACCAGCGCCAGGTCGGGCACCGCGCCCAGCTTCTCGACGAGCAGCTTCGCGGCCTCGGCGGCCACCGCGTGGGCGTCGCCGGAAATCGTTCTCTCAGTCACGCCTCAGAGCATACGTGGGGGCAGCGGCTCGCGTCGGAGCAAGACGGCTCGACGGGGACGTCGCGCAACTACGAAATCGGCGCGACCGGCGGCACCGGCTCCCCGATCGCCGCCGCTAATACGGGCTCGTCCCAATCTGGCGCGTCGCTCATCCGCATCGTCCAGATTTCCTTGAGCAGCAACGTCAGCGCGACGCAGCCGAAGGTCGTCAAGGCGGCCGCGTACTGCGCGCGTGCGACGCCGACGTGTGCGGCCAGCGGGCCCGCCGCGAGTGCACCAAGCGGCATGGCGATGGTCGAGCCGAGGCCGTCGTACGCGGAGACGCGGGCGAGGCGGTCGGGCTGGATGAAGCGCGCCAGCGAGACGTTCCAGCTGACGGCGAGCACCTCGCCGCTCACGCCCGCGACCAACCACGTCGCCATGATCAGCCAGAACGGCCAGAGTGCACCGACCGCCCAGCAGGCAAGTCCGAAGGTGACCGGCAGTCCGGCCACGGCGAGCATCGGTCGCCTCGGCATCCAGCGCAGCGCCAGCAGGCCGCCGAGAATCAGGCCCACCGAGAAGATCGCGTTGAGCCAACCCCAGGCGGCCGGCCCGCCGAGGTGCGACTTCGCCACTACTGGGCCGAGCACCAGTAGGCCGCCGTACCAGCATGCGTTCACCAGCAGGTACTCGAGCATCGTGCCCCACACCCAGGCGTGCTTCGTGAACTCCTGCCAGCCCTCCCTGAGTTCGTGCCAGACATTCGGGCCGTCTTCCGGACGCTCGTTCGCCGCCACCCGGAGCGAGGCCAGTAGCGGCACCGTGCCGAGCATCCCGACACCGCACACCGACAGCGCCCAGCCGGGGCCGACACCCGCGACGGTGATGCCGGCGATTGCCATGCCTCCCATCTGCGAGGCGTTCATCACGAGTCGAGACAGCGCGCTGGCCGACTGCAGTTCCTCATGCGGCACGATCTTGGGCAGCAGCGCGGTGGAGGCCGGCCAGAACAACGCCACGCCGCTGCCGGTGACGAGCTCGAGCCCGATCATGTCCGGCACGTTGATCGCGTGCACCAGGGTGAGTAGGCCGAAGGCGCCTTCACCCAGCGCTATCAGCAGGTTGCCGAGGACTATCACCAGCTGCGGCTTGAACCGGTCCGCTGCCACCCCGCCGAAGACCATGAGGAGCGCCGACGGGATCATCTGCGCGGCCAGTACATAGGACAGGTCCGCGGTCGATCCGGTGACGTCGAGCACCGCGAAGGAGACGCCCACCAAGGAGAAGGAGAAGGCCAGCGGGGCGAGCAGCCGGTCGGCCAGGAGTATTCGAAAGTCGCGGTACCTGAGCACGCCCAAGTCGTCCCTGATGGATCTGGACATGCCACGCCTCGTTTCGTGCTGATTACCGGCGAGGCTAGCGCCGTCGCTCCGGCGGCAGCCAGCGGATTTAGGCGCCGTCGCAGCGTGGGACAATGAACCACGTGACTCGAATCGTGATCATCGGTGGCGGACCCGGCGGCTACGAGGCGGCGTTGGTGGCC
>Ga0185299_10002298_pt1 | contig 30221 bp, 34 predicted proteins | sample PaiPotPPA55metaG_FD_128002 | JGI IMG/M metagenome (GOLD analysis project Ga0185299, IMG submission 128002) | Iron sulfur acid spring bacterial and archeal communities from Banff, Canada, to study Microbial Dark Matter (Phase II) - Paint Pots PPA... ...
CGCTTCCAGCTCCTCGTTGAGCAGCATCGGCAAACTTGTGTAAACGCCTTGCCCCATCTCCGAGTGATTGGCAATGACGGTGACAATTTCGTCGGTGCCAATGCGCACAAATGCATTCGGTGCGAAAACTTTGCCCGCCGCACCAGGGGGTGACTGCGCGCGAGCAAGATCGAGCTCCGGCACATAAAGGCTGATGAGCAGGCCGCCACCCACCGCAGCGCTTGCCCGGAGAAATTCGCGGCGATCCAGACCGGTGGCGGTCATTTCGTCCTCCCTTGCGCGGCCATTTCGACGGCGCGGTGAATCGCGCGCCGAATCCGCGGATAAGTTCCGCACCGGCAGATGTTGCCGGACATGGCTTCGTCAATATCGTTGTCCGTCGGCTTGGGATTTTCCTTCAACAGTATCGCGGCGCTCATGATTTGCCCCGACTGGCAATATCCGCACTGCGGCACGTCGATCTCAATCCACGCGCGCTGCAACGGATGACTCAAATCCGGCGAGAGGCCCTCAATCGTGGTGACGTGCTTGCCTTCGGCACGCGAGAGCGGCGCCACGCATGAGCGAATCGCCTGCCCATCAAGATGGACCGTGCAGGCTCCACACTGCGCCATGCCGCATCCATACTTCGTGCCGGTAAGCCCCATCGATTCGCGCAGCACCCAGAGCAAAGGCGTCGCCGGATCGGCATCGGTTTGGACGGCTTTTCCATTCAGGACAAATGAGGTCATGTTGAACTCCGGTGATTCTGTCGCCTAGCGTATCGCACTCGCGTCCCGCCGGGCGCATACTGGGACGTCGCAGGTTCTGGTGATTATAAACACGCGGCGCAAATCCAGCACCTGAAATCTAAGTTCTGGAATGCTACTGGCAAGCCTGGATTTCGAAGGGGAAGCATGCAATTCGTTTTTCGTTTCGTCGTCGGCGGCTTGGTGGTTTCATTGTTCGCGGTCCTCGGCGACGTGCTAAAGCCAAAGAGTTTCGCCGGTTTATTCGGCGCTGCCCCGTCGATCGCGCTCGCGACACTTGGATTAACGATAGTAGCCGACGGAAAATTAAATGCGGCGCAAGAGGCGCGCTCAATGATCGCCGGAGCTCTTGCTTTCTTGCTGTACGCAACTGTGACGATCCGGCTCATCATGCGTTACGGATTGCACGCCGGCCCTGCGGCCTTTTCAGCAGTCGCGGCATGGCTCGTTTGTGCTGTTGGAGCTTGGCTCTTGGTATTGCGGTGAGAAACCGATGACCATCCAAGTTGATCTCTCCGCTCTGACGAAATCGAAATGGTACGAGTACGCCGTGCGATTCCTCTTTGGAGGTGCGATCACCGTGGTCACCGGACTTTTGGCCAAGCGGTACGGACCCGTCTTTGGAGGTTTGTTCCTCGCCTTTCCAGCTATTTTCCCAGCCAGCGTCACCTTGGTGGAAAAGCATGAGCGAGAAAAGAAGCAGAAGGCGGGAATATCAAAAACCATCCGCGGACGGCAGGCGGCCGCACTCGATGCCCGCGGCGCCGCCATAGGCAGCATAGGGCTTGCCTGTTTCGCGCTCGTTGTTTGGAAATTATTGCCGATCTGGTCGGGGCCTGCGACGCTCTTGGCGGCGCTCTCCACTTGGCTCGCCGTGTCTATCCTGATCTGGCGGCTTCGGAAACACCATTGGCTTAAATCCGGCTAATACGATTCCAGCGCCGCGAAATTTCGCGCGTCAGCGCCCTTTACGGCCAACCGCCTTCATGCCGTCTTCAATCCGGCGCCGGGCTTCCGTCGGACCTTTCACGTCGAGGACTTTATACTTCTTCCCCAAGTGGCGATGGTAGTTGACGAAGAATTCCTCTAACTCGCTCACAAATTTGTCGCCGAGGTCTCGCACGTGCCTAACGTGCGCGTAGCTATGATTCTCCTGTTCGACTGCAACGATGCGGTCATTTCGTTCTTTTTCTTTTTTCTTGCCTTGCACGCCTTCGATGATTCCAACGACTCGGCACTTCAAAAGACATCCCGCAAACGCCGGCTCGTCCATTAGAACGAGAACGTCGACGGGATCGCCATCCTCCGCCAGCGTGGACGGGATGAAACCGAAGTCGTAAGGGAATGCCATGCCCGCCGGAAGAACCTTTTTCAGCTCGAAGACTCTTTGTTCGGGGTCAAACGCGTACTTATTACGGCAGCCTTTCGGCGTCTCGATGATGACCTGAATTGTACTCCGCGCATCGGGGTCGAGCGGCGGCAAACGCGATGGATCGGCGAGCGAGCTCTTGCGTGGAGTTTTCTTTGCCATCAGTCATTTCTTCTTCGCGGGAACTTTGGCGCCCTTTTTGCGAGCTTCGGAAAGTCCAATCGCTATTGCTTGCTTCCGGCTGGTGACGCGTCCGCCTTTTCCGCCTTTACCTGACCGAAGCGTACCGCGCTTCTCGCGGTGCATCGCGCTCTTAACACTCTTCGCAGCTGCTTTTCCATATTTCGCCATAAACTCCTCCTTGTTGTCCGATATCGTATTGAGCTGCTTTCAAGCCGGCCATACAGTGAAAAGCGTAGATTCGGAATTAAAGAGGCCTGTTTTTCGCGCACTCGAGAGACAATCAGGGCCGGGAATGTAAATAACTCTCGTTTCGGAATATCGCTTTTCCGCAATCTTCAGAACGCGCGACGCTGAGAGCTAACAATGAAGCTTCAAAGTAAGTTGCGATAGTCAATGGCTCCGCCACAGGGATCAGTAAGGCAATTGCGACGGCTATGGCGAGCGAAGGAGCCGGCTGTTGTCATCGACTACGTGACCCGGCCATCGTGGATGCGCTCGCATCGGCGGAATTTCAGTTTGCTCGCATGTTCTACGAATTTGATTGGGTTTTGCGCAACCATGAAAGCATGCTGTTCACGGTCGAGAGCTGCTCAGCAGCAATTGTGAAAAACGAATCGGAACCCCAAAGCTCGGCCCTGCAAAACCGCGCAACACGGCGTAGGATACGCCGATAACTTTCCCTTCCTGATCGAACAACGGGCCACCCGAACCTCCTAAAGTGGTTTGGGCATCGAAGAGAATTTTGTCGGGCAGAACGTCTTCGATATGGCCTTGCGTCACGATTGGGCGAATCAAATTGCGTCGCGCCAACTCGTCGAGCACTCGCGAAACATCGCCGCCACTCGCGTCAGCGATCTTTTGGACCGAAGCTTCGTCCGCGCGAGCCAGAATAGCATCCAAGCCCGTTGCGTAACCCATCAAGATAACCGGTTCGCCGGGTACCGCCGCCCCGTTGCTTGAATCGATTGCAAGAACCGGAGGTCGCAGATCTTGCAGATCTACGCGAATCGTTGTCAAATCCGTATCCTTCGATGTATCCAGAACCTCAGCGTGAAACGCACGCGGATCGCCAGGAAAGTATGCATGAATCGCGGAAACTTCCGGTTGAAACCCTTCGAGCCTCACGCTCCCGAGCTGATCCCACCACGGTTCGGCGACGTGACGATTCGTGACGACCCGCCCTTGGGGTCCCGCAAGAAAACCAGTGGCGAAAATGTCGATCTGCACCTCCGGCCCGTTGCCTTCGACTGTTACGCTCGGGACGTCATCATTGTCATGAATCGGCTCTCCCTTTGGGCCCAATCGCGCGTACCGTAACCAACGGCCGCTCTCCGTCTCGCGAAATCCCACCGATACATGCAGTAGGCAAACGCTTCTCTCATCGCTCGCAATGACATGTTCTGCTGCATTCGCATTGCCCTCGATTCGTTTCAGGCGTGCATTTGTCTTCGCAAGCTGCTTCTGCAATATTGCGATTTCAGTTGAGTCCCTTTCCGCAACCGGAATCCTTGATTTCAAATCATTTGCCTGCTTCTGGAGCTCGGCGATCTGAGCTGCGACCGGTGCGGCGCCTTGCTTCTGATTTAATTCGCGGGCCCTGTTCACCAAATCATGTCGGCGCTGAGCATCTCCGCCTAGCTGCGCGATAGCGGCGTGCAAGTTCTTGGTTTGATGCCGCGCACTGCGCACGAACGCGAAATAAGCACCGATCAGGATGACGGCAGCAAATACCACGGCTACCCGGATCTTCAATGAGCACGCGAGCGAGTAGGCATCGCTTGTCATCTTCTCCGTGACAGCTCGAGTCTCGAATGCTGTGCGAGCGATCTCCTGGCCTTCCTTCGCAACGCGTACTCTCTCGTGCAAACACTGCTCCGGCAGTTCGCCGCCGTCCCAAGGCGGTGAAATCACATCGTCCGCGCCGAGATCGAGGGCATCGACCTCCAGCGAATCTAGAGCGGGATCCGACTGCTTCGAGTGTCTAGCTGAAATTTCAATATCTGCGTTTGCCTTCACGGATTCCGTTTTCATCCGTATCTCCTGGCTTCGTTTTGCCGCCCTTTTCGTTGGTCCTCGTACTTTTGCCGAAGTCGCGTTTGAATTTGCAACCAGCCGTCCAGGTCGCAACCAGGAATTCCGCCGCGCTCGATGTGGATCTCGAAGGCGCGCTTACGGATTTCTTCTGGACTGGGTATGCCATTTCTTAGTTGTTCGTCGTGCTCGACCGAACCATGTTTTTTTCTTCTTTTTGTTTCAATCTGACTTCAATGCCCCAGTCGATGGCGACGCTATTAGTGACGATGGACCCTGTCGTGTGCTCCGTCTCCGGCCAGCATGCGCAAGAGCCGCTCCCCGCTCTTGTCGATAAACGTGACTTCATTGAGGTCCACAATACACGCGCGTTCCGCGTCCGTGCGGTGGTTCACCTTCCAGCATGTGCTGAGCTCGTGTACCCATGGGCCGGAGAGGCGGCCGTGCAGAATCCATTTCTCTTCGGCAGCCGTTTGACTGAAGTTGATTTTCAACATGCTATTTTCCTCGGAGCTTGCCTGTGGAGATCGCAACTGTGGTTGTGTTATGGCTCTCATTTTTGTTTTTGAATCCTTACCGTTGTTCTTGTACTTCGTTCTTGTATTTCTGCTCGAGCTCGCGCTCCGCCTGCATCCAGTCGTCCAGGTCGCAACCGTGAATTCCGCCGCGTTCGATGTGAATCTCAAACGCTCGCTGACGGATTTCTACCGGGGATGGCCCGTTCCTCTGCCCTTCTTCCGGGATCTCCGGTGAAACAACGCTTCCTCGCGTGCTCCCCGGATTGGTGATCAGATTTCGCGATTTCATAGTTTCTTCTCCCTTCAAAAACGTTTCCTTTTAACGAAGTTTTGTGCCCGACTGACCATCTGAGCCGGTGATGATCAGAAAAACCAGAACGGTCGCTGCGGCAATCAAGAGAACCTCAATCATGGGAGCTCCTTTGCGCGGGCCCTAAATTTCATGCGCAGACCAGGCGATTTTGCGAAGTGGCCCCGCCGAGATTAGGTCTTATCCGGCATCGCAGTGATTTGGCTAGACTCCTTCTCGCGCGGAACAAGCGGGTTTTAACGGCGGACACCGAGACACCCATGTGTCGGGCCGTCTCCAGGGTCGTTAACTCTCCTAGATCCTGCAACTCGACGGCTCTCTGCATTCCAGGACTCAACTCCCCCAATGCCGCGGACAAGATTCGTGCCCTTTCTCCTTGCAAATAGCTAGCTTCAGGGTCTGGACTTGCGTCAGCTATCTCGAGGGCGGGTGGTGTTCCTTCGTCGTCGCTCGAATCATCGATCGGCACCTCGCGCAGCGCCCTGCGTCTGCGCAGAAACATCAGGGCTTGGTTGATAACAATGCTCGTCAACCATGTAGAGAATGAGGATCTCCCTTCGAAGTCCTGCAAGTGGATGAACGCTCTCTGGAAGGTCTGCTGGACGACGTCTTCGGCATCTTCGCGACTCCGTGTATAGCGGAGCGCAAGCGCAAAAATCCTTTGCCGATGGCGCTTGACGATGGTTTCAAATGCCAGTTCATCTCCACCCTTGGCAGCAGCGACGAGTTCTTCGTCCCCAGCTAAATTGCGGATAGAAGCAACGGTCACGCCTAATTGGTCAATCGTCTTCAATAGTTGACCGTCCACGGTGCTTCTCCTCGTACCCTTCGAATGAACCCCCAGGCAACCAACATTGCCTGTCTGCACTCGCTTGGACTAAGGGCAAGGACTAGGCCAAATCTGCGGAGCCGTAAGTCGTGGAATTTCAGAGGAATACTGATCGGCAGTTGAATCTGTCGAACCTAAGCGGCGTTGAAACTGTTGAAGACGTCGAAGATGTCGAAGCACCCGAAAGGCCGTGACGATAAGGAAGCTAGCGATTTAGGCGTACTGTTGTTATCGGCCTCGGAGTTTTCCAGAGGATTACAAGGACCGAAAGATGAATCCCTCAGCGTCCGGACGCGGGCGCCGCTGCGCCTCGATATGAACATGCATCCGCAACAAACGCGGGTGATATCCGCTGCACGGTCCGCATGCCCCAGATTCGCTCGCGGATCTGTCACCCTTAGTCGCCGAGATTAATCGCGATGAATAAATTCACAGAGAATAAAGGCTAACTGCAATTGTCGCCCATGAAATCCCGTTGACCGTCAAAGAAGCGGCCAATTATCTTGGTGTGGGTCCGCAGACCGTGTATCTTTGGGCTGAGCGAAAGCAGATTGGACTAGAGCACGATAGCGGTTGTCTATCGTCGTGAAGGTGATAAAGCTCCGACACAGTAGAGGGTAAGAAATTGTATTTCGGAGTTTGCATACGGTTGCAAGTGCTTTAGAGTCATTACGAGTTCCCACTGTGGGCGTGTAGCTCAGCTGGGAGAGCACCTGCTTTGCAAGCAGGGGGTCGCCGGTTCGATCCCGGCCACGTCCACCATTCTCAATCACTTGCGGTTCATACGTGAGCTGACTCGGTCGAGTGTAGCGAGAACTGTAGCGGGTGCCTGTCGTTTTCAACGTCGGCTGACGCAATTTGGGCCGCGCGGGTCGCGCAAGTCAAGGTCGCCTAATGCTATCGGTAGTCGAAGGCCGAAAATGCACTGGCAGTTCCGTCACGAGTTCTGGTGTTCCCGAAAATTTCTCCATCCGAGCGCGGGCACAATCTTGGGTGTGACGGGGGAAGCAGCCGAAACCCTACCATGATGCTTTCCAAATATAGGTACCATGGCACGCAGATTTCCTCTCTGAAGCGGAACTGTTTCCTTCAGCCCCTTTTGTTGCTTCGCAGACATCTGATTTCCACTTGTCCGATGATCCCGGGGCGCTGGTGTCATTTGAAAATTTGCGAGAGTCCGTGTTACAAGATTTGGCATCCAAGGTATCTGGTACAGGGTAACTCTTGGGGTTCCCTGAACCCTAATATATAGGCGGCACAAACTACGTTTTGGGAGGATTGTCAGAGGGAGATGGAGGATCGGTTGGTATATCAGAGGGTGGCGAACTCGGCGTATCAGTTTTCTGATCCTTCGTTGTTTGTTTGTGTTCCCGCGCTTCGTCCAACGATTTTATCGTGCTGATGGTGTCGTGAAAATGAGTAACGTCCCGAGCGATAGAAAGTCCCGGAAGGGTATCACCAGTGGCCCTGTTGCTGACATAGGCCGAAATGGTACCGACGATCTGCACTCCGTCAGTCTCGGTGGAGTGAATAACAGGCCCACCACTAACACCGTTGATGGCGACCCCGTCGATCAAGTAAGCGTGACGCCACTCTTGCCTTGCACTGATGTTCCCGGAAAAGAAGCACAGTGTAGTGGAAGCGAGAGCCGGGAATCCCAACCAGCCGACCTCCGTTCCGATGTCGAGAGAGATGCTCGTTGGGAGGAGTGGTATCGTATTCTCTGGAAGCTGAAGCTCTCCAGGATGCGCCAGAATCACGGCTGAGTCTGTGTCTTGATCAGAAAAGATTGTGCGGTCGGTTTCTCTAAGAAACGTTGTAGTCGAAGAAGGGAAATGATGTAGCCGTATCGGTTGCTGCCAGTCGTCCGCATAGGTTACGACGTGTCGATACGCTCGTCGCTCGAATAACTCCTTGCCTAGAAAACGGCAAGACTGCCTACGTTGACTTCCTAGAGTCGCTACAGATTGGCTGGGGCTCGACGGAATACATTGTCCTCCGGCCCAAGGAACCGTTGCCACCCGAGTACGCCTACTTCCTCGCTCGTAGCGATCCGTTTCGTGAATTCGCCATACAGAGCATGACCGGAAGCAGCGGCAGACAACGAGTACCCGCAGAAGCGCTCACGCATTTCAGAGTAGTAGTTCCGTCCGAGCAGATTGCGGCCGAATTCGGCAAGTTCGCAACCCCGCTAGTGGCCCGTATGAGCGCGGCAGCCAAACAGTCAAGAATTCTCGGTACACAACGTGACACTTTATTGCCAAAGCTCGTATCAGGCGAGTTGCGGCTCCCCGACGTCGAACGAATCATCGGAGGGCAAATATAAATGGAGCCCTTCGACGCTTTCGTGCCACAGTTCCGCCGCGCCAAAGAACGTTGGCCGGAAGCCCCGACATTGGCAGGTCACTACAGCGCGGTCGTGGAGAGTTACGAGGGCAGTGGACTCGACATCATTGCCACTAGTAAGTCATTCATCGATTGCGTGTGCAGGACAATTATTGCCGAGTTCGGGAGACCCGAGCCTCGGTCCGATTCGAGCACTACCTACCTGCTCGGTGAAGCGTTGAAAGCGGTTGGCCTCGAAAACAGCCGGGGAGCCAGCAAGTTCGACGACGTGCTCACGGCGCACAACAAAATGGCCGACGCCCTATCGTGGATGCGCAACAATCATGATCCCATCGCACATGGCAAGGAAGGCTTTCTCGACACACTGACAACCAATGAATGCCGCGCATACCTCGTCACCGCAGACACAATTGTGGCGCTTCTGCTCGCAGCCTACGACGGAAAGGAACCAGACATTCTGTCCACCAGGGAGCCGTATGAGCGGTTCGAGAGATTTCACCGGCGCATTGACGAGGCTGTGACGATGAGTGCGTCAATCGATGACGAGACCGGGCTGCTGATGGTGAACATGCGCGTGTCCCCGGAGGATGAAGGTATTGAATTGATTCTCGAACCGAGCAAGTTGCTATACGCGCTGGATCGCCTAATCTACGTCGAACTCCTCCGTGCTGCTGCCATTTCTGCTCCGTCCGCCGCGGCCGAACCGAAAGGTGCTCCAATTGTTACGGGGACGTTCGCAGAGCCTTCGACGGTGATCTCTCAAGTAGTTGAGGAATACAACGGCATGCTGTCGCCATTAAAGGCGCCGATTCAAGAGTTCCTCGATTCGTTGGGTGGCCTAGAAGCTGTGGTGGCACCGACTCACTTGCGTGACTCTCTCTTAGCAACGGCGGAGCGCAACATGGGCTTGGACTGGATTTCAAGAGAACCGCTGCAAGCCGCAATGAAGGTCGCCCTCCGCAGGACGCTGATTAAGTTCGGAATCGAAACTGTCCGCGCTGAACAGACTGCGGAGAGATTAGTGGCTTGGCTCAAGAAAAATGCCGCCACTCTCAGCGAGACTAAGCCGGCGGCATGATCAACTTCACTGAATCGGTTGTTGAAGAGGCAGCTCTAGAGTGGCTTGGAGCGCTCGGATACACCGTTCTGCATGGACCGGAAATTGCGGCCGGAGAACCCGGTGCTGAGCGCATCGATCCCAGCTACCGCGACGTAGTTCTTCAGGCCCGTTTGAGGAAAGCTCTCGAACGTCTAAATCCGGGACTGCCTTCCGAAGCCATCGATGATGCATTCCGGCGCTTGACCTGGGCTGATGAGCCGTCGCTTGTAACGCGCAACCATGCATTCCATCAGAAGCTGGTCGATGGGGTCACGGTCGAGTACACACGACCTGACGGCTCAATCCGTGGAGCCTTGGTGCATGTCTTCGACTTCGATCATCCCGGAGAAAATGACTGGGTGGCTGTAAACCAGTTCACCGTCATTGAAGGACAGAATACTCGGCGACCAGACGTTCTGATTTTCATCAACGGACTGCCCGTTGCACTGATGGAGTTGAAGAACCCGGCTGATGAGAACGCGACCATCTGGTCTGCATTCAAGCAAATCCAAACCTACAAGGACCAAATTCCGTCGCTCTTCACTTACAACGAATTCCTCATCATCTCCGATGGCATAGAGGCGCGAGTTGGTTCGCTGACCGCTGACACCGAGCGGTTTATGCCGTGGCGAACGATTGAAGGAGAAGAACTCGCTCCGTCGTCCTTCCCCCAACTACAGGTTGTCTTACAGGGACTACTGGAGAAGCGGCGACTGCTCGACTTTCTGCGCTACTTCGTCGTTTTCGAAGACGAGGGGGGCGGTGTCCTCACTAAAAAGATCGCCGGGTACCACCAGTATCACGCCGTCAATCGTGCAGTGACGGAGACAATCTCAGCTTCTGCTGAAGGCGGCGACCAAAGAGTGGGCGTCGTTTGGCATACGCAGGGCAGTGGTAAGAGCCTCACGATGGCTTTCTATGCGGGGCGGCTTGTGCTCGACCCGAAGCTGCAAAATCCCACGATCGTTGTGATAACAGATCGCAACGACTTGGACGATCAACTCTACGGAACATTCTCACGCTGCTCCGAACTGTTGCGCCAAGCTCCGGTACAAGCAGCGGATCGGGAGCACCTGCGGTCGTTGATTCAGGTTTCGTCTGGCGGTGTCGTCTTCACTACCATTCAGAAGTTCATGCCAGCGGAAGGCGACCGTTATCCACTGCTATCAGATCGCCGAAATGTCATCGTGATTGCCGACGAAGCGCACCGCAGCCAGTACGATTTCATCGACGGCTTCGCTCGTCACATGAGGGACGCGCTCCCGCATGCATCGTTCATCGGTTTCACGGGAACGCCCATTGAAAAAACTGACGCCAATACTCGATCCGTTTTTGGCGATTACATCAGCATCTACGACATTCAGCGTGCGGTCGAGGATAAGGCTACCGTTCCTATCTATTACGAAAGCCGACTGGCGAAGCTCGAATTGCCTGATACAGAGAAGCCGCGAGTGGACACGGACTTCGAGGAAGCCACAGAGGGAGAGGAACTCGAACGCCGGGAACGGCTCAGGACGAAGTGGGCTGCGATGGAAGCCGTGGTTGGAACAGAGAAGCGACTCCGAACTGTAGCCAAAGACATCGTGAAGCATTTCGAAGAGCGGCTCGACGCTATGGACGGTAAAGCAATGGTCGTATGCATGAGCCGCCGAATCTGCGTGGACCTATACAAAGAAATTGTTAAGCTCTGCCCCGACTGGCACAGCGAGAACGATGAGGCTGGGGTGCTGAAAATCGTGATGACAGGCTCAGCAACCGATGGTCCGGAGTGGCAGCAACATATTCGCGACAAACGTCGAAGAGAAGCTCTGGGCAAAAGATTCAAAGCAGCGAAAGACCCTTTCAAGATCGTGATCGTCCGCGACATGTGGCTGACTGGATTTGACGTGCCGTCACTCCACACGATGTATGTGGACAAACCAATGAGAGGGCACGGGCTGATGCAGGCGATAGCCCGTGTGAATCGTGTTTTCAAGGACAAACCAGGTGGGCTCGTGGTGGATTATCTGGGAATCGCACACGAACTGAAGCTAGCGCTAGCGATATACACAGAGAGCGGCGGCGAAGGTCGTACGGCGCTGCCACAGGAAGAGGCGGTCTCGGTGATGCAAGAGAAGTATGAGATATGTCGCGGTTTGTTCCACGGGTTCAACTGGTCGGTGTGGGTTACCGGAACCCCCGTGCAGAAGCTCGGTCTTCTGCCGAACGCTCAAGAGCACGTATTGAAACAGGAGGACGGGAAAAATCGCTTAATCAAGGCTGTTACCGATCTCTCAAAGGCGTTTGCGCTGGCGGTGCCACACGATGAGGCGTTGCGAATCCGGGATGACGTGGGCTTCTTTCAAGCGGTACGGAGCGTACTGGCGAAATCTGCCACACAGCAGCATCGCCCCGAGCACGAACTGGACAATGCGATTCGTCAGATCGTGTCGCGTGCGGTCTTCTCTGACGAGGTGGTGGACATCTTTGCCGCCGCTGGCTTGAAGAAGCCGGACATCTCGATATTGTCCGACGAATTTCTCGCAGAGGTCAGCCATCTCCCGCAGAAGAACCTTGCGGTCGAGCTTCTTCGGAAATTGTTGAATGATGAAATCAGGACGCGCTCCCGGAGAAACGTAGTGAAGTCGCGGCTGTTTTCAGCGTTGTTGGAGAGTTCCATTCGCAAGTATCAGAATCGAGCCATTCAAGCCGCGCAGGTCATCGAAGAACTGATCGGCCTTGCAAAGCAGATGCGGGAAGAATCGGCGAAAGCTGAGGAATTAGGTCTCAGCGCGGATGAGGTTGCGTTTTACGATGCTCTGGAAGTGAACGACAGTGCGGTCAAAGTTCTTGGGGACGCTACGTTGAAAACCATCGCCCGCGAATTGGTGGACACCGTTCGAAGGAACACAACCATCGACTGGACTGTACGCGAGAACATTCGGGCGAACCTTCGGGTGCTAGTGAAACGAATCCTTCGCAAGTACGGCTATCCCCCGGATAAACAAGAGAAGGCGACTCTGACTGTGCTTGAGCAAGCCGAAGCGTTATCCGCGAATTGGGCCGCGGCCTGAGGCGGCGACGAACGCCGACCAAAGAGGAAGAGCTTGAAGGAAATCCTGCAATATCTGAGGCCGCACCGGTTGGTGGACAAATGAGGACTTTGGACAGCTAGCTGGTCTATTCGCCGCGCGGGCGCAACACACGCTTTGCGATCTGTATGCGAAAGACGAACACGCGAACGCTCGTTTACAAGCGAACCCACAAAGGCGACCCGGACAGGAAGGGGCGCTTCGGGATAAAAGACTGCATGGGGAGAATTCGAAAAATTGCCTTCGGTGCAGTCATTGGCGTTGGCGGAATTGGTAGTGAGGCCAAAGCAGAGGGGATCGGGGGCAAGGTGAATTGGATCGGCATCGGCTCACGAAAGACGCCATTTCCCGAGGGGCGCGGCCCATTGGTCACGTTCGATCACTTTGTCCTTTTCGAGGAGAAAGGCCAAGATTTTCGGGTCATCGCGCCTACTCTCGCACGACGCATGTATTCAAGGAAGGCTCCCCGGTTCCTGTTTGACGATTTCGACGAAACGGAGCAGGGGGAGGTAGGTCGCCTTTTGAAAATGGCCAAAACCGCGCAGCCTTCGACGGGAACGCCGCCCCGAAGCAGCAGTCGGCGTTGCCCAAAGTGTTGCGACTAACCGGATACTTCAAATTCCTACAATTGTTGGCCCCGCCCTAGCAAAGCGGTTCCGTGGATTTGGAGCGCCTAGTCGGCCGTGTTTCGGCCACTGGGGCAGTCATAAACCGTTGCGAAGGCAGACGTACTTTTGTCACACATTGAGCTATGATGTCCCGGCATCCGTTTGAGATCTGGGGGCGGTCAAAGGGAAGTCGTTGACCTATGCTTGAGAAGCTTTTCGATCGGATATTGGGCATCATCGAGAAACGGATTCGCCCCCGGCACTTTATTGAACTGCTTGTCTTCCTTTTTTGCATCGGATTGACAATATACGGATTCCTACACCCATTCACCTTGCTGCAAATTCAGGCGGTAACAATTTGGGTGGTTCTTGCAGTGTGGTATGTGTTGGTCGCTTATTGGAAACGCATCAGAGGTAAAGCCAGACTCGGGATGCTCGTCGTTGCGGCGGCTCTCTCCGCGATCTGGCTACTCGGCATGTTCTACTATCGCTCTCGCCAAGTCGAAGAGTTTACTCTCACGAATTCGCCACACGGGCCATCTGATATGGCACAGTCACATCCAATCGTGTTGGCAATCAAGATGGAAGGACCCGCTCTCTATCGTGGCACCGAAATTCCGTACCGACTTGGTATCCGAGATTCGAAAATTCATACCTACGAACACAAGCGCTGGTCGAGGCCGCCCATCGATGCTCTGCAAGAAATGTTGGAAGACACTCTAAAGTTGTCCCTGAAGTATCGCGACGTTGTCCTGGATGATCGCAATGTAAAGGCCGATTACGTTTTGCATGCAAACCTCCTTGCGTTTGATGAAGTCGATGAAGCTGAGCAGGCCACACGAATGGAGCTTGCATCCCAATTGTTCGATGCCGATTCAGGGATTAATGTGCTTAACAACACTTATCAGCACGATGAGCCGGTGTCGAAGGCAACCGTTGAAGCTGTCGTGGATTCGTTCGACAGGAATGCGCAGAAGGCCATCGATCAAATAGTAGCGGGAGTGAATGAATACTTCGCTAATCATCCCCCAAAAACTGCAAGCGTCGTGCGACCCTAACGCTGTTACCGGTCGAGGGCCACCAGAGGACGCTGCGGGAGCCCGTCGAGATGATCGTGATTCCTGTGGTAAGGGGTAACCCGTCAGGCGAAACAAAATTCCACTCCGGGTCTTGGAACTCTGTCGGCCCGAACCGTCGATCATCTTTGAATTCCTGAATCGTTTACCCGGTGGCATCCTCAATCACTCGAAGCACTCGCCCATCCCAATAGCAACTGCGGCCGGCTCCCGTCCATGGCCAGTAAGTTCCTCAAGGACTGCATGAGCCACCCGAGCTGAGAGCCTACGCCGCATAGGTTGTAGCATTTGTAAGACGCCAGTCTCGAACAAGGTGCCGTATTCTAGTTCCCACTCGCTGACTTTTCCGTCGTTAAAGATTGTAGGACGTGTTCCGAGCAATCCTCCAGACCCCGTTGTGTGTGGCAACAGGACCTTGTCATAAAACACGCAAAGGCTACTCGCGGCCTCTGAATGGTCGCGGATAATTAGGTCCGAATTGTAAACAATTCTAAACGTCGCCAGTTCATGCTTGACCTACTAGTATCTACCGCTTTAAGTTACCTCCAAGTCATAGCATGTTGTTAGGAGATCCGATGGCAAGCGGTTCAGATCAGCCCCCAGATCACGGGGCAAAAGATCTCGGTGAATACAAGGATCTCGGTCGCGGACCTGTCACCTCGTACTTTCGCCGCCTGGCGGGGGCAGTGGGGTTTTCACCCGACGCCGGAATGTTTGCTCGACTGGCCGCTTTCACAAGCAGCCCGTCAAATTGGGGGAAATGGGCCGGGCATGTCATGAGGTACATAGGAAACCCGCGCCATGAGTTTCAGACGTACTCGAAAGGATCCGGAATTTACGAACTCGGTGAAACGGCGAAATTAAGCATCGCTGGTGATTGGGGTACAGGAACCGACGAAGCCCAAAATGTAATCACGAAAATGGTGAGTCACGAGCCTGATTACACCATTCATCTCGGAGACGTGTACTACGTTGGAGACAGACCTGAGGTGGACGAAAACGTCTTTGGCAAAAGTCTACCGGGTGTCAAGGGCGTCGAGTGGAAGCATGGTAGCAAGGGAAGCTTCGCCTTGAATGGCAACCACGAGATGTATGCGTGCGGCACGGCATATTTCGATGATTTTCTTCCGACGCTCGGACAGATCGACGCAGTTACCCACAAACTTATTGGTCAGGAGGCGAGCTTTTTTTGTTTGAGCAATCAGCACTGGAGGATAATTGGGCTCGACACTGGTTACAACTCAACTGGGGTTTCGTCCATCTTGAGCTTTCTCAGCAGAATTCGAGGAATCCAATGGTTCCGCAAAACGAGCTTGTTTAAGCCGAGTTGTAAGTTGCCAGACGAGTTGCTCAGTTGGCTGGCCAAGGCCATTGCGCCCAACGAAGACGGCACGTTGCCTGGGATCGTTTTGCTTTCTCACCACCAGTATTTCTCGGGGTTCGATGATTGGTATCAAACACCTGCCGAGCAGCTTCGTAAGTTCATTTCTCTGGAGAGGCGGGTTCTCTGGTTCTGGGGCCATGAACATCGCTTCGCAATTTACGATTGCTTTGGAATCAAGGACGGAATCCAAGCGTTCGGCAGATGCATAGGTCACGGTGGTATGCCTGTCGATAGGAAAAGTACTCCCGACATCAAGGATTGCGACTGCGTACTCTACGACGACAGAAAGTATAAGAATGACGAAAACATTGACGTCGGTTACAACGGGTTTGTCACCTTTGCCTTCAACGGACCTCAACTCGAAGTGAACTATTACGACCTTTACGACACCCGTCTCCTGACAGAATCGTGGTCCACCAACAATAAAGGCGAACTGACAGGGCCTCGGTTCACCAATCTGCGGGCGGAGCTGAACCAACATAATCCAGCGTATATCAGGGCGCATTCACAATGAGCCCTGACATCGCTTATAGTGCGAAAAGAGAAGACCTGTTCTCTCCATGTAAAAACGCTCAGTTTTTCGCTGCGGGTCCGCCGCGATCAGATGCGGCGCTCTGCGTTGAGGTATCACGGCTTGCTTACTGCCAGAACGCGTCTACGTTTGCCTTCGACAGAGAAAAGATAGGTATGATTCTCAAGTCCGTGGATTTCACACGGTGTGAGTTTTTTGAAGCTGTAGGCAGTCACTGCTTGTTGGCCCAGCGCGCCAAAGAACTGGTCGTCCTCGCCTTTCGAGGTACAGATGCAGATGATCCAACTGATCTGGGTGATGATGCCGATGTCGTTCTCGTGCCCTGGGGGCCAGGTGGAAGGGTCCATCAAGGATTTGCAAAGGCCCTTAATGCAGTCCGCCTCGACGTCGAAAGATCACTTAGAGGGATTGGGGGCAAAGTTCTGTTCACCGGCCACAGCCTGGGTGCAGCTATGGCCACGTTGTTGGCGAGCGCGAAGAATCCTGACTCTCTTTATACGTTCGGCTCACCAAAAGTCGGTGACGCGGGTTTCGTAGGTAGTCTGAACGCTGTGACCAATCGTCGCTATGTTGATTGCTGTGATCTTGTCGCCCGTATGCCGCCCGATGCCATTGGATACGCGCATGTTGGAAATCCGCACTATATCTACTCCGATCGCCACATCACGTTCAACCCGGACGCGGCTGTAGTTCAGTCCGACCAGGCCCACGCTCGCGAAAAGTATCTCGTTGAATATGCGTGGAGGAACGGGAACGTTGCGCTAAGGGATCTGGCGGATCACGCACCGATCAACTATGTATTGCCTGTGTCAGCGGATCAGTCGTAGCTTTTCCGGTGTAGGTACGCCTTTCCTCACTCTCATATCGTTCCATCGTAGATATGGGGCATCTCCGAGACCGCCGGATTCCTTTCCATAGCCGCCGCCTTCCGCAAAGCGCGAAAGGATGGATGGCTCACGTTATGCACAACGCGCCAAGAGGAACTCCGAACGTTGACAGCCACGTTACAGTCTTATACGTTACGCAAGATTCCTGGGGTTAACGCGATGGTAATATTTGGAAAAGCCGGTAAGTGGCTGACGACCATTTTCGTCTTGTTCGAAGCAGTGCTCGTCATCCTGTCTTACACCAAAGTGTTCCCTGCTCATCAGCTCGCTCCGATTTCCATTGGAGCGCTGATATTTTACGTAGCTCTGATGGTGGTGGCGTGGGTCTGGATGCGCGGAGGCAAAAAATGAGCATGCGTAGCGTCGCTTTGTTGATTGGTATTTCGCTATTCGTTCCGCAAGCAGGCGCTCGACCGCAGGAACATGAGAACACAGAGAAAAAGCCAGAAAGCTATGGAAAGGACGTAGCAAACTTCGCCACCGGCATGTTGGAGATCTATACGGGCCTGGTCGCTAAAGGTTATGAAGTGTGGGACCGTTTGGGGAACATGCAGGCCGCATCCGTATTGGATGACGTTGCAACCGCCGCGGGAGACCAAGCTATAGCGAACGAGACTTTATTGTCCCGGATGAAAGAGAGCGTCAAAAACAATACAACTAGAGATCTATTTGTCTCCGTAGAAGTTGCTGCATTGCACCGCTCTTTAGAGCGGCTTGGCGAAAAGCTCAATAGGTTTTCATTTGAAGTGGACAAGGCCGCACCTAAGGTAGGTGAGGAAGCGCGGGTCAGGTTCACGGTCGCCTACAACGGTAAGACCGCAGAATTAGATGCCATCGTCAGGAACTGGGAAGCGGGACGATTTGACGAGGCGATGGAGCACCTCAAAAAAGCGCAAAAGTATATGGATGTTATGAGAGAGATTATCAAGTGCCTTCAAGATTCGGTTAAGGCCAAAAAGCCCGCATGTGACCCGAAGCAATTCCCGATGCCGGGCGACGAGACGAAGCGAGCGGCGTAAACAAGCGGTAGTGGAAGTGATTCCTACTTGACGAACTTCAGATTGAGGTGGGAACAGTGATGACGTTCTGAATGACAAGCGTGAGTTTCGAAATACCGATACCATCCCCGTACCGCGGGGACACATCAAATAGTCTTTGCTCACGGCGCGGCGGCATATTGAAGCGAATGTTTCACTACGAATTTCACAGTTTCACCCAAATAACAGCGCCGGACGGATGCCGGTAACGTCGTGGATGCCTGAATTTCCTCGCACCTCTCAAAACCCAGGCGTAAGTTTTCTCGTAGGGAAGCCTCTGCGTTTCCGACCGTGTTAGGCCTGCCTTTGGCGCGTTCATTCGATATTCCTCCGGCTTGAGAGGTCCCACAACTCCTACGAGGTGACAGGTTCCTACGATCAGACCACTACCGCCTCGAATCAGAGCGATCTTGCCTCGCAGGTGAGTAGAGCGGCCGCGAATTTCCCACGTCTTTTTTCCGTCGAGAATCATCTCGACCCAAGGGCTCCTGATGATAAGGCCGTTCACTGCTCACACACCTTGCCGTTCTAGGGAGATTCTTTAGAGGTCGATTCTATCGCGAAACTGGCATACCCAGGATGAGCTATACCGACGCGAAGACTTGCGCTAGCACTTCCTTCGATTTGATAGCCGCGGCCTTTTGGTCAGGATGGCAATATTGCATCGTGCTGGAAATCGCCGAGTGACCCAACAGCGTCTTGACTAGGAAAATGTTATCAACTCTTGATGCCAAAATAGTAGCGATCGTATGTTTGATCGAATGAAAGTGCATCGCATTTTCAGCAATAGGCGCAAGACCACGTTCTATCCTAACCTTTGAAACCTGTTCACAGTACGAGCGAAACATCCGGGTCAGAGTCCAGCGTTTCAACGCACCCTTCTGTCCGGTGAACAACATGCCCGAGCCGTCCTCGATACGAACCTTCAGATAGGTTTTCAGGGCCGCCAGTTCGGACAGTGCGGGCTTACCGCGCATCTCCATGAGGGGTTGGGTGGTGGTGAGTGAACCTTTGAGCCGCCGGATCGTAATCGTCCTGTCCTTCCAGTTGATGTCACCTTCGAGGTGGAGTTGAAGACATTCGGTGACCCGCATGCCGTGATTGAAGGCCAGCGCGAAGATCGCCCACGCACGGGCGTCGGTTTGCCGAGCAAGTTCGAGAATTTCTAACATTTCCGATTCGGTCAGATGTGTGCGTTGATTCGCCGAGGTCGCAGCCTGTTGTTCGTTGAAGTCCATCTTGTCCTCACTCTCAAATAGCATCATAACCCAAACGCTTAGGTTATACAAGAGAAATGCACGGTAGAGGTGTTCTGTGCACTAAGGCCCGGTTGCTAAGTCGTTCCTTTTGTATCCGGAGAGAGTAGATCGGAAACCGGCAAACCTCAAAATGTCCCATAACACTAAACCCAAGCGGATGGGTAAAATGATTACAGAAACCAGAGCGTTGACAGCCCAACTGGGCCAGGTTTAGGCTGCAGGAGTGAATGTTAGCGAGATGGCCCGTCAGCTAGGGAAGCTCGGCGGCTTAGCAAAGTCGGAAGCGAAGGCTAGAGCTGCCAGAGAGAACGGGAAGCTTGGCGGGCGACCGAAGAAGCGCTCTAAATCTAGGGGCAAACTGCCCAAACATTCGTAACACGACCCAACGCTATGTTCCTTCAGATATCTGGCGCGACATCCTGCTTCTCCTCGCCGCGCTAGTTGTAGATGATGCTGACGCCAGACGCTGTCTTAATTCGAAACTCCCATGGGCCGGTCATATCCACAAACGTAGGAGCCCAGTCGTCGCGGACATTGTTGACATCGTCATCCGAATGGTAAAGCGCGAAGTGGAATGTAATACTGATTTCGCGTCCGTCATTCGGACATGACGGGAAACGCCAACTTCGCACGCTCTCGGCGACAGCCGAAGCCAGGAGCGGATGCCCTGCCAAAGCATGGGCAGCGGTCACGTGGCATTGCGAATCAAAGTTTGCTGCAATCACCACATCGCTCTGGGCACCCGCCGCGCGCCCAAGCGGTGGATAACTCAAGCTGAAGTTCAATCGCGCGCCCTCGTCCTGCGGGGTCTCGGTTCGTGCACCACTTCCTTGCCCGCTGCTTTTCTCCAGACCGAGAGCCGCGAGGTCCGGGGGGTTTGTTGTCATGCTTATTGTGAACGACGACCCATCTCCATAGACACGCACGAACGTTGGCGACCAGTCGTTGGTAGCCTTTCCGCGTAGCGAGAAAATATATGACAGCATTATATTTGTCTCATTTTCCCCAGCGCATGCGCGGAAGTGGACGTGCATTTCGTCGCTGGACACCGCTGGGGTCACAGCGTCAACCAAGAGGGACGGACCATCACCCATCGAAATGCGGGTAATTCTGCATTGAGAATCGAGCCTCAGGCGTACCTGGACGGTGCCCTCTATTCCACTCAGTCTTGCCAACCTCGGATAGGCCGGAATCCTGAGCTTCTCGAGAACTGTCGCGATCACCGGAGGGCGTGCGATGGCACCCGGCGAAAGCACCGAGGCTAAGAGAATGAGTAGTCCCTTTTTCATAGTCCTATTCTACGAGCAATTCTTCTTTAGTTTATCGTGCCAGGCGATGGATGCTTCGCTCCTGCCCTGGGCAGTATCTGGGAATATCTTTCCAGTTGCTGCCTGTGCTAACTGTCGGTCGCTATATCTCAACACAAGGTGCACAGCTTCGTGGAGAACAATCTGGGACTGCGAACCCAAAAACGTCTCGTTGAAAAAGCCCTCGTAGAGTGTCATTGAGGACGGATTACCAAGCTTGACTTCCGCGTTCGTCTTAAACCCCTCTGCGGGTGACGGATCGGTGACCGGTTGGAAAGATGTAGGCGTCGCGTCCAGCGTGCTTGGAATAGCCTTGATCTGATCTGCAAAGTACTGCGACTCTTCAGGACTCAGTGGACCGCCGTTGATATTCTTGCCTGCGGTTTGGGCTAGGTTGGTTAGCCAATCCCGGCACTTAGGTTTTTGGGAAAGCTCCTTTGCCCCTTTGAACTGAGGCGATTCGCTAAATGGGTTTGGCGGTTTCTGTGCTGCATTCGCCGCCTGGCCAACATCCGCCGCGAAAGCCCCGACATCAGCGGCGCTCTCCGAATGGATAAGAAGCCCCATTATGGCCCATTGGTTGGTTTCTTGGTCAAATACGGGCCCCACAAACCATAGGTCACCGCCCGTAAGGCTGAACACCTCAGGAAAGGCCTCAGGCAGCGCAATCGGAAGCGCAACTGAAAGTATGTCGAGGAGAATGCTCACCCACGACTTCCCACTCGCGTCGGCAACGTTAACAGGATTGTTGCGCGCATAGGCGTAGCGATTCCACGTTTGCGGGTCATTTGGATTGCCTTCCACCGGATCCGCTGAACAAAAACTACCCATACGGCTGTCGTAATGCCGCGCCATCGCATAGTCCAGCCCGCTTTCAGAATCTCGCTGGTAGCTCGTGAACCGCCATTTCGTCGTCGTGTTGTTTTGGTACCACGATTCGCCAAACGGAAAGGTTCCCTGTTCACCGATGTCGTTACCATTTACATCCGTAATAAGTCGCACGGACAGATGGTCCTGATGATAGTAGTTGATCGATGTTCCGCTGGTCATGGCCAGCAATTGCGCTCCCGAATCACCATCCGCATAGATGTACTCGCGAGAAGGCGAACCCGGCGCCGCTCCGTTATCGTATTCGGCGATGTCTTTGTCCCCCGAATAAATGTACACCGTGCTTGTGCCGCTCGCGGTCTTTTGCACACGATCGCCGTGATCGTCGTACACATAAGTCCCACTGCCACTCCCTCCGCTGAAGCTGGTCAACCGGTTCTCGGCGTCGTACCCAAGGTTGTTGGGCGGTGGGACCGCCTCAACCGTCATATTTCCATTTGCATCGTACGTGTAGCCGTTAGGTTGATTTGTTGTTGAACTGTTTAGCCCAGAGCTACCAAAACTCAGAGAAACCGAAGGCGCACTCCCGGCTGTCACACCCTGCGTCCAGCGGTTCCCAAAGCGGTCATACGTCCAAGAAAGTCCCCATGCCGGATATTGCGTGGTGCCTTGCGTCGCAGCCGTCGCCAGGCGGCCAAGCGTGTCGTAGCTGTAGCTTGCGGTCCTTCCCGACGCGCCGGTCGCCGAACCTACGTCGACAATGCATTCAATCATGCCGTTATTAGATGCCGTCCCTGTGGGGCAGTTAGTTGGGTCGCTTTGATAGTAGTAATCCACCCCGAACAACGTATTGGACGATTTGCTGTACAATAGTTGCGTCAACTGCGAGCGGGTCGTTGAATAAGCCATGGCCGCTGCGATTCCGTTGCCGTATTTGAACCCTGTCGCATGACTCGCTGCGTCGTACGCGTATGCTGTGGTATACGGACTGGGGGCACTGCCGCAGGCGGACGTCACAGGAGCGACCTCACAAAGTTGGCCGATGTTGTCGAAACTCTGCTCCACGATGCGGCCGGACGGATACGTGATCTGCGTCAGCTCACCGCCAGGGTTGTATTGGTACCCCGTCGTGTAGGCTGTCGATCCAACGACCTTTTGAAGCTGCAAGATGCGGCCTGCCTTGTTATAGGTGTAACTCTCTGAGCCAGACGAATCCGTCATACTAGTCTTGCGCCCCAAAGCGAAGGCCGCAGCACCTCCTTGGTCGTAGGTATAGGTCACTGGAGGCGAGGACAATGGGCACGCTTGCGCCACGTACGCCTTTTGAGTCATTCTATTCAGCGCGTCGTAGCAATAGGTCGTTGTGATGCCCTTGGCGTCCGTTTTCTGGCAAACCTCGCTCGGGTCTCCGCTGCACAGTGAGCCCCCGTTGGTGTAAGCGAGCGTCAAAGTGCCTCCCTCAGGAGTTGTTTCTTTCGCCAGACGGCCCATTCCATCATAGACATACGTCCGCGCCTGAACTCCTTGAGTCACGCTTGTTAAGTTGCCCGCTGCGTCGTAGGCGTAGAAGGTGGCCGTCGCAGTGCCGCTCGTGAATGGCGGCTCATCCACCTCAATAGTCCGACTGAATCCATCCCTCCAGATTTCTCGCTGATTGCCAACCTCGTCTGTCACCAAAGTGGGATAGCCATAACCGTAAGCGAGACTTTGTTGCGGCGGCACGCCGGCCTTCGCCCCGTACAGCCACGTTTGTGATTGTCCGTCAGGATGCTTGACGCTCGTTACCCGATCCAACCCATCGTAGGCGTATGTCTCGTATACCGGGGAACCTCCTACGCAATAGGGATGGCTCACTGTTGATATGCGGCCACTCGCGTCGTAACTGGTATCAATTTCGGAGCCGCCGCTGGGACAGCTGGGGTCATTCGCCAGGATTTCTTTGATCTTTCGTCCCCACTCGTCGTAGACGATCTGATCGTGGCCGCAACTGACGCAATTCTGGGACGCAGTCGTATCGCCAACCGCGGTGTATTGGTCAAATTCCGTTTCCGACGGATAAGCGGCAAAACCCCACCCAATCGGATAGTCGCTATCGGTTGGACGATCGAACGGATCCATGAAATGCGAGTATGCAGTCACCCCATTCGTATCCGTCGCCATCGCTTGCTTCCCGCTGCCATAAAAATAGCCCGAGGTGCTGGTCCCGATGATCGGCTGGATGATACTTGTCGTATAGGCGTTCGTTGGTTTTGTTGGCGTATAGGAAGCCGGCGGGTCCGAACCATTGTCGGAATAGAAGTTGTCGGCGTAGCTATATTTTGTGACGTTTCCAAGGGGATCTGTTTCCTGATAAACATGACCGGTCGTGTCGTAGCACTCTTGCGCGGTCACATAGGTTGATCCGCTGACCCAATTCTGAATCTGCGTCGCGTTCCCGCGCGTAGTATAACGACCGCCAAAATTTGTGTCATCGTGGTTCATGATGCCGGTCACAACGGCAAGCCCGGACGGACACGCCGAGTAGCTGTCATAGGTGTAGACCGTTCGCCGAACCTTGCTCCCTCCTCCCGGGCACTGGGAGTCGGCGCCGGAATTGCTGCAAAGCGTTACAGTCAGTGGCCGGTTTATGTCATTCGTTCCCGTACTGAGATAAGTTGTGTAGGTCGCGTGATCTGGAATGGATGGAAAACTTGGCGATGTGCCTGGATAATAGGTCCATTCTTGTCTGGCCGTGATATTTCCTGTCTTCGGACTGTCGTACTGAAGTTTGGTCTGTTTGGTGATGGCTGCTGGCCCATAGACAGTTGTCTGGGTTGTCAGCAGACGTACGTCCGCGGCGCCGTGGCAGCCGGCGAACTGGCAAGGTTGCGAAAAATCATAAGTGTTGTTCACCGTTGCAAGGAGGTTTGACGACGAATCGTAGGACTGAACCTTCACAGGCCACGCGCCATTGTTGAGGGTGAACGTATAAACGGAGGAATCTCCACTAGGTTTCTTGACCGTCAGCCCCTGCTGGCATCCTACCTGTGTGGGGCTGCACGACGAAATTACGCTGGGGGTGTAGGACCATGTCCCACTTGCAGACTGACGACTGTTGAGCCACCTTATCTTGCTCTTATAGGAATCGCTGAACGTTGTGTAGCCGTAAGAAATCGTCCCGCCCGTGGGCAAAGTTACGCTTGTCAGGAAGCCGTAGTAACCGCTCTGGCCGCCGGGCGACCCGCACGCGCTATTTCCGGTGGTTGAATCGCAGTCATATTTGAATGTATAGCTCGTCCCGTCCGGCAGGGTGATGCTCGTGGTTACGTAAAAACTCCCCGAGTATTCCGTTACTCCTGATTGCCCAAAATTCGTTTTGACAGGAATCGATTTGGTGGCAACGGAATATGTTGAAGTCTTGCCTTGCGAATTCGGCACGTTGTAGCAACTTCCCCCACAGCCTGCAGTGACGGTAACTGCGCGGCCCAAAGTGTCGGAATTAGCGGGCGAGTTGTACGGCCCCTGGATCATGTTTCCATTCGAGTCTTCCGCCGACACTCCAGTCTCCCCGTTGTATACAATCGTTCCATCTGGAGCAAATACCTCTGGATAGATACCGCCGGCCCCACAAATCTCCAGCATGTAACCGGAAGAATCAGAGGCATAGGTGTTCGTGCCCGGACACGTTGTGCTGGTAAAATAGAAGGATCGCGCCGTCCCCATTGGGTCCGTGAATGTGTACCCGCACAAAGTAAGCTGGCCGCCGCAATAAAGCGCATTCCACGCAGACCCTCCGGCTGAAGTTACATAGCGCCAATACTGATAAGGGTTGTTATAACTCCAAACACAAGTAGAACTGCAAGTTTCTACCCACACCATGCTGCTGTCATAGACGAATTTGGCGTTCAGGGCCTGGTTATTTGGCCTCTGCGGAAATGACCCGATCGAAATCTCCAGATGCAAATTGCCATTTGAGACGTCGGTAAAACCCATTTCCACGGGTTCGGGAGCGGAGAAGGGAGGCAAGCCGCCCGCCACTGAATAGCTCTGTGCCCGCGCCACACTGCTTCCAAAAACGAGAGAAAGAACTCCCGCCAGTAACACAATAATCAAAGAGTGGGTGTGACCGGTTCGTTGATTCGACTCGCAGCGTGCTCCGCCCTTCATGTCAGCCTCCCCAGCAAGATGGAAAAACCGATTCCTGCTATCACTTACTGTTCGAAGTCCGAGTCGGCAAGGCCCGCGTTGAAGGTGATCTGCGTCAGTTGGATAGACTCGGTTTGCTGATTGGAAATAAACTCTGTTACGGAAAACGGAGCAAGTACGCCGTTTACGGTTTGATAGTTTGAGAACTGGACTTCGTGGGAAAACTCTCCCGGACCGAGGTCCCGCCTGTAAGCCGTATCTAGGATGCTCTGAATCGTCAGAGCATTTGGGTCAACGAATATATGCGCTTTAGTGATTTTGCCGAGCGCTCCGAGGGGATCACTACCTTGCGGGAATGTCCTCTGTATCAAAATGTCATGGACTTGCTGCCCATCGTGGGTCACAAGACCGCCGTATGAAACCGTTACTGCGGCGTCTTGGATGGCCATGACAAGGTGCGGCAGCGGAAATGTGAGGTTCGCGGGCTTGACGATGTTCTGCGATGGAAGCGGCAACGTGCTTCCATCCGGATTTTCTTGAAAGCTATTGCTGCTGTTGACGAACAAGGAATGCACGCCGTCGGCAAGCGTGGCATCAAGGCGAAACTCGTGTAAGCCGCGACCTCGCACGGTTACGGTCCCCTGCACCGGCTGGTCCCAGTAGTAGGTGATGTTCCCCGTCGCGGTGAAATCTTGAATCGCGCCAATCGCTGAGAGCCCTCCCGCGGCGTTCAGAGCTTGGGTCAGAACGGACACGGCCTGCGTGTCTTTCGACGCGGGCGCTTGGGTTGTTGTATGTATGGCTGAGTTTGTGGCAAAAGCGAAAGTCGACGAAAGTACAATAAGCACCAGGGGACCAAAGCGGGCGGATACCATGTTGCCTCCCGTGAGCGACGTCGCCGAAGAACTGCCGGACTTGACCCGACTGAGCGCCCTTATGCCTCCTGAGATTGATGTTGTCAAGAATTATTAACTCGCACGTGAGTAGACGATCCTGCCATCCGACTATGGCGGATTCATTTATCCGGTTTCTGGCGATGTACGCACCATCAAATACGCCACGGCGACTCCAACCAGCATTTCCGCAATTCCTCTCAATTCATCCCGATCCCGGAATGGCGCCGTGTGCTGTAACGACTGAGATGTTGCCATCCGTCGAATGGAATCTCGGGGTCTCATCCAGGCCCTGATGAAGTTCTCGCGGCAACCTCGCATCGCAACCGCTGCCACTCGGCAAGCACCCGCGGCTTCCAGATTCGTTGCTTCGTGTTTTCCGCTACGCTCAAGGAATATCCGGCAGAGAGCGCGGCGTCTTTGTCATTGAGTCCGACTAATTTCTCAAGAACGAATGTGCGTTGTCGGCGAGTAAGCCCGTTTCGCAGATCCGACCTTTTGGCCTCCACAAAGTCCCGTATTCGTGCCTGTTCTGAGGCAGAACTGGCATCCGACTCCAGCGCTCGGAAAACTGGCTGTTGTGTCGCTGTTCTCAGCGAGAGCTTCATCCGACCTCCTGGCGTGCTTGCATACTTTCTGCAAACCCTCGGCAACCTTAACTTTTGTTAACAGCTATCGTCCGACCTATTCATGACCGCCGACCTTTTTCCTCTCTGAACGTCTTCTGCCCCATCTCACCTTCGAGTTTTCGCTTGCGGACTGCGGCAAGCCGTTCCGCCAAGCCCGCTGTCACCGATAGTTCCACGGGTTCTTTGAGCTTGCCGTAGGCACGTTCAGCCAGCGCGACGAAAACTCCCGGATTGCCCTTGAGCAGCGCCCTGCGCAATGCTCGGTAGATCGCTTCCTCGTTATCCTCGGATACGGCGCGTGCGATCTCGGATGCCATGTCACGCTTGAGCTTGCTGCCAGGATCTCCGCTTTCGCCGGGCTTGCGCGGCCCGATGCTCTCGATGCGCGCACACTTTTTCGTTTCCACTGTTTCCTCCACTGCTCTCAGGCCAACCCGCGTTAGATGCGAGAGGGCTGTTTTCGTATTTTTCCATCAGTGCGCCTCGTTAAGTTTGCAGAACCCAGCCGCCGCCGCATCCGCCGGAGACGAAAAAACATAGGGATACCACGGTTCGGGCCGAGGGCTAGACAAGCCCGACAACGGACGAAGCATCGCGCACCTTGAACGAACGATCAGCGCACCGCCCTCAGAGGCGTAACGCAGCCCAGCGCAAGAACGGCACTGCCAGTCCGAAACCCGAGCGCTACTTGTGTACTGACCACCCGCCTCCCAGGCGTAGAGCTGTCGGCGAAACCTAGCGCAGCGCCAGCACATTAAGAGCAAGAAACGCCCGTCATTACACGGCTGGCGTCGCCAAGCATATCGGAGCAGCAGGAGACTTCCGTTTGTCCGCTTTACTTCCACCTGCTCAGAGTCCGGCGGATACTGGGGCGGCGGAGTATACCGGCTCACACGCACGGCCTCCTTGATTACGCCGTCCGAAGGACACTTCCAAATCAAAAGGTAGGGAATCCCTCGCGGATCATCTAGAACCCGGCGGACCAACGCTGCCGGAAGCTGAGGCACCCTCTCGCAATTCACCCTGCGTCCGAAGAAACGTCCTTCACGCCTATATCGCGGGTATGGAGGTTCGCTCACCATCTAATCCCCATGAAAATTCCCTCACTTAAAATCCCAGTTACGGGGTGCGTTTTCAAAGAAAGCGTCAAGGTCTGCACACCTGAATCTCCAGCTCCCGCCGATGATCCGGCCTTCAATCTTTCCAAGATGGACATATTCGCGAACCGTCCGAGGATTCAGTCTGAGCACTTCCGCTGCCTCTCGGAGGGTGAGAAGGTGCTCTCCAATCGGTTTCGCCGCTGTCGCTTCCTCGCGCGTCATGGTCAGCTCCGCTTTCAATAAAAATCAATGCCATCGGATTTCTGGTTGTGGGCCATCTGGGGTGCTCAACTCTGCTCCCGAGGCCTTTGCTCCCATTCGGGGCCGCTCACGCGCCCGGAATCCCTGCTGAAGTTTCACACAGGCACTTGTGAGAACTCCTCGGCCTCTCAAATCTCGCTCAGACCTGTGCAGTAACGGCGAGCATCGGTTTTCGCCCACAATGGGAGCATCGTCGGTTTTCCAAACGCAATCTTTTCGCTTGCAGACGCTCGCGCTTGTCGATCTTGAGGCACGCGGAACCGCAGAAGTGCTTCCGATAATCCGGGCTTCCATCTCTTGCCACGATTCGCCTTCCGCATCCCTCCCGGTTGCAAATCCTCGACATCCTCAATCGCTCCAATCACACGGCGCAATCTCTTTGGGAGTAAACACCTTGCTTTTACTCAGTTCCGTATCGAGCAGCACAGTTACTCGATCCGTGAAGACCTGTAACAGGGTTCCTGGGCCTGCCGGAGTCCTGACTTTCCGCCCAATGAACGGAAAGAGCAGGGCGTGCGGCTGTCCGAACCGCCGCACCCTATCGCGCGACTCCGGCATCCAGTCGTTGACCGACTCGCTCTCGCGGTGCCGGAGTATCTCGGTCACTCGCTCTCGTTGTTTCCGCAATTCGGCGAGCAATTGTTGCGCTTCCGGGTTGCCTTTCGGGATCGCATATTCGATTCGGTCGCCGTCGAGCGACAACGATCCTCCGGCTCTTTCCAGACGCGACACGATTTCGAGAATGTCGCTCACAGCACTCCCCTGTCGAGCGCGCCAGGACTACCATTGTCAGCGCTGGAGCAAGCCTCCTGTCCCTCATCCACCCCGGCCCTCGTGGCAGCCTTCGAAAGCGCAACATCGCAACTAGGTCCGCCAGTATTGGCGATTTCGCATTTTCGTCCCGCGACTTCCGAAGTCGTGTTGCGTTTTGAGAAGTAGCTCTCACCCTGATGAACATTGGCTAGTTGCAGTGTTGCACTTTGAACTAGGGAGGCCGCGGGAAAGGGGGTATCTCTGGTTCTCAAATAGCGCGTGAACGCGTCGGCGAAGTCATCGACCCGATAGCCTTTCGGGGTCTTGTCGCCGATCCGCACGCTTCCCGGCGTAATTCCGAAGCGCCCGAGCAACCGTGCCAACTTTGGAGCCGAGATTGGCCTCTGTGACTTCCCCCATTCGCTCCATGGCGAGGTTTCGATTTCTGCCAGCGCACTCGCAAGATCAGCTGAAGAAATGCGATCCGCACCTCGCGCACTGAAAATCTCCCGGATGTCACTGAGGAGTTGAACGCCGATTGATTTCTCGGTTGCTCGCGACTCGACGCACAATTCGACAAGCGAGGCCCGCGCAGTCATGGGCCATTCGCCGCCTGCCACATCTGCGATGGCGAGTAGAGGCTCCGCGCAGTCTTGCTGTCGGTCGCTCAATTCGTCGGGCAACTCCGGGCGCGCATCCCGGAGGGATTCCGCTACGGGCAGGCACCATCTTGAAACCGCGTCCCGAAGAGTTGCGGTCTCGTACTCGACGTCGCGGCGACGAAACCGCTCTACAATCTCGCCCGGTGCGGCCCGTTTGAGTCGGATCGGTATGGATCGGTCGGCAACTGTATCCGGCAGGCTCCCGATCCCTGCAATCGCCTTCGGACAAAACGTCGAGAAGTCTTTGAATCCAATCGCTGCGCCCTGACCGACGCAACATGAAGCTGAGCCTCCGATCACGTAACCCGTGTTTAGGATTCCGCGCAGAGCCTCTGCGTATTCTTGCTCGCCGCCAAATGCAGCGTCGCTTTCGTC
>Ga0185299_10002300_pt1 | contig 30201 bp, 32 predicted proteins | sample PaiPotPPA55metaG_FD_128002 | JGI IMG/M metagenome (GOLD analysis project Ga0185299, IMG submission 128002) | Iron sulfur acid spring bacterial and archeal communities from Banff, Canada, to study Microbial Dark Matter (Phase II) - Paint Pots PPA... ...
GAACGTTGATTCAAACGGAACACCGTCCTGGCCAGGGTCTGATTGAGTACAGCCGGACCGATCCGCTCTCTAGGTAGAAGCATTGTCGGATCAACTGATTAGATGGTGTTGCATCGACCGGTTGAACTGGCAGGCTTTACCGGTTAAGACACCATCAGGCTTTGAGCCCACAACTTGACGCCAACAACTTGGTAGCTGTTACCCATGCCTGCCAATGTCGTGTCAACTAACTATACCTGCGATTTCGCGGCTGCACGCTTACATCCCAAGCTTCCAAGCCTCATCATGCTGCACCGCTACCATCACCAATCCTTGCGCAGGAACCGTGGGCCCGGATTTAGATCGGTCCTTCAATTCAAAAAGCCGCTCGATGTCATCCGGAGTGAGCTTGCCCCTCCCAATATCCAACAACGTCCCCACCATTTTGCGCACCATGTAACGCAAAAACGAACGCCCACTTACCGTAAACACCAGCTCCTCATTATCGGCGCTGCGCCCCAATTCCGAAGAAAACACTTCGCGCTCGGTAGACCGTTCGTTGTCGTCATCCTCCGAGCCAGTCGACGCCGCGAAGGAAGCGAAATCATGCACTCCCGCAAATCGCGCGGCAGCATCGCGCATGGCCTCTTCATCCAGCGGAAATGGATAATGCAGCACGTAGCGCCAGATCATCGGCGGCACCACCTTGCCGCGATAAATCCGGTAACGATAAATTTTCCCGCGCGCCGACCACCGCGCATGAAATGTAGGTCCTACTTCATCAGTGCCAACAATTCGAATCGTGGGAGGAAGCAGCGCATTCAAAGCGCGCTGGAATTCACTGGCGGAAAGCGCCGACAATGTTTTGAAACTGGCCACCTGCCCCAGCGCGTGAACACCCGCGTCCGTTCGCCCGGCTCCATAAAGCGCCACGCGTTCCTGCGTCAAGCGCCCCAGAATATTTGTGATCTCGCCTTGAATGGTGGGCTTGTTAGTTTGAACTTGCCATCCGTGAAAGTCCGTTCCGTCATAGGCAATAGACAGCTTGAAGTAGCGCATCAGGAATTAGCCGGCGGACAATTCTAGCAAGCGAAGTAAAATTTCAGCGGCCAACAGTAGTCCGGGCGTTCCCACTGCCGCCGGCATCAGCACCTGTGCGCACAAACCGGCTGCCAGGTTTAACAGCAAGGCTCCCGTCCGCGCACAAGGGACAATCCTTCGGCGGATAACTCGGAATCGCAAGATCAATTAAAGCCTTAGCCGTAACTCCGAGCTGCATCGTTCCGCCACTGCGATCGATTAACGCTCCGGCAGCCACAACTCGCCCGCCCGCGGCCTCTACCACGCGGATCGCCTCGCGCGTCGATCCACCGGTCGTCCACACATCTTCGACCACCAGCACGTGCTGTCCATCCCGCAGCGAAAACCCTCGCCGCATGCTCATCGCACCACTAGCATCGCGCTCCACAAAAATTGCCGGCACTCCCGCTCCCACGGGCCCATCGCCGTAGCTTTTCCCCTCCGGCAATGACCGCGCAACTTCCTGTCCGATAATCAACCCGCCCATGGCCGGGGACACCACCGCATCCAGCTCCAGGTCCCCAAACAAAGCCGCCAAACTCTGCCCCAACTTCTCTGCAAACCGGGGATATTGCAGCACCAGCGCGCACTGCACATACATTCCGCTGTGCAGCCCGCTGGACAATTCAAAATGACCGTGCCGGATGGCTCCGGCACTCTCAAACATGGCCATCAATTCTTCGCGTCTCAGCATCGCCTCCGCTAACCGCATCCCATCCTCACCGTCGAAACGTGTGCAGCCTAGCCGCCAGTCTCTGCGTTGTCAAGGATGCACGCCCCTGCTAGACTGCTTTGCGTTCGGGCACGCCGCGCGACGGTGTTCGCCAGCCCCCTTTTTTTCATTATTTATCTAAATCGAACGAAACAAAACGCGTGCCACTAACGTTTTACAAGTGAGTCCGACTTTTCCAATCCGTCCCTTCGGGGACAATTCAGAGGGGTAAGGAATAACATGAGCTTGATGCGGATGACCGCACAGCGGTGCGCCTATCGCCCGACCAGAAAATGGATCAAAAAATTGTCCGGACGATATGCTCGCCCATTGGTGGCGGCATTCTTGGCATTGCTTATCGCCATTGGAAACGTCGCGCCCGCCTTTGCTCAAAATCCCCCTCCCAAGCAAGATCCCACGAAACAAGATCCCTCGCAGCAGCAGCCTCCGCCGCCCGGCACCTATGGCAACATACCGCCGGCCTCTCAAGCCGGTCCTGAGGCCGCGACGGGCACCGCCCCTCCTCCTGCGCCAGCCATTCCCGTCTCATTAGGCTTGTCAAAACACAGTTTTGTTCACGGCCCGCAAGCATTTCCAACCTTGATCGCCCCCTATAAGCCCATTCAAATTGATGAGCCCGCGCTCGTCAATTCGCCCCGCATCGACCAATTGATTCATGACAACAAGCTGCAAATAACTCTGCAGGACGCTGTCGAGTTGGCGCTCGAAAACAGCCTCGACATCGCCGTGGCTCGATACAATCCCTGGATCGCGGACACCGATATTCTCAGAACTAAAGCTGGCGGCCAGGGCCGCGGCACGACTGGCGCGGACTTTCCTACCTCTCAAGCAAGCATTGACCCCTTCAATACAATATTTCCGTCCTACGATCCCATCATCAGCGCCACCACTTCCATTGATTCACGCGACACAGCGATAAACAACCCGTTCCTGGCCGGCACGGGTGTGGGGGCGAACACGTTAACCGGCTTGCACTCTCATGCCACCCTTTTTGACGTCGCATACCAGCAGAGCTTCACTCCCGGCACCACCGTAAATGTTGGCTGGAACAATACTCGCTCTTCGTCCAGCTCGGCGGCGAATTTTTTCAATCCCACGGTGCAGTCCTCACTTACCGCCGGCTTTTCACAACAGCTCTTGAATGGCTTCGGTTATTTCGTTGGCCGCCGCAACATTCTGATCGCTAAAAACAATCGTAAAATTGCCGATCTCGTTTTTGTCAACCAGGCCATCACCACCGTAACCAGCACTATCAACGCTTACTGGGAATTGGTTTACGCCCGCGAAAACGTCAAGGTGCAGCAGCAGGCGGTCGGCGTGTCGGAAAAGCTCTACAACGACAACAAGAAGCAATTGGAAATCGGCACCATGGCTCCCCTGGACGTCACCCGCGCCGAATCCGAAGTCGCCAGCAACCGACAGAACCTGATCGTCGCACAAACCGTTCAACTGCAGGACGAACAGGTCCTGAAAAACGCCATGACCAAGAATCCATTGGCGGCCAATCTCATTAACGTTGAAATTATTCCCACCGACCTCCCCTCTCCGCCTGCAGCGACCGAATCGGCTTCCTTCGAGGACGCCATTCAGGAAGCCTTCGTCAAGCGGCCCGATCTTCAACAGCAGGTATACAACCTGAAAAACTCTGGAATTGAGGTGCGTGCCACCAAGAACGCTTTGTTGCCAACGCTGACCCTGAGCGGGCAGTACAGTTCCTCGGGCCTGGCCGGAAATTCGCCGATTGTCGGCCCCGGAGTCCTGGCCAGCAACCGCATCCCGATCGTTGACGCGAACGGCAACCCGATCACCGTTACCGGTGCGGGCGGAGCGCAGACGCCTATCTTTGAGTCAACCACCAACTCGACAATCATAGGCACTTCTCAACAGGGATTTGGTACCGCGCAAAATCAAATCTTTTCCAATCAATTCCCCGATTACTTCGCATCGCTGAATCTGTTCCTGCCGTTGCGCAACCGTTCCGCTCAAGCTGACAACGCTCGCGCCATGCTGACGCAGCGTCAGTTGGAAACTCAATTGCAGCAATTAAAGAATGCTGCGTTACTCGATGTTCGCAACACTTACATCGCGCTCGAACAGGATCGCGCCCGCGTGGATGCCGCCATCAAAGCCCGCGAGCTTCAAAGACAAACCTTCGAAGCTGAGCAGAAAAAATACACGTTGGGCGCCTCCACGGTTTACAACGTAATCCTGACCCAACGCGATTACGTCACCGCGGAAGGCGTGGAGCTACGCGCATTAGCCGACTTGAACGAAGCCAAAGCCAATTTCGAACGCGCCGTCGGCCGCACCCTGGAAGTCAACCGCGTGACGATCGCCAGCACCGGAACCAAATCCGGCCTCTCGGAGTTCGAGCCAGAAACACTAATTCCCGGCACTCTCCACGGCCAAGTCGTCGGCACCGACAAAATTTTCAGCAATCCAACTCCACCAACCGACAAGTAATTTCTCCTGCGCTTGGCGGCAAGCAGTTCCTTGCTGGCATTGCCCGATGGTTCCTGTTTTAAGAATCCGCCGCGAATTTTCGTTTGAATTTGAAAAACATCTTAGTTTCTCGGAAGCAAATCGGGTAATTGCGCGGTGTTGTAGGCCCAACCTGCCAATACCTGCGCGTGGTGAACGACACCATCTTCTTTGACCTTGTCAAAAGTGTCCGCTTGCGTGTGGTGGGTCTGGTCGTAATCGTAATCCCTCTGATTACCGATGAGGGAGAAACCCGGAACACCAACATCGTTGAAGGACGCATAATCGCTTCCGTAATACCGTTCCATCCATGGCTGAACCAAATTCAGATCCCCAAGCGGTGCCAACAGGGTGTCGACCGCTTTGCGCGCGGCATAATTTTGGTGGAGTCGCAGCGTAAGGATTCGCGAAGTGCCTGTATCGTCTGCCAGGACGGCGGAAATCTTGCCCCATTCCGCCTGATGTTGTTTCACATATTCTCGCGAGCCCACTTCGCCCTGCTCTTCCCCCGTAAACAGAACGATCCTGATTGTGCGCCTGGGCTGCAATTTCAAAGCAGTAATCGCGCGTGCTGCTTCCAACACCGACGCGACTCCCGTTCCGTCGTCGGTCGAACCCGAAGCGAGGTCCCAAGAATCCAGGTGGGCGCACAGGATGACAACTTCGTCCGGCTTTTGGACGCCCCGGATTTCTGCGACGACGTTGTGGACCTCCACCGGTGATTCACTAAACGAGTTACTGAGCGCCAATTCGATTTCGACGGACCCTTTTTTCAACAACCGCCAGAGCAACGAGTAATCTTCGTGTGTGATTAGCGCCGTGGGAATCGCCGCAAGTTCATGTCGGTCACCGACGTTCCTAGCCGTGAGCAGTCCGTTCCGTTTTCCGGAATCCAGCAAGATTGCCACTACGCCCTCATTTTTTAAAAAACTGAGCCGTGCTGAAGCGAATCGATCGTCAGGTGATGGCGCGTGGCGATCGGGGACCGGCGCAGGAGCCTGGATGGACGGACCGTCGTATGGGGACGAAGGATTCGCGATGGGTCCTTCTTGCACCGGCTCGGATGGCGGTTTCAAGACCACGATTGCGCCCGACAATTTACCGCTGTAGCTCTTGAGTTCATCAAGGTTGGTAGCCGTGATAGAAACGATTTTTCCTCTCAGCTGGCCAGGAGTTCCGGGCGACCAGCCTGCTGACGCGATCGTAAGATTTTTCACCACCGGGTCTACGATTCGGGCTTGCGCAGAACCGCGTCGCCAGGAGTGCGCGATCTTCCAACCCTCCAGATGAACGTTTTCCATTCCATATTGTTTGGCGACGTCCGCGGCCCAAATCTCGGCCGTCCCCAATTGCTCCGAGCCGGTCAATCGCGGCCCAATTCGATCGGATAGATATTCGAGATTCTCCATTAAATGGTTGTGCTCTCGAACCTCTTGAAGAATGCGCCTGTCGGTTGCTTCGAGGTCGTCTTGTGACGCTGCAGGTAAGCTGCAAGTTAGGCAAGTCAGAAAAAAAATCAAATCACAGAATATTCTTGGTCGATTCATCTGATATTTGACGATTGAGCCAGGCTCAAGTCGCTCCGCCAGGGCGAAATCGCGCCCAGTCCAGCATGTTACGTTCGGAACTTGACTCTGATTTCCCCTTAGCCCCGATGAGCCGACTGATCGGAAACCGACCCATCATCCCTGCCCTCCTTCCCTTGCCCCATCCACTTCTTTCGCATAGCATTAAAGTCCGCACTGTTCGACCGATTCGCAACACCGTGTCAGCGGGAGCCGCGCCGAAATGACCGACAAATCAAAAGTTCAGACCGAAATCGCCACGCCCGCAACACCTGTTTCACCGCGCCGCCCTTCGCCTAAAGAAAAATCCTGGGAAGAAAATACCCTCAAGCCCACGCTTGAAAAAAGTCCGGAACGCCGCGCTGAATTCACAACCATCTCGGGTCATCCCGTCCGTCGCTTGTATACCGAAGCCGATTTACCCGATTGGAGCCCGGAAAAAGATTTAGGCCTCCCCGGTGACCCACCCTACACCCGCGGCATTCACTCCACCATGCATCGCGGGCGCTTGTGGACTATGCGCCAATTCGCGGGCTTTGGCACCGCCGAAGACACTAACGCGCGTTTCCGCTATCTACTCGCGCAAGGCCAGACAGGCCTCTCGACCGCCTTCGATTTACCCACGCTTATGGGCTACGACTCCGACCACGCCCTCTCCGAAGGCGAAGTCGGCAAATGCGGCGTAGCCATCTCTTCGCTTGCCGACATGGAAGTGCTCTTCGACAAAATTCCGCTCGCCAACGTTACTACTTCCATGACCATCAATTCGCCCGCCGCGATAATTTGGGCGATGTATCTCGCCGTCGCCGAAAAACAGGGCGCAGACTGGAAAAAACTCTCCGGCACTTTGCAGAACGACATCCTCAAGGAATATATCGCGCAAAAGGAATACATCTACCCGCCCGAACCTTCCATGCGCCTGGTGATCGACACCTTCGAGTTCGGCGTAAAAAATACTTCCAAATTTAATCCCATCTCCATCAGCGGATATCACATTCGCGAAGCTGGCTCGACCGCCATTCAGGAACTGGCTTTCACGCTGCGCGATGGCTTGGAGTACGTCGAATGGGGCATGCGCCGCGGCATGGACGTCGACGCCTTCGTTCCGCAGCTCTCTTTCTTCTTCAACGCACACAACGATTTCTTCGAAGAGATCGCCAAATATCGCGCCGCTCGCCGCATCTGGCACAAAGCCATGGTCGAGCGCTACAAATCAAAGAATCCGCGCTCCTGGGCGCTCCGTTTTCATACCCAGACGGCAGGCTGCTCGCTTACCGCGCAGCAGCCCTACAACAACGTCGTTCGCACCGCGATCCAGGCGCTCGCTGCCGTCCTCGGCGGCACCCAATCGCTGCACACCAATTCTCTGGACGAAGCCTGGGCGCTGCCCACCGAATTTGCAGCCACGCTGGCGCTGCGCACGCAACAAATCATCGCGCACGAAACGGGCGTCGCCAACACTGTCGATCCCCTCGGCGGCTCCTATTTCGTGGAAACCCTCACCAATGAAGTCGAGCGCGGTGCCTGGGATTACATCCACAAGATCGACGCGATGGGTGGCATGGTCACCGCCATCGAACGCAGCTACCCGCAACGCGAAATCGCCGAAGCTTCTTACCGCTACCAAATGGAAGTCGATCGCAAAGAAAAAATCGTCGTCGGCGTAAACGATTTTGTCACCAAGGAAAGCCCCTTAGAAATTCTGCAGATCGACGAAACCGTGGCCCATCGCCAGGCCGAACGCTTGCGTAAGCTTCGCGCCGATCGCTCGCAGGCGGAAGTCGACCGCCGCCTCAACACCTTGCGCACCGCGGCCCGCGGCAAAGAAAATTTGATGCCCTTCATCTACGACACCGTAAAAGCCTACGCCACCCTCGGCGAAATCTGCGAAACCATGCGCGACGTCTTCGGCACCTACGAAGAAGTGGCCATCACCTAACTCCCAATCATGCCAACCAAAAAAATTCGCGTCTTAATCGCCAAGCCCGGCCTCGACGGTCACGACCGCGGCGCAAAAATAATCGCCCGCGCCCTCCGCGATGCGGGCATGGAAGTCATCTACACCGGCTTGCGCCAAACTCCCGAAATGATCGCCTCGGCCGCCATTCAGGAAGACGTTGACGTTATCGGCCTCTCCATCCTGTCAGGCGCGCACAACACCATCTGCCCGCAATTGATGGCCCTCCTCAAAGCCAAAGGCATGGACGACGTAGTCGTCCTGGTCGGCGGCATCATCCCCGAAGCCGACATCCCCGCCATGAAAAAATCCGGCATCGCCGAAATCTTCCTCCCCGGCACCTCCACCCAGGACATCATCGAATTTATCAACAAACGCCTCGCCGTCGGCACCTAGGCGGGCCTTGCGTTGCTCCCAAGTCGATTCCCGACCAGCCAGTCGCGGTATAGTACTTTAGCTATGGCACACCAGCGTCCAAATAACATGTCTGTGACTAAAATATCCGAGAACACCGAAACAAAATCTTCCGGAGATTTCTACGTCCAGGATAGTTGCTGCACGAGTTGTGGCGTTCCACAGGCGATCGCTCCGGACCTCGTGGGGTGGACGAACGAAAATGTGCCTCAGTGCTACTGGATCAAACAACGGCAGACTGCAGATGAACTGGACCGAGCGATTAACATTTTCCACGCACAGGAGCTTGGCTGCCACAGATATTCCGGGAACGATCAGGCGATCTTACAAAGACTTCCAGCGGAGGACCGCGACTATTTTTCATCGAATGCATCCCGCACCCTATTTCTCTACTTCAGGCCAGTCACCTGATTTCACGCTTTCAGCGTCGGGGAAGCACAGCGCATTTAGTAAGGTGTGGAGAAAACTGCTGCGCAAATAGCTCTCGGTCATCACTCGCCTCTACTTCACAAAAACTCGTATACTAGATGCTCATTTCAAATTGGCAATCTGTAATTTTCGATTAGTAGTACGAGGTCCTGCGTGTCCGCTTCCGTCTTGAAAAGCGCCGTCGACACCAAATCGCCAGCCGCCCAGAAAAACCACCGCCGCATCGTCGATTTACTCACACAGCTTAAAAACGAAGAAGAACAAATCTGCGTCGGCGGCGGCCCCAAAGCCGTCGACTCCCAACACAAAAAAGGTCGCCTCACCGGCCGCGAACGCGTAAAGAAATTAGTCGATCCCGGCTCGCAATTTTTCGAACTAGGCATCTACGCCGCCTACGAAATGTACGAAGAGTGGGGCGGCGCACCAAGCGCAGGCGTAATCACCGCCCTGGCTCGCGTGTGCGGCCGCACTGTCATGCTCATCGTCAACGACGCCACCGTAAAAGCGGGCGCGTTCTTCCCCATGACCGCGAAAAAAGTAATTCGCGCGCAAAATATCGCCATCGAAAATCGCATCCCCACAATTTATCTAGTCGATTCCGCCGGCATTTTCCTCCCCTTGCAGGAGGACGTCTTCCCCGACACCGACGACTTCGGCCGCGTCTTTCGCAACAACGCGGTGATGAGCGCCATGGGCATCCCGCAAATCGCCGCCATCATGGGCATGTGCGTAGCAGGCGGCGCCTACCTCCCGGTAATGTGCGACCACATCTTGATGACCGAAGGCTCTGGACTTTTTCTCGCTGGTCCCGCGTTGGTGCAAGCCGCCATCGGCCAAAAAACTTCCGCTGAAGAATTAGGCGGTGCAAAAATGCATTCACAAATCAGCGGCACCGTGGATTTCCGCGAGCCTGATGACGAATCCTGCATCGCGCGCATCCGCTCACTGGTCGACAAAATCGGCGCGCCCAATACTTCGCCTTTCAGCCACATCAAATCGCGCGATCCGCTATATCCCGGCGAAGAGATTTACAGCATCTTCACCGCAGACCCCGGCAAGCAATACGACATGCGCGACATCATCGCTCGCATTGTCGACGCCAGCGAGTTCGATGAATATCGCGCCGAAACCGGCGAAACTTTGCTCTGCGGCTACGCGCGCATCGGCGGCTGGGCCGTCGGCCTCGTCGCCAATCAGAAAAAACACGTCCAAACTTTCGCGCGCGGTTCAGACCAGAAACGCATCGAATTCGGCGGCGTGATTTACACCGAATCCGCTGAAAAAGCCGCCCGCTTCATCCTCGATTGCAATCAAAACCGCATCCCACTGATTTTTCTGCATGACGTGAACGGCTTCATGGTTGGCAAGGACGCCGAATGGAGCGGCATCATTCGCGCCGGCGCAAAAATGGTTAACGCCGTAGCCAACAGCGTGGTGCCCAAAATTGCCGTAATCTGCGGCGGCAGCTTTGGCGCAGGCCACTACGCCATGTGCGGCAAAGCCTACGATCCGCGCTTCATGTTCGCGTGGCCCACTGCCCGTTACGCGGTAATGAGTGGTGACGCGGCCGCCACCACGCTCGCGGAAATTAAATTGAAGCAACTCGAACGCGAAGGCAAGAAAGTCGACGAAAAGAAGAAAAAAGAAGTCTACGATTCCATCCGTTCCACGTACGAACATCAAACCGACCCGCGTTACGCCGCGGCCCGCCTATGGGTTGACGCCGTCATCGATCCCGCGCACACGCGCGACGCGCTGATCTGGGCACTCGAAGCCGCCGCGCTAAACTCAGAGATTCGCGAATTCAAAACCGGAGTCTTACAAACATAAATGGAAACCGTGAAATTGGTCGAATGCCCGCGCGACGCCTGGCAAGGGTTGCCCGACTTTATCCCCACCGAATATAAAGTGGCCTATTTGCAAGCGCTGATCACCGCCGGCTTCAAACATATTGACGCCGTCAGCTTCGTTTCTCCCAAGCACGTAAAACAAATGTCCGACAGCGAAGAAGTCATGCGTCAGTTAGTTCCCTCTATGCCCGCATCTTCGGCAGATCATCACGCGCCGGAAATTATCGGCATCGTCGTAAATGAAAAAGGGCTGGAGCGCGCGCTGGCCACTCCTGGAGTCACAACCATCGGCTACCCGTATTCCATTTCCGCGTATTTCCGCCGCGCCAACGCCAACATGACCCGCGCCGAATCGCGTTGGCTGGTTGAAAAACTAAAAAAAGAAACCGCCGCCGCGAAGCGCGGCCTGGTCATCTACGTTTCCATGGCCTTCGGCAATCCCTACGACGAACCATGGGGACCAGAAATCGTCGCCGAAACGCTTGAGTGGTTGAAAGACATCCGCATCAACACCGTGTCGCTAGCCGACACCGTCGGAACCGCTTCTCCTCAACTCATCGCCGATCTCTATCGCGGCGTAAGAGACCATGTCGCGAGCATCGAGCTTGGTGTCCATTTACACAGCCGCCCGGAAAATGCCGAAGAAAAAATCCTCGCCGCCTACGAAGCAGGCTGCCGTCGCTTTGACTCCGCGCTCACCGGATTGGGCGGCTGCCCTTTCGCCGGCGATACTCTGGTCGGCAACATCGCCACCGAAGATGTTCTGGCCGCCGTCCGCAAAGCTGGAGGCGACCCTGGCATCGATTCAGCCGTTCTTCCGCCACTGCTGCAAATGACTAACGAAATTCGCTCTAAATACGCGCACGCGCCCATGGTGCAGTAGTTTTGCAGTAAGCTTGGTCCGACCGACGCCCTTCGTTCGACGAAAGTATTCGGTGCGGTGGTTCGGCGCGACAGAAAGGCCACAAGAAATTGCTCCATGTTTGAAACGCTAAAATTGGAATTACCCGGCGAACTGGCCATCCTCACGCTCAATCGTCCAGAAAAGCGCAACGCCATTTCCTCGCAAATGCTCTCGGAGTTGCAATCTGCGTTCGACGCCATCGAAAAAAGTCACGCGCGCGTGGGCATCGTCACCGGCATTGGCAAAGCTTTCAGTGCAGGCATGGATCTCGAAACGCTCTCCGCCATCGCTCGCCAGTCGCCCGAAGAAAATATGGACGACTCCCGCCGCATGGCGCGCATGTTCCGCCGCATCTGGAGTTTTACCAGGCCGCTCATCGCCGCCGTGAATGGCGCTGCGCTCGCCGGCGGTTGCGGCATCGCCACGTTGTGCGATTTCACCCTGGCCGTTCCCGAAGCCAAATTCGGATACACTGAGGTGAAAATCGGTTTTTTACCCGCCATCGTTTCTGTTTTTCTCACCCGCCAGATCGGCGACAAGCGGGCCCGCGATTTGCTCCTTACCGGCCGCCTGATTACCGCCGCGGAAGCCAAAGAACTGGGCCTGGTCAATGAAATTGTCGAACCCGATCACTTAATGGATCGCGCCAAAGAATTGGCTGCCGTTCTGATCGAGGCCAGCCCCAGCAGCCTCACGCGCGCCAAGCGCCTGATGACCGCTGCGGCCGCCACAACCATCGACGCCGACCTCGAACGCGCCGTTCTGGAAAATGCCAGCATCCGTTGCACCCCGGACTTCAAAGAAGGCTTGGCTTCTTTCCTCGAAAAACGCAAACCCCAATGGCGGGGCGGCTCCGAATGATGCGAGCGCCAAAAATCTTTCAGGGGAATGTCTATGCTTGAGTATCACGACGCCGCCGTTCGCGTGCGTTACGCCGAAACCGACCAGATGGGCGTCGTTTACCACGCCAACTATCTAATCTGGTTTGAGGTCGGCCGCGTGGAGCTGATCCGAGCCCTCGCCATCGAGTACAAAACCATGGAAATCGACGACGATTGCCACATCGTCGTCGCCGAAGCCCATTGTCGCTATCTTCATCCCGCGCGCTACGACGAGCGCTTGCGTGTGCGGACTAGAATCGCCGAAGCGAAAAACCGCACTATTCGCTTCTCTTACGAAATATTTCGCGCTGACGACGATCGCCTGCTCGCCACCGGAGAAACCGTTCACGTCATCTGCGGCAGCAATGGCAAGCCTAAACTCCTTCCGGAAAAATATCGCACTGCGTTCTCCGCAGCTCTTGCTGCCCCGGCCGGCATCAGCAAATCATGAGTATCGTGAGCACAATGCTAACGATCCTGTTTCCATGAGCGTAATCCTCACTGGCAACGATCTTTCCTTCGACCAATTGCGCGCCGTGGCGCTGCAGCATGAATCCGTTTCGTTGCATCCGTCCGCCATCGAGCGCATGAAAGCCTCTCGCGCCGTGGTCGACAAACTTGTAGCCTGCGGTGCGACCGCGTACGGCATCAACACCGGCTTCGGCAAACTCGCTTCCGTGCGCATCTCACCGGAACAAGTTGCACAACTGCAAATCAATCTCGTCCGCTCTCATGCTTGCGGCGTTGGCGAACCACTCAGCGAAAGCGAAACCCGCGCTATGATGCTCCTCCGCGCCAACGCTCTCGCCAAAGGCCTTAGCGGCATTCGCCCGCACATCGTCGACACCCTTTGCAAAATGCTTAATGCCAAAGTTCACCCGCTGATTCACTCTCAAGGTTCCGTGGGCGCTTCCGGCGATCTCGCACCACTGGCGCACCTCGCCCAGGTGGTCATCGGCGAAGGCCGCGCGCATTACGGCGGTGAAATTCTGGATGGCGCCGCCGCGCTGCAGCGCGCAGGAATTGCACCGGTAGCCCTCGAAGCGAAAGAAGGTCTCTCGCTTCTGAACGGCACGCAAGGAATGCTCGCGCTTCTTAGCCTCGCACTCCTTGTAGCCGATGCTCTTGTGGATGCCGCGGACGTTGCCGCCGCGCTTTCTCTGGACGCTTTGCGTGGCAGCCCCGGCGCGTTCGATCCTCGCATCATGCAGGCGCGCGCATATCCTGGCGCCGCCATCACCGCCAAAAATTTGGCGCGCCTCAATGAAGGCAGCCAGATTCGCGAGTCCCACCGTTCGAACACGAAAGACCCGCGCGTCCAGGACGCCTACAGCCTGCGCTGCACTCCCCAGGTTCACGGCGCCGTTCGCGATTCGCTTGCACAAGCCCGCACCATGGCTGAAGTGGAACTCAACAGCGCCACCGACAATCCGCTGGTCTTCGCACCATCGCTTGGAACCGGAACCGACGCCGCGTCCGCAAACGGCGACATCGTTAGTGGCGGAAATTTTCATGGCCAACCGCTGGCCATGGCCGCTGATCAGCTAGCCATTGCTCTCGCCACTCTCGGTGGCATCAGCGAGCGCCGCATCGAACAGATGACCAATCCCCTCACAAGCATGCTTCCAGCTTTTTTAACGCCCGAGCCCGGCTTGAACTCCGGCTTCATGATCGCGCAGGTAACCGCCGCCGCGCTGACCAGCGAAAATAAAGCGCTCGCCACGCCCCATTCCGTCGATTCCATCTCCACCTCCGGCAATCAGGAAGATTACGTTTCCATGGGCATGAGTGGTGCACGACGCCTCGCGCGCATGCTCACAAATCTGCGCCACACCATCGCCATCGAACTTCTCTGCGCCTGCCAGGGCATCGATCTGCTAGCTCCCCTCAAAACCGGTCCCCACGCGCAAAAAGCCTACGCCGCCGTCCGCGCGAAATCCCGGAAGCTCACCGACGACCGTTCTCTCTCCAAAGATATTGAATCCGTATCTGCTCTACTGACGGACAATTCCTTTTCCAAGATTCTCTCTTCATGACGCGGATGCGTTGTATGTCTCAAAACGTAAAGTTAGCCGGAGGGTGCCCCACGCTCGTTTTTTAGCGTGGGTCTCCGGACGGCCCGCTCTATCTGAAATATGGCGACAAGAGTGAGGTCATCTCTTCCATAGAAATCTAGCAGTTGCAGCCCATCTCCCCCGACCGCCTGACTACCTGACTTAAATGCCCGACGATGATCCTCTCGCCCCTCAAAAGCACGAAACATTTCCTGCCCGTTTCGCGTTTATCTGTCCTGAGGTAGAACTGCGCATGCTCACCCTTCTCCCGGATCTCAAGCACGGCCTCCGTGTTCTGCTGAAAAACCCCGGCTTCACCGCCGCCGCCATCACCGTCCTGGCCTTAGGCATCGGAGCAAACACCGCGATCTTTAGCGTCGTAAACGCCGTGCTCCTCCGCCCACTGCCCTTCCACGATCCCGCTCACCTCGTCCAGATCTGGCACGTCCCTCCGCCAAAAAGCTTCCCGGGCATGACCGAGTTCGCCGTCTCGGCAGCCAACTTCGTCGATTGGCAGCAGCAAAATGACGTTTTTGAGAAAATGGCCATCTACACCGGCTCGAGCCTCAACTTAACAGGCCGCGAACAACCCGAGGCCCTCCAAGGCGCTGCCGTCTCCGCAGACTTCTTCTCTACTCTGCAAGCACAACCAATGCTGGGTCGCACTTTTACCCCTGACGAAGACCAGCAGGGGAAAAACCACGCGGTAATTCTCACCTATGGCCTATGGAAAAGCCGCTTCGCCGCCAATCCCAATATCGTGGGACAGCCAGTAAACTTCGACGGCCAGCCATACATCGTCGCGGGAGTCATGGGTCCAAAATTTAAGTTTCCAGGCTGGGCGCAATATTGGACCCCCATGGGTTGGACGGATAAGGAGCGCGCTGTGCGTGGCGAGCACCACTATCTGGTCATCGCTCGTCTCAAGGGCAACACCCCGATACCACAAGCCCAGGCCGAGATGAACGCCATCTCCACGCGCCTCGAGCAACAATATCCGGAAGACGACAAGGGATGGGGCGCGGTCGTCATCCCTCTGCGAGAGCAACTAGTCTCCGACGTTCGCCCCGCCCTCCTGGTCCTGCTGGGCGCAGTCGCTTTCGTGCTCCTTATCGCCTGCGCAAACGTCGCCAATCTGGTACTCGCGAAGACTTTCGGGCGCCGCAAAGAAATCGCCATTCGCGTAGCCCTGGGCGCTACCAGCAGCCGCGTAGTTCAGCAAATCCTCGCTGAAACCCTGCTGCTGTCATGTGTCGGCGGCGCACTCGGCCTTCTACTCGCACGTTTTGGCTTAGCCCTGACGCTGAAATTCCTATCCGATAATTTGCCCAAGTCTACGGAAGTCTCCCTGGACGCCTCGGTGCTCGCCTTCACCGTTTTTATTTCCATTGTCACTGGCGTAATCGCTGGTCTGCTGCCGGCAATCCGCATGACAAAAACCAACGTCAACGATGCGCTGAAACAAGGCCTGGGAAAAACAGACTCCGACTCCGGCGGCCGCCGCACCAGAAGCATCCTGGTAGTCTCCGAGGTCGCCCTCTCGCTGATTTTGTTGGTCGGCGCAGGTTTGATGATTCGCAGTCTATGGCTCTTGAGCAGGCTCGATGCAGGCTTCGATCCTCACGGCATTCTGACTATGACCGTAGTTGTTCCACACAATAAATATTCCCGCCCAATCGACGAGATCGCCTTTTTCGATCGCGTGTTATCAAAAGTGCGCTCTTTGCCCGGAGTTGTATCCGCTGGCCTGATCGACGATCTTCCTCTTAACGGCGAAGGCTCTCATCAACCCGTCGCTATCGAAGGCCACCCCGTGCAGGCTATGTCCGATCAACCCGAAGTCGATACCCGGGTCATTACGCCAGGCTATTTGAGCACCATGCACATACCGTTGCACCGCGGCCGAGATCTTTCTGCGGCGGATGGACCGGATCGTTCTGATGTGGTCCTGATAAGCGAATCGATGGCCAAGCGTTTCTGGCCCAACCAGGATCCCATTGGTAGACACCTCACCATGACGTTCTTTCCAGACAAGGTCCGCGAAATCGTGGGCATCGTCGGAGACGTGAAGCTGGAGGGCATGGACACTGCCGCCTCCTCAGCCACCGTCTATTTGCCCGTCAGTCAGCTCTCCGCGTCCAGCGTCGGCGAATGGCGTGCCTTCCCCATGCAGTTAACGGTACGCACCCAATCGCAACCGGCCAGCCTCGTTTCCGCGGTCACCAGCGCGATTCATTCCATCGACGGCGATCAACCCGTGACCGACATCATGACCATGGACGACGTCGTCGACAGCTCCCTCTCCCAGCGCCGTTTCAGCATGCTTCTGCTCGCGGCCTTTGCTGTCCTCGCATTGTTGTTGGCCGCGGTGGGAATTTATAGCGTGTTGGCCTTCGCAGTCCGGCGCCGCGTACGCGAAATCGGCATTCGCGTAGCCTTGGGCGCGGAGGTAAAAGATATTTTGCGGTTGATTGTCACGGAAGGGATGAAGCCCGCGCTAATCGGTCTGCTTCTTGGCGTCGCCGGCGCGCTTGCCTTGGGTCGGGTATTAGGCAGCTTTATCTACGGCATCGCCGCGTACGATCCGCTGACCTTTGCTGCAGTCGCGGCGCTGCTCGCCGCTGTCGCCTTACTAGCCAGCATAATCCCGGCCTATCGAGCAGCCCGGATCGAACCTACTCGCGCCTTGCGTGAGGAATAGCAACCGAATTGCATAAATAGGTTCGCCGCATTAATTTTGTAACCGAAATAATACAACCTAAAAAAATAACCTTTCGCGCCTAGCGAAGGTCTCGCTACGCTTTGCGCGCGATCACTTCCAAATATTCCGCCCTAACGTGGGTCTGATCGGCCGGCCCTTCGTTATGCTCGGCCCAAAGTTTTTCCAGATCAGCAGCCAACCCTTGCTGTCCGGTTGGATCAAGCCGCGAAAAAGCTATCTTCGTCGGCCCGAAATATTCGCGGAATAATTTCACCACCTCAGCGGCCGAATGTGGATATTTGAATTCCATTTGCCGTCGCGTGGTCCTGACCTTCCAACCCACTTTAGAAAATCGTTCCGCAACGACTTCCTCTTGGCCCCACAATACCGGCGCTTCCAGATTCTCCGGCGGCGGCAAATATCGCGCGTTAATCGCGAAGTTCTTAGCGATAAGACCCGTCGGCGTCCAGTTAGCCATGGCGATAAATCCATCCACTCGGCAAACCCGCGTCAATTCCGTCGCCACTAAAGCAGGTCGCGGAGCAAACATGGCCCCGAACATCGAAACCACCGCATCGAATTCCGCCACTGGGAAAGGTAGTGCCTCGGCATCCCCTTCGCGAAACTCCACCTTCAATCCCTCACTCGCCGCTCGCGCCCGTGCTTGCTCCAGCAGATTCGTCGCGATGTCCACGCCAATCACCTTCGCGCCTTCCCGCGCCGCCGGAATCGCCGTATTCCCCGTTCCGCACGCCACATCCAGCACATCTGCCCCGCGGCGTATTTCCAATCGCTTGATAAACTGCGCCCCTTCTTCTTCGTTATATTTCGCGATTTGGCCGAAATCCCCGGCCATCCACGCCGCCTTCATGTTTTTCTTCAGCTGCTCGATTGGCGGTCCTGAAGTTCCCATGATTCCTCCGAACCGTTACGTTATCACACGCCATCACCACGGCCGCGCACCCGACTGCGCCTATGCGTTGCCCTTCAGAAACACCACAGCAGTCACGGTTGGATTCTTACCGTCACGGCGCTACCATCTTCACAACGTTGGAATATCCGATCTAGCGATGCCTAAAATCATCGTAAATCTGCTCAGCTGCATCGCAATGTATCTCGCGTCGCTCACGGTTTGCGCCGCTGCGCAAACTCCTAAAACCACCGCCGAACTCCGCGTGATTATTCTGCACACGCAACATCTCGGCGCCCACGGCATGGGCTACGGCGAAAGATCGCTCCGCGAACTCGCCACCAACATTCAGCCCGACGATGTTCCCGCCTTGATCGATCTACACTCAGGCCGGCAATTGCGTACCGGCGTTGCCTTCGCTCTGGCCTCGCAATGCCAAGCCTCCATCCAGCCAACCCGCGAGGCCGCCATCCAGCACAAAATGCATTTTGTCGAAGCTCAGGAAGTCATGGATTTAATTGCCAGTTTTGAAGCGTGCTCAGCCGATTCGAAGGAAAAAGCAATCGCAATGCGCTCCGAACTAGGCGCCCTGAGCGACGCCTATCAGGTTAAAGCCGCAGCCGAAGCGAAACAAAAAACCGAGAACGAGGCGCGCATCCAGCGAAACGGCCTGAAAATCACCGACCCCAAGCAAGCGGCCTCTCTCACGAGACAAGAGCGCGAAGAGGTCTATCACCGTTCACTAAGAGCCATAGGGCTCGACGAGAACGGCCCGCTCACCCCGCAGCAGCGCGACCTCGTCGATCGCATGTACCGCACCATGGTTCTCGGCGAACCCAGCAAACCTAAACCGCAATAATTTTTGCCGAGTCCAAAACGGTTCAACCAAGCGCGCGCCGAAAAAAAGAAAGCATCCGGTACCCTGCGATATAACTGAACGGCCTCAGCTCCAGCGAATAATGTCCGCAGGCCAGCTCCAGCACCCGCGGATTCGAACCGTGCCGCCGCAGCGAATTCAGCATTTGCTCCGTCAATTCCGGCAACATCGTGGGATCGTACTTCCCATAAACCATAAAACAATTTCGATCCGCTCCCAGGCCGCGCTCCACATACGGCATCGGGCTGATCGGCGCCCAATAATCCCGCAACTCATCCACCGTCACGTGATGCCGCAAACTTTCCCACACGTGATTGGTAGTCATCCCCTGACTCACCACATCCGCATAATAAGTGGAAATGTGGAAGAAGCCACCCGCGCGAATCGCCTCATCGTGCATCAACGCGATATATCCGATCGATGACCCGATACTCGTCCCCAGAAGCCCCAGCCGCTTATAACCCTGCTGCTCCAGCCACCGCAAACATCGCCGCGTATCTTGAACCGCTTGCCGGTTAGCTTGCAGCGTCAGCCCGACATTCGGCCCGCAGATCTGGTCAGCGCGTTCGTGCCCCTTGGCCATTCGCCGGTCGTGATACGGCATACTCATCTTCACCGCCGTAATCCCTAGCCGCTGAATCCACTCACAAAGCCCACGCTGCCCATGCCACTTGGCATTCCAGTTGGGAAGCACCAACACCGCCGCGCCATTTTTCTTTCCGGGGAAAATCTGCGCGTGAACAATATTGTTTTCCGGCCACGCCGATTCAACGGAACTGGGAAACGTAAGCACTTTTTCGCCGTCCACTCGATAATCGGGCGGTGGTGAAGTCGCGAACCATTCATGACTCGTTTCAATAGCATGCCGCGCGTATTGCCGCAGGTATTCCTGCGGATTAGACTCCGCAGCACTCCCATCAATATGCTCCAACCCCCATTCGAACGGCTGCACCCGCCGGTTGTCATCGGTAGTCCACCGGCGATGTTCATACCGCCGAATTTTGCGTTCAAACCATTTCATAAAAAGCTTTTCTAGTGGGGTAAAGCCAGAACGTACGCCTGCACCGGTACATCTTCTCAAAAACCGGCTAAGACATCGCGACTTCCACTACTTGACCGGATCGGATTGAGAGAAGCGCCTGCGCGCAGGACGGCAAAATGCGCAGAAGATCCTGCAGTCGGTTCGTCTTCGCGCGGAGAACCATTATCCAAATCTTTCGCTCAATCCCATCGACGTTCAGCAAGCGTAAGTAGCTCGCCGTTCTTCTTACCCGCAAAGCCAGCTTCCCGAACTCTTTGGCATTCGTGACCCAACGATATGACATTCCTCTTGAATGCCACCGGAACACACCCCCCGAGCAAAATCCTTATTTTGCTAGGCGCTTAAATAGTGCTGACTTGGCCTCTTCCAAAGCGGCAATTGCAGTCTCGCGGCTCACCCCCGGATATTGTTCTAAAAATTCATCCAAAGTTTCTCCACCTTCGAGGTAGTCAAAAAGTATTTGGAAAGGAACTCGAGTACCTCGGAAAACCGGGTCCCCACTATGGATTTCGGGGTCTTGAACAATCACGCTCTCGATGTCAGCAGCCATGCCACCCTCCCGCAATATTCTTAATTATCGCATTCTTGGCCCGCAGTGACGCCAAAACTATCCACCTCAGTCCGATCGGTCGCTGAATATCTCCTAGATAAATAGCTCCACACCGACATGAAAAAAATGCGCCAATTTCTTCGCCTGCGTCCGACTGATCGCCCGCTTCCCGTGAAACACGTCAGAAGACCCACCCTTCGATCCGAACACCTTCCACAAGTCTTTTTGTGTCAAGTCGCGCGCTTCCATCAAATGTTGCAATGCCTTCGCGGGCTGGCTTTCGGTATCGGATAGCGCCGCGTCTCATACTCATCGATTAACACCGTCAACAGTTCCGCGAATCCCTTTTCCGCACGAAAGCCGTCAGCAAGCTCATCAAGCCGTATCAATTCGTTAGTCAAACGCTCACACTCCTCTTCCGTATGAATCACGTGAGGCAACACGCGGCCCAGCAATTGTCCATACGTCTTTTTGTCCAGTTCCAGCGTCGTCGTGGTCATGATTTCCAGGCCCCTTTTGTCTTTGACAGTTCCAAAACCCGTCTCTAAGCTGTCCAATATATGCTCGTCAGACTTTCGCCAGAAACCGAACCGCGTCTGCAGGAGCTTGCTGCTACAACCGGTCGCGCTCCTGACGATCTCGTCGAGGATGCCATGACCGGATACCTAGCCGAATTGTCTCAGGTTCGCGACATCCTCGACAGCCGCTATGATGACATCAAGAGCAACCGCGTCCAGCCAATCGATGGCGAAGTGGTTTTCCGTCCATTGCGGCAAAAGAGCGAAAACCGCCGCGATTCCTAAAGCAAACGTGTTAGCCATCCGACACTCTATGCACCCGCTTTCTTGAGGCCCACCGTCGACTGTGGCACAGTCAATCCGTGGTCCTCTTCTTCTTTTTTATCTTTGGAACCATCATCGGTAGCTTTCTCAATGTGTGCATCTCGCGCATTCCAGAAGGCCAGTCCATCGTCTCTCCAGGCTCGCGCTGCCCACGCTGCCACACGCCCATCAAGCCTTACGACAACGTGCCCATCCTGGGTTGGCTATGGCTACGCGGCAAATGTCGTTCCTGCGCGCTGCCCATCTCCCCCATGTATCCTCTGATAGAGCTCGTAACCGGATTGCTCTTTGTAGGCTGCTATCTCAGCTTTGGCTTGACCGCTGAAACCTTCAAGTGGATCGTCTTCTCCTGCATCATCGTCGTCCTCACCATCACCGATCTCCGCGTGCGCATCTTGCCCGATGCCGTAAACCTGCCGGGATTTATCGCCGGCTTGATCTTTGCCTACTTCGTTCCGCCGGGCGACGGCACCGCCATCCTGTTGAACATTCGTCTCTTCCACGGCCTGATTCCAGAAGGCGCCCTCGGTATTGTTGATGCGCTGCTTGGCGCCGCCTTCGGAAGCCTCCTGCTCTGGGGCGCCGCCGCTCTTTATAAAATCATTCGCGGCCGCGAAGGCATGGGTTTCGGCGATGTAAAAATGATGGCCATGGTAGGCGCTTTCCTGGGCCTGCGCGGTTCCTTTATCACCATTCTGCTCGGCACATTGCTAGGCAGCGTTCTGGGCCTTGGCCTGATCCTTGCCCTCTACGCCGTCGGATGGAAACACCGCCTTGCCGAACGCGCCAGCCGCCGTGGTCTTGGCAAAGTGCGTTCCCTGCGCTGGGCCATCGCCACCCAGTACCAACTTCCGCTGGGTACTTTCCTCGGCATTGGCGCACTGGTCGTAGTATTTCTCTTCTCCTCCCCAGTAATAAATTTAACCTCACGTACGCCCTGAGCACCTGAACTCCCGACGCCGCACTCCTCTGATTCACGCAAGCCGCCCGTTTATCGTTACGCTGCCACCCCACGCCAGCAGTTCCACGAAGCAGTACAATGGGAGATGGTATTCATCTGGCGAATTCTTATCTGCAAGCCTTGCCGGTAATCGGTAGGAACAGTCTCGGTGCGGAAAGCAGGTCCTATGAGGGCTAAATCAATTTTTTCAGCGTCAGCGCTAAGCTGCGCCATTCTCTGCTCACCCCTCATCCTGGTCGCGCGCCAGCAAGACACCTCGCAGCAAACCGGCGATCCCGTCGCCGATGCCGCCCGCCGCGCTCGCGAAGCCAAGAAAACCGCCCCGAAGCCCCGAAAAGTCTACACCGACGACGATGTGAGCAAGTCTAAACCAGCACCGCCGGTCACATCCGCGAAGGACGATTCCTCCACGCAGGAATCCTCTAAGGCCGTTGCAGGCACTTCCGCGAAAACCCCAACTTCCGCAGATCAGGACGCCAAAGCCGAAGCCGACTGGCGCAAGCGCTTCAAAGAACAACGCGAAAACATCGCTCGCGCAGAAAAAGAACTGGACATCCTGCAGCGTGAAGATCAAAAAGACCAGCTTCAGTACTATCCCGATCCGCAAAAAGCCATGACCGAGCAATACACCCGCAAAGACATCAACGAGAAGGACGCAAAAATTGCAGCCAAGCGCAAAGAAATCGAGGCATTAAAACAAGGCTTGGCCGACCTGGAAGACGCCTTGCGCAAAGCGGGCGGCGACTCCGGCTGGGCCCGCGAATAGAACGGGACTTTTACCCACACATCATTTCAGAACGATTTAAATTTCTCTGCGAAAGTTTCTTTGCGCGGTGTGACAAGCTACCGTGCCCATCGTCCATACTCGATACTGCACCGCCGCATAACCAACCGATTCCATCAGCGCCTTCAACTGCGCAGGACGAAAAAATCGTGACACCGATGCTGGCAGATACGTATACGCGTCACGATCGCCAGACAGCATCCCGCCGATGCGCGGAAGCACGCCGCGAAAATACCATCGATATAAATTGCCAAGAAGCCCTTCCGGCGGCTCCGTAAACTCAAGAATCGCCAACGTCCCGCCCGGTTTCAAAACGCGCAGCATTTCCCGCAAACCTTCTTCGTAGTTCGCAAGGTTGCGAAATCCAAACGCGGCCGTCAGTAAATCGAACGACGAATCCGCAAATGGCAGCCGCAGCGCATCTGCCTCCAGAAAAGGAATCTTCGCGGCGCTTTTAGCCGTCGCCTGCACCAGCATCGCATGCGCAAAATCAGCGCCTATCACCCGCGCCGGTCCCACACCCGCCAGCGAAAGTGCCAGGTCCCCGGTGCCGCAGCACAAATCCAACACCAACGCATCGGGCCGCTTCAAAATAGGCGCCAGCAAGCGCGCCGCCCTAGCACGCCACACTCGATCCAGTTGCAGCGATAACAAATGATTCAGCAGATCGTATTTCGGCGCGATCTGCGTAAACATGTCGCGAACCTTTCGCGACGCTTCCGCTTCCGTCTGCGTTCCCAGCGGTTGTGTGCCCTTCACCGGCGCGGCAGTTTCAGCCATGTAATTTCCCAGCTTCCCGCAATCCAGCGGCGCCAGCTAAAACTTTTGACGTCATTTGTATTAGGTGCTGCACAACATTCATCGGCACCGCTTCGCTCGAATGCGCCTCGCCTATTCGCGGCGACAGCACAAACCGCAATTTCCCAGCCCGTGTCTTTTTGTCAGAAAGCATCGCCGCGATAAGTATTTTCGGCGGGACGCGAGGCCAGTCAGGTAGTTTGCCCATCCTGCGGATCAACGACGAGACCCGCGCCGCCTCATTCACCCCGGTGATTCCCAATTCTCGCCCCAACAACGCCGCCGCGATCATGCCCCACGCCACCGCTTCGCCGTGCAGATAGCGGCGATACTTCGTCGCACTCTCCAATGCATGCCCAAATGTATGCCCGAAATTTAAAATCTCGCGCAACCCGGATTCGCGCTCGTCACGGCCCACTACATCAGCCTTGATCTCTACGCAACGCGGTATTACATAATCCAGCGCCGCACCTTCGCGACGCAGCAACTTCTCTATGTCGGACTCTAGGTAGCCGAATAAATCCGTATCAGCGATCACTCCGTACTTTATAACTTCAGCCACCCCGCTGCGGAATTGCCGCTCCGGCAAAGTCGTCAGTAAATCTACATCAATCAAAACCAACCGCGGAGCATAAAACGCCCCGACTAGGTTCTTCCCTTCCGGCAAATTCACGCCGGTCTTCCCGCCAATGGAGCTGTCCACCTGCGCCACCAGCGTGGTAGGCACATGAACCAACGCCACGCCTCGCAGGTAACTTGCCGCCACAAATCCTGCTACATCTCCAACAACACCGCCTCCCACAGCCACAATCAGCGATTTACGATCCGCTCCCGCGCGCGTTAATTTGCGGCATAACAATTCCACCGCGCGCATGTTCTTCTTCGTTTCGGCATCGTCAAACAAATGCACGTTCTGGGACGCACCGCGAACTACCCGCTTCACCGCTTTTCCAACCGCGCGCCAAACTTTCGGAGACGTCAACACGTGCACGCTAGAGAATTCGCCCAACTTCGCAATTTCCGACGTGGCATCACGTAAAATTCCGGCACCACATAAAACGGCGTACTCCCCCGCAGCCGATCGCACTCGGATTGTTTTTGCTCTCATTGTGAACGGAAACGATAACAACTGTTTCGAATGTAGCACATGGTCCCAATCAGCTCGCCAGCCGCCGGAACAATTATTGCTTCTGAAGCTCTTTCACGGTTTCCAGAAATACGTGTCCGCTGATCGCCAGGCTCCGCGCGCTGACTTTATCGAGCGTATCCTCGGCGGTATGCCAGTACGGCACGTCCTGCTCTCGATCGAAATCAATCACATCTATGGACGGGACTTTGCGCTTCAAAAACGAATCGTGATCGTCTTGCGCGCCGCTCGAGGTATTCACAAATATCTCTGAGTACCCGAGCCTCGCCGCTGTCGCCCACATCAGATCCACCAGCGATTTGGTCGACGACGACTCACGCGCAAAGTGCAAAGACCGGCTACCCACCATGTCCGCCAACAAAAATGCCTTGATCTTGAAAATATCTCCGCTGGCAGCAAACCGCGCCGCCATCTGTCGGCTGCCGTAGCGGCTATCCGTGTCGCTCCAGGCCTTCATGGCCTCTTCGCCATCAAAAAACGCAATCCATACCGCGTGCTTTCCATGTTTCGCGCAAAGTAGCCTGGCCAATTCCAGCATCACCGCCGTTGACGATGCGCTGTCGTCCGCGCCCACAAACGTAATGTCATTCCGCAGCAGCGAATCGTAGTGCGTGCCCAGCAGAATGATCGACGCATCATCGCCGGGAATTTTCACCAGGATGTTTTTCATCGGCAGCCGCCCGATAGGAGTATCTGCGTTAAACGCATTCACTTCCGTCGTACATCCATCGCTCTTCAACTGCGTCAATATATAATCCTGCGTTTGAGCGAGAGCTTGCGACCCCGACGGCCGCGGCCCAAATCCGACTTGCTTGGCCACATGTTCGAACGCCCGCTTCCCATCGAATCCGACTGTAGTGTCGGGAGCCGGAGCATCTTCCGCGCCGCCCTGCGCAGCGTTCGGCGCAGCTGCTGCAGCCGTTGCGGGGTTTCCCGCCGCGGCACCATGCGACTCATCGCTGTTCGCCTTGCACCCCATCAAACCGAAAAGCCCGGCAAACAAAACAAGCACAACTTGTGCGCTCAATTTCCACGCGCGTCGCGTCCCCAACCCGAAATCACGTTTCAGTCCACTCGCACTCGCTCGCAAACCCACTCAGTGTGCCTCCGCAGCCGGAGTCCCAGCCGCCGCTGCCAGCCGTCTGTTCCGCTTACCCACCACCAGCGCCGACACCCCAATACCCGCAAAATACAAAACCACCATTGGCGCCATCACCACCAGCATCGTCAACGCGTCCGGAGTCGGCGTAACAATCGCGGCAATAATCGTGATCACCAGAATCGCGTACTTGGAATTAACAAACAGAAATTTCGGCGTCACAATCCCAAAAAGCGTCAAAAAGAAAATCAGCACCGGCAACTCAAATATCAATCCCGCGCCCAGCAGCACCATCAACGTCAAATCAAAATATTCATTGATGCTGATCAGCGGCACTACCGGCCCCTGAAAGCTGATCAAAAACTTCAGCACCTTCGGCAGCATCATGAAATACCCAAACCCAATTCCTGCCAAAAATAAAATCACCGTAGAAAACAAAAATCCCGTTGTAGCGCTGCGCTCGTGTTTGTACAAAGCCGGCGCAACAAATAGCCAGAATTGATACAGCACCACCGGCGACGCCAGCACCAGTCCCAGATAGATGGAGAGAGCAATCAACAGGCTCAGGAAGCCCGTCGGATTCGTATACACCAATTGCTGCGTCAAATGCTGGTCTGCCAGCGCCTTCAACATCGGCTTAGTGATCCACGAAACGAAATGCGGAGCCACAAACCACCCGACGCCCGCGCCAATTCCCACCGCAATCAGCGATGTAATGATCCGCTTGCGCAGTTCCACCAAATGCTCAAAAAATGTCATCTGCCCGCCAGGATCTTCCGGCGGTGTTGGTGGCATAATCGTAGCTTCAGACGGGTTGCTGGTCATGAGGAACATCAATACTGACTACGTGGCCCTTTGTTTCAGCAGCTGTTTCAGCGGCTGTCTTTGAACCGCTTCCGTTAACAGTCGCGTTACCACTTTCGGCTTCGGCCGCCGCTCCGTTCGAGTTCGTGCCTTTCGCCACAGTCTCCGTCGATCCCGCTGAAGATCGCGCCACCGACTCCGCCACGGGCGTAACCACCAACTCCGCGGTGCCCTCCGTCACGCGCGCATCAATCGGCTCCCCAAAAGCATCCGCGGAAGCTCCCGCTGCTGTCTCGCCCGAACCGGACGCGCCAGCGCCGCCAACCCACAACTCCCGCGTCTCCACGCCCGCAGGCGTAGCAAACGTCGCCGCCTGCACCGGCGCCGCATCAGCAGACTTAGCCGCCGCGTCCGCGGCCTTCTTGCGCTCCACCTCGCGCACCTGCCGCTCCATATCCCGCATCTCTTGCTCAAATGCCCCGCGAAAATCCGCCGACGCCTTGCGAAATTCAGCCATCAACTTCCCCAGGCTGCGCGCAAGCTCCGGCAGCTTCTGCGGCCCAAACACCACCAGCACAATCACAAACACCACCAGCATGTGCGGAATACTTAGCATGAGCTCCTGGTAACCGTTATCGCGGCCATCTGCATCATAGAGAACGGTGTCAAACGCTGTCAAACACTCGCGCGGCGCGTCAAAGCAATAGAGTACGCTGTGTTATAATTGGTTGGATGCCCACACTCCCGAGGTCCGCATGAAATCACAGTTTCGTGGCCTAGTGCTTGTCGTCACCGTACTACTCTTATGTGCAATCCTCGGAGCCATTTACGGACCTAACGTCCGCGCCACCAGCTCCTCGGCCGACGATTACCAGTCCGCCGTCCGCGATTTCACCCGCGTCCTCGACGTAGTGCAGAACAATTACGCCGAACCCGTCGACGTAGACAAAGCCGTCTATCAGGGCGCCATTCCCGGCATGTTGCGCATGCTCGACCCGCACTCCAATTTCTTTGACGCCAAGCAGTTCGCATTACTCCGCGAAGATCAGCGCGGCAAGTATTACGGCGTCGGCATGGTCGTAGCTCCGCGCGAAAATCACACCGTAGTCATGGCTCCCTACGTAGGCGCGCCGGCCTACAATGCAGGCCTCCGCCCCGGTGACGTCATCATGAAGGTCGACGAGAAAGCCACTGACGGCCTCACCACCGGCGAAGTTGCCGATCTTCTCAAAGGCCCCAAAGGCACCGTAGTAAAAATCACTGTGGCCCGCGAAGGTTACACCGAGCCGCTGGTCTTCACCGTAACGCGCGACGAAATTCCGCGCCATTCCGTCGACATCGCTTTCCTGCTCAAGCCCGGCATCGGCTACATCCGCCTCTCTGGCTTCAACGAAACCACCGACCGCGAAATCGCCGAAGGCCTCAAGCAACTAAACGCCTCGCAACTCGATGGCCTCATCTTCGACATGCGCAGCAATCCCGGCGGCCTCCTCAATGAAGCGGTCGCTGTCGGCGATATGTTCCTCGACAAAAGTCAATTAATCGTCTCGCATCACGGCCGCAGTTCCCCCAACCGCCCCTACTACGCCGTGCGCGGCAATCAAGGCGTAACCGTCCCGCTGGTAATTCTCGTGAACAATAATTCCGCGTCCGCCACGGAAATCGTAGCCGGCGCTGTGCAGGATCACGACCGAGGTCTCATCGTTGGCGAAACCACCTTCGGCAAGGGCCTCGTGCAAACCGTCACGCCGCTCAGCGAAAACACCGGCCTCGCGTTAACCACCGCGCGTTACTACACCCCCAGCGGCCGCCTGATCCAGCGCGATTACAAATCCATTTCTCTCTACGAGTATCACTACGAGCGCAAAGTCCCCGAGCATCCCACGGAGATCAAACTCACCGACAGCGGCCGCCAGGTTACCGGCGGCGGCGGCATCACGCCCGACATCGTCGTGGCCGCTCCCAAGCTCAACAAATTCGAAGAATCTCTTTTCCGCGCCGACGTTTTCATCCCGGTAGAAACCGGAGTCGGCGGCTTCACGCGCTACTATCTCGGCACCAAGCCCACCATCACCAAGCAATTTGAAGTGGACGACAGCGTGATGAAAAGTTTCCGCGATTATTTGACCAAGCACAACGTGCACTACACCGAACCAGACATGGCGGAAAATCAGGACTGGATCAAGCGCAAAATAAAACAGGAAATCTTCATGTCCGCCTTCGGCCAACAAGAAGGTTTTAAGGTGTTACTTGAAGCTGACCCCCAAGTCCAAAAAGCCGTCGACAGCATCCCCCAAGCCCGCGCCCTCTACCAGAACGCCCGCAAAATCGTAGCGCAGCGCACCGGCACCCCAATCGACCAGCCGTAAGGGTTTCATGCATCCATTACGTTGCTCAGCAGCTTGCGCGATGTTGCTTCTTTGCCGCTGCAGCTTGCTTCTTGCTTTTGGGCACCCCATCCCAACGTCTAACGCTACCCCTCAGAGCGCTGTCTATCCCGAATCAGCCGAGGGCCTCAAATCCCTTATCACCGATATTCTGGTAGCTATTAAGTCCGGCGACGCGCAAAGGAGTTCCCAGCTTCTCGCCACGCTCGCTATTCCGAATCACCGCGAATGGTTCCAGAAATCGTTTGGCGCTACCGAAGCTCCCCGCCTCGAAGCCAAATATGTCGATCTCGAATCCAAATCTACCGATTGGTTGCAAAAGAGAATGGGAGCAGTCGCGAAACACACACAGACCGATGTTACCGTCAAAGTTTTTCAGAAACCAGTAGATGCCAACCTACGGTTCTACAAAGCCGTCACCGATGCCATGACCACGGGCTTCCCGATCTACGACGCTGCTGGAGGAACAGATTTTCTCGGCGATTTTGTTTATGTCGATGGCGGCTTCCGTTATCTCGATAAGCAAGTCTTACTTGCGCTCAGTCACTCCCCGCCTATGCGCATCAAAATCGGCGGAAACGTGCAAGTTGCGAGGCTTGTCAACAAAGTTCAACCCGTTTATCCACCGCGTGCAAAAAAAGATCATATCGAGGGCACCGTTGCTCTTAGCGTCGTCATCGGAACCGACGGAACTGTAGGCGAGATCTCTCCAATCAGCGGAGCGCCTGATCTGGTGCCCTCAGCCATTGACGCCGTCAAACAGTGGCGCTATCAGCCCACTTTCCTCAATGGGAACCCCGTCGAAGTCGCAACTCGCGTCGACATACTTTTTTCTCTCACGCACTGGTAGTGTCCCGGAACCTGTAGAAAAGTGAATAGCGCATTTTGCCTGTGAAGTCATGAAATTCTTTTTTTAAGCAGCAGCTTTTTCTTTTCCTCCGATGTCGCGGTAGCCGTTGATGCGGTGCAGCT
>Ga0185299_10002301_pt1 | contig 30200 bp, 22 predicted proteins | sample PaiPotPPA55metaG_FD_128002 | JGI IMG/M metagenome (GOLD analysis project Ga0185299, IMG submission 128002) | Iron sulfur acid spring bacterial and archeal communities from Banff, Canada, to study Microbial Dark Matter (Phase II) - Paint Pots PPA... ...
CTCCTTTCGGTTAAAGGGGACCATACATCCCTTGAACCAAAAGGCAGAGTGCGGGGGGTAAGAGATTTATTTAATCAGCGGACCCCCATACCACGAATCGAAACGATCGAGGGGATGAGGATTAAGACCAGGCTAAACTACTGGATTACCCGTCTTGGAAGGGGTAAAACTAATCGAACGCGAGGGGACCTATCAGCCGGCCTTTTCCAACCGCGATTGCGAGCATCCCATGTCCAGGCGCTCTTGGTTTTTCCTCCTGACAGCAATCATCGTGCTCTTTGCGGCGCTAGTTCAAGCCGAGGAACCAGCCCACATCGATCTGCCCACTCTGGAAAAGGCCGTGCAGGAAGCCATTGCCCGAGCTGAGCCAGCCAGTGCCTGCATCCTGGTATCGCGCAGCGAGGATTACGCGGCACTGGGCTTCGGCCCGCCTTCGGAAAAACCAGGCGACCTGGGAGATTTCAAAATCCCAGGAGTCAGCGATCAAGAAAACGCAACACGTCCCGCCATTGACGCGGACCGACTCAAGAGACTAGACCTTGCTGACCCTGGTACCGTCCCCGAGTCATTCGCCAGCGGCATCGTCATTGATCCTTCAGGCCTGATCCTGACCAATTACCACGTCGTCCGGGATGCAACCAAAGTCTACGTGCGTCTGCCCGGCGGCAAGGGCAGCTATGCGGACATCCACGCCGCCGATTGGCGCAGCGACCTTGCCGTGCTGCGCATACAAACCAAACAGGCCGATCTGAAGGTGGCGCCGCGCGGGGATGCTGGCCGGCTCAAGAAAGGACAATTCATCCTGACGGTGGCCAATCCTTACGTGGCTGGGTTTCAGGATAGCAGTCCCAGCGCGTCGTGGGGGATCATCAGCAACCTGCGCCGCCGGGCCGGCATTCCAGGGCATGAAGACGACAGAATTAAGCCGCTTCAGGAATACGCCACGCTGATTCAAGTGGACTCCCGGCAGGGCGTAGGCGTTAGCGGCGCCGGCTTGATTGATCTCAAAGGGCAGCTCGTGGGTTTAACCTCGGCCCAAGCCGGTATCGCCGGTGGCGAGGCGCCGGCCGGCTTCGCGGTGCCGCTCGATGCCGATATGTGGCGCATCGTCGATAAGCTCAAAGCGGGTGAGGAGGTCGAATACGGGTTCATTGGCGTGCAAATGAATAGAAACCCGAACTTTCGCAATCCCAATGGAGTGCTCATCGATAGTGCCGTGGGTGGTTCTGGCGCCGACCAATTGGATAAGGATGGCGAGAAAAAAATTCGAGGTGGCGACTTGCTTGCGAAGATCGACGGCGTCCCGTTGTACGGCCCCGACGACCTGTTTGCCGCCTTGGGCACCAAGCTGGCAGGCGCGTCGGTCAAAATCGAACTGGTGCGATCGGCCGTCCGGCGGGAAACCACGGTCAAGCTTGCCAAGCTCTATACGCCCGGCAAGAGCATCGTCACCCATAAGCCGCCCGCCATCGGTGGCATTCGAGTGGACTACGCGAGCGTCCTTTACCTGCGCAATCCGCCTCCTTCTTTGGAGGCAGCGCGGATTCCACCAGGCGTGGGGATTCGCGAGGTGCTTCCCGGCAGTCCCGCTCAGGCGGCCAAACTTCAAGCGGATACGATGATCACCCGCGTCAATGGCCAAAATGTCAATACGCCCGCCGAGTATTATGACGCGGCGGGCAAGGCAAGTGGCGTTCTGACCTTGCAGGTCACCAAGCCCGAAGGCGGATCCGAGGAAGTTGCCCTAAAGCTTCGGTGAGACTTCATTCATGCGTTATGCGATTTGCAACGAAACTTTTGAAGGATGGCCACACGAACGTGTTTGCCGTTTTGTCGCCGATCTGGGCTACGAAGGTTTGGAAATTGCTCCTTTTACGGTGGCGCCACGTGTCACTGACCTCACTGCGGCTCAGCGTCAGGTTTTACGGAGCCAAGCCGAAGAGTGCGGGCTAACTATTCTTGGGCTGCACTGGCTCCTGGCGCGGACCGAGGGATTGCAGATCACCTCCGCCGATGCAGCCGTAAGGGACAGAACGGCCGCCTATCTGGTGGAATTGGCCCGCTTCTGCCGCGACCTGGGAGGCAACCTTATAGTCTTCGGCTCACCGGCCCAGCGGCGCATCCCAACGGGGGTGACCGCTGCCGAGGCGCGCGATTATGCGGTCGATACTTTCAAGAAGGCATTGCCCGCCATTGCCGACTGTGGAGTCAAGCTCTGCCTCGAACCGCTGGCGCCCAGCGAGACGGACTTCATCAATAACTGTGCGGAGGCTGTGGCCCTACTCGATCTAGTCGAACATCCGAATTTCGTGCTGCATCTCGACGTCAAGGCCATGTCTTCCGAAGGCACTCCGGTGCCCGACCTGATTCGCCGGTACGCCCCGAAAACAGGCCACTTCCACGCCAACGACCCCAATCGCCGCGGACCGGGTTTTGGAGAAACCGACTTCAAGCCGATCTTCGGCGCCTTGCGCGAGAGCGACTATCAAGGCTGGGTCTCCGTCGAAGTATTTGATTACTCCCCGGATCCCGAAACGATCGCGCGGGAGTGCATTAGGTACATGCGGGAGTGTGACAAAATCTAAGTCTGAGTCCAAACATGAATACTAACCCGGCGAGCGGGGGGCGTGAGCCCCCTGGTTTCTTGAAGTCATCAGGGGGCTCACGCCCCCCGCTCGCCAGTCATCATGGGCTTACGCTCCGCGCACCTACGGGAGGAATTGATGTTCCATCAATGCATTGCTTATTTTCTTGCCGTAAGCTCCTTCCTCTTAATTCCAGGAGCCGGATCCTTATCTGCCGGCGAAGAGCAGGCCAAACCGGCTCTGGAGGTAGGCATTGCGGAAACCGACATTACTCCGAAGGTCGGCGATAAGCCGGTTTATATGGCCGGTTTCGGCCATAATCGCCTGGCAAAGGGAGTTCACGATCCGCTCAAAGCCCGTGCCATTGTCTTCAAGCAAGGTGATAAAAGAATCGCGCTGGCGTCGGTCGATCTGGTCGGGTTCTTTTACACCAACGTGGAGCAGGTTCGCAAGAGCCTGGACGGCTTTACCTACGTTCTTGTTTCCAGCACGCACAGCCACGAAGGGCCGGACACGCTGGGATTATGGGGCAAGACCCCGCTCACCTCCGGAATTGATCCCGAGTACATCAAGCAGGTTGAAAAGCAGATCGTTAACGCGATCAAGGAGGCGGATAAGGCGGCCAAGCCGGTGGCCTGCCGGATCGGGACAGCCAAGGCCCCGGAGTTGCTGCATGACGGCCGCGAGCCTTATATCAAGCACGACGAACTCGTGGCCCTCGAATTTCGAGATCCGGCAGACAAACGCACGGTGGGAATCCTCGTCCAATGGAATTGCCATCCCGAGACGCTCAGCGACAAGAACACGCAGCTAAGTGCGGACTTCGTTGGGGCCACGGTCAAGTACCTGCAAGAAAAGTATCATTGTCCCGTGATTTATTTTACGGGGACCGTCGGCGGTCTCATGACATCGCTGCACGTCGAGGTAAAGGACGACCAAGGCAAAGCCCTGGAGGACGGCACATTTGAGAAGACCGAGCAATACGGCAGGCAGGTCGGCAAACTCGCGGAGAAAGCGATAAGCGAGGCTAAGCCGCTCCGTTTAGCCCCGCTGGAAGCCTCTTCCAAGAAGGTCTACTTGCCGCTCGATAACAAGATTTACCAACTTATGCGGCAAATGGGAGTGCTGGAGCGCAAGGCGTTCCTATGGAAAGGCGATCCTTACCAAGCTCAAGTGGCAGACCCCAAGGATGCCAAAAGCCCCCTCTGCATGGGCACCGAGGTCGCCTGGCTGCATTTGGGAGAGCTCGATGTCGCCTGCATCCCTGGCGAGATTTACCCAGAACTGGTTCTGGACAAAGTTCAAGACCCATCCGACCCAGGCGCCGACTTCCCCGACGCTCCCATCGAGCCGGCAATTTACAAACAACTCGCTGGGCCGCATCGGATGATCATCGGCCTGGCCAACGATGAAATCGGTTACATCATTCCTAAACGACAATGGGATGAGAAGCCGCCGTTCTGTTATGGCCGCAAGACAGCACAGTATGGCGAGATCAACAGCGTCGGCCCGGAAACCGCCCCGTTGATTTGCAACGCCTTCCGAGATTTGATCAAGGAAAAGAAGAAGTAGAAGCATTTTGAGACCGAAGCGCCGGCGAGGGACGAGGTTTCCCTCGCGATCGCTTAAGGCTCATTTTCGGGCTCAGAAGGCCTCCTTCTGCAACGTGATCAACGTCACTTCCGGGGCGCAATTGAACCTCAGCGGCTGCTCGGCTCCCAGGCCGCGGCTGACGTGCATCACGGTGGGCCCTTCCGCGAACGTGCCGCAATCATATCGCCGACCGTAACGGCTTGGCACAATGATGGAGCCGATCACCGGCACGCGAATCTGGCCGCCGTGGACATGGCCGCAGAGCATTAGGTCGATCCCCTCCCTGCGTGCCCAGGCCATGTTATCCGGCGTGTGGCTTAGGCAAAGACGAAACCTTTCCCGGGGCGCACCAATTGATCCCGTTGGGGGTTTGTACCAGGGCCCTTCATTTCCAATCACGACCATCGGTTGGCCGCGGAGCGTGATTTCCTTCCAGGTATTGCCCAGGACGTGCATGCCCAAACGCTCCAGACGGCGGCGAATCTTGGGGGGCTCGTACCATTGATCGTGGTTGCCCATGATGGCGAAGGCCGCCTCGCGCCAGCACAGCCGGCTCAGCACAGGCACGATCCAGCGGCGATGTTCGTCACTATCGACGTAGTCGCCCGTGACGGCAAGGATATCCGGGTCCCACGCGGCGCACCGATCCAACACATACCGATAAAAGGAACGATCCGGGCTTCCGCAAAAATGCAGATCGCTTATGTGAAGAATTGTCATATCGTGCCAGGCCGAGTGCAACCGCGGCAACCGTAAGGTTCGCTCCGCGAAATCAACTTTGAATACTTGATTGCCGGGCAGTTTGGAAAGTAGGCGAGCCTTGGCGGTGCCCGCGGGTGTTTGGTCCAATTCGGCCGCGATATCTACTAAATTCGAATGATCGCGGATCAAGGCCTTCGGAATGGGTCGGAGCAAACGGCGGAAGGTGATGATCGGCAAGGCAATCAAGGTTGCCAGGCAGCAAACAACCAAGTACGCGACCAACAAAAACGTCGACCAAGTGAAATACGGCGGTTCGAAGCCGGCTAAGGACTCATAACCCCCGAAGTACCAAAAAAGAATGGGAAGCCCAAACAAAGCTATACCGTGAACGACCTGGATGAGGTCCGTGCCACGCCGCGGCAGTGGCTGACCATACCACCAGTTGTGGCTGAATACGCACAGAGCGAAATGGCCGATGGCCGCAACTGCCAGGAATATCGACAATACTGCAATTTGAGGAAAAACGATGAAAGCCATGGGGCCAATCCTCGGGCGCTGATCGATTTCGGGCTCAAGCTCGCTGCATTAGAGGGGGTGTCGGAGAGGAGGAAGGGGGAGGTGGTTCCGGACTTTCGAGGGTTTCCAGCAATTGATCGATACGGAAAGGTTTGTAAAGCACCAGCCGAAGTCCTTCTTGCCTGGCTTTGACGATTGCGTGAGAAGGATCGTAGCCGTAGGTCGTCATCAAAATCACGCGGGCTTTCGGTTGAGCCTGTCGCAGTTTTTGATAAACGTCGTAACCGGGAAAATCGGGTAGGCGAATATCCGCCAGGACGGCATCGTAGCTGCTGAGCTTGGCCATGGTAAGCGCCTCCTGGCCATCTCGCGCGGTTTCAACGATGCAACCCCAGCGGCCTAGAATGCTGTGCGCGGTTCGCCGAACCCGCTCATCGTTGTCGGCCACCAGAACCCGCATGCCCCGGAGCCGTGGGTGACAAGGCTCGGCAGGCGAGGACGTGCCCGACGGTGGCGCCAAGTCTTCTCCCACCTTCTGAATGCTCTGTTTAATGGAGCGGGCGCCGGCAATGATCTGTTTCAACTTGGCGGCCATTTCGGGATCATGACCTATATAGCGATCCAGCACCGCGGTGGCATTGGCGAGAATATCGTCCACCGGCAGAGCCACCTCCCGGTTGATGGCCTCGATCGATTGCGTCGTCGTGCTTCGTTTCTCGGCGATGAGAAGTTCAAGGGTATGAAGGGAAGCGGCCAACTCTCGGCTGAAAATCTCGGCAAACTGCAGGTCTTGGATGCCAAAGGCGTTGGTCAGAGGGCTTTCGACGTTGAACGTGCCAATGACCTGTTCCTGATAAATCAGGGGCACGGTCATCGAGCTATGAGCGTCGGCCGCGCCCAGAAGATAGTGCGGGTCGCAGTTGGCGTCGGGACAAAAATAGCTCTTGCCGGTGGCGGCGACCAACCCGGTGACTCCGTTGTCCGTCGTTTTAGCGTAAAGGACCCGTTGGGCGGCTTCCGGCGTCATGCCCTCCTGGAGAAGCGGTTCGAGCCGCCCGGTTTGCCGATCCAGAAGCCGGATTTCCACCACATCGTAATGCAGCAGGTCGTGCGTAAATCGACGGATATTATGCTTGAGCATCTCGACGCGTTCCTCGATCGACATCTCATTGAGTTGATCGGGAGATAACGCGGCCAATTCGCGGCCGGCCTTGTGAAGCGCGTCAAGTTTTTGTTGTTGCAAGGTTTCGGCGGTAACATCTCGGGCCAAGATCGTAAGCTGCATCACTTTGGATTCCGGTCCGACCACGGGCCGAATCTGCAGTTCGAGGAACTGATTGTTCCGGAAGCAGAGCCGCGTGCACACGGGCCTGCCGCTGAGAGCAATGTCGAAAGGATTCGGCTCCGGGTCAAGGATCTTGGGGCTGCCCAGGGCTTCATGAAACTCGCGGCCAATGGTCTCGCCTTCCACCCAAGACGTAAACGCGGGATTTGACCAAAGGATCTTGAGATCCAGGTCGAGAACGGCCACGCCTTCCGCGAGAAGCTGAAGAATGCGTTCGGCTTGAAGGAGATTATTGGCGCCCTGGCGGATGGTGAAGTCGGTTGGAAAGGCCAGCATACCGTCGAAGTGTTCAGACCGGATCAGAGCCAGGGCTTCGCGCACCCCGTCCACCTCGACGAACTCAAATTGCGTTCGGCAAGCGTCAAGCACCCGTGCGGCTGATTCGCCTGGGGCTTGCAAGACCAGGATCCGAGGGCGAAAGGCCACGATCGTGAATCCTCTAGGGCACGCTACTCGTCAATGGGGACCCAAAAAATTATAGGGACCTCGAAATAGGCTAACAAGGTACGGGAGACCCGCGCTTGAAGACCGTCAACGCCTCCGTTTAGGTGGAAAGCATACGATTTATCCTTTTAGTACGCTATATAATGCATTTTCTTGGTCCGATTGACCGGGTTCGCTTCTTGATCCCGGAGGGACCCCTGACAGTATCCAGCGATTTATCGCCGGGGTGAGCTGCCATTAAGTGAGCTGCCATTAAGGAATGTTATTGTCCTGTAGGACGACTAAACGGGATGCAGGTTCAACGATCCCTTCTGGACCAATAGAAAGATCGCGAGACCGATCCGTGTCCTAACGCGGGTATACTGGGATGAGTTTTGGAATCAAAGAGAGAATCGTAATGTGGCCACAAACCAATGCCAATGCTAGGAGAATACACGTGCATAGTCCGATAGTAGGTTTATCCTTGGCGGCCGGTCTGCTCCTGGCCCTACAGCCGCCCGCGGCTCGCGCTGCCGAGGGCGATCCGGATGCCAAGGAAGTCAAGGAACTGGTGGACAAGGCCGTCGCTTACCTAAAGAAGCGTCAAGGTGAAGACGGCAGTTTCGCGCCCAAGATCGCCGGTCCCGGCGTGTCCGCGCTGGTCGCCGCCAGTCTCCTTCGCAACGGCTATGGCCAGGACGATCCGCTGGTCGCCAAGACGCTGGCCTTCCTAGAGAAAAAAGTTCAAAAGGACGGAGGCGTCTACGACAAGCAACTCGCCAACTACACCACCAGCGTTGCCTTGATGGCTTTCGCCGAGGCCAATATCGACGGCAAGTACAACGCTCTAATCAAAAACGCCACGCAGTTTCTGAAGAAGCTGCAATTCAGCAATGAGCAAGTTGAAGAGACCGATCCGAAGTTCGGCGGCGTCGGTTACGACGCCGGCAAACGACCCGATCTATCCAACACCCAGCTTTTTCTCGACGCTCTACTCGCGGCCGGCGTGCCCAAGGACGATCCGGCTGTGCAGCGTTGCCTGAGATTTATAAGTCGTTGCCAAAACCTTCCCGGCGAAACCAACGATCAGGCCTTCGCCAAGAAAACGACCGAGTCGGACAAGGGTGGCCTTACCTACACGCCGCTTGACCCCGATGACAGCCCTCACAAGACGGCCGACGGCGGCTTGCGTTCGCTGGGCGGTATGACCTATGCCGGGCTCAAAAGCTTTCTCTATGCGGGCGTCAGCAAGGATGATCCGCGAGTCAAGGCGGCCGTCGCCTGGATCCGCAACCACTATACGCTCGACGAGAACCCGGGCATGGGCCAGGCGGGGCTTTATTACTACTATCACACCTTTGGCAAAGGATTGGCCGCGTTGGGAGAAAATCCATTCGCCGATGCCAAGGGCGTCAAGCATAACTGGCGACGCGAGCTTTTCGAGGCGCTCAAAAAGCGTCAGCGCGACGACGGCAGCTGGATCAACCAGGGCGACAAGCAATTCGGCGAGGCCGCTCCCGAGTTGGCCACCGCCTTCGCCGTCTTAACGCTGAGCTATTGTCAACCAGAGAAAGGGAAGTGACGGCTGACCCCTAATATTCATGGCATTAATGGCAGGTCGGATTAATGGCATTTCCTACGGAGTCGTCCCTGCGGGGGGCTTGCCTTATTTCATTTCCGGAGTCATTCCTATGCACCGCCTGTTTTTTCTTGCCGGATCGGTCCTGATGGCGGCCATTCCGCAGCAACTGCGTTCGGAGGCTTTCGATTATTACATCAACCCGGTGATTTCCCGAGTGGCCGGCAAGGAAGGCGTGCAGGAGATCAAGCAACTCACGCCGGCGCTCATTGCCGATAATGACCGCGTTATCCCGGAGGCTTCGGCCGCGTTGATCGTCATTTACACCAACGATAGCCGGTATAGTAAGCTGCTGGTCCGATCGGCGTTTCGCAAGGTGGACGCCGACCATAAAGTCCCCATGCTCTTGATCGAGCGCTTTGTGACTTACAAGGAAGGCCAAGAGCGGACCATTACGGCATCAGGGCAAGATGTTAATTTGTTTCCGGGCTTCCGCTTCAATCTTGATATCGGGCAGGTCGTTCCCGCGGAGCTGGGCGGCGATCTTCGCTTCGTCGTTGATGGCGACAAGGTTTACACTGAGACGCTAGGCAAGGCCAAGATGTACCTCCTGACCAAGCCGCTGCCGGACGCCATTCCGAAGAAGGGGCCGAAGCTGCAAGTCGGCGAAACGTTTGAGCCGCGTTATTTCAACGGGACCTACAAGCTCTACGATGATGGCCGGCGCTCGGGCAAACTCGTACTGCAAGTTGGCGAGGCGGGCGAGGTGACGGGCGCCTACTACTCCGACAAAGATGGCGCCAAATACGAGGTTCACGGCAAGCTCGGGTCTCCCGTTTACTCGATTCAATTCACCATCAAGTTTCCGCGCTCCGAGCAAGTCTTTCAGGGCTGGTTATTCACGGGCGACGGCAAGGCGCTCTGCGGCTCCTCGCGCATTCAAGACCGAGAAGCCGGTTTCTATGCCGTCCGCACGGAGGAGTGACCGCACATGCCAACCAATCCGCGAGCCCGTCTCCTCGAACTTTATAAGGCGCGCGCCGTTTCCTTTGGCCGCTTCACGCTCGCATCCGGCAAGCAGAGCACTTACTACATCGATAGCAAGAAGGCGATCTTCAACAGCGAGATTTTGGCGCTTTTGGCCGAGGAACTTTGGGAAAGAACCAAGGATTTAAACATTCAGGCGATGGGCGGCCTCGAAGTCGGCGCCATTCCAATGGCTTGTGCGGCCGCTGTCCGCTATCACGCCGCCGGGCGCTCGCTTGAATCCTTTTTCGTCCGAAAGCAAGTCAAGGAACACGGCAGCAAACAGCGGGTTGAGGGCCACGTGAAGCAAGGCGACCGTGTGGCCGTGGTGGACGACGTGCTCACGACGGGAGGATCTTTGATCCAGGCTATTGAAGAAGTGGAAAAACTCGGAGCGCTGATCGTGGCCGTCCTTTGCATTGTCGATCGACTCGAAGGCGCGCGCGAGAGACTGACGCCCCAGTACAACTTTCTGCCGATCTTTACCATTCGTGATCTGGGGATCGAGCCCAGGCCTTCGGTTAGCTAAAGTCGGTCACTGGTCCAGGTGGGCGTAAATCCACGATCTCCCTTCTAGCCAGCTATGTAAACAGGCCATGTAACTACGTGTACAGGCGGATACTATACTTGTGCGGGCCGGCCGGATTCGTTTCGTTTCAACCCTCGGACAGCCCCCCTGATTGATGTGGGGCAGGTTTTCAACCTGCCATTCTTGCGGGCAGGTTAAAAACCTGCCCCACGAAGAACGCCGCCCTTCCTGCGGCTGAAACGAATTTGTCTCAAGCCTACGCCTCAAGGGGCTGGGCGATCAAGTCCGGGAAGAGTCGCCGCCGTCCCCAAATCCGAACCCCCTCACAATCCCTAAAGGACAAACGCTCGGACTATTCCAACTCTTTGCTAGACCCAGTCTTCCGATCTTTTCCAAAGGTCCCAATTTGCTTTGACGGCCATCGTTTTAATCCCTACTCTGCCTGATAAGTGGGGCAGCGCTTTCTGCCTCTAGCGGTTTTAGGGCCTGACCTCAACCGCGAATATCGGACTCGTTTGCCACAAACCAGGGGAGGTGAAGATCATGTATTCCGTAGTATTAGCCACGATGCTTACCACAGGCGGAGCAGCACCAGCTTGGGGTGGCATGGCCTGCCATGGCGGGATGGCTTGTCATGGCGGTTTCGCCTTCCACGGCGGCCTTGCTTGTCATGGTGGTTTCGCCTTTCACGGCGGATTTGGGTGTCATGGAGCTTTCTCCTGCCACGGGTGTCATGGCGCGTATGGATCGGCTTACCATGTGATCCCGGTCAGCAGCGTACCGATCGGCGGTATAAGCTTTGGGTCTTGCCAGGGCTGCTTCGGCTCCTGCTTTGGCTGCTACGGGGCCTACTACCCTTATTACGGCTCGGCCGTATGGGGAGCGAATTATAGCAATTACGTTCCCGTGCCGGAGGCAGCGCCGGCGACTGATAACCGCATCCAAGAAAAGAAGAAGACTGATGCCAGGCCGGCCGGAATGAAGGACGCGGTGGCCCGGATCACCGTTGAGCTGCCTGAGGATGCCAAGCTGACCGTTGATGGCGTCGCCTGTCCCCTAACTTCCAGCACCCGGACCCTGGAAACGCCGGAATTGCAGCCGGGTCAAAAGTACACCTACACACTCGAAGCCAAGGTGGTACGGAATGGCGAAACCATTGCCGCAAGCCGTAGGGTCGCATTCGAAAGCGGCAAAATGATTAGCGTGGATTTTCGTAGATTGGGGTCGGTTCAATCCGTCGAGCGCTGACGGCCGTTTCCTCCAAAGCAATCCCCTCTTCGCGGCGTTCGATGAAACAGGCCCTCTGAAATTGATTTCAGGGGGCCTGTGCGTTGTTTTAGAGGGCCCTTGCCGAACATCCTGTTCAAACAAGGGCCCCACGCCAGCGGGCGATGCTCTTGTAATAAGCCGTAAATCGGAACGTTCTACCGGCAAACGAGTCAGGCAGGGAAAACTTGCGCGCGGTCAGCGCCGAAATGCATCAATAACTGAGAATATGAGAAATGATGGAAAAAAGGCCCGGCGAGCGGGGGGCGAAAGCCCCCCGTGTGTTTTTCAAGGCGCAAAAGCCCCCCGTGAAATAGACTGGCGAGGTTTACACGGGGGGCTTTCGCCCCCCGCTCGCCGGGCATCACCTGTCTTGTTCCTGTAATTGCCTTAGATAGAGATTGCAGAAATCCTGAGTGGGGAAAGCAAACACATGGCCCATCTTTACGTAATTCAAGGCCGCCGCCGTAGCGATCAGCGACAAGGGCCGCGTTTCTCCTAGGGTAACCAGTTGCCGCAGATAAAGCTCCGGCGGGTTGGCCAGGTCGTGCGCATATTCAAGATGCTCGCGAGCGGTCTTGGTATCGCCGGTTTCTAGAGCAAGGAGGCCGCGAACCACGTTGAGGTCGGCCTCTTCATGAGCCAACGGCGGAACGCGCTGAAAGACGCTGATGGCATCATTTTTGACAAGGTTCTGCCAAACCACGACAAAGAGCGGCTTCGGCGCGGGCGCCATGCTAAATAACATCCAGGGCAAGCTTTTGGGGTCGATTTGCGGATTGTTATGCACGCCAACAAACAGCGCGGCGTACGTTCCCAATTCTTGTTTATTGCGTTGCCGAACGTCGCTGATCATTTCCTTGAGCAGCGCATCGGCTGTATTGAAGTCGCCAACAGAAGCCGCATATTGCACCGCGATCCACTTGTAACAGGGCAGCCGGACTTGGCCAAGGTCCTTGAGCCTCGGTTGCTCGAGCAGCCGGGAATCATTGGTGTAGAGCGCCGTATAGACATCGTCGGTCTGCCCGCAGCGTAATTTCAGATCTAGTTCAATGCGGATGCCGTCCATGTCGCGGTCAATGGGATTCCTGGGGTTGTCGGAGGCGGTCAATTCCGGAACGCTGGCGCCTTCCAAGGTCTTCAGCGCCTCGCCGGCCAGGCCCTTGTGGCCCGCTTGAATGGCTTTCTCCAAAAGAGGCATATTGGGATTATTCGTTTGCACGAGCCATTCGTTCTTGGCGTTGCGAACGCGGGACTCGAGTTCTTTCTCTTGGCCTGCGAGGTTTTGATATAACGGGTTGTCCTCAAGACCTTTTTTGTTTCGAGACCGCCAGATTTCCAGAGTCCTGGTCAAATGCTGTAGGGCGAGATCCTCGAAGACCGCGCCCTGGTTCCTTTGCCCTCTTATGCCCCCCTGATAATTAAATTTTTCGGACCCAAAATACAGGAAAAGCAGGAGATGGCCTTCCAGAGAGTCCTTGTCCAAGGTGATGGCCGCGCGAAGGGCAGTTGCCGCCTGGCATCGGCGTAAGCTGCTAACCAGATAAGCGGAATCGTTCACGTCTCTCCAGGCACTTCCTTCAGGAAGCTGCAGGTATGCTTTGGCCAGGTTCAAGTAGGCGATTGCGTCCTCGTGATTGGTCGCGACAGCGCGGCGGGCCGAGCGTATCGCCAACAGTGGGGAAGCGGGCCTCAAGACGTTGTAACTGGGTGTGCTAATCAATCGTAAGTAAAGCCATTGGCCCCCCGTCAACAAACAGGTCGGATGGGGCGACCCGAAACCAAATGCTATGTTTTCAGCCGCACAAATGCTGCGATAGTGGACGACGGCTTTGGTCGCTGCCCTATCATTTTCAACCCGTCCAAGCAGGAGATGCTCGTAAGCCTCCTCCTCATCGGCAGAACGATTCGGTTTGGCATTCAGGTAATCCGTTAGCTGCTCATACCACTCATCTCGTCGTTCAGTCGAAGGTATCGGTTGCTGAGGAATAGTCCGTTTGGAAGCGTCAGGCCCGAAGGCTTCTCGGTCGGAATCATACGCATGCCCGGCAAACCGGTTGTTTTCTTGCGGCGCTTGCGGATCGTGCCAGCCGAATAGGGCCGTGCGCCCCGCGAGCGCCAAGAGAGTCCATTGTTTCGGATCGTTCGCCATGCTGTAGAAAGGCGGATCGATATCTAATAGATTCCTTTCGTTGAAGTAAACAACATGGTCGATGCCCCACTTGCGAAAGGCCTGATGCTTGACTTCCTGGGTCGCCCTGCTGTCTGGTTGAATGCCCTCCTTTTCTTGCTCTGCCAATTGGGCCGGGGTCGGCCTAATTGTGGAGCGTAATTTGAAGAACTCCTGCCAAACGGAGTTGGGAAAAAGCTGAACCCTAGTATCCACAAAGCCTTTCTCTTCTGGACAGAACCAGGCACAGTAGTTGGTAAAATCAAGCGAGGGACAAAACCCTTTTTCCCCAGCGCCGAGCAGCCCCTCCTGTCGCCAATTAGCCAATTCGCGGGCGGCCCTTTCAAGCGACTCATCTTTTTCCAACCCCCAAGCAACTCTCCGATTTTCCTTTGGGCCGGCTTGCAATAACCCCGGCCAAGCCGCGGCAACAGTGGCTAAGAGAAGTAAGAGAGTCGCGACCCGCCCCCAGATCAGCCAACGGGCTGTCCCGACCGAACTTTCTTTCAGGCTTGACCCGGCCGCTTCAAGGAAATCCTGAAAGTTGAGGACCAAAATGGGCCCGGAAACAATCGCGAAGAACGGAATCAACCGGACGCGCAGAGCGGTTGCCAACAAAAAGGCTCCCCAAATGACCAATCGCCACCAGCGAAAGCTCCGGCTATTCACGAGGAAAGAAACAATTCCCAGGATCACCAGCGGATAGTAGGCCCAAACCGCCACCTGCCATGTGCCGTCCGGCGGCCGGAAGTAGTCCCGCATCCAGGGTGCCTGGAACAACGCGCCAAAGCTCTTGGAAACCTCCGGGGAAACCCCGAATGCAACTTCCAGGGGAAGCTCGAAGGCCTTGAAATGATGGGGATTCATGAGGGCCGCTGCCAGGCTTCCGAGAAAAGCCACGGCTAGCCAACGGCGTTCTTGCGACCCAGAATACTTCATTCCCGACTCTACCGGGGCCACTAACCCTTCAATTACCTCGCCCAACAAGAACAATCCGATCGTGATCGGTCCGAGAATGAACCACCTGTCCAAATTTGCCCAAAGGGCCACCAGCACAATTAGCGCGATGTAGCGGTAAGGCGATGCCGCACCTTGTGGCGCCTGTTGACCATAACCATTTTGTCCAGCCGGGGATTTATCTTTGCCCGGTGAGGCCAGCAAGGAAAGAGTGATCCCAAGAAAAAGGTACGAGACCAAGGCAGGCTGCAACTGCAATCTAGGGCTGAGCGCGAGGATCGCCATTACCGTGCAAAGCGCAGGTATCCAGAGACTTTGTCTCGCTCGCCGAATCTGGAACATCAGAAAGGCCAGCAATGTTACCAAGATGGCTTTGATCACGACGAGGCCGGCGCCGCCGACCAGGTTAAAGAGGTGATACAGGCCCCAGTCGTAAATCCAAGAATGATTAACCCAGTAGACGTCCTCGGTTGTGTAGCAAAAAGGATCCTTGCCAAACTGGTAGACGCCCTGTGAGAGAGCCCGTCCCGATGCCAGGTGATGAAAAAAATCACTGTCGCGAATGGTAAACGACGAGCAGAAGAACGCGAGGACCAAGACGAGCATGACCTGAAGGCTATCCAACCCGCGCCGCAGCCCCAAATATTCGGAAGGCTTGCGAATGTAAGCCGGAGGCGCTTCCTGACCGGGCGGCAGAGCGATGCGATCCGGATCTACGGTGGCCGTCTCGGCCTGTATCGCTGTCGGCGAGGATTGCGGACCATCCGTCTGGAAGGCCGCGTTGGGATCCGCATTGATGGAATTCAATTTGGAAGAGCCTGCCGCGTCCGGTTCGGTCGGGTCCTGAGGTTGGGAGCCGTTTATCATGAAACTTGTTCCTACTGAGGCTACCGGCCCGTCTGACTGATCACCGCGGTTTGCCCCTCCGCCTGTACTCGGAGCAGAGCTGAGAAGAACATGCCGGGAACTATAAGCAGACCGTGGTTACGTGGTGCCTTGACTATTTCATTGGTCTTAGCAAGCAGTGGTTTATACATGACTTACGCATGCAGCGTCTGATTCGGTTCATTGATCTTATGACCCGGAAAACAAGCCTGCAAGGAGATGATCGGTCTCCTTCCTGGCTTTTTGATCATCAAATCGGTCCTGAACCACCGCGGCAGCCCGAATAACCCAGAAAATGAGGAGCTGGCCCGTTGCGAATATAATGGTGTAATACTTCCTTGGCAGCATACAATATGCTGATTCTTTACCCCCCGTTTCACCTGCCGGTATCCTCTCCGGTCGCCCAGACATCAAAGGATTGTTAAGGGGAACCCAATCAGGAGACGAAGAATGGCTTCGACGCTTCCAACGCCGAGTCGATCACGCTTTTCGGTAGGTATTCTTAGCGTGGGAATCGTGGTGCTAGTGGGCCTTGTGGCATGGGCGGGATGGGGCGGCTCGAAAGGCTCGCCGGCCGACGGCCAGCAAGCGGTTGCGGGGGAACCAGACGAAACGAAAAACGGGAAAAAGGATCGCCAAGATCCTCCCACGGAAAAAAACAACGAAACTGGTGATCAACGAGATCCGGATGCGGTTGCCGCACCGGAACTGGAAGGCGGCGTCGGCTGGCTTAATACAGCGGGTCCGATTCGCCTCCAGGATCTTCGCGGCAAAATCGTCATCCTGGATTTTTGGACCCTGTGTTGCATCAATTGCATTCACACTCTTCCCGATCTTGCCAAGCTCGAAAAGAAGTACGCCAATCAGATCGTTGTCATCGGCGTGCACACCGCCAAGTTCGAAAATGAAAAAGATAGTGCCAGCATCCGCAAGGCCATCCTTCGTTACGAGATCAGCCATCCCGTCGTCAACGACGCCAATCAGAAGATCTGGCGGAGATACGGCATCCGCTCCTGGCCGACCCTGGTCATGATCGACCCGGAAGGCAATCTGGTCGGCGGCGAATCCGGCGAAGGTCTCTATGGAATCTTCGACAAGGTCATCGACCTCCAGATCAAAAAGCATCGCGAGAAGAAGACGCTCAACGAGAAGCCGTTGAAATTCCAGCTGGCGCGATTTCAAGAAAACGGCTCGAGTCCGCTATTTTTTCCCGGCAAGGTGCTGGCCGACGAAAAAAGCGAACGCCTTTTCATCGCGGACAGCACACACCACCGCATCGTCGTGACCGACCTTCAGGGCAAGATGATCGCGATCGCGGGCAACGGCGAACCGGGCAAGGAGGATGGCTCGTTCGACAAGGCGGGCTTCAACGACCCCCAGGGCATGGCACTCGATGGGGACAAACTCTACGTGGCGGACCGCAAGAACAACCTGATCCGCCTCCTCGATTTGAAGGCCCAGACCGTCAAGACGATCGCCGGCACCGGCCTACAGGGAGAGGATCGCTTTCGCGGCGGCTCGGCGCTGAAAACGGGCCTCAATAGCCCGTGGGATTTATGCCTCAAAGGCAACCAGCTGTTTATCGCCTTGGCTGGCCACCATCAGATTTGGGTGCTGGACTTAACCAAGGAAATCCTTTCCCGCTATGCCGGCAACGGGCGCGAGGACATTGTCGATGGTTCGCTGGCTGCCTCCAGCTTTGCCCAGCCGAGCGGCCTGACGACCGACGGCACGAACCTTTTCGTTGCGGATAGCGAAGTAAGTGCAGTGCGTCAGGTCCCGCTGGATGGCAAAAGCGATGTAAAAACCCTTGTCGGCGAAGGCCTGTTCGATTTCGGCGATGAAGACGGCGTCGGCAATCGGGTTCGATTACAACATGCTCTGGGTGTCCTCTATCACGACGGTCTTCTCTACGTGGCCGACACCTACAACAGTAAAATAAAAGTCCTGGATCCGGCCAAGCGATCGTGCAAGACGTTTCTGGGTGGCGAGTCCGACGGCTGGCTTGCCGGACCCCTCTTCAACGAACCGGGCGGACTCAGCTATGCTCACGGCAAACTTTATGTGGCCGACACCAACGCCCATCGGATTCGAGTCGTCGATTTGAAAACCAAAGCGGTCAGCACGCTTAACTTGAGCGGCGTGGATGCGCCCAAGCCGGCCACCCCTTGATGGAATTGCCTGATATTTGACCTCGTTCGGACTCTGGTTAACCTTAACCTTGTTCCCATTAACCTTGTTCCCAAACTCCTGTTTGGGAACGGGTTTAAACCTTGTTCCCAAACTCCTGTTTGGGAACGGGTTTTTGCGAAACTCTGTTTCGCGGACCGGATCGAAACGGAGTTTCGAGGAGGGTGTTCCCAAACAGGAGTTTGGGAACAAGGTTTGTAAATTTCAAGGTAGTCGTACCGGGCAAGCGGCCAAGCGCCTATCGAGTTCAAAGGACGTTACTTCTATGAGACAAGGGCAGAAGTCTCTCGCTATAAAAGGGGCCTTGCTGGCCTCTTTCTTGATCTTAGGATTACCGGTCACGGCCCAATCACAGGATAGCCGGGGCTTCGACGAAATCGTCACCAACATCCAGGCCAAGGTTGTACCCGAGACCGTCCAACCCGGACAGACGGCGACGCTCAAGATCAGCATGGACATCGCCCCCGGCTGGCACACCTATCCCACGTCCCAATTGGCGGATCTGGCCAAGTCGTCGATAAACGTCTTTAAGTACCCCGCGCCTTCGAAGGAAGTCGTCTTCGTCGGAGCGTTGAAGGAGCCTCTTTTCTTGGTGAGTTCAGCCCCTGACACAAGAGGAGTGCGCTATATCGAGGGATCGGCGGACTGGGAACGGCCTTTTGTCATTCGTCCGAACGCGACACCCGGTTCAAAAGCGGTTGCGTTGTCGGTCAAAGTGCTTGTCTGCAACGATCAGGGCCATTGCCTGGCGCCCCATGATGTTCCCCTGAAGGCACAGTTCACCGTAAAGGCGGGCCCGGCCGTGGCCGTGGAGGATAAGTACAAGGCCGAGGTTGAAAAAACACTTAATGGAGCCACGGATCCGCCCTACGATCCCTTTAACCAAGACAAAGCTAAATCGACCGAGAAGCCTGCCGCTCCCGAGGCAAGCCCGACTGAAACTCCCTCTGAGAACCAATCTCCCAAATCCAGCAAGCCCATTGCCGCCACCGGGCCCAAAGTCAGCACGTTGTCTTACCCAACGACCGAGGCTTATGGCAAGGACATGGACACCCTTGCCGGTCGCATGGTCTCCGAAGCGCCTGGGGAAAGCAGCCTGACTGCCTTTGTCCTGGCGGGCATCTTCTGGGGCGCGGTGTCGCTCATTACGCCGTGCGTTTTCCCGATGATTCCCATCACGGTCAGTTTTTTCCTCAAGCAGTCGGAGAAGCAGCGCAATAGCCCGCTGATGATGGCCACGGTCTATAGCTTGACCATCATCGTTGTTTTGACCTTCGCAGCGCTGCTGTTGCTGTCGTTCTTTCGCAGTCTGAGCATCAATCCCTATATGAACTTTGCGATGGGGGCGCTTTTCATCTTTTTCGCGCTAAGCCTGTTTGGTATGTACGAGATCGAGCTTCCCTCCAGCCTGGCTCAGTTCACTTCGGCCCGTGAAGGGCAGGGCGGTTTGTTGGGCACGATGTTCATGGCATTGACCTTTACGATCCTGAGCTTTGCCTGCGTGGCCCCATTCTTGGGCGGTTTTGGCGGGACGGCGGCGACGGCAAAACTGAGCTGGTTCGAGCGCGGCCTGGGCGCGTTGGCGTTTGCCGTGACGTTCGCCTCGCCGTTTTTCTTCCTGGCCCTGTTCCCCAGTCTCTTGAAGAAAATGCCCAAGAGCGGCACCTGGCTCAATAGCGTCAAAGTGGTGATGGGCTTTCTGGAATTGGCGGCCGCCTTCAAGTTCCTGCGCCTCGGCGAAATCGTGATTCACACGCCGACTTTGTTCACGTTCGATTTCGTGTTGGGCATCTGGGTGGCGATCTGCTTTCTCTGTGGCTTTTATTTGCTCAACCTTTTTCGCTTGCCGCATGACACCCCTGTGGAACACCTCGGCGTGCCCAGACTTTTGTTTAGCATTCTCTTCCTGGGCGTAGGTCTCTATTTGTTGCCGGCCCTGTTCCGCTACAACAGCGAAGGCGAGAAGCAGCGTCCCAGCGGCATCGTCTATGCCTGGTTGGATTCGTTTCTTCTGCCCGATCCGACCCACGGCAAGGGCAGCCTGGAATGGACAGGCGATCTCAAATTGGCCGTGGACGAGGCCCTCGAGGAGCGCAAAAAGACCGGCCAGCCTCAATTCGTGTTCATCGATATTACCGGCGAGACGTGCGTGAATTGCAAATTGAATGAGCGAAACGTCTTCTCGAAGTCGGAGTTCAAGGATCTATTCAAGAAATACAAACTGGTTCAGCTTTATACCGACCTCATTCCCGAGCAATTCTACGCTCCCGAAGTGAAAGACGCAATCGCCAAAGACGAAGACCGGCGCGAAAACGATGCGAAGGCGGTCAATTTGAAGTTCCAAAAAGACGTCTTTGACACCGAACAACTGCCGCTCTACGTGATTCTGGAGCCGCTTCTCAATGGCAAGATCAAAGTCGTCGGTCGTTGGGACGAAGGAAAGATCAACGATGAAGCGGGATTTGCCAGTTTCTTGAAGGAGCCGTTGTCCCCGTTGCCTGGGGGCATGCGGGCCGAGTTGAGTCCCCCGCGCTAGCACCAGCTAAAACCGCCGCGTTTGGCGAAAGCGCGGCATGTCCCATTCATCCACTTCTTCCTGTTCGCGCCTTTGCTCCTCCTCGCGTTCGTCGGCCGTCTCCTGGGTCATCGAGCGTCCCCATAGAAAGTAGTGAAACGCCCCAAAGACACCGAGGCCGAGCAGGGCCACTGGAACGACCAAAATGGCGCCTTGCGTTAGGACCACCAGAAACAGGATGAACCCGCCTCCGAAAAAGAGAGCGAGCGTCACCGCCATCATGGTCGCGCGGAATTGGCGGTGCGGGTCTAGTTCGTCGTTCATGTGAGCCTCCCGTCCAAAGGAGCGAAGCGACGCCTCATTTCTTATAATAGGCGCTGCTTGAGTTGCCGGGCAAACAGGATATGTGGAAGGAACTGCCATTTCGTTCTCCAGCGACCGTACATCGTCCTCGGAATCGGCGAAGGGCTTCCTAATGCAGTTCCACAATCTCGTTGAAATGCATCGCTGGCAAGCTGACCGCCTCGGCCCTCGGCCGGCCCTCCGCTACAAGAAAGACGGGCTGTATCACGACCTTTCCTGGCAAGAATACTGGCAGTCGAGTCAAGCCTGCGCCGCGGCGCTGGTCGACGCCGGCGTCCAGCCGGGCGATCGCGTTGGCCTGCTGTCGGAAAACCGCGTGGAATGGTTGATTGCCGACATGGGTTTGCTGGCGGCCGGTGCGGTTTGCGTGCCGCCTCATACGCCGCTCACCGCCCGGCAAATTCAGTTTCAACTGGCCGATGCCGAGGTCTGCTGGCTATTCGTGTCCACGCTCTGCCAACTCGACAAAATTCGCCAGGTTCAAAGCGAGTTACCGATGCTGCGTGGCATCGTTGTCTTTGACTCCAACGTTTCCGCGGATGATGTGATTTGTTGGCCCGCCTTCCTCCAGAGAGGAAGAAGAGCCTTGGCCGAACGGCAAGCCGAGTTGGCGAAACGACAAGCCGAGCTTACGCCTGACGACCTTGCCACGGTCATGTACACCTCGGGAACGACCGGCAATCCCAAGGGGGTCATGCTCACCCATGGCAATCTGGTCAGCAATTCCTCCGTGGGCAACGACCTCGCCTGCCATCATCCCGACGATCTCGTCCTCGGCTGGCTGCCCTTGAGCCATATTTACGCGCGTACGGTCGATCATTATGGCAGCATCTCCGGCGGCCTGACGCTCGCCCTCGCCGAGTCCGCGGAGACCGTCGTTGACAACTTGAAAGAAATCCAGCCAACGCATATGGCGGCGGTTCCCCGGTTTTATGAAAAGGTGCTGGCAGCCGTGGCATCCCCGGATCACGAGGAGACAGGTCGCAGACTTCGCAACGTTTTCGGCCCACGCATCGACTGGGTTTCCTCCGGCGGCGCACCTATGCCAGTGTCTGTCGCCGAGGCCTATCACGCGGCCGGCATCCTGCTGCTCCCCGGCTATGGACTTACCGAAAGCTCGCCCGTCATCTCCTTCAATTCCAAAGAGCGCTGGAAGCTAGGCACCGTCGGCCTGCCTATTCCCAACGTCGAAGTCCGCATTGCTCCCGACGGCGAAATCCTGACGCGCGGCCCCCATGTGATGAAAGGCTATTGGCGGAATCCGCAGGCGACTGCCGAAGCCATCAAAGACGGCTGGCTCTACACCGGAGACCTCGGCAAGCTCGACGAAGACGGCTTCTTGATCATCACGGGCCGCAAAAAAGAGCTTCTCGTCCTCTCCAACGGCAAGAAAGTCGTGCCGTCTTATCTCGAGGGATTGCTGTGCGCCGACCCTTTGATCGACCAGGCGGTCGTGTGCGGCGAAGGTCGAAATTATTTGACGGCCCTGATCGTCCCCCATTGGGACAACATCCGCAAAGCTCTCCAGTCATGCGGCACTAAGACGGATTCCCAACCGAACAAGTGCCTGGCCAACGAGCCTGCGGTGCGCGAATTATTGAGAAAGCACATCGGCGCGGCTTTGATTGACGGGGCAAACTGGGAACAAGTCAAACGATTTGCCGTGCTGGAAGAGCCGTTTACGGTCGGCAAAGATGAATTAACGATAACCCTAAAAATGCGACGTGCGGTGGTGCAGGAGCATCACAAATCGGAAATCGATGCCCTTTACGAGGAATAAAGATTAACTGTTTACGTTTCGCGCCCGCGGGCAATTCCGCGGGCGCGAAACGTAATCCAACAGACCGAACCTCTGTGGTTCTTACAAAATCCCCGCCCCGAATCCGTCCGTACGATTCTCGGCGCGGGCGGCGGCGGACTCTTTAGGGGCTTGGGCATGGTTGCCGCGCGGCGGGTGGGCGCCGTGCGAGCGGTAGCTGGGAACGCCGTTGCCGCGATTCTGCCCGTTCAATTCGCCGACGATTTGCGTGTAATTCGTCTCATAATCCGCATCGAAATCATCGTACGTGCAAATATAGCCGGGCTGCTTGGAGCGTTCCTTTTCTTCTCGATAGGCCTTGACCACGGCCGACTGGATCACTTCCCGGCAAGCGGAGTTGATCGGATGAGCGATGTCCGCATGCAGCTTGACTCGGCCATCGGCGTCGCGGGTGGCCCGGTCCTCGTCGAGCTTGCCGCCGCACTGATTGCAAAAGCGGGCCCGCAGATGGTTCTTGCAGCCGCAATGATTGCAACGGTCGGTCAGCTTGCGGCTGGGCATGGCCACGAACGACCCTTTGGTCCCTTCGATGATTTTCAGGTCGCGGACGACGAAGGCGTCGTCGAACGTGACCGAACAAAACGCTTGCAGGCGTTCGTTCTCGTGATTGTCTTCCATGAGCTTGATCCGGACTTCGGTGATGACCACAGCTGTTCTCCTTTATTCTGTGGTACGCTCAAACGCAACTGCGCACAATTTGCACATGAGGTCGAGGTTCTGTCATCGGCCCGGCAACCATTGCGCGGGCAACCTTTCGGGCCTCACTTTGATCACGACATAGGGCGAATAAGGCAGTGCCGCTGCCGCTCATCAACTGGCCGGCCGGCCGCTGTTCATCCAATCGGGCCAGCCACGGGGCGATCGCCGGACACAACTGTTCGGCACGGGCTTGCAGGCGGTTATGCAACCCTCGGCCCAGGGCTTCCATGTCGCCCGCTCTCAAGGCCTCACGTATTTCCGAACCAGACTGCGGCTCCGCCGGCAGACAGACGCCTCGATACACCTCGGCGGTCGATAGGCCGACGGGCAGGCACACCAGCACCAGAAACAAGGGCTTGCCGATCGGCAGCGGTTCGACAATCTCGCCGCGTCCCGTACACCAGGCGGCCGGTCCGGAAAAGAAGAACGGGATGTCGCTGCCGAGTTCGCCGGCTAGTTTGGCCAACTGGGCGGTCGACAGACCCAATTGCCAAAGTCGATTGAGTCCCATGAGCGTGGCGGCCGCATCGCTCGAGCCTCCGGCCAGGCCGGCCGCCAGCGGGATGCGCTTTTCCAGACGAATAGCGGCGCCGCGTAAACAGCCGGAGTGCCTTTTCAGTGCCTGGGCGGCTCGAATCACCAGGTTGTCCGGCCCCGTGGAAAGATCGGGATTGGAACAGGTCATCGAGACGGATCCCGATGGATCGTCGCGAAATTGCAGCGTATCGAACAGACTGACGGTTACCATGAGCGTGGCGATGTCGTGGTAGCCGTCGGGCCGTTTTGCGAGTACTTCCAGAAACAGATTCACCTTGGCAGGCGTTCGCACAATCAAGGCATGGGGTTGCCGCTCGACTAGCATGGCCGGGGGAAAGCAGGAGAGGAGCGGGTCCATCCATGGCAATCATCGGGGAAGGGCCTACCCGGAAAAATCCTTTTTTGCGGGTCGGCACTGGCCGGGCAGCCAGTCCGGTTTATTATGGCTGCGATACCCAGTATCACGGCGAGGATCATAACCAAGGGCGTGCGCGCGCGTCAATTCGGGTTTTTTGAGGAATTGTTTAGCGGCGAGCCTCGGGCGAGGGCGTTGCAAACGCGCTCGCCCGAGGCTCGCCGCTAAACGGTTGTCATATAACTGATAAACCGAGAAAAATCATGCCTTCCTTTGTCACCCATCTGGAAAGCGCCCTGGACGGCACTCGTTACGAGGTTGGCCAGGTTTACACCACCCACCAGGGCCGGCCGCTATGGGTCCGTTACGACTTGGTCAAAGTAGGCAAGGCAGTCAACCCGGATTTGATTGCAAAACGGCCCCCTTCGCTTTGGCGTTATCGCGAACTTCTGCCCCTTCCCTCGGAAGCCGAACGCGTTACGCTCGGCGAAGGGATGACGGCGCTTTTGCCCTGTCCTCGCCTCGGCAAGGAATTGGGCCTGGCCAACCTATTGATAAAGGATGAGTCTCAGTTGCCGACCGGCAGTTTCAAGAGCCGCGGTATGGCGATAGCCGTGAGTATGGCCAAACATCTGGGATTACACCGACTGGCCATTCCGACTGCGGGCAATGCGGGCGGCGCCTTGGCCGCTTATGGCGCCCGCGCCGGTATGGAAGTCTACGTCTTCATGCCGGAGGATACGCCGCGCGTCAATCAAATGGAGGCCTATCTGGCCGGCGCCCATGTCTACCTGGTCAACGGCCTGATCAACGATTGCGGCAAGATCGTTCGCGATGGCGTTGCCAAGATGGGCTGGTTCGATGTCTCCACGCTCAAGGAACCCTATCGCTTGGAAGGCAAGAAGACGATGGGCCTGGAATTGGCCGAGCAACTAGGATGGCGGCTGCCCGACGTGATTCTTTACCCAACCGGCGGCGGCACCGGCTTGATAGGGATGTGGAAGGCCTTTGCGGAACTCAGTGAGTTGGGTTGGCTGAAGTCGAAAAAGTTGCCGCGTTTGATTAGCTGTCAAAGCGAGGGCTGCGCCCCGATCGTACGCGCTTTTGAAGCGAACCAGCGCTTTGCCGAGCCGTTTCCCGATGCTCAAACCATTGCCAGCGGCTTGCGCGTCCCGGCGGCAATCGGCGATTTCATGATGCTCGACGCCATTCGCGCCAGCGGGGGCGTCGCCAAAGCAGGGCGAGAGAATCGCATTGTCGAATGGATGCAGCGCGCCGCCAGCCTGGAAGGCATCAGCATTTGTCCCGAGACGGCGGTCTGCTTCGATTGCCTGGAGCAACTTCACGCATCGGGGGCGATTCAGCGTGAAGAGGAGGTCGTGGTCTTCAACACCGGTGCGGCTCAGAAGTACCTGGAAGCCGTGCCGCTGAATCTGCCACGGTTGGATAAGGACACGTTTCAGGATTATGAAAGGCTTGGCAAGCGGGTCACGTAAGCCGGCGAGCGGGGGACGAAAGTCCCCCGTGGTTTTTCACGGCGGACAAAAGTCGGCGAGCGGGGGACGAAAGTCCCCCGTGGTTTTTCACGGCGGACAAAAGTCGGCGAGCGGGGGACGAAAGTCCCCCGTGGTTTTTCACGGCGGACAAAAGTCGGCGAGCGGGGGACGAAAGTCCCCCGTGGTTTGTTACTAGGACGAAAGTCCCCCCGTGGTTTTTCACGGGGGACTTTCGTCCCCCGCTCGCCCGGCTTGCGTGTTTCTCGCCAAAGGCGCTTGCTCCCTCCGGACTTTCGAGTATTCTCATTTACCGGTGATTGAAGACGCCGTTTTACCCTCTCCAACGAAAGACGAGCGGCACTATGAGATCTCTCCGTATTTTGGGGTTATTAGTCTTTACTTTGACCGTTCTTGCTCACTTGCCGGGATGCAGGAGCAAGTCCGGGCGAATCAAGGTCGCTTTCATAAGCAACAATGAACACGAATTCTGGCAAATCGCCAAGCGGGGCACGGAAGCGGCAGCCAAAGAAGCAGACGTCGATGTGGAGTTCAAAATGCCGTCGGGCGGCGGTTCGGCCGAACAGCAGCGCCGCTTTATCGAGGATCTGCTTTCCAAGGGGTGTAAAGGCATTGCGATCAGCCCCAATGACGCCGGCAACCAAGTGGATTTCTTTAAAGAGATTAACGGTCAAGTGCCCCTGCTTGCTGTCGACAGCGATGTGCCGGACCCTAGCGCCCGACGCTGTTACCTTGGGACAAATAACGTCGAGGCCGGAAAAGCGGCAGGCGAGCTCGTCAAGAAAGCCTTGCCGTCCGGTGGAAAGATCATGATTTATGTCGGCAAGCTGGACGTCCGGAATGCCATTGAGCGGCGCGAGGGAGTTGTTTCGGCGCTTGCCGGCGGCAAGGCCAAATGCGAGGACCAGATTAAGCAAATGGAAAAGGGTGATTACCCCGTTCAGTTTGGGGATTACAAGCTTCTGGGTACGATGACCGACGATGGTAAATCAGAAGTCTGCCGGACGAAAGTCGATGACACACTGACCAAGTATCCTGACGTTAAATGTCTTGTCGGCCTCTGGGCCTATAATCCACCTGCCATGCTGGAAGGCGTCAAGGCAGCAAAAAAGCTGGGGCAAGTACAAATGGTGGGCTTTGATGAAAATGAAGAAACCCTTCAGGCTGTCCAGGATGGCTATATTGTCGGCACTATAGTTCAGGACCCGTACCATTTCGGGTATGAAGCAGTCAAAATCCTGGCCGGACTGGCAAAGGGCGACAATTCGGTTCTCGACCGCAAGGACATGCAGGCAAACCATTGCATCTATGTCAAGCATAGAACGATCACTAAGGATAATGTGGAAGATTTCTGGGCCGATTTGAAGAAACTCAAAGGTCAGTAACTCCACGGAAGCAATAGGCGGCGAGATAGCTACTTCGATCTCGCCGCCTACACTTGATTTCATTTCCCCTAAGCGAAAACACCCGTGCCAGACGATCCAGCTTTGCTTCTTAAAGCGCGCGACATTTCGAAAGCATTTCCTGGAATCCAGGCTCTTCAGAATGTCAATTTGTCTCTCCGCCGCGCCGAGGTCTTGGCGATTGTCGGCGAGAACGGAGCGGGCAAATCAACCCTAATGAAGATTCTAGGAGGCGTCTATGTTCAGGATTCTGGCGAGGTGCTCCTGGATGGAAAGCCGGTGGAACTGGGAACCGTTGAAGGCGCTCAGAAACTAGGCATCGCCTTGATCCATCAAGAATTGAACTTAGCCGAAAATCTCGATGTTGCAGGCAACATCTTTCTAGGTCGTGAACCTCGCTGGGCCGGGCCCCTCAAACTAATCGACCGGAGCATTTATGGAAACGCCGCCCTGATTACCCGACGCCTGGGGCTAGAATGTTCCACCCGCGCTTCGGTGGGCTGCCTTTCGATAGGACAACAACAATTAGTGGAAATCGCCCGCGCATTATCGCTGAAGTCGCGGATATTGATCATGGATGAACCGACTTCGAGCTTGACCCAACGTGAAACCCATCGACTCTTTGAAGTTATTCGCGATTTGGTCCGTGAGGAGATGAGCGTCATCTATATCTCTCACCGCCTTCAAGAAGTGGAACAAATCGCTGACCGCGTAACCGTTCTCCGCGATGGCCGCAACGCCGGAGATCTTGACAAAAGCTCCATTCGCCATGAAGCGATGGTCCCCCTTATGGTGGGACGCGAATTGAAGCAGTTTTTCCATCGGACAGAGAAATCCATATCATCCTCGAGTGCACAGGCCGCTCCCTTGCTGCGCGTCTCGGCTCTTATCACCAAAGTAAGCAAAGGCAAACCGATCAGCTTTAGCCTGAAGCCGGGGGAAATTGTCGGCATGGCGGGATTGATGGGCGCCGGCAGGAGCGAGTTGGCTGAAGCCCTATTCGGGATTGATCCCCCTTTGGGAGGCGAAGTCTTCCTCGATGGCCGGCCGATTGGTGTCCGCACGCCGGCCCAAGCGATTGAAGCGGGCATATTCCTCCTGCCCGAGGATCGGCGAACTCAAGGGTTGATTCTTGCCGCGAGTGTCAAGGACAACATCAGCCTGGCCTCCCTTGATCGAGTAAGTTGGCTAAGTTTTATCTCGCGCCATCGTGAAAGGGAATTGGCTCAGGATACCTGTGAACGGCTAAATGTCCGCACGTCGAGCATCGACAAAGCGGTGGGCCTTCTCAGCGGAGGCAATCAGCAAAAAGTGGTGCTGGGAAAATGGCTTTGCCGCGCGCCCCGCGTCTTGATCCTTGATGAGCCGACGCGTGGAGTTGATGTTGGCGCCAAGACTGAGATCTATGCTCTGATGGATAGGTTGGCCGGCCAAGGGGTTGCAATCCTTATGATTTCCAGCGACTTGGAAGAAATACTGGGCATGAGCGATCGAGTCTTGGTTATGCACCAAGGGGGATTGGCCGGAGAGTTGCCGCGTGAGGGACTATCGGAGCAGGCCATTATGCATCTGGCAACGGGAGGATTTGGCAGGCCATGAAGAAACTTGTAGGTATTTTTGCGTTCTTGATTGTGTTGTACGGGGCTGTCCTGATTGCCGATGAAGGCGCTCGATCGATCCAAAATCACTTCAATTTAGGCCGGCGCATCGGCTTGTACGGCATTATCAGCTTGGGCGCGGGAATCCTCATCATTTCGGGAGGCATCGATTTATCAATTGGATCGGTTGTTGGTTTATGTGCCACGTTGCTTGCAATGTTAATGAAGGAAAGGGCTTGGAATCCAGCGCTGGCTATGGGGGCAGTACTCCTTTTGGGGGCCGCCATCGGTCTGGTTAACGGACTGCTAGTGACCAAGCTTCGTGTGCAAGCATTTGTAGCAACCTTGTGCGGTCTTTTTATTTACCGAGGTGCGGCTCGCTGGATTGCCTCTGATCAACCCAAGGGCTTGCAAAACGACTTCGTGGACTGGAAATATTGGCTCTATAGCAGCCGCGACGTTTTGGGCCTGCCGATGTCGGTGGTATTCCTAATCACTTTGGCTTTGCTGGCGACGCTTTTCCTGCATTTCAGCGTCTATGGACGCTACCTTTACGCCATAGGCAGCAATGAACAGGCAGCGCGATATTCGGGAATAGCGACGGACCGCTATAAACTGTTGGCTTATGTCCTTTGCTCGACTCTGGCCGCGCTCTTCGGCATTCTCTTCCTGCTGCAGGAAAACTCGGCCCAGCCTTCCGATGCTGGCTCATTTTTGGAACTTTACGCCATCGCTGGAGCGGTCCTTGGCGGATGCAGTCTACGAGGCGGCGAAGGGACTGTCTTGGGCATTCTTATCGGAACCGCTATCCTTCGCATCCTGCAAAACCTTGTCAATATGTGGGACATTCCCGCGGCGCTGGAATACACCGTCATCGGCACCGCCCTTTTAGTGGGAGCCATCCTGGACGAATGGTTGCGTAGGCGAAGTTTGAGTCGGCTGGCGACTTAACCAGGGTTAGTGGCGCTTTCCAACCGAGTATTAATTGTCCCCCATTTCTGATAACAGTGTTTGGCGCGCGGCCGAATTTGCGAGTAGAGTCGACCTTTTGGCCGCGCATCGGGACCCTTTGGACCCGCACCAGTTGATTCACAATGTCAGAGGGGGAAACAGAAGAGGTAAGGAAACAATCGAATTAGCGGGGGCTAACATCGCCAGGCGGCCAAGCAAAGCGCGGTAGTGGGTCCCCTGAAACGAATGTCCCCGATCGTGCCCGTGGTAACAGCAAGAGACCGAAGAAGAAAGGCGCAGAAAGGGTCAATGACGCACCAGGTAGCTGGGTCTCCAAGTGAAGACAGGGACTCAGCGCCAACCGTCCGGAGGGGGGGTGCCCGGGGGTTGAAATGAAACGAATCCGGGCGACTCCGACTTCCCGAGTATACCGTGGAAGAAGCGTGGTTCGAAAGCACCGTTGCCGCGGCTCCACTCTGCGGACCAGTTTCCGACCCTGTGGATCAGGCAACCACCCTCTGGACCAGCAAAACGGGTCCCCAGAGTGGGTTGGTCGGTTAGCGCAATCGTTATCTTTGGAAGTCAGAAGGCCTCGCGCTTTTGCAGCTGGACCCTCTGGACCACCACTTTGACCCTGAGGATCAGGCTCCGACCCTCTGGATCAGCACCACTTGATCCAC
>Ga0185299_10002304_pt1 | contig 30187 bp, 22 predicted proteins | sample PaiPotPPA55metaG_FD_128002 | JGI IMG/M metagenome (GOLD analysis project Ga0185299, IMG submission 128002) | Iron sulfur acid spring bacterial and archeal communities from Banff, Canada, to study Microbial Dark Matter (Phase II) - Paint Pots PPA... ...
GATGGCGGCGGTGCGCCGGCGACGAACCGGGCTGCGGCGCTCTCTGCCACGGCTTCGACCCAGCAGCGCTTTGACTCACCCGGCGCGGGGTCGTCGAACACGCCGTTATCGCAACCCGTGCCGCCGGTGAAGGTCTTGATGACATGCTTGTCCGGCGTGCCGTAGAGCACCTTTTTCGCGCCGTCGAAGGAACAACGCTCGTATTCCGCCGCGCAAGGTGTCCACGAAGCGCCGTCGATCTTGACGGAATCCTCAGACGCTGCCGGCGTTTCCTGCGCCGCCGCGGTTTCGCCCCGGCAAGCGCACACGGACGCGAAGACGGCGAAGACCAGCGCGATCCTCGCGCATTGGGCCAACACGCGCTTCGGACGCGATGTCGTGCGTCCGGAAAATCCTGCTTTCGATGACTTTTCCATTACGCCCCGGGGTCGAGAGCCGGGTGGTTCGAGTCCGCAGCGACGGCGTTTTCCACCGAGGAAAGAGGCACTCACCACCTTCGTGCTACCTGAATGAAACGTTTTCTGATGCGCCGCCTCGCGTTGCCCAGCCGCGCGGTAAAGCTCCATAAGTTTCTATCTCGCGATGCAACATCCGGCATCGTTTTAAGGTGCCGCGAGCAGGCGCGCGGCGACCGGCGCATTGATTGATGCCGCTTTGATACCGCTGCCGATTGCGCAGAGGATAGGCGAGGCGCAACGAACGCGCCAGTCGCCGCGATGAACGTTGTCGGATGCTGACTGCATCCGGGCCATCGGCGCTTATATGGGTGGCGAGATAGCGCGACTTTCTGGCTGATCCGGCGTTGTCCGGCGCTGCGTCGCGAGATGAACCCTTGGCGTAACTAATCTGTATCAAAACGCGCGACAGGTGCGTCTGGACCGTTTGCCGTGGCGTATGTGAGCGATCCAACATAGCTCCGCGCGCGAATGTCTGTAGACAACTGGTACGCGAGTGGTTGCGTCGGCTCGTCATCAACCGCCAGCCCAGCGGTTTTTTTGGCCTACCTTCGCGCCCGCTTGCGCCTGTCCGATCCTCATTCGAGGACCGTCCAAGGCCCCGCCAGATCGGGACTTATCGCCGGTGAGCGCCTCACAAAGTCATTTCCATCAGAGTTTTAAAACGCTTTTATCAGATGAATTAATTTTGTTTCCATGATGAAACGTCATCTGCGTAGTTACTAGAAACCATTGAAAGTATGTGCGGCACCGCACGTTTCCAGATTATGTTGTTAATCGCTCGTACGCTTTAAAGGCCTCATTTAACGCTTGTATTTCAATTGGAAGTGGTTTTTCAAAGCCGCCCGCGGGCTGTTAAATCGAGAAGTTCTCGTGAAGCGTGTTTTTAATCGCATTATCTCATGTTTCACATATGCAACGTTTACTGCTTCCCAGCGCTTTCGGCGTGATGACGCCGGACCTGAGAACGCTTTGGAAGCCTTGCCGCACGGGGCTTTATAAACGCCGGAGAAGGTTGATTTGTATGACGTTCATGGCTTTCGGCAGCCCTGTCCGATATGTGCGGTCGAATTGGACTGGCATTCGTCTTGCAATGTGCCGTTTGAAATAAAAATCCCGGACATGGATTTTTTACCAGTTTAACGAACGAACGTAATAAAAATTACCGAATGATCGGCACCGCACGCATTGAAAGGATTTGAATGGCGATGTCTGAAATTTTCCGCCAACATCTCGCTACTTTCAGTCACGACAACCTAATCAAACTTGAGGGTGTCTATGATGCACCGCAATGAGAACCCATTATCCAGTCATGTTGGATTCAACAAGTTCGCAGGGGAACGCCATGCCGTACGCCAGTCTTGAACCCGCCGTTATGGGATGGCTACAGCCGGCCCCCCGCAGCACCCAGGCGGAAGTCCGCCGCATCGCGATCCTGCTGTTCGACGGCTTCTCGCTGCTGGGCGCCGGCATCGTCGCGGAGGTCTTCCATGTCGCGAACGAACTGGCGGTCCTGAAGGCGCGCAACGACTGGACCTACGACGTGCGTTTCCTGTCCGTCGAAGGCGGCAACGTGGCGTGTTCGTCCTCCGTACGCGTGTGGACTGACGGCCTCGATGCGCGCCACTACGGCGGCTTCGACGCATTGTTCGTGGCGGGCGGCAAGGGCGCGGACGGTGCGGCCGGCGACGAACGTATCGTGGAATGGCTGCGCCGCGTGCACTCCAAGACCACGGTGGTCAAGTCGATTGCGGAAGGACGCAAGGTGCTCGATGCTGCCGGCATCGGCCACGCGGCCGAGTCGCAGATCCGCATCGGCCATTCGATGATGCACGCCGTGCGCGAAGAGCAGGCAAGCGAAGCGGGCGACCGCTACGAGTCCATGAAGGGCGCGTTGCTGATGATCAAGCGCGACCTCGGTGTGGACGTTGCGCGCGGAGTCGCGGAGCGTCTCATGCCCGGCTCGGCGTCGAAGCTCGTACCGCTGCTCGGCGACAGTGGCACCGCGTCCGCCGGCGACAAGATCCGCACGGCGGCGCGCTGGCTTCAGGACAACTGCGAGCGGCCGATCTCGGTCGTGGATGCGGCGCAAGTGGCGGCCATGAGCGAACGCAACTTCCTGCGCCGCTTCAAGATCGAGATGGGCATCACGCCTTCGGACTATCTGCTGCAAGCGCGCCTTGCTGTCACCTGCACGTTGCTCACCGATTCGGAACTGCCGGTCGACAAGATCGCGCGCCGCAGCGGCATGGGTAACGGCGACCGTCTTGCCAAGATCTTCCGCAAGCGTCTTCTTATTTCACCAACCGAATACCGGATGCAAAGCCGCCGCGATGCCGGCGTCTGATTGAGGGTGAGTCCAGGTTTTTTTTGACCGTAGTCACGGCGCGTTGAAACGTAAGCGGTTCGATTGAACCGGGGTCGACGATCGGTGCAAATGGCGCGCGCAGCTCCGCCCGGGGAACGGGTTAAAGAATATAGGAATACTAAAATGGACGGAAAGATCAGGCAGGGCATCGAGCAAACCGCCGAGACGATGGTCGCTCCGGGAATGACCGCGGAGTGCCGGCGTCTTGTGCAGGTGATTCTCGCGGGTGGTTCGGGTACGCGTCTCTGGCCGGTGTCGCGCGAACAGTATCCGAAACAGCTGATTGGCGTGATTGGCAGCGAGTCGTTGTTGCAGGCGACCGTGCTGCGCATGAAGAACTTTCCTGTGGCGTGGGACGTAGCCGCCGAGCCGGTGATCGTGTGCGGTGAGGAACATCGCTTTGCAACTGGCGAGCAGGCGCGCGAAAGCGGCGTGACGGCGCGCATCGTGGTCGAGCCCGCACGCCGCGATACCGCCCCCGCCCTGACGCTTGCCGCCCTGACGGCCTGCGCCGACGGCCAGGACGCCATCCTCGTGGCCATGCCGGCAGATCACGCTATCGCCGATCTTGCTGCGCTGCACGCATCCATCGACATTGCCGCGCGTTTTGCGCAGGCCGGCGACATCGCCACGCTCGGCGTTCCGCCTACGCGTCCCGACACCGGCTTCGGCTACATCCGCCTGGGCGACGAACTGAAAGACGGCGCACATCGCATCGATCGCTTTGTCGAAAAGCCCGCGGCAGAACTTGCGGCGCAATACGTTGCAGCCGGTAATTACTGGTGGAATAGCGGCATCTTCGTGGTGCGTGCATCGGTATGGCTTGCCGTACTCGAACAGCTCCAGCCGGAGATGCACGCGGCATGTGTCTTGTCGTACGAACAATTGAATAAAGCAGACGGATACTTGCGTCCATGCGCTGCGGAGTTCGCAAAGTCACCGTCCGATTCGATCGACTACGCGGTGATGGAGCATCTCGGCAAGCCCGGATCGCCGTTCAAGGGCGTGGTCGTGCCGCTCGAAGCGGGCTGGTCCGATCTTGGTTCGTGGGACGCTGTGTGGGATGCGATGGAGAAGGACGAGTCCGGCAACGTGGCAAGCGGTCGCGTGTTGTTCGAAGGGTCGACCGCGAGTTACGCGCGCTCGGAAGGCGGCAGGCTCGTGGCGTGTGTGGGCACGACGAACCTGATCGTGGTCGAGACCGACGACGCGGTGCTGGTGGCCGATCGTTCGCGTGTGCAGGACATCAAGGGGCTCGTTTCGCGCATCAAGCTGGAAAAGTCGCCGGAAGCCGACACGCATAGAAAGGTTCGCCGTCCTTGGGGTTTCTACGATTCCATCGATCACGGCGAGCGGTTCCAGGTGAAACGCATCGTGGTGAATCCGGGTGCGCGCCTGTCGCTGCAAATGCATCACCACCGCGCGGAGCACTGGGTCGTCGTCAGCGGCACAGCGCTTGTCACACGCGGCGAAGAGGAGTTTTTGCTGAGCGAAAACGAATCGACCTACATCCCGCTCGGCGTGCGTCACCGCCTTGAGAATCCCGGTCGCGTGCCGCTCGAAATCATCGAAGTGCAGTCAGGGACCTACCTCGGCGAAGACGACATCGTCCGATTCGACGACAAGTATGGCCGTTGCAGTTAAACAACCGTCAAGCCAAAAAAGTGAGCGGTTCGGGGAGAATAAAAATGCGCGGAATAACAGACCTGCTGGCGCGAGTGTTCGACGTCACCATGATCGTGGCGGGTGCGCTCGTGGCGTCGCAAATTCGTTTCGACGACATCTCGCAACGTAGTTTCTATCTGGCGTTCGTGGCTTTCGCAGCGGCGTTTTCGCTGGCCGTATTTCCCGCGTTCGGCGTGTATCAGTCATGGCGCGGCCGCTCGAAGAGCGCGCTCGCCGGACAGGTTGCGCTGAGCTGGCTCGTCGTGCAGGTCTGCGCGATGGCGCTGATGTTCTCCCTGCACCGGATCGACTTCGTGTCGCGTCTCTGGTTCGTCTACTGGACCGGCATGGCGGGCGCCGCGATGATCGCCGGCCGCCTGGTCACGCATAGCGTGCTGGGACGGGTCCGCCACGCTGGCCTGAACCTGCAGCAGGTCGCGGTAGCCGGTTGCGGAGAACATTGCGACGAGATCGTTCGCAAGATCGATACGGCACCGGCGGCGGGCTTCCGTGCGACGGCGGCCTACAACGTGCAGGCCGGCACCACGATGAACACGCGTGTGCCGGTGTTCGAAGAGCATGAAGCCTTCGCTAATTACGTCCGCACGCAGCACGTCGGCGAAGTCTGGCTCGCGCTGCCGCTCACTGAAGAACGCACGATCCTCAAGCTAGTCGACGAGTTTCGCAACGACCTGATCAACATCCGCTTCATGCCTGACGTGCGCACGCTCGCGCTCTTTGAAGGCAGCGTGACGAACCTGCTCGGCGTGCCGACCATCAACCTGGCGACGTCGCCGTTGCCGCCGAACGCGATGATGCAGAAGGAGATCTTCGACCGCTTCTTCGCGCTGGGTGCCTTGCTCGCGGTCTCGCCGATCCTGCTTGCCTGCGCGATCGCGGTGAAGCTCAGCTCGCGTGGTCCGGTGTTCTTCAAGCAACGCCGCAAAGGCGCGGATGGCCGCGTCTTCACCATCTACAAGTTCCGCACCATGCGCCTGCATGCGCAAAAAGCGGGCGTGCTCGAACAGGCGAAGCGGGGCGACCCGCGCATCACGCGCGTAGGTGCTTTCCTGCGCCGCACGAGCCTCGACGAGCTGCCGCAATTCTTCAACGTGCTGCGCGGCGATATGTCGGTGGTCGGACCGCGCCCGCATGCACTCGAGCACGACGATCTTTATCAGAAGGTCGTATCGGGCTACATCCACCGCTACCGGATCAAACCCGGCATTACCGGGTGGGCTCAGGTGAACGGTTTTCGCGGCGAAACCGATCGCATCGAAAAAATGGAGGGACGCGTCGCACACGATTTGTATTACCTCGGGAATTGGTCGTTCGGACTTGATATGAAAATCATTTTCGCGACGATCTTCAAAGGTTTGCGCCACACCAACGCTTATTGAAGCAGGGGACGACAACATGAACAGCCAAAAACTATCCGGTGCCGCGGTGCCGAACAAAAACAGCCATGCCGTGCCTGGAACGCGTGTGGCCCTTTCCCTGGCGATTGTCGCCATGCTTTCCGCCTGTGCGCTTGCGCCGGGCCAGCACATGATCACGCCGGCTGCGTTGCCGGTCACGACGGCCGACAACGGTGACGTGACGAGCGACATGCAGATCCCGATCAAGCAGATCGACCTGACGCTGATCCGCCAGATCCACGCGGCTCAGAAGAACAGCGCGATGGCCCAGAACCAGCTCAACCTGTTCGCCAAACCGTCGGGCTACAAGCTCGGTTCGGGCGACGTGCTGCAGATCGTCGTGTGGGATCACCCGGAACTCGCTGCAGCGCTCGGCCAGCCGGCGCAGAACAACAAGGCCAGCGACGCGGCGCCGGGCTTTGTCGTCGACAGCGACGGCAACATCCAGTTCCCGTACGTGACCCATCCGATCCACGCAACCGGCAAGACCGCGGAGCAGATTCAGCGCGAGATCTATACGGACCTGAGCAAGGTGTTCGTCAAGCCGCAAGTGACGGTTCGCGTGGCGTCGTTCCGTGCGTCGCAGGTGTATGTGGACGGTGACGTGCGTGCTCCGGGCGCGCAGACGATCAATGACATTCCCATGACGCTGACCGAAGCCGTCAGCCGCTCGGGCGGCTTTGCGCCGACCGCGGATCAAAGCCGCGTGACGATCACGCGCAACGGCGTGGCCTATCCCGTGAACGTCGCGCAGATGATGAAGCAGGGCAAGAACCCCGCCGACATCATGCTGCAGCCGGGCGACATGCTGCATGTGGATTCACGCGACGACAACACCGTCTACGTGATGGGCGAAGTGACCAAGCCCACCGCCGTGTCGCCGTTGCGCGACGGTTCGCTCACGCTGGGTGAAGCCATCGTGCAGGCGGGCCAGATAAACCAGGAAACCTCCAATGCGTCGCAGCTTTTCGTGGTCCGCCAGGCAACCAGCGACTCGCCGGTGATCTATCGCCTCGATGCACGCTCGCCGGTTTCCATGCTGCTTGCGAACCAGTTTCCGCTGGAATCGAAGGACGTTGTCTATGTCGACAACAGCGGTCTCGTCCGTGCCAACCGTGTGTTGAACCTGTTGTTGCCGGCTATCAACGCGGGCCTGACCGCCGCGATCGTAACCAAGTAGTCCTGGAGCTGCGTCCGGTGCCGAACGTCATGAAGATCACGAATGTGACGAAGTTGACATCAGGTGCCGGCCCGTTTCGATTGATCGTTTGAGTGAGCGACAAAAAATGGCCATCAATTTTGAAAACCGCTATGCGGATGTGGTGTCGACGGGGGACGAGCTACGCTTGTCCGACTACCTGGCGGCCATCTTGGGGAGCTGGCGGATCATCGTTATGGTGACTCTGGCGGTGCTCGTGCTCGGCACGGCCTACGCTTTCCTTGCGCCGCCGGTTTATCGCGCCGATGCGATGATCCAGGTGACCGAAAGCAATCCGGGCAATAACGCCAATAACAATAACGCGAACGCCGTGCAGACCGTTTCGCAGATGTTCGACGCGAAGTCGACGACCGCTGCTGAAATCGAGTTGCTGCGTTCGCGGCTCGTGGTCGAGGACACGGTCAATAAGCTGCATCTGGATATCACGGCCCGGCCGCGCTACTTCCCGATCATCGGCGGCATGATCAGCGACATCCTGGGCACGCGCAACGGCCAGGCGCCGGTGAGCTGGCTGTCGGGTTTCGCCTGGGGCAATGAAAGCATCTCCGTGCCGAAGTTTGACACGCCGAAGGAAGCGTACGACAAGACCTACATCCTGACTGCCGGCGATAACGGCAGCTATGTCCTGAGCGACCCGGACGGCATTGCGATCCTGAACGGCAAGGTCGGCCAGGAAGCAAGCGGTACGAGTACGCTCGGTCCGGTCACGTTGCTGGTCGAACAGATGGCCGGTGAGCCGGGTGCCAAGTTCGAAATGTCCCGCGCTTCTACGCTCGGCACCGTCGATGCGTTGCAGAAGCGCCTGACGGTGGCTGAAACGACGCTGCAGTCCGGGATCATCGCGTTGAGCCTCGAAGGTCACGACAGCAAGCTGGTGTCGCAGATCGTAAATAACATTGCGCGCCGCTTTATCCAGCAGGATCTCGATACGCGTTCGGCGGAAGCCGGCAAGACGCTCGCGTTCCTCGAACAGCAGTTGCCGGAAGTCCGCGCGCAACTCGACCAGGCCGAGCAGAAGTACAACAGCTTCCGTAACAAGCAAGGCACGGTCGACCTGAGCGAAGAAAGCCGCCTGTTGCTGCAGCAAGTCGTCGATAACAAATCGAAGCTGATGGACCTGCAACAGCAACGTGCCGAACTCTCGCAGCGTTTCACCGCGAACCATCCGTCGGTGGCCGCGCTCGACGCGCAGATCGGCGCATTGCAGGCCGCACAAGGTTCGCTGACCAAGAACGTGTCGGTGCTGCCGGATACCGAACAGACCGCGCTGCGCCTGCTGCGCGACGTGCGGGTGGACACGGAGCTCTATACGAACCTGCTGAACAGCGCGCAGCAATTGCGCGTGGCCAAGGCCGGCCAAGTAGGCAACGTGCGTGTGGTCGACTTCGCTGAAGCGGCTGACGATCCTGTGCGTCCGAAGCGCCTGCTCGTGATCCTGATCAGTCTCGCCGGCGGTCTGATTCTCGGCATCGTCGTGGCGTTCATTCGCAAGGCGCTGTATGGCGGCGTGGAACGTCCGGAAGAAATCGAAAACCGCCTGGGCGTGCGTGTGTTCGCCATCGTGCCGCGCAGCAGCCAGCAATTGCGGCTGCAGCAGAAGGTCGGTTCGCGCAGCCAGGGTCTTCACGTCCTCGCCGCGACCTCGCCGGAAGACGCGGCAGTGGAAGGGATTCGCGGCTTGCGCACCTCGCTGCAACTGCAGATGGCCGATGCACGCAACAACGTGGTCATGCTGACGGGCTCACGTCCGGATGCAGGCAAGTCGTTCCTCTCGGTCAACCTCGCGACACTGGTGGCATCGACGAGAAAACGCGTCCTGCTGATCGACGGCGACATGCGCCGCGGCGACGTCCACTCGCACTTTGGCGTGCGCCATATGCCGGGCTTGTCCGACGTGCTGATGGGCTCGGATATCGAGTCCGCGGTGCTGCATGACGTGCTGCCGGGCGTTGACCTGCTGACCAAGGGATCGCTGCCGTCGCATCCGTCGGAACTGCTGATGAGCGACCGCATGCATGAAGTGCTGGAAGTGCTCAAGCACAAGTACGACCTCGTCATCATCGATACCCCGCCGGTACTCGCCGTCACCGACGCAACCGTGATCGGCAAGCATGCAGGCACGAGTTTGCTGGTGGTGCGCCACGGCCGCAACCAGGTGGAAGAGATCGGTGAAACGATGAAGCGCCTGCATCACGGCGGCGTGAACATGAAGGGCGTGCTGCTGACCGATGTACCGCAGTCGAAACTGATGTCGGGCAGTTCATACACGAATTACTACGGCTACGAGAGCATCCCTGAGTGATGCCTGGGCACGAAGACGTTGCGGCGCGCGGGGCACGCGCCGCATCCAATCCGAAAGACGAGAGGCACACGATGAAACGCAAGGTCGCTTTGATCACCGGCATTACCGGGCAGGATGGCTCCTACCTGGCCGAGCTACTGCTTGCAAAAGGCTATGAAGTGCACGGCATCAAACGCCGTAGCTCGCTTTTCAACACGGACCGCATCGACCATCTGTACAGCGATCCGCACGAGTCGGACCGCAAGTTCGTCCTGCACCACGGTGACCTGACGGACACCTCGAGCATCACGCGCATCGTGCAGCGCACCGAGCCGGACGAGATCTATAACCTCGGCGCGCAGAGCCACGTGCAGGTGTCGTTCGAAGAGCCCGAATACACGGCCAATGCCGACGGTCTCGGCGCGCTGCGCATTCTCGAAGCGATCCGCATTCTCGGCATGGAGAAGAAAGCGCGTTTCTATCAGGCGTCGACGTCCGAACTCTACGGTCTCGTGCAAGAGTCGCCGCAGAAGGAAACCACGCCGTTCTATCCGCGCAGTCCGTATGCAGCGGCCAAGCTTTACGCGTACTGGATGACGGTGAATTATCGCGAAGCGTATGGCATGTACGCGTGCAACGGCATCCTGTTCAACCATGAGTCGCCGGTGCGCGGCGAGACCTTCGTCACGCGCAAGATCACGCGGGCACTGGCACGTATCGCGGTGGGCATGCAGGACGAAATGTATCTCGGCAACCTGTCTGCCATGCGCGACTGGGGCCATGCGCGCGACTACGTCGAAATGCAATGGCTGATGTTGCAGCAGGACCAGCCGGAAGACTTCGTGATCGCCACGGGCGAGCAGCACAGCGTGCGGGAGTTCGTGGTCCAGGCCGCGGCCGAGCTCGGTGTGCATATGCGCTTCGAAGGTCAAGGCGTGGACGAAGTGGGTATCGTGGACCGGGTCGAAGGGCGCGAAACGAAGATGGTCAAGGGCGATGTGATCGTTCGCGTCGACCCGCGCTATTTCCGTCCGACCGAAGTGGAAACGCTGCTCGGCGACCCGTCGAAGGCGCACGCAAAACTGGGCTGGCGCCCGACCACGACGTTCTCCTCGCTCGTGAAGGAGATGGTCCGTTCCGATTTTCAGATAGCACGGCGTGACGCGCTCGTCACGATGGCCGGATTTAAAGCGCTTGAACACCACGAGTGAAAATCATGGATAAAAACGCACGCATTTTCGTAGCGGGTCACCGCGGCATGGTCGGCTCGGCGCTGGTCCGGCGCCTGACCAGCGAGGGGTATCGCAACATCATCACGCGCACCAAGTCGCAACTCGACCTGACCGATCAGGTCGGGGTGAACATGTTCTTCGAGAAGGAGAGCATCGACGTGGTGTTGCTCGCCGCGGCAAAGGTCGGTGGCATTCTCGCGAACTCGACGCTGCCGGCGTCGTTCATCTACGAGAACCTCACGATCGAAACCAACGTGATTCATGCGGCGTGCCGCTGGAACGTGTCGAAGCTGGTGTTCTTCGGTTCTTCGTGCATTTATCCGAAGGCTTGCCCGCAGCCGATCAAGGAAGAGTATTTGCTGACCTCGGCGCTTGAGCCGACCAACGAGGCCTACGCCATCGCGAAGATCGCCGGGCTGAAGCTCTGCGAAGCTTATAACCGCCAGTACGGTTGCAAGTTCATCTCGCTGATGCCGACCAACCTCTACGGTCCGAACGACAACTACGACCTGAAGAGCAGCCACGTGCTGCCGGCACTGATCCGCAAGGCGCATGAAGCGAAGCTGAACGGCGAAAGCACGCTCACGGTATGGGGCTCGGGCACGCCGCGCCGTGAGTTCCTGCATGTGGACGACCTTGCCGGCGCCGCGGTGTTCCTGATGGAAAGCGGGCGTAGCGAAGGGGTGTTCAACGTAGGCGTGGGCGAGGATCTGTCGATCCACGACCTCGCGGAGACGGTCTGCCGCGTGGTCGGCTTCCAGGGCCAGCTCGTGTTCGACGCGAGCAAGCCGGACGGTACCATGAGGAAGCTGCTGGATGTGTCGAAGCTGGGTGAGATGGGCTGGGTGGCATCGACGGGGCTCGAGCAGGGCATCCGCGCGACGTACCAGGATTTCCTGCAGCGCTACGAGGCGCTGAGCCAGCAACCGGCGCACGCGTGAGTCCGAAGCCGATGATCGCTTCGCACACACGCGCTACTACTCAGGGATAACTACAAAATGAATGCAACGGTCACCATTTTTCATAACGTTGTCTGGTCGCGGCACAAAGGCGCAGTGCTGTCCGCGCTGCACAATATTTCGGGGTCCGGCTCGATCAAGTATTCGATGGTCCAGATCGCCGATACCGAGCATGACCGCATCGGCTTCTCGGACGTGGACTATTCGTTCCACAGCTATCCGATGCGCAAGCTCTTCAACGGTTGCTACGAAGACGTGCCGACCTGGCGCATGACGGCGCGCCTCACGTGGGAAGTGCTGAAGGCGAAAACGGATCTGGTGGTGCTGCCGGGTTATCACCGCCCCGAGTACTGGGCGATGATGGCCGCGTGCGTCCTGACGGGCAAGCGTCGCGCGGTGTTCTGCGATTCCACCGCACGCGACCGGCCGCGCAAGATGCTGACGTCAATTCCGAAGCGCGTGTTTTTTGCCCTCTGCGATGGTTATTTCGGCTTCGGTGAACGCAGCCGCGAGTACCTGATGTCGCTTGGCGCGAAGCAGGAAAAGATCTTCATCCCGTGCCAGGCGGCTGCGCTGCCGCGCTCGTTTTCGCCGGAACGCGCGTTGCCCGACCGGCTGCATTACCGCGCCGGCAACAAGCCCGTTTTCGTGTATGTAGGACGCTTGTCGCCGGAGAAAGGCATTGGCACGCTGATTGATGCGTTCCGCGGTTTGAAGGAACGGATTCCCGACGCAGCGCTGCGGATTGTCGGTACCGGTCCGATGGGCGACGAACTCAAGGCCAAGGTGGCTGAAATGGGTCTCGCCAATTCCATCACGTTCCTCGGCAGCCTGCAGGACGAACCGTTGTCGCGCGAATACTTCAGCGCCACCTGCATGGTGTTGCCGAGCATGAGCGAACCCTGGGGCCTGGTAGTCAACGAAGCGCTTAGCCACGGCTGTCCGTCGGTGGTGAGCGAGAGCTGTGGCTGTGTACCGGAACTGGTGATCGATGGTGTGTCGGGTTATGCGTTTCCGGCTGGCGACGTGCCCGCTCTGCAGCGCACGATGCTCAAATCGATGGAGGCTTTCGCGGACACAGCCGGGGCGGCGAAGCAATGCATGGACGTGATCCAGCGTTTCGATCCACCTTCCGCTGCAGCAAACATTGCGCGGGGCTGCGCGATGATGCTCAGCGACTGACCGTGGATTTTTGGCACGGCCGGTTTATTACAGAACCAAGAGAGGCACCCGTGGTCACCGAGGCGCGATTGCGCGGGTGTGGTCCCGTGAGTGATGTTTCGCAAAAGTCCTTTTCGACGGGGCGTGCTTGTCCGGCGGAAGTGGAGGCACGATGAGAATCCTAATCTACGGGCTCAACTACGCGCCCGAGTTGACGGGAACGGGCAAATACACCGCCGAGATGGCGGAGGCTTTGCAGCAGCAGGGGCACGACGTTCATGTGGTATGCGCGCCTCCGTATTATCCGGAATGGAAGATCGCAAAGGACTATTCGGGCTGGCGCAGTTCGCGCGAAACGCGCAATCATGTGCACGTCTGGCGCTCGCGGTTGTGGGTGCCGGCGCAACCCAGCGGCCTCAAGCGCATGATCCATCTGGCGTCGTTTGCCGTGGCCTCGCTCCCGGCGCTTGTTGCGCAGGCGAGGTGGCGTCCCGACGTCGTGATGTCGATTGCTCCGACCATGCTCAATGCGCCGGCCGCGCTGGTGCTTGCGCGTCTGATGGGAGCACATTCGTGGCTGCATATTCAGGATTTCGAAGTAGATGCAGCATTCGATCTGGGCTTGCTGAAGAGTCCGTGGGCGAGACGCTTTGCGCGAGTGGTGGAGAGCGCGCTGCTGCGCCGGTTCAACGTCGTCTCCACGATCTCCGACAAGATGGTGGAGCGCGCCATCGCAAAGGGCGTCGCACCTTCGAGCATGTTCCGCCTGCCGAACTGGGTGGACATCAGCGCGATCTATCCGCTCGGTCGCATCAACAAGTTTCGCGATGAACTGAATATTCCCGAGAATGCGAAGGTCGTGCTTTACTCCGGCAACATGGGGGCGAAGCAGGGCATTGAAGTGCTGGCGGGTGCAGCAAATGCGCTGGCTGCGCGCCAGGACATCGTGTTCGTTTTCTGCGGTAACGGTGCGACCAAGGCGGAGTTGCAGAAGTGCTGCGAGCACCTGCCCAACTGCCGGTTTATTCCGCTGCAAGCAGCAGAGCACCTGAACGAACTGCTCAATCTCGCCGACATCCACGTGCTCCCGCAGCGAGGCGACGCCTCAGACCTCGTCATGCCCTCAAAACTCACGGGCATGTTCGCGAGCGGCCGTGTGGTGATCGCGATGGCGCGTCCGGGAACGGAACTTCATAACGTCGTGGCGCCGCGTGGCGTAGTCGTGCCGCCGGAGAATGTGAAGGCATTGTCCGACGCCATCGAGGCGCTCGTGGCCGATCCCGAGCAGCGCGCGATTCTGGGCGCCGAAGGCCGTGCGTTTGCGGAACTGCATTTGTCGCCGGCGTGGGTGCTTGGACGGCTGGACGAGAAGCTGCGGGTCCTCAGGGGCGAGCGCGTGACGAGACGTTTGGGCGAGCGCAAGGAAGTGAAGGCCGCGAGCGCGGCAGGCGTACCGTCCACGGGAGGTTCTGCGGTGAAACTGGTGGAGATCGAGAAGATCGATTGACCTGCGGCGACCGGATGCGGGTTACGGTCCGGCGCAATCAACTTGATGAAGTCAGCCCGGAAAATTCAGCCGGGCAGCTCGTTTTCCAGGCCCTTTCGAAGCAAAAACCTCAACGAAGCAACACTCAACACTCAATACGGAGATCGATAGATCTCCGTAGTTTTTTTGCCGGTCGGCTTGAGGCCAGTTGGGCTGTACACGGATTGTGCCGCGGTATCGGGCGTTGCCACGAGCTTGCCGGTCGCGTCCTTCACTCGTACGCGGGCACCGGGTTTCATCGCTACCGCACCGGGTGCGACGAACGACGCGTTGGTCTGGGCCGGGTCAGCGTTGTTGGTCATCATCTTCTCGGCAGAGGTGGTGGCCGCCGCGGCCTTCGCGCCGTTCTTCCCGCCCTTGCCGGCGGGCTCCTGGCCATAGGGATCGGCATAACCGGCCCCATAGGTATCAGGGCCGCCCAGCAGCTTCTCTTCGGCCGCGAAGTCGCGCGTGCCTGTATCGCCGGCGGCTGCATGGGCGCAGGGCCACGCGGACCATGCGGCGCTCGCAATCAGCAAGGCTAATACGCGATGAAGCGAGGGTTGGCGATTGAATGATTTCATGATGCGCTCCGAAGAATCGGCGAGTATGAAGATTGATTGTTATCCGAAAGCCGGCGTGGTGTCGAGTGGCTGCCACTCCTTGTTTCAAGGTAGCAAATATTCACGCGGGCGCTCATGCAGATATCGCCAAAAGTCTTTCCCTTGCGGCCATTAGTGGGGTGGCGCACGAGGACGGTAGGACGTATCGCAGATAATCGTTTCATGCGGCGTCGTTATTTCAATTCGCCGTTACGGGCTCGGGGGCCAGCAATCATGCACAGAACAATCGACGAACATTGCGTTGAGGACCAGATGGCTACAGAACAGACCGACACTCAGCGTACACGTCATTCTGCCCAGGGCGTGACTGAAGGCACGGCGCGCTTCGACAGCGCAAACAGCAACAACATTAGGATCGGCAAGGTCATCGACCTCAGTCTCGCCGGCAAGGGCAACTTCGTGGCCAGGCGCGGTGTTTTGACGGAACTCGTGTGGTTATTTCTTGAAGCTGCCGTCATCAACAACAAATTCATACCAGTGTCGGCTGTGCGCGTCTGGCTGTTGCGCCGCTTTGGCGCACGCATCGGCTCAGGTTGCCGGATGTGGCAACCCATTCGCGTGAAGGCGCCGTGGAATCTTGAAGTGGGCGACAACTGCTGGTTCGGTGAGAACGCGTGGATCTACAACCAGGCGCTGATACGTATCGGCTCGAATGTATGCATTTCGCAAGACGCGTTCCTCACCACCGGTTCTCACGATCTGGCCAGCAACATGGACCTGCATGTCGCGCCGATCGTGATCGAGGACGGTGTATGGATTACATCGAAATGCGTCGTACAAATGGGCGTGACCATCGGCCGCTCGGCAGTGGTAACACCGCTGTCGGTTGTGCATCGGTCACTGGATGCGGAGGGCGTATATGGCGGCAATCCGGTGCAATTTATCAGGAAGCGCTTTACCGCATAGCACCAGGATAGGGCTCCGTTGAGAAGACAGGTTTCGCATCATGTGCCGGGCGCGTCGACCAGCGCGCTTTTGGCTGTCCGCGACTTTATCTTGGCGGGTGACGAAGCACAGGGCCGACGACTATTACACGCAGGTAAGGCTGTCATGACTTCCTGCTGCAAGTAATTTCGACCGGACTCGCGCGGCGTTTCGTGGATGGAATAGGGACTGAAAACTGTCTGGTGCCAGCGGCACGTTAGCCGCACGAAGCGGCGCCGGCAGCGAGGGGTTTCGACAACGGGTGACGACAGCGGAGAGCCGAACACAACAAGTGGGCGAACTGCTGCACACGAGAGGAGCACGGGGAATGTTCATTGACAGCCGGAATGTTGAGCAGCGCGCGGTAATAGAAACCACGATTTGCATCATCGGGGCAGGGGTCGCAGGGATCACGCTGGCGCTCGAAATGGATAAGCACGGTATCGATACCGTTCTGCTGGAGAGCGGCGGCTACAAGCCGGACGATGCCACCCGCGACCTGTATCGCGGCGAGAACGTCGGGATTCCCTACACCTACGCAGACGGCAGCCGCAGCCGCTTTCTGGGCGGCAGCAGCAACTGCTGGGGCGGCTGGTGCCGTCCGCTCGATTCGTGGGACTTCGAAAAGCGTGACTGGGTGACGGATAGCGGCTGGCCTTTCGGGCTCGACGAGTTGCGTCCGTACTATGCCCGCACGCACCCCTTGCTCAGGCTCGGCGAAAACAATTTCGACCCGGCCTACTGGGAAGCCGCCATCGGCCGCGGCGACGTCAGGCGTCATCCGCTGCCGAGCGGCACCATACGCGACACGATCTCGCAATTCAGCCCACCGGTGCGTTTCGGCAAGGTGTATAAGGGCGTGCTCGAACGGTCGTCGCATGTGCGCGTGTTCCTCAACGCCAATGCGATGAACATCGACACCGATCCCGAAGCCCGGCACGTCTCGCGTATCGACGTCGGCACGCTGAGCGGCCGGCGTTTCACCGTGGCTGCGAAGATCTTCGTGCTGGCGACGGGCGGCATCGAAAACGCGCGGCTGCTACTTGCGTCGAACACGGTGCAGGCCGAGGGACTCGGCAATGGCAACGACCTGGTCGGCCGCTATTTCATGGACCATCCGCGCACCATGCAGGGGAGCATCAAGTTCAAGAAGGCGTGGGCGCGCAACAAGCTCTACGACATCAAGTATCACTATCAGAACGCATCGGTCTCCGCACACGGGCAGTTCATCTCATCGCAATTCGCGCTGACGCAGAAGGTGCTCGAACGTGAGCGTTTGCTCAATGCACGCGTGTGGTTCTATTCGGTGTTTCGCGGGGAGAACACGGAAGGCGCTGAAGCGCTGGTCCGCTGCAAGCAGGCGGTGCTGCAGAAGGATCAGCCCGACTGGAACTTCTCGCAGGACTTGTTGACCATCGCGATGCATCCGGTGGACGCGGCCTGCTTCGGCCTGGCGCGTCTGTTGCAGCCGCGTCCGCTGATCACCGAAGTCAAGTTCCAGACCATCGTGGAAGCGGAGCCGAATCGCGACAGCCGCGTGACGCTGTCGTTGCAGAAGGATGCGCTCGGCATGAACCGCGTCAAGGTGGACTGGCAGTTGACGGAACTGGCGAAGCGCACTTTCGACCGCACCGTTACCTTGCTGGCGGAAGAAATGCAGCGGACCGGCGTGGCCGACGTGCAACTCGACGAGCCGCTCGAAGGCAAGCCGTGGCCGGCGCAACTCGAGGGTACGTGGCATCACATGGGCACGACCCGCATGCACGACTCGCCGAAGCAAGGCGTGGTCGACCGCAACTGCCAGGTGCACGGCATGGGCAATCTGTACGTGGCGGGCAGCTCTGTATTTCCGACGGTCGGCGCGAATTTTCCGACCATCACGATCGCGGCGATGACGCTGCGGCTTTCCGAGCATGTGCTGAAGGCGTTGCGGGGCGAGATTGCGCCGCTTGCATCGGTAATGTCGATCGGCGAAGGCGCCGAGCGCCGGGCGTCGTCCGAAGACACCATGCCGTTTGCTGCATCAGCATTGCGTCCGCCTTCGGATCTGGCCTTCACGGCGAAGAAGTAGGGCGGCTTGTTTTATCGGGCAGATTCGTTGCCCGATATTCGTAGCCGATAAAAAGACCCGCCGGTGGATGATTCTATCGGCGGGTTTCTTTTTTGGCTGAGATTCAAACCGAACTTCAAGCTGCGTTGCTTACGCTCACACGGTCAATGGGCGCTTCTCTACCGTACCGCGGCCTTCTCTCGCACCCGCTTGCAACACCCGCAGCAGATCCTTCGACATGGCCTCAACCGTGAAGCGTCGATGGAACGTTTGCCTGGCCTGCGCGCGCATCGCCGCAGCCAGCGAGGGTTCCAGTTCGAGCCAGTGCCTGAGGCTCGCTACCGTCCCGGCCACCGTATCCGATGCGACGAAACCCGCACCGTCCGCTTCCACTTCACGCCAGATGTTCACTTTGTCCGAGATCAGCGCAGGCAGACCGCAGCCCAGCGCTTCAGCTACCGCGATGCCGAAGTTCTCCTGATGCGACGGCAGGATAAACGCATCGCTTGCCTGGAAGGCGCCCCACTTCATGTCACCGAGCAGCATGCCGGTCCACGTGATGCGATCGGCGATACCCAGCTCACCGGCAAGCTTTTGCAGCGCGGGGGTCCATTCGCCACTGTCCGGACCCGCCATCACGAGGTGTACCGACGGATCGATATCGCGGATCTCGGCGAACGCCTTGACCAGCAGATCGCAGCCCTTTTTCTCATGGATGCGGCCGAGGAACAGAAGCAAGCGTTTGCCATCGAGTCCGGGATAAGCGGCGAGAAAGGCGTCGCGTACCGGCGCAGAAAACGCCGGCGGCGGATTGGTGCCGAAGGCCACCACTTCCTCGTTCGCCCTATAAAGGCGGAACGATTGCCGCGCGAGCACGCGCTCTTCCTCGGCGGTGAACAGCACGCGCCGTGCATCGCGCAGCACGCGATATTCCGCCCACGGCCAGTACAGCGATTTTTTCAGATGCTTGAGCGGATAGGTGTGCTTGAACCACGGATCGAGCATGCCGTGCGGGAACACGTAGTAAGGCACGTCCATCTCGCGCAGCGCCTTCCACGCGCCATAGCTGTGGTACTGCCACAGACCGTTGACGATCACGGCATCGAACCGCGTAGCGTGGGTCTTGAGCCAGGGCACGAGGTGCGGCGTCAGGCCATAGTTGCCACGCGACGGCCCGAGCGCATGCACGGTGAGCGGGAACGCGGCGAGCCAGGGCGCGGCCGGGTCGTCGAGCGTGACGACTTCCACCTCGTGACCCATCGACGTCATGTCGACGCCGCTTTGCCGGACGCCTTCGGTCGGACCGCCCGCGCGCGGGTCGATAGTCGATAACAGATGCAGGATCTTCATTGCAGGCGCCGCTTGATGATTGACCGGTGGATCGATGTGCATCGATATAGATCGCCAGCCGGCCCAAGGCCGGCTTTATCCTTATGCCGACGTAAAGCGCGACAGGGTGTCCGTGGTGTCGCGGCCTTCGTTCAGCGCGGGCGCATGTGTGGACACGGGCATCGGCATGGCGACAGGTGCCCCGGCCGGTGACGGTGACGGCGCGGGCGTTCCCGGCCGACGTTTCTTCGGCATGCCTTGTTGCGCGACACGCTGTGCTTCACGTACCTGCATGGCGTACGAGAGGCGCGTATAAGTCGCGACCAGCAGGCCGAGCGCGACACCGAACACGAGACCGGAGTAACGCGGACCGAGCGGATTGCCGCCGATCGAGGTCGCCGGCAAGCCCGCGAGCAGCAGTAACGAACGCCCCATCACGGGTAAGTACAGCAGGTCGGGCACGCGTCGCCGCCAAACGCGATACGCGACTCCGCCAAGGCCGAGCGCAAGCAGTACTGCAAGCGGCATCCAGAGACCGAATAACAAACCGCCCGCGAACAACTGGTACACCCAGAAGTTGTGGCCGGCGGAGAATTCCCGGATTGCGTAGAAGTCCTTCTTGGAGATTTGTCCGGCAAGGTCGGGCAGATAGTCGGGCGAATAGTGATATATCGCGCCATACCCCTTGCCGGCGAGCAACGCGGACGGCGTGGACGTGACCTGATCGTATTGATCCTTCATCTCGGCAAGACGCGTGATGGTGGTCGGGTCCATGCCCGAAGTCGTTTCCTTCGACGCGTAGATTCGTTGCGTCCAGTGCCCGGCGACATCGGGGAAAAAGAAGGCCGCGCCGGCCGCCATCGCGGCGATCAGCAAGCCAGTGAACAGTGCGCGCATGCCTGCCTTGACCAGATGCCGCGCCGACGGCGCCGACAGCCACGTAGCGAAGATGAACAGCACGACCGTACCCACCAGCAAGCTGCGCGTCACGCTCAGCAGCTCGATCAGGATAGTGCCGAGGAAGATCGCGAGCGCAACCTTGGTGATGCGTTTGGCCACCATGAACTGATGCAGGATGACACCCTGCAAGCCGAGGAAGGTAACCGATACGATCCGGTAGCGCACGTCTTCGAGCGGGCCGCCGCTGGTCGTCATGCCGTAGACGAAACTGAAGACGAGCGAGATGACCATCGACCAGAACAACGCCTTTTCGAACTGCTCGAGCCGATCTGCTTGCCACGGCCGGCACGCGGCCAGGTAGCCGAGCAGGAACAGCCCGAAGGGCAGCAGCGTGCGCAGGTAGTTGCCGAAGTCGTTGCCTTGCATGAGCTGCGCCACGACGCTGCCGACCACAGTCGCGATGACCGCGGCGGTGATGATCGAACGAAACCGGGAGCGGCGCGTGAAGCTCGGCGCGATGAGCCAGAGGATCGCTCCGGCGCCGAGCACCGGCAGTGTCATGACGACCTGCATGACGTGGTTGCCGTCGTCCAGGCCCGCCTTGTAGTCCAGCGCGAGAGGGCATAGAAGCAGCCAGATCCATAAGGTTGTGTATTTGTTGCGCATGGCTTGTCTCTCTTCAACTCTCAGTGTTGAGGCTTGGCTGCGGACATTTCGAAGTTCGGGGGCGCGTGGGACCTGATAAGGATCCAGGCATCGTTTGCCCGATCGTTTTCCTGAGCATGCCTTGCCGGAGGCATTCCTTTCGTTGCATGGATCGCATAGCGCCTTCGATATCGGTCAGCTGCTTACTTCCGACGTGAGTCAAGCGAAGGATCCAGATGGCATGACAACGCCGCACAAATCATTCCGACAACCCGCAACCGACCCTCGCTACCCACGGCACAGCGCAGTCAAAACGCGCCGCCTGTGTTCGATGGTCAGCGCTTTCCCCGAGGCTGCTGACTGGTTGCTCGGAATATAGCAGTGGCCGAATCGGCTGCATCGGAGGAGGCGGTTAAGCACTAGTCTTCGTCTTGAATCGACGGACCGTCGCGTGTGCGGCGCCGCACTCAATGTCCGGCAAAACCCCTGTCTGCCAGAGATTCCGAGGGTCGGCGAATTGCGGCGGCGCAACGCGCGGCAATCATCCGAGGCGTCGCTTGCGTGCGACAACCCGCGGTGCCTGTCCGTGAACGGCGTGATGTTGGCGGATGAAACCGGAGTGCTCAGACGAAGATTCAGGGACTGCCAGTCAAGATTGATACGGCGGCGGATTTTGCCTGGAGAGTCAGGAAAAAATACCGAAGACAGGTCGGAGACGCGAGGCGCACGCGCCGCCGCAAAGGGGGAACACCATGAGCTTGTTCGGCACACCACGGACACAACAAACATCGAACCGGACGATCGAGCTCGACTTCGTGCGGGGCATTGCGATCATCGCCGTAATGGGCTTCCACTTTCATTCGTTCAACACCGGTTATTCGTTTGTCAGCTGGATCGAATATCCCTTGAAAAACTTTGGCCGCGAGGGCGTCAACCTGTTCTTTACGCTGAGCGGCTTTCTCGTGGGCGGGCTCCTGCTGAAGCAATATTCGGAAGCAGGACGCATTGATGCACGGCGCTTCATCATTCGACGCATCTTCAAGATCTGGCCCGCGTATTACGTGCTGATCCTGTTCCATGTGTTCGCCGGCCGCCATCCCACCGACACCTTCCTGTTCCAGACCCTGACGCACTTGCAGAACTACCTGGGCACGTCGATCAATCAGACCTGGAGCCTGGCGGTCGAGGAACATTTCTATCTGTTCCTGCCCGCACTGCTGCTGCTTTTCGTGCGCTTCAAGGTGGGGGCGAATGCGATCATCGCCACCTTGCTCGGGATTTGCGGCATCGTGCTGCTCGCGCGTTGCGCGGTGGTGTCGACCGGCGATCTGGATGCTTCGCTCTTCCAGACGCAGTACCGCATCGACAGCCTGCTGTTCGGCGTGATCCTCGCCGCGTTCTACTGGATGAAGCCTGAGGTCTATAAGAAATTCGCCAGTCAGAAATGGCTGCTGCTAAGCATGGTGGCCGCCCTGATTGCGTGGCTTGTGCTGGCTACGCCGCACTTCGCGCTGGATCAAAGTATTGGCTACACGATCCAGGCTATCGGCTTCACGGCCGCGATCGTGCTCGCGGTCGAATACTCGGGGGCTATCCGCGATTCGATTGCGTATCGCGCGGTAGCGTGGATCGGTGTGTATTCGTACGGCATCTACCTGTGGCATACGCTGGCGCTCGCGCCCGGCGACATCATGATCCGCAAGATGGCTGCCCTGCACGTTCCGTCGCTTGCTGCCTGGGTTCTCGTGATGAGCGCGCAGTTTTGCATCGCGATCGTGGTCGGCTATGTGACGACGCGTGCAATCGAATTCCCGTTCCTCAAGATTCGTGACGCATTGTTCCCAGCCAAGCGCAAAGGCGAAATGGAAGTGCCTGTGGTGAGCACGCACGTCTCCTGAGCGCGTCTGTTGAAACCGCGCTTGCCTAAGCGCGGTTTCTCCCCTTGATTGACTGAATTGTTCGGGCGCTTGCCCGGGCCGTGCCAACTTGTTGTCCGGGAACGACCATGGAAGCACTTCATTACTGCCGCGTCAAACACGACTGCCGGCCGCTGATCGACGACCCGAAGGTTTGCCGATGACGGCGGCTGCGCGCATCGCCGCGCTTGATTTGGGCCGTACGCTTGCCGTGATCGGCGTGATTGCGGTTCACCTTGCGCCGTGGATGGTGACCAGTCCCGTGTGGCTCGATATGCTTGCCAATCTCGGTCAGTACGGCGTGCAGTGTTTCTTCGTGATCAGCGCGATCACGATTTCCGCTTCGCTTCAGCATGATGCACAGCGGTTAAGCGGTACGCGTGAGGTCCTGCGCAATTTCTATGTGAAGCGTTTTGCGCGGATCGCGCCGCTTTATTACCTGGCGATCATCGGTTACACGGTGGTCAATTACGCGCTTCGCCTTGTGCATGGCCACATCCAGATGCCGCACGATTTCTCCGATGTCATCTTCAACCTCATCTTCATTCATGCGTGGGTTCCGTCGGCGATCGACAGTGTCGTGCCGGGCGGATGGTCCATTGGCGTCGAGATGTTTTTCTACGTGATTGCGCCGGCGCTGGTGTTCATTTGCCGGACTACGCGAGGCCTGATTGCCGTGTCGATACTGACCGCGTTGTTCGCGGTGTCGTGCTGGTATTTCGGCGCTTGCGATGGCGGACCTGCATGCCGCGTAGTGAACAACGAGTTTTTCTATTTCTGGCCGCCGATGCAGTTGCCGTGTTTTATCGTCGGGTTCTGGACGTGGCATCTGGCGAAGGATTATTTAATCGGCGCCAAGTTGTTGCCATTGCGCGCGTGCCGATGGCTCGTGGCTGGTGGACTGGTCATGGTTGCCGCGCTGTTCCTGGCCGGTACCGGGCGCGGGATGGCTCACGGTGTTGCGCCGACGTTCGCGGCGGCGGCGACTGCCGCGCTGATGCTGGTGTTGACGCGGATAGCTTCGCGGACGTTGCAGGCGCCCGCGCTGGTGATGCTGGGGCGCTATAGCTTCGGCATTTATGTCTGGCACTTCATCGCGATTCTCGGCGTGCGAGCCGTGGTCAGGATCGATGCCGTCGATGATTTTGCCAAGTATCACGGCGTGCTGGTTTTTGCGGTGTCGCTGGTGGTGGCGACCGTCGCGTCTTATGCGGGTGCGCGGTTTACCGCACAGCGGATTGAGGAACCGTGTTCACGTTGGGCACGGGAATGGTTAGCGAGGGATGCTCTCAGAGTATCGAACAGGCGCGGCGCCGCCGCTGATGGGACTGAAGGAATTTGAGGCGGGTTGGCAGAACCGCGCTAAAGCGCCAGCAAACCAGATCGCGCTCAAACCTTCAAATAATCGCCTGCTGCAGCGTCTGCTTGAAGTGGCTCAACGTATTGCGTTCCAGCAAATGCTGCCCAGCCGGCGCTCCGGGCCGTTCCTCGAACACCTTATCGAAAGCCCGATTAATCGACGTAACCGATAAATCCTCGACCACCGGTCCCAGCTCGCCGGTCCGGCAAAACCATCCGATCAGCCCGTCGGCCGTGGCAACCACGGGCTTGCCGAACCGGTACGCCTGCACCAGTACGCCGCTCATGCCGTAGTGCCCTTTATAACCAAGCCAGACCACGTCGCAGGCGGAAAACAGATCCAGTTCCTCCTCGGCGGTAACGAACCGGTCCATGAAAACGGCCGGCGGGGATAACTTACCGGTTGAAGAAAAAAACGCGCGGGTCTCATCGTCCTGAGCCCCAGCGACAACGAGCGTCGGCCGGTCAGAACCAGTCCGCTGTGCAAGCGCCGCGACCAGTTCCTGGATGCCCTTGCGCCCGGTGATTGCGCCATAGACAAGCACGTGCTTGCCGGCGCCAAGCCCGAGGCGCTGGCGGGCCGCCAGTGGCTCCGTAGCCTTCGCGTCGGGGAATGGGTCGGCGAGATACTGAACTGCCGCGCCACGGGCCGCCTGATGACGCTCACGATGCCCCGGCTTCCCCGCGCACCATTCGGTAAGCGTGGGATCGATCGTGAGCAAGGTCTTCAAACCCGGCGTACGAATTGCACGCCGAAACAACTGCGCCTTGACCGCATTCACAAGCGGCTCGCGCGGCGCTTTCACGCCTACCTTGGCGTGGTGAAAATTGGCGCGCATCGTGATGCCCACCCACGGCGTTGCGCCGAACGGCGATCCCGTGAACGGCAGCGAGTAAAAGAAATAATCGACGTAAGGCACCACCACGAGCGCCACTTTCCGGTTGCGGCTGGCGACATCGAATGCGTGCTTGAAATCGCGGAAAAACCGCACGTAACTGACCTTTGCCGCGCCACGCCGGCCATGCTCGAGCGGCGCCACAAACTGGATCTGCAATTCCGGCCGGTTCTCCCCGGCTATGCGCTTTGCCAGCACGTGACTCGCGTTGGCGGGGTCGGTCACTATTACGCACCGATACCCCGCTTCCCCATACGCCGCAGCGGCCCACTCGGCGTAACGCCAGCGGTGCCCGGTGAAGTTCGGTTCGACAATCAGCACGGTGTCGAGCGTGTCATTGACCATAGTCATTATTTTTTTGAAAGCGGACAAAAGGTGGGGTGCCGGGCGGCAAAACACAGAAAATTCCAAGCACGCCGCGCCGCAGCAAACATCAGTCGATTTCGTCACACTAGCATTGCCGGACGCTGCGCAACCGCCAAAGTCAGGTATGGCCCTGGCGAAAAAAGACTGTGAGCCAGCACACACGAGGGCCGATATCGACTACGAGATGGCGCACGGCACAGGACGCGTCACGTTACCTTTGCGGAAACCTTGGGCAAACATCGCTAATGAAAAGTCATGTCTCGCGGGCAACCCGTTTGCCACGCTCCAACTACAAAAAATCGACCCGACGCGAGGAATGTCTGTGAGAGCAGTTCGCTTACCGTTTTCAACCGCGAGCGTGCGTTTCGATCAGGACGCCGCCATCTGGGTCCTGCTGCAACAGATCGTGGTACGAGGTTTCGTCGCGGTCAAGTTCCTGGCCATCGGACGGATCCTCGGGCCTGCCGCAATCGGCAGCGTCAGCGTGGCGTTGCTGGCGGTGGCTATTGCCGAGTCGCTCAGCGACACGGGCCTCGCGCAAGCCGTCGTGCAAGGCCGCGAAACGCCGAACCGCTCGCAACTTGGCGCCGTGTGGACCACGCTGGCCTCGCGCGGTGCGTTGATCGCGGTCCTGATCATCTGCGCGGCGCCGTTGATGAACCAGCAGTTTCATCTCGGCGGCTCGCTGCTGCTATTGCAACTCGCGGCGCTGTTGCCGCTGATTCGCGGCGTGGCGTCGCCGGCGTATTACATCGTCACGCGCGAACGCGGGTTCATGCGCATCGCGGGCGTGGAGATGTCGTCGGCATTCCTCGATTGCGCGATCGGCCTGGCGTTCGCCCTCGGCGGCGCGGGCGCTTATTCGGTTCTGCTCGGCATGGTGGCGGGCGAATCGCTGAAGACAGGTCTGACCTGGACCACCATGTCGCCGCGCCCGCCGCTGCGGTTGTCGTGGAAGGGAATCGGCCATTACGTGAATTTCAGTCGCTGGATCTGGGCGGGCAGCGTGGTGAACCTGCTGCTGAATCAGTTCGACAAGGTGATCGTGGCGAAGCTGCTCGGGCCCGCGCAATTGGGCGCCTACCAGATGTCCTCGAAGCTCGCACAAATGCTGCTTGCCGATGCCGCTATTGCGATGTCGCAATACTTGTTTCCGACCTTTTCCGCGCATCATCGCAAGGATGCGGATTTCGCCGCGCGGCTGTTCCGCCGCTATCTTGCTCTGATCGCGTGCGGCCTCGTGGTGCTGGTGATCTTCCTGCGCTTCGCCGCCGAACCGCTCTTCCAGATCGTGTTGGGAACCGCGTGGCTGCCCGCTGTGCCGCTGTTCCGGATATTCGTGGTGAACATGGCCATCGGGGCGGTGATCGCCGTGCTGGTGTCGTATTTGCGCGCGGTCGGCCTGCCGAAAGTCGCGACGCACGCGTCCATCATCCAGGCAGTGGTGCTGCTGGTCACGGTGCCGGTCGCGACGCATCTGTGGGGCGTCACGGGTATCGCCTGGGCGATGACGATCGGCCTCGGCGCGGCCGCCGGCTGGATGCTGTTCCGAATCGTCAGGGAGGCGTGATGCGCATCCTTCATCTGGTTCTTGCGCCACGCCTCTCGGGGGCAGAAGTCCTGGCCAAGGACCTCGCGATTCATCAGCAGAAGAGCGGCGAAACCGTGGGCATGACCGCGCTGCTGCCCCAAAACGACGACTTCGCCACGCTGCGCCGCGAGCTCGATGACAGCGGCGTGGTCTGCATGTTCCCCCGCGAGTTGCACGGCACGCTCGGCAAGCTGTGGCATCTGTATCGGTTGCTCCGGCACTATCGCCCGGACGTGGTGTTCGCCCACGCGACCATTCCCGCCTTCTACGTGCGCGCGTTGCCGATCGCGGCGCCCGTGGTGTACGTGATGCATTCCGCCACCAATGACTTCGAGCGCGATTTGTTCCGGCGTATCGAGCGCGTGTTGTCACGGCGGGCGCGGGCGGTGATCGGGGTATCGCCGGCGAATATCGACGACTATGTGACCGCCGTCGGCCGGCATCCGTCGATGCAGCTCATTCCGAACGGCGTGGACATGGCGCGCTTCTCGCACGGCCTGAACGCCGATCCTGCCGATGACCACGCGCAGATCGTCCAGATCGGACGTTATACGTCGGTGAAGAACCAGTTGCAGACGGTGCATGCGTTCAAGGAAGTGGTCCAGCAAGTGCCGCACGCGCGACTGTTGCTGGTCGGCGTGATCGAAGATTCCGCCTATTTCACGGCGGTGAACGATCTCGTGGCGAAGCTCGGGCTCGAGCAGCGGGTCACGGTGGAAGGGCCACGTTCGGACGTCTCCGACATTCTCTTCAAGGCCAGCGTGTTTGCGATGCCCTCGCGCTCTGAAGGCCACAGCATCGCTTTCCTGGAAGCGCTCGCGTCCGGTGTGCCGATCGTCGCCAGCGATATCCGGCCGTTCAACTTTGCGGCGGATTTCCCGGCCGTGCATCTGCTCGATCTCGAGGACACCGCGACTTACGCGCGCGCGCTTGTGATCGCGTTGGGCGAAGGGCGCGCGCAGCGGCCGCTAGGCGGCCTCACGCTGGCCGATACCGCCGAGCGCTACCTCGCGGTCGCGCGTCAGGTCACGGGCTGAATGGCGGGCGCGCCAGCTTGATCTACGGGGTGAAGTGATCGATCCGTTCGGCAGGTCACTGGAACGGGAGATGGAATGTGGGCTTCTGGGCGCCTCAACCACAAACCAGGCCAACTGCGTGAGCGCGCCTCGGCTGGAAACGTAATTTCCCCGGCCAGCCGAGACTCAGATCGACGACCTTAATCTGCCTGCTCATTTGACTAACGCCTTGATCGCCAACTTCTTCGTCATCTGAAACGTCTTCGGGAACGTCGTTTCGACACCCAACACCACCCGGCTAGACAGCCGGTCCATGTCCTTCGGGCAGTGGAACGCCATGCCGTCGAACTCGCGGAGCTTGAGCGGCTTGATCTTCGACTGGAACTGGAGAAACCGATGGGACGCTGGAATGAAATGCGATGTCAGCGAGCTGCGCGAGAATTGCGGTCGTGTCGTCCGCAGGCTGCCATGGATCGTCTTCGCATTCCAGAAAAGGACATCACCTTTTTGCAAGAAAGGCGCTCGGAATTCAAGCTGCTGTTCGGCGATGATCTTCTTGACCAGCTCCTTGTAGCGCCCATGATTGAACGCCACGTCGAAGTTCTTGCCGTTCTTCGTCATGTCAATGCGATGGCTACCTGGTACCACGAAAAAACGTCCGGCTCCCGCATCGATGTCCTCAAGCGCGTACCAGCACGCTGCCATGGTGCCAATACACTCGCTGTCTAGGTAATAGGTGTCCTGGTGAGGCCACGTTTCCGAGTTTCCTTCGAAGTACATGCTCTGGACGAGTTTGCCTTCCTCCGCGAAGAGTTCTCTATTGATAGCCTTGATGGGCGCGCTTGCAAACACTTTCACAGCAAGCCTCTTCAGGGGCGCAAAGTCCGCCTCACTCAGAGACTGAAGGTTAAGAAGTGGATTCATCACGAACCCATGCTCGTTAATCCTGTTTTTTTCGGGGTTCGCGGTGGCTTGGCGATAGATGTAACCGGGATAGCGTTTGACCGTTTGGTCGAACGCTTGGCGGATCGAATCGCAGACAACCGCATTGACCACGCCGCAGACTACGACGTACCCATTTTCCTCGTAATAACGCTTAGCGCCCGCGAGATCGGTCAAGCCGAACGTAGTCCCGTTTTCAGCGGCGACTTCCGGAATTTTAATTTCAGTTTCAATTGGACTAAGAATCTTATGCATACTTTCCCCCGTTTATCATTCTGAGCTAAGTGGACCCAGGGGAAGTGTAGAAAATATCAAAAGCCAATTTCGCAATTTGGCTTTTCAGCACTATATTCTCGCGGGATCAGACTACATTTTCCGCCGCATCAAATACTGACCCAGGATTTGCATCGAATGTTGACCCACCCTTTAAACTGTGTTCCTGTCTGCCAGCAGCGGTAGAGGATCCGTATCCACTTGAACGCCAATGCCCTGACGGCGGCCTGATACGAACTGCCCTTCGCTCGCTGTTGCCGGTAGTAGGCGCCCGCCCAGAACGATTTGTTGATGGTCTGGCCCGCCCATTCAACGAAGGTCTGGCGCAGGAATGTCGGGCATTGCCAGCGCCAGTGCGCCCAGCACTTCTTGCTGCTGCGCTCGGTGACCGGGGCGATGCCGGAGTACTTCTGCAGTTCATCAGCGCCCCTGAAGCGGTCACGTTGCTCGCCAAACGCAGCCAGCAGGCGCGGTGTCAGATGAAAGCGATCGTATAGTTGCAATAGGATATCTTCAGATATAAGTATTTGTACCGATCGGGCACCTCTCGCATTAACCGTTTTGCTGATTTGGGATAGGTAGACACGAGGGCTTTCCAATACGCCGCAGACAAACATACGTGATAAAGGCATCGCGCGAAATTCCTAAAGAGATAAACGCGACTTATCGATTCCACTCATTAAGCGGGCGTTTTCCCGGAGGATTTCGATTGCTGCATCGCCCATAAAAAAATGGCTTCGATTCGGCGGAAAAAACGTATTAAAGCGGGGGGACGCGTTCACGCGAACATGGGCTGCACCGGAACTGAAAGTGGGTTTTTCGGGGAGACGGGGCGCTGACGGTCAAGCGGCATCGGCGGGTCTTTGCGGTGCGGCTTCCTGTCCTAACCTGTACGAACGCCGGCGCATTGGACAGGTCTCCGGATCAATTTCCCCGCTGTTTTGTACGATCAATACAGGTCAAAGGAAAACATCAAGACGTCGCATGAATGGAGCAGGATTCGCAGGGCGGAGGCAAGGAAAAAGCTCCGCGAAATCCCACGCGTTGCGCTCACGGCGAAGGCGAAGGCGATGG
>Ga0185299_10002305_pt1 | contig 30171 bp, 22 predicted proteins | sample PaiPotPPA55metaG_FD_128002 | JGI IMG/M metagenome (GOLD analysis project Ga0185299, IMG submission 128002) | Iron sulfur acid spring bacterial and archeal communities from Banff, Canada, to study Microbial Dark Matter (Phase II) - Paint Pots PPA... ...
GACTCCGTCGACGATGCCCTGATCGAGCCAATGCTCGATTTGCTTCTGATCTGCAGAATCAACGAACACTCGCATGCTTCCTCCTGTTTTCCGGACAACTTCGGAAACTCAATTCGTTGCAATGGCCTTTTTGGACGCTTCCGCCCCTGGCCGAACTTCGTCTTCGTAACGGCTGAAAAGCAGTTCGTATTCCCGCAATATCTTGTCTTTGGTGAAATGCTCTAGAACGTACGCTCTGCCGTTCGATCCCTGTTTCTCCCGAAGAGCGGCGTCTGCCCGAAGCGACAGCGCAGCTTCCACTAGCGCCATCGGATCCTCAGAATGAATGATTCGCCCGCATTTCGCACGCTCAACGTAACGGGCTGTTTCGCTTTTGTTACTTACCGCTGCGAGCACCGGCCGCCCGGCAGCCATGTAGGTCAGAAGCTTGGACGGGATGACCGACTCGACGACGGCAGCCTTCTGATGGAGAAGAAGCAGATCGGCGGCAGAATACATTTCCGCCAGACTATCTTCCGGTTGCAGCGGCAAGAGTCTGATATTTCTTAGTTGGCGCTGTCGGATGGCTTCCTCGAGGGCGCCCCGTTCTTCCCCTTGCCCCACCAGGAGCCACACCACATCTTCCCGATCCTTGGACAGCTCCGCCGCCCGAACTACGTTCATCAGGTCCTGTTTCTTTCCCATGTTTCCGGTATGCATGATCAGAAATTGGTTTCCCGTGATTTCGTTTGCCTGACGGAACTTTGTCGCTGCCGCGATGGGATAAACCTTCTCGGTGTCGCCCCAAAGCGGAATCAATTTGAGGCGATCAGGCGCAATCCCCCGTTCCGTCAGCTTCTCCACAAACCCATCACAGATACAAACTACTCGGTCCGCCTGCCGATACCCAAACCCCTCGACCGCCCGGGCCATTCGCACGGCTAACCCGTCCTTCAGGATTCCAGTGGCCATAGCGGCGTCGGAGGCGAGATCCGTAAGTATGATGACGTAGGGTTTCCGATGGACTTTTGCGAGTAGATACGCAGTTATGGCCACGGTGGGTGGCGGACAAACACAGCAAATCACGTCGAATCCGCCGCTGAACAGCCCTGACAGGAACACGCTTAACGTAAAGGTCAGGTCGTGGGCCAGGCGCTGTAGCAACCCACTGGGACGCTTCGGTACAAAATGCCAGGTTCGGCGAACCCTGACGTTATTGATGTGCTCTGTTTGAGTGAGCCGCCCCCTGTAGCCATCCCACACGCGCCAAGCCGGGTAATAGGGAAAAGCAACAATTGCCGTTACCTCGTGACCCTGCTTGGCGAAACGCTCACACAAACCGGTTGCAAAAGGAGCCATCCCGTTCTTTTCCGGCGTATAATTTGTGCACAAGAACTGCACTCGCATCGGGTCTCCAAATCAACAACCTAAGATGGGTAGAAGTAAGAATGCTTTGCGTCAGTACTGCGGGACCCCTGTTTCGAAAATGCGCACGGCCTTGAAGAACAAGAAGCTGCTAGGTTGAACTCAAGTTTGACCCGTCGGCATCGGCCGAGCGGAGTGCACATTCAGGCTTTGGTAGCCGTCACCTGCAGACAGTCGCCTTTGCCCCGAAGATTGCCTAACCACAATGCCGGAAATCCCAGAAATCTTGCGGTTGTCATAAAAAGCAGGGTCAAAAACGGATTTCGCAGTTGCCAAGTCTTTAGTCCCGGTTTTGCAAATAAGTAGGCGATTAGAGACTGTGACACCCACAACGCGGGGGTGATGTACTTGATCTCGATATCAACGAAGCCTGCCTGATCCAACAGCCGGCGCATGGTTTTCGCCGAGAAGTGCGAAATGTGAAAAGGGACATGCCAATTGATCCAAGACCTGCCGAACGCCCGGCGAAGCCAACTCTGGCTGTTTGGGCAGCTGATCCAGACTTGGCCTCCCCGCTCTAGGATGCGATGCACATCATGTAACATTCGCCGCGGTTCCAGCGAGTGCTCCAGCACATTGGATAGCACCGCCACATCAAAAGGCTCCTCCGGGCGAAAATCCTCCAACAAACAGGTTTGAACCTTGAAGCCCGCATCACGCGCCACCCGGGCGGCCCTTTCGTTTAGCTCCAGACCTTCCGCCCGAAAACCGTTGGAGGTGTGAATTCGCAGCCCCCGCCCCTCGTTGCAGCCAATATCCAATAGGCGCCCCGTTCCTCGGCGTCGATGAAAGGCCACGTCGCCATCCAGTCGCACCCATAAACGATTCGCGAAAGAAAACAGAAACCACTCTCTTAGCCTGGTGTAAAGCGAATCTTTTTGTCCACCGAAATTGTAGTACGTGGTATAGAGTTCGGTAAGTTCCGCCTGAGTCGGCGCGGGCCAAGTTTGCTCGAATCCGCAATTAACACACCGCCGGATTTCGTAGGCTCCTGGGGACCCGAGACGATTGTCAGTGATGCCGCAGAGGACCTGCTCCAATCGCCCGCTGCAGAGCAGACATTCAGCGTCGCTTCCAGCTCCGGGTGTCCCTGAAACGCCAGGCGCCAGTGCCAACTCGCTTCGTTCGGCGATGTTCGGGAGTATCTGTTGCGGCAAGCTATTCCTTTCGTTGCGTTCGCGGTCGCCCGTTTGCAAATCGTAGCAGCTTGTTTGGCTATGCGAGACCGTTCGAAGCGCGGGCCTGGCCAGACGTCAGTACGTATTCTCGGAGAAAGCCCTGATAAGTCATGGCCAGACCTTCGCGCAAAGGAATTTTCGGACTCCATCCCAATGCGATCAGGCGCGAAATATCGAGGAGCTTGCGAGGCGTACCATCGGGTTTTGATGTGTCAAAGATAATCTCTCCTCGAAAGTCGACAACGCTGGCGATGAGTTCGGACAATTCCCGGACGGTCAAGTCCTGGCCGCACCCTACATTAATCACGGCGTGAGTCGCCTTGTCCGCTAGCATGCCATCGACTTCATCGTCGCTTAAATTCATCAGGAAAATACAGGCTTCGGCAGCGTCATCGCTGTAGAGAAATTCGCGCCGCGGGGTGCCCGAGCCCCATAGAACGACCTTGCCCGACCCGCTTCGCTTAGCCTCATGGAGTTTGCGGATCATCGCGGGAATCACGTGGGAGCTTTGCAAATCGTAGCGATCACCTGGGCCATACAGATTTGTAGGCATCGCGGCGATAAAACGAGTGCCGTATTGCCGGTTATACGACCAGCACATCTCAATCCCGGCAATTTTCGCCACCGCATACGCTCGATTCGTTTCTTCCAGCGGACCCGTAAGCAGGTATTCTTCCTTGACTGGTTGAGGCGCGAATTTCGGATAGATGCAACTTGAGCCGAGGAAAAGCAGGCGCTTCACGCCTGTGCGATATGCTTCGTGGATCACACTCGTTGAAATCAGAATATTCTGACCAAAGAAGTCTCCTGGATAGGTGTCGTTAGCCAGGATGCCGCCCACTTTGGCAGCTGCGAGGAAAACATACTCGGGGCGTTCCTGTGCAAAAAACTGTTGAACCTCCCGCTGATCCGTCAAGTCCAGCTGTTGATGCGAACGCAACAGCAAATTCGAGTACCCCAGTGCTTGCAGTCCTCTCACAACGGCTGAACCAACTAATCCGCTATGACCTGCTACGTAAATTCGAGAGGCTTTGTTCACGGTTTAGTCGAATTGGCTATGAACTCGGTATCCAGAGTTATGCACGAGCAGGTCTTTTTTAGCAGATTCCAGATCTGCGGCCACCATTTCGGCGACCAGTTCGCGGAAAGTCGTTTTGGGTTTCCATCCAAGCTTGGTGCTGGCCTTGCTCGCATCTCCCATCAGCGTGTCCACTTCGGCGGGCCGAAAGTAGTGCGGGTCAACGGCAACCACGCATCGGCCATGGAGGTCGAATGCTTTTTCTTCAGGACCAACCCCTCGCCAGGTCAGTTCCATTCCCAAATCTTCCGCAGCCGCGTTCACGAATTCGCGCACGGGGTACTGGCGACCGGTGGCAATTACGTAGTCGTCCGGCGCGTCTTGCTGCAGCATAAGCCACTGCATTTCGACGTAATCGCGGGCGTGCCCCCAGTCGCGTTTCGCATCCAAGTTGCCGAGGAAAAGGCATTCCTGCAAGCCGACTTTAATGCGCGCCAGCCCCCTAGTGATCTTGCGGGTCACGAACGTCTCGCCGCGCACTGGCGATTCGTGGTTGAAGAGAATTCCATTGCAGGCATACATTCCGTACGCTTCTCGGTAATTGACGGTAATCCAGTAGCCGTATAGCTTCGCGACTCCATACGGCGAGCGCGGATGGAACGGAGTGGTCTCTTTTTGGGGTATCTCTTGCGCGAGTCCAAAAAGTTCGGAAGTGGAAGCTTGATAGAAACGGACGGTTTCTGTCATTCCCAGAACTCTGACGGCGTCCAAGACTCGCAGCGTGCCCAACGCGTCGACGTTGGCCGTGTATTCCGGGGATTCGAATGAAACTCCCACATGACTCTGCGCGGCAAGATTGTAAATCTCGTCCGGCCGCACGTTTTGGATCACATGGAGCAAGCTGCTCGCATCGGTCATATCTCCGTAGTGCAGGAGAAAATGCACGTCGGGGTCATGGGGGTCCTGATAGAGATGATCGATGCGGCCGGTATTGAACAGCGAGGTGCGCCGCTTGATTCCATGCACTTCATACCCCTTGGCGAGCAGGAATTCCGCGAGGTAGGCACCATCTTGTCCTGTAATCCCTGTAATTAGCGCCTTCTTCATCTGTTTTTCTTTTCGTGTTATTTCAGGAATAAATGCTGTTCAAAGGAGGCTAAACGGAAGCGCTACTCGTTAGGGTTTCTTTGCTTCGACGCAAACACCCCGCTCCATCTGAGACTCTTCCTGCCTCCTCAACCTCTTCGATCCCTGGAATATCACTCTCTTGAAATTTCTTTTCTCTTCCTTCATGAAAACCAGCGAGCAGGGACACCGTGCGAGTGACTCGGAGTCATATATCCATTTATGGGAATGAAAGTCCTTTCAGATCGCATGAAATTTAAAAACAAGATTCCCACTCGGTGGGGCTGGACTTCGGTATCCCGGTCTTTCGTTTCAAACGATCGGCAGCAGATGGTTCACCGTTAGACGAAGAACTGTTGCCATTCTTCCTTCCCGAATATTCGATCGTCATCGAACGCAAATCGGAGACCAACAGCCGTGTCGCTCCGCCTGGCTTTAGAACCCTCCTGCACTCTACAAGAAGTCTTTACGCGTCCGCATGATAGAGGTGCTCGAGCACGTGAGGCCCGTAAATTGCCGCCATCCACGTTAAGCCAATTGGCTGGGGCATTGGGACCACACCCCAGATTAAGCTTGTCGAGCATCTTGGTTGAGCACCTCAAAAGTTTAAACACGACCGGCCACTATTCGGAATTCATCCCGGCACGGCGATTAGATCGTTGCGTCAGTCTGCGCGGGAAGACTCACGAGGGCCCGGGGAGAGACCTTCTTCCGTACTTTGAGAGGACCTCGTACGTGTGCCGCAAAGCCGGCGAAGACGAACATCGGCACGTACAGATACCGATTATAAAGGTACGGTCCGAGATTGGAGACGATAAAGAAAAAAACAAAGGTAGCCAGGATCAGGCGAACGGCGCCCGTGGACTTATCAACAGCCTTATCTCGTAGGACTCGCAACAGACTTCTTGTCGGTATAAAAAAGAGCGCCAGAAAGCCTACCGCTCCAAGCAGCCCTGCAGCATACCAATACCTCAAGAAGGTGTTGTGGGCCCCGGCAATCTCTCCGGTCTCGGGAATCACCACAACGCCGCCCTCATCAAAATGGTCGATGCCCCAACCAAGAAGAGGCTTCTCGGAGATTTCCTGCACGGCTTGAACTGAACTAGCCAGACGGGCGTAGTCCACCAACCCGACGGTATCGACCCGATTTGTGTACTGGGTGACGACGCCTGGAGCCAAGTACGTTACTGCACCCCATAAGACGGTGAGCGCGGCCATTGTGTAGATAACACCTCGACGGCGCTGCTTTTGAAAGATCGCAAAAACAATGAGACCCGGAATTAATGACGCGAAGAAGGTTCGTGACCCGCTGAGCAGCGCTGCAATACTACAGACCAAGACGAGAACACCCAAACCCCACCGGAGGAGTCTGCTCTTTTCAAATGAGAACAACCCGATCCCAATCAATACCGCTAGCGCGGCCGAAAGCCCGAGGGTAACGGGGAATTCTGTCAGCCCCTGATATCGTCCGGTGAATCCTACATCAGGTTGCGGGGGGTTAACCGACAGTGCGTCGACAATTCCTGGGAATAGCGATGCCTGAAGCAACGTGATGACGCAGTTGACGAATATCCCGCCAGCTAGAAATAATACATTCTTGTAAACCTCTTTTGAATGACTCAAAGCCAATGGAGCGATCAATCCAAAGAGCATGAAGAGTCGTGCGAACGACCCTGCCGCGTCCTCCAGACTGGGAGCGCCATGTAGAGATAGCAACGCGCCCAGTAAGATCAATGACCCCGCGAACAAAACCCCAGATCCGGGTAACTTTAGCAACCGGGATTTCGGAATCAGAATCAACGAAAACAAGAAGCAATAATCTGACAACATGATCCCAAGAGGGCGGACTTCCTCGAACGTTACGAGAGCAAGCCCCATGTGGAACGCGAACGCCGAGCTGAGAAGCCAAAAATTACGCTCACTTCCCGAGGAATTGGGTCGCGCTGGATTAGCGGCAGGCCGGATCGATTGGCTAGTCATTTCTAATTCGTCTGTTCCAAACTGGCGAACTGACCGAGTCAACTTCGGGGGATGACGCAGAATGCAAGCGAGCCACCAGGAACTGAATGAATTTGATGCTGCTTCGAAAACTCCACCAGCCATCGGGATACGCCGTTCACGCCAGCACGCCCAAAATCATGCCACGCAATCACGCTTCCTGGGTGACAACACTTCATAGCGTTCACCGTGTCGGAGCGGACATATTCATAAGAATGTGCGCCATCGATAAAGAAGAGGTCGACGCTCCCGTAGTAGGGTGAATAATCGAAGCTGGCGCTATCTCCGAACAGAGGTTGGATCTTCTGCGCGATATCCATGTCTTCCCAAAGATACCGCGTCGTTTGCTCGCGCATTTTGATCATCGCCCCGTCGATCATGGTGGTTGCGAGAGTAGGTTTCCCATCTTTCGGCAGATCAAGGGTGTAAATCTTGCAGTCGTCGCAATTGAGAGCCATGTGCGCTGCTGTATACCCAGTCAGTGTGCCAATCTCAAAGATAACCTTGGGCTTGATTGCCTGACAGAGCAGGCACAAGCTAATGATGTCTGCGACATACGATGCCGAGGTTCTAAACCAAGTCTCCCCGTTGGTGTTACACAGATTAACTTTGGCGAGACGCGCTTGCGGAAGTACCTCAAAGACGTTTTTCTGAGGAATCCCTCGGCGATCCGCAACTGTGCGAAACGAGAAAAGGTTCTCCGTAGCGTACGCAACCATTTGGCGGGGATTCGCAACAAGCAATAAACTGCTGAGATTTCCGCCAATCAAAAGGTTACGCGCGGCGACTGCGTATAGGCGAAGGAGTTCGTTGTTCATTCGTGATATCTCTTCCGTAGTTGCCGCTAGTCCTCAGCGGCGGCGTTCAGCGTGCATCTACAGCTACTAGCTGACATGTCCGTCTGCAATTGTGATGTTCAACCATCTCTTGATAGGCGTTTGCCATCCGAGCCGCCACGATTTTCCAGGGCAAGTGCTCGGCCACCCAGCGCCGGCCATTGCGGCCCATCTGCCTTCCCCCTGCTGTATCGGCGAGCACGCTGCGCAAAGCCTCCGCAGTCGCTTCGGCATCGCAAGGCACGACCAGCCCCGCATTTGCTTGCTTCACTTCCGGCCAGATGTTGACCTGGTCGGAAATTACTACTGGCACGCCGCTGGCCATTGCTTCCGCCACCACCTGGCCAAAGTTCTCCGTGTAAGATGGAAGTGCGAACACATCCGCCAGCTGTAATGCCGCAAAACGGCCTTCGCCTTCGAGTAGTCCCGTAAACGTCGTCTTTTCCAAAACGCCGCCCTCGTGCAGCCACTCCCGCACCTTGCGCCCATAGCCCTCGGTATCCGGCCCAGCTAGGACTAGATGGATGTCGTCACGACTTCGCGCTACCAGCGCGAAAGCGCGCGCCAAAATGTCGAGCCCCTTCTTGAAATTGATGCGTCCGAAGTACACCACCAGGCGGCGGCCCTTGAGTTCGGGAAACCTGCTGCGAAGACGCTCCCCTGCGGCTACGTCGGGCTCTTGCAGCCATCTCGGGTCGAGGCCTACCGGCACGACGAATCGCTTGGGCGCTTCGCCGTTGCGTGGCCTTTTCAAACCAGCCCAGTCCGAAGCTAAACGCATCTCCTCGGCGCTATTGAACAGAACCGCAGTCGCCTGCCGGTAATCGCGCTCCGCCAACAGCTTGGCGTGAAGCCATTTCCGAGGGCGATGTCGGCGCCGAAGAAACGGATCGAAGGAACCATGGGGATGCAACATGTGCGGTACCCCGCGCTTGCGGCACCAGTAAGCCGCCGCGCTACTCGAAAATCCGTACACGGAATAGATGTGGACGACGTCGAATTCGGCAACGTTGTCGCGAAGCGCGCGCCACATGCTTGGCGAAAACATGTACTTAGAAGGATCACTCCATCCCCTAAAATGGCGGATCGTAACGCCTTCGTCCATTACGGGGCGATCTAGCGGGACCAACAGATGTCCGGAACCGTCCACATCGCTCGCGTAAATCGAAACTTGGTGCCCCTGCCGGGCAAGCTCCCGAGACAGCTCAGGACACGCAATGGACGGGCCCCCTTGTCGGGGTGCCAGCGTCGCGACCACCTGTAGGATCCGCATCCGTTTCGAACTTTCCGGCGCACGGTTGCGACGTGCGCTCACGTCTTCCGGTCTGTGACGGCTTCAGCCAGCAACTGCTTTCCTGGCATGAGCGTAAGCCGCGCTCGTTCGAAGGCATTGAGGTAGCGCGCAGCAACGGTTTCGCTTGTGAAGTGCCGCAAGGCGAACTCTCGACCGAGAGCACCGGCCTGCTGCCGGCGTGTTGCCGACGTCAGCAAAGCCTCGAGTGCTCGCTTTAAGCCGTCAAGCTGTCCTTCCTCGAATAGTATTGCACCCGGACCCAGGACTTCAGGAATCGCGCCGCACGTCGACCCGATTGAGGCGATGCCCGTCAACATCGACTGAGCTAGAATCAAGCCAAATTGCTCTTTCCAAGTTGGAGTTGAATGCGAGGCCAGTACGAAGATGTCTAAGCAGCGGAGATACCGGGGCACCTGCTCGTAAGGCACGGCTGGCACCAGCACGATTCGATCTGGAAACTCGGCCATCCAGGGTCCACGGATTTCAGTCTCGAGTGGCCCAGCGCCAACCAACAACAACTTCCAAGGATGCATTTGAAGTTGGCCGAGCGCTTGAAATAGCGTTCGCAGCCCCTTTTCCGGCACTAGCCGGCCGAGATAGCCGACCACCACCTGGCCCTCCAGGCCCAACTGCGCCCGCAGCTCGGACTCAGCACCCGGCTGGTATTGGGTAACATCAAGTCCGTACTGAGGAAGAACTTCGACCTGACCCTTAAACAGTCCTTCGGCTTTCAACAATTCCGAGGCTCGTCGATTACCGCATATGACTGTCGTAGATCTGGCGAGAGAATAGCGACGCAGTTGGCGCTTCAACGTGCCAATGGGGAAACGTCGATTTCTGAGCAGATTGTCCCAGGTGAACAGAGTTACTGCCGCGCTCTTTGCCAAGCTGCGTTGCAAGGCAATCGTTTGCACCGAGATGAGAGCTTGCGGCTCTTCCTCCATGTGAATAACGTCCGGCTGAAAATTTGCCAGAAGTTTGCCCACTGAGATGGGATCATGTAAATAGGTCATGTGAGAACCGGCCAAGCGCGCCTTAAGTGGCACCACCTCCTCTGAATTGAGCGCGGGGTGCACCTGGTAGTCCGTCAGATCGAAGCGATCACTGCCGCGACTCGGCACTAAGAGGCGCAGGCACAGCCCAGGATCTAATCGCTTCATGGCGACGTACTTTTTTTGGTTGTAGGCGAGTAAGAAAGGGTGACCGACGACCAGCAGTCTCATCGTCCCTCGGGTCTCACGGGATGAATTTCCTTTACCGGGAAGCTACAACCTGAACTTCCATTGACCGGACGGCCTGACTCAAGACGTTAAATCCGCGCTCTTGAATGAACGTCAGGATGCCGCCCTTGTTGATACCGGGCGGCAGCAGAGACGGATGGATCTCAACGGATAGTAAGTGGCAACTTTTGTCGGATAAGGTTCTCTTCAATCCGTTGAGCACGGCGAATTCATGGCCTTCCACATCGATTTTCACGGCCGATGGAATTGGGAAATCACGCAGTGCCTCATCGCCCGCCATCCCCTGAATCGGGTTTAGCGTCGAGGAAGGATCGGATGACGGTTGGAGCCCCAGACCGTTTTCGTGATAGGTAAGAGCTAGCGGCCCGGTTTTGTCACTGAAAGCAAAATTCAAAACCTCGACATTCTCACAGTGGTTCACGACGAGGTTCTCGCGAAGGACTTGCCGTGCGCCGTTGTGTGGCTCTACGGCAATCACTTTCCCGGTTGGACCAACTAGTTTCGAAGCCAAGATAGCAAATATTCCGTAGTGAGAACCGACATCCAGGAAGGTATGCCCCGCCCTCAAATGGCATAACGTTGCCTCAATCGCATCTCGCTCCGTGGTCAGGATGTAATCGACGAACGCTAACTGTTTGCTGTTGCGGGTCTTGAAGACGGCATCGACACCCAGAAAAGAAACGCGCAGTTCACCATTTCGGGCGAGGAGCCGACAGTACACGCCCCTGGCGAAATGGGTTACGTGCAAGTGGTGGGCAACCCCACGAACCAAGGGATTACATGACAGCTTTCGAATGGCCAGAGGAAGCATAGTCCTACTTACTTCGAACGGTTCGCCTCGTTGAAACAACGGCGCGCCGATTTACAGTTAGACACTCGCCAGGCATGCTTTCATCTGAATGCGTGAATCCGCTCACCGTTGGCTGCCTGCCAATCACGCAGTCTTCTCTTCAGTCGGGTGCCCCGAGCCAATTGCATGGCCCGCCGCAATCTGCCGCCGCACCAGAAAAAAGAAGGCTAGCGCGAGTGCACCCGTAAATGTTGCCGCGGAGAGAAGCATCCCATACACGGACCCGCGCAGTCCAAAGCGCCTGACCAGCAAAATTCCCCCCAGAAATGTGGCGGCGCCGCTGCACACGTAAGCTACGAAGACCAGCTTGGGCTTCTCTGTAGCGATGACCGCATTGTTTATCGCACTACCGATGCCTGTCAAAACTGGCAAGAGGGCCAGCACGAAAAGGTAGGGAACCAAGTCGTCATACTTCCCGGCATAGATGGCGTGCAATACGTGCCTTCCCATGATGCGGACGGCAAGAGCAAAGGTTCCGGTCACACCCAACGTGACCAATACGTAGCGTTTCCAGATATAGAGAAATCTCTCGATGTCCTTCGACGCGTGGCGTGCGGACAAGGCCGGGATAACCAGGAAAGACAGGGCAATGAACATCTGATCCATCGGCGAGACTAACATGTACATGGCCCGGAGTTCGCCCGCCTCTTTGGCGGATAGAAACCCCGCGACGAGCCAGTAGTACGCCTGAGTCGTGAACTGAAACACAACGGCGGTTGCGAGAACCCATTTTGTGTAGTTCCAATGTTCCCGCCAATAGCCAGGCTCGATGTGAAGAAAAGGCTTCTCAGGCTTTCCGAGGGCCAGTTTTCTTCCAAACATTGCACCCGCGGTAATCCAACCCGCAGCCAGAATCACGAAGACGCTGAAACCATCAAGATTGCTCGTTTTAGCCGCCAGCCAAAGCAAGCAGGCGACCGTGATGAAGAATACAAAGGATGTCTTGGCCGCAAATGGCGCTTGACGCTGCAGGTAGAACGCGCGACGCAAGAGGTGACCGGATAAAATGACACCTGAAGTCAGAGCCAGACCCCATAATGCTCGCGATGCGAAGTGCGGCGCGACCAACGAAAGCAACCAGCAGGTCAGCAGAAGCAACGCGGTCAATGAGAGGCCAATGACCATGTTGCTCCAAATCATGAGCCGCAAATACTCGGCAAAGCGCTCGCGGTATCTGCCTGATCCGTAGATCATAAACGGCTCAAGGATCGTTGCAGAATACAAAGCCAACAGTAACGCATACACCGAATACGACAGCGCAAACAACCCATATTCCTCCTTTGTTTGCGCGCGCGCCAGCACAACATTGACAAGGAACCCGCCTCCCACAGCCAGCGCCTGGTCGGTGAAACTGTAGGCCACGGGCATCAATCTTCCCCGAGCCGGGATCGTAAGAACCAGGGACTTTAACCAGTTCGCTCGTTCCGACCGCGCAGGCGGGGGAATGACGGGAAGCGCGTTGTTACCAGCCAACTAAGGAGCTCTTTCCATGGATATCAATATAGGAGAATCGCGGTGCTGGGAATCGATCTGCTGAAACCGCCCAACACATTGAAAGGTAATGGTCGCGATCGGCGATATTAGAAAGATTTAGACAGATTTCCCACGGCTTCCGCTTCATTCCAAATCGTTTGCGTCGACTTCGACGGAAACGGACCGCATGATGAGCTCAACCGACAGCACTACGCGCAGCGTATTCTTTCTGCGAACTAGAATCCCTTCCATTCCTGCGAGGGTCCCGCGCCGGATTCTAACCCGGCGCCCGACCCTCAAATAAGGATGTGGTTCGACGCCTAGAGACGTCATCGTATAAGTGCGAAGAGCCTCAATCTCTTCGTCTGCGAGGACAGCGGGTTGCCCGTTGAAGCCGACCAATCGCGCAATCCCGTGAACTTGGAGCACCTTCGGCCGTTCCCACGAGGAAAGGCGTACAAAGACGTAGCCAGGAAAAAGCGGCAACTGAAGTTTCACCCGCCGATCCTTCCAACGTCGCACGGATTCATACAGCGGAAGAAAGTGTTGTACGGATCTTTCCTGGAGCTGCTGGCTCACCCGCTTCTCGTGATTCGCGCTGGTGTAGACGACATGCCATTGGGAAATTGCGGTCTCGATCGGCCATTGCACCGAGACGCCGGAGGAGTGTTCAGAAACCATTTGTATCATCTCGCATCTTTCCTTCCGATATACAGCTCCGCCCCGTCAGCCACAGCGGCCGAATCGAAATAAACCCTTTTTCTACAACGGCTTACCGCTACTTCGAGCTAGGCTCGGAGTCCTTCGCCGTGTCATGGGTGCGAACCCACCGCTCCCAAGTTTTAGAAGTCCTCGCTTGCAGACCCGATCCATTTGCCACAGCCCAGGGCATATGTTGATTCACGCTCTGAAAAATTTCCTGTGCAAATAATTTACCCGGGTCTTTGGCGTCAGTCTCATTCCACTGCGAGCGCGCAAACACCCACAGGGCTGCCACTCCCAGAAACGAAAATGCGATCAGGAGCGTGATCAACGTGCGGGGAGGAAAAGATTTCCTCTCGGGTACACGCGCGGCATCCAGCACTTTCACGCTAGGAGTTTCTTTGGCTTCCTGCACTTTGGCAAGTTCGTACTGCTGGGTCAGTGCCTCGAATACAGTCTCCTGAATCCGCGTGCGTTGGTAAAGGTCTGCCCACGTCACGCCCAGGATGGGAAGTTCGCGGATGGAGGGGTACAGGGCCTGGGAAGACACTGCCTGATCGCCGGCTCCGGCTTCTTTGCCGCCAAGCTTCTCTAGCTGATACTGGAGTTCAGAGATCCGCGCCTGCGCGGCCCGAACACGCACATTGTTCGGCATGTAGATCTGTTCCAGTCCTTTCAACTCGGATTCCGCCGCGATTTTCTCGCCCTGAAGCTTGGAAGCAGCGTCTACCATTGCGCGCCCCTGCTCCTTGATGTCGATCGCCGCATTCTTACTCGCGAATTGACTGAATTTCTGAGAGGCGTCGTCGAGGTCCTGCTTCACGGCCTTGAGGCGCTCCTCCAAGAACACCCGCTCGCGGTGAGCCCCGGAGGTCGACAACTCGGTCACCAGTTGGTTTAACTCCACCACATAGGCTTCCGCGATCGCTGCAGCGCGCCTTGGATCCCGGTCTACAACGGTGATATCGATGATGCCGCTTTTGCGATCCTCGGAAAGGCCTGTCCTTTCCTGAAGCTTTTTCCGTGCGTCTTCATCAAGCTTGAGCGAATAGACCTTTTTGAGCTGAAAGCGCTGAACAACGCGATCTTGCACAGTACGACTACTCAGCACGCCAACGAAAAGCGCCCCAGAGCTTTTGACACCCAGAAGGTCTCCTGCAATACCCCCTAGGTTGCTGCTCCCGCTCCCCGCCTTCGCCGTTAGCGCCGCCAGCATCGCCATTCCCGAAGTCGACTGAGTATCCGGCGGCATTAGCTGCACCGTAGCCTCATACCGCGCAGGAATTAAAAACGCCACAAGGCAGCCAACTACAATCCCGGCGAGGAAAGCCTTTCCAAGGAAACCCCGTTCGTTCCAAAACAGGCGTAATTGCCCGACGGCCTTGGCCCGGAGTTCGGCAGAAGACACCAGTTCCAGATCACCTTCCTCAGTGATCGGTTGGGGCGGTTCTTCTATTTGCGGCCTCGTACCGGTCTGCGCCACCTTAGTATTCTCTCCTCGCTACAACTCTGCTCCACTCTAGCTACGCTTACCGCTCGCCTAGTTTCGCGATTACTCTTTCCAGCTCGATTTCGCACTCTGGGAGCCATCCCGCAGAGGCGACCGCTTCACATATGACCTCCCACACCGGATGCCAGGGCAGTGTCATTCCCAACAGAATGCTTGAACAACTTTTGCGGCAGAAACTGGATTTCGATCGTCGCCGACACGGGCTTCTCGGGGTTCGGCTGGATCACTGGAAACAGCCAACGTTCGTACTGCACGGATGCGGAAAAGCTAATGTTGGAACGCCACAAGTAATCGCCACGCACGCCGAAATCGGTCACCGTGCCACCTCCCGGGACAAACACCTGACTGACCTTCAGATGGCGAAAATTGACCTGAATGCGATTGCGGGCATTGAACCAATAATTGCTCCAGGCCTGCGCTCCTTGGCCGCCCCTGCCAACCCAACTCCCAATAATATTCCCGTCGTTCGTATACCCGCTTCTCCACGTGCTATTGAAATAGAAGTCACCCGGCGTGATGGGGCCTCCTCCCGGCGGAACATCGGTGTATACACCCTCCGCCCGAAGATCCATTTTGTTAAGCCAAGGAACGTGAGAGAGATAGAGCCCGGATTGCCACGCTGACCGGTCGGCGTAGGCGACGGGCGAGAATTGGTCGTCGGTGTAGCCATCGGCGTACCACGTCAGCCAATTACGAAGTCGCGGAAGACGATAAACGAGACTCATAGCCGACGTTCGATTGCCCGGCTTGTTTGGTGCACCCAAAAGCTGGTTCTCCCTGTCGACTAGACTGCGGATAAACGTGTGCCAAGTGAGTGGATATCCAGGCCCGCCGTAAATCGTGGTGCGGAAGAAGCCAAATTCAAAATTTCGGGTCGGCTTGAAACCGATATACTGTCCATTGATAGTCGGTTGTGGATTCAACGTCTGTCCATATTGCCCGACGAAACCCGCCGGATTCAGGAGAAACACTTGCCCGTTTAGCTGACCCAGGAAGAACTCCGTCCGCATCGGCCCTAGCCAACCGAGGAAGCTGGGCAATTTTAGCGGTGTGGTCCGATTGATCCGGAACATATTGATCGGCTGGACGTTGTCGCTAAAATCTAAGGGGCCACCATTGCCCGGACCCCACCAAATACTCTGCTTCCCGTAGGTGAACTGCCAGTTCGAAAGCATGAGACCGACATAAGCATCCAACAGGCGGAAATCGGTTTGCGCTGGTTGGGCCGTCCCCGGCGCCAACTCGGGAAAGTCATCGATTTTCTGTGCGGCTTGTCGCGTCGCCAGAGAGTAAGCCGGAATGCTCTGCGCGGTTTCCATTTCTCCACGAACATAAGCGACCCAAGGGCCTTTGGTCGCGTAGGCGGAGACACCATTCACCGTACTCCACCCTTGACTGTAAGGACGTCCGAAATCGTTGTACTGCGTCTGCGCGAACGTATAGCCATCCGTCAGCGGCGCCCCTGAAATGTGCTCCGTGCGCGAGTAGACCGACTCCAGCCTGAATCCCGCACCATCGCTTCCATCTCCTAGAGCTTCCGTCTCCGGGCGAAATTCCCGTTCGAGAGCCTCGACCAGCTTGCCGGCTTCTGTGTTATCCCCCAGATCTACTCCCTTTTCTTCTGCTTCGATCAACTGCCGCATGCATTCACGCCGCGTCCATGGGCGCATACTCGAAAAAGCGCTATCAATCAATCCCAATCCCGCCAAACGGTCTAAAGCTGGATAGATCCAACTGTCTAGCGGGACATAGGGCGTGCCCAGATTCTGTGGTCCCGAAGATTCCCATGCCCGCGCGAGCGCAGTGAACGATTGCCACTCTCCTCCGCCCAGTTCCGGATCGTGGCGCCGACTGTATATATCCTGAGAAATCATTTGGCCCATCATGCTGCCCACGAACACATCTGACGGGAAATGCTGCTTCCCCTTGATGCGTTCATAGCTGACGAATGAAGCGAGTCCATACGCTAAAATTTTGGGGATGGGTCCCGGATATTCGTGTGCGATTACTCCCGCCACCGCCCACGCCGCCGCTGCATGCTCTGACGGAAACGATGTTCCTCCGCTAAAAAACGGGCCGGTGCCATCACCCTGGTAGGGCCGCTCTCTCTGCGTCGTGTATTTCAACGCCTCCACCGCAACCAGGCTGTTGATCGCCGCCTCACCCGCGAGAAAGCCGGTTTCTCGCCAATGCTCGCGATGCGAAGGATAACTCAGCAAATACATCGCCGCGGCGCCCCCAATCAACGCGGCAACACCTGCGTCCGAACGCGTCTTGGCATCGCTCAACGTTTGCGGATGGTTCGACAGGTGCCTGCTGTAATCGCTGTCCGTGACGAAAAGGCCAGCGGTAAAACCAGCCGCGGGCACCAGCCAATCAGCATCGACAAACCGCAGCCGCACCGGACTTGTCCAAAGTTGTTTCTGATCTTCCAAGAAGGCCTTTCCTAAGCCTTTGAAGCCCTGTTGTGAAACTGATGTCCAGGCTTGATCCGAGGTATTCGGATCTTCCGGCGTCTCCTTCTTGGCCTTCTCTTCGTCCTTCTTGTTCTTCTCTTCGTCCTCCTTCTCCTTCTGGCTTTGCGCGCGTTGCGCGCTGCTCTGCGCCTCCGGTTCTTGTGGCTTCGCCGCACCCCTCGTGCCCTCGCCCAGACTAAGACTTGCCACAGTCCACATCCACCCGAGCGCCAGCACCCTGACCCGAAATGTACGTCCTCGCATCATGGATGAATGTACGCAATGGCCAGCGCGGCCGACGCAGCCAATTGCCCTGCCTGGAAAAGGGTCTGCCAGTTACGAGATCCAATTTTCGGCGCCGCCTCTGGCACCACAATCGAGTCTCCTGGTTTCAGCGTCCCACCCATCGGATCGCCTGACCACCAACCGGAACTATTATTTTTGGCCGACAGCACGGAGCCGTCCCCCCGAACTACAAAGACTGCCTTCTTGTCCGCGAGTGGCGTCATCCCTCCCGCTTGACTCAAATACCATTTCGCACTTCGCCCGGGCTTGTAGCTGACGGCCGTGGGGTTGAACACTTGTCCGTTCACCATTACATAGTCCGCCTTCTTCGGAATGAGCAGCACATCGCCATCGCGCACGGGCACGTCTGCCGCGGTATTTCGGTATGTGCTCAGGTTTGCCGGAACGCGCACGACCACTCGGCCAACCGGAGGATTTGCTTGAAGCTGCTGTATGGTTGTCTCCGTTCGTGAAATCGCCGTGAGTTTCGCATTCTTCTGATCGACATCCGCCTCAGGCAGCGCCTTCAGGTTCGTCTCCTCCTCCTTCAACCGCCGTATCATTTCCGTTCGTGCGCTCAGTTCGATCTCGCGAACGTCACGCCTCATCAGTAGCGCGCCGTACGGATACGCCTGCGGCCCAAATCCGCCCGCACGCTCAAGCACGGAGCTCAACTTTTCGCCGGGCCGGATTCCGTAAGCGCCCGGATGTTTTACCTCTCCTTTCACGCTAATCGAGGCGCCGATATCGTTCCAGTTGGGAAGCTGTCGTATCGTCAGTACATCGCCATTGTTAAGCGGCACATTTGCCGTTGGATCCCCCGCTAGTGCTTCAGCGATCGTGACCGATTGATGCTGCCCGGTAAGCTCTCCCTGGTTGGTCCCCTGGCTCGCCCACGCGTAGTGCGTCAGGTCCGCGGCGTGTGCGTCCGCACTCGGCTTCAATCCGCCTCCTATGCGGATCAAGTCAGCCACCGTCATGTTTGTTGTCAGCGGATACCGACCAGGCTTGCCCACATCCCCCTGGACGTAAACGCTAGCCGGCTGGATCGAGTTCGGGCTCCGGTGAATCAGCAACCGGTCCCGCGGTTGCAGCGAAATGTTGGCTGTCGGGTCACCCTCCAGCGCCAGATTCAAGCTAACGCTGAAAATCTTCATCTTGCCATCGGGTAAATACCGGAACACCTGCGCATCGTCAATTTGCGCATCGGGCGCGATTCCTCCTGCCAGATGCACCGCGTCGCTCAGGTGAATCTGTCCGGCAGTTCTGTACGTTCCCGGTGCACGCACGTCGCCCCACACAGACACGGCTGGCGGATTCTCGAAATCAAACCGGCTAAAAATTCGTACCGTATCCATTGCATGCAGGACCGGCGATTGTGTCGGATTGGTCAGCGCATCAGTCAGATCGAAACTCTCCACCGTTGGGTGAAAATCAGGGGCGTTCAGGCGAATAATTTCCGCGTATTGCCCCGCAGGTTCCGGCAGCAGGTCCTTATACGAGGTGATCACATCGGTCACGCGCATGCCCTGGCGATACGAATACCGCCCCGGCCGGATCACGTGCCCCTCCACGTACACGGCATCTTGGTTGTACGGCGCGATTGGAAAGACCCTTATGCGATCGCCATCATGAATCTCGAATGCTTCCAGTTTCTTCGTGACCTCCGAATCGCTGTCAACCTCGGGAATGTCCAGGCCCATCATCGTCTGGCTCTGATGCGCCACCAGTCGTTGCACTTCAACGTGGCGCAGCGTCGCCGTTGGAAGCAGTCCGCCCGCCAATTCCAAAACGGACGCGAGGTTTTTCTCGTCTTTTAATTCATAGATCGCCGGACGCCGCACCATCCCTTCCACAGTGACCTGCGGCCCAACGGGCGGCACCAACACGCTGTCGCCGTTCTCAAGCTGCTGTAGCCCCGATTTCACCCCATGCAATAAGAGATCATATAAATCCACAACTTGTACAAGTTGATTCTCGCGATAATGCTTCACAATCCGCAGCGATCCTTTTGGAGTTGGCCCGCCAGCGACAAACAACGCGTTCAACGGCGTCGAAAGCGAGCTGATGTCGTACGCCCCTGGATTTGCGATGTCTCCGACTTCATACACGCGAATCGTGCGCAACCGTGTGAGCGACACTTCCGCAGACACCTGGCGGAACTGCGTCCGCAGCGTTTCCTGCAAATTCGCCTGAACCTCAGCGAGACTCTTGCCGCTCACCAACAACGGCCCAACCTCGGGCAAGCTGACGCGCCCTTCACGATCCACCACGCGATAAATCCGCTGGCTCACCCCGCCCCACAAATCAATAGACAGGCCATCCCCCGGCCCCACGACGTAGTCCGGCCCCGCAGGAACATCCATCGGAATCAATTGCGAATCGCGCGTCCCGTTCTCAAATACCTCGGCGCCGAATCGTTTTGGCACCGCGGGACGCGGTATCGCTTGTACATACATATCGTAAAGAGATGGAATGTCGTTGTAAGGGCTCGCGGCTCGAACTAACTCAGGCGCCGGAGGCTGCGGTTTCGGCTGATACCGCCGGTCAAACGGCTGTCCCGTTCCCGTCGAGTAGGGTGGCGTGTTACCGTTCGCCGACGGATTCACGTCGCGCCGGTTCGATCGACTCAAATCCGTCGCGTTTCCACTCGGCCGGTTCGACCCGACCCCATAGACCGCGAACGAATCCACGACGTTTCGGTTCTCAGCATTCGCCACCGGCTGCAAGCTGCCAGACTGACCGTCCGCGTCTCTATTTCCGCGAAGCGACGAGCCACCCGTCAAACTGGAACTCCCGCCCCCGAGCGATAAAGTCGAATCCAATCCACTTCCCAGTGGCAACTCGGGAAAGCTACCATCACCCTGATCTACTCCCTGTCCGAACTGATCCAACTGCGCCCGCAGAACTTGGTCATTTCGAGGAGAATTTTGAGGACTCGATCCTCCCGGCCCCATTTGCGTCGGCGGACTCCCTTGCTCAAATTCCGGCTCGCGCTGCTGCCCTGGGTTCTGCTCTTCATTTGTGCCTTGGCGTTCGGCGCACTGAGGGTCCAGAGCGTTGCAATTCACTGTACTCTGCTGCCCGGTGCGCGCCCGTCGCAGCCGCATCCGCTCTTGCTCTTCCTCTTGTTCATTCTGCGCGATCAACTTCGCGCGTTCTTTCACCAGCAGCTCCTGCTCTTTTCCCGCCGCCGAATCTGGATTGAGCTGCGGAACCAGATACCCATACCTCTGCACCAGCTGCGTCGCAATCGACCGGAACTGCACGTCCATCTGCAACCGATCAAAAATCGCATCGTCCGTTAGATCCGCCTCGCTGATGATTTGCCCCTGCGACGTCGCATCCTTGGCTACCCATCGCTTCAACTCCACCATCAGGCCGGTGTCTTTCACCAAAATCGTTTTGATCTCCGCCGCGGACGCTGCCACTCGGCTCAAATTCTCTCTTCCCAGTTCCGAGCTGGGCATCACTGGCCGCTGACGATCTTGTGCCTCTTGCGCGCGCACCGCCGTCCCGCAAAGAAACATCACCGCAAGGACACAAAAGTTAAGCTTTAATGTTCGCATTTCGGAAGTCACTCGATTTCGTCCACCCTGCCTTTTCATCTTTGTTCGCCGCAATCCTCGCGCGTCCCAAAATTCCGCGCACTAAACACGCTCCCCGGCGCCCGCCGGAGTAATGTTGCGCACTGCGTTCAGAATCCCTTGCTCGGATGGTTCGATCTGGCTGGAATGAATGTCGAACGACGCCCAGTAGAAAACACTGCAATTCTGCTGCGACGCAACCGCGATGATCCGCAGTCCTGGCTGGTCTCGCAGCAGCGTATCGCAGATGTCAGGCCTCTTCGCCGGCTCATCCAGGGCGATCACCAAAACGTCCGGCGACGTCTGACGCACCCGCTGGCGAATTTCCGCCTCGTCGGATACTTCCCCAACTATCTCGATGCCGGGTTCGTCTGACAGGGTTGCCAGAATCAGCTCGCGCATCAACTTCGGCCGGTTGGCCACCAGAATGCGAATGGACCTGCCCATATCGTTGACTCCTCGTGCGGCTAAGTATTGGCGAATGAGCGAGAAAGAGAAGACTCAAAAAAGGCCTGTTGTGCTTGCCAACCTACCATTGGGCTCAGGCATCAGAAATGGGCAGCCCGGAGTACTGAAAAGTACCAAGAATTTCCCAAGGCTGGACGAGCGAGTACTACGTGACCCTTGAGACATTTCGTCTCCGCAAATCCTTTGGCGCTCATCTAGCTGCCAATTAATTTTGCCGCAACAACTTTTTGAGGGATACTAAGCACACATTCAAATGTATACTCTTTACAGGTCCCGAAACATAACTAGGTCGTATTCAAAGAGTTGAAGCCGGCGGAGAAGACTCCCATTCATTATGAAGAGGGCTCTGAGGGCTCCGAATGACACAAATTAACGATAAGCAGTCGTCGTCATCGACGAACGTCTTTGTTGTCGCCGAAAATCGTCTCCTCCGGGAATCGCTTGTCCGCCTGTTCCGCAAGCGTGGTGACTTGAGCATCGTCGGGGAAGCTTCTTACTCCGAATCCACGCCAGAATGCGTCGCCACCGCTCAAGCCGATTTGCTGCTCCTGGATTGCCTGAGCCCCAACCACAAGTCCGACGATCTCATCTGCGACCTCCGCGAATCGGTCCCGCATATTCGCGTCATTCTGTTTGGAATGGATGAGGACCCCGACATCTTCTTGCAAGCGGTAAGGCTAGGGGTGCACGGCTATGTGCTCAAAAGCGCCTCGGCCTCTGAACTCGTTGACGCCGTCCGCGGCGTTGCCCAGGGCGAAGCCGTCTGCCCCACAAAATTCTGCAAGGTGCTGTTCCAGGCCTTGGCCAGCGAGTCCAATCAACAAGCCGCCATCGCCGAACAGCGCGCGGGCATGCGATTTGAGTTGACCCAGCGCCAGCGCCAACTCATGTCCCTGGTCGCCATGGGCCTGAGCAACAAAGAAATCGCCGCGAACCTCAATCTTTCCGAATTCACCGTGAAAAATCACATTTACCGTGTCATGAAGCAGGTCGACGCACAGAATCGCCACGAAGCCTGCCATCTGATCCGTGCCGGCGAATCACAAGAAGAAAACTGGCAGTCCCTACCTCTGCGCTGACGTACAAGCTCCCACTTCGGCAAAACTCAATGTGCGCTTTCGCCCGGTCCATTGTAGGGGCGGGGCTTGCCCCGCCCGGCGTCAATTCCGGCACACCCCCAACCGCAAGGCAACCTGTCGGAATCCACATTGGCAACACACCGCCGATTACCGCACTCTAGGAATCGCCTCAACCCGCTCACTCCAATGTTCCACAATATCCCGCACCACTCTGTCCCCAACAATCTCAGCGGCCTCCAAAGCCGGCAAATAAGCCGAGTAATTCCCGAACACCATGCTCTTCAAGCTCTCCGCTGGCTCTGTTCCAGGCGGTTCCCGGTCATAGTTGCTCACCGTGCGCAGCACCAGCACCCGCTGCAGATCCACTCGCCCAGCACGACTCAAAAATGTCAACGCCTGCAACGTGCCTGAATCCTCCATCGCCGCAACCATGTAATTCCCTTTGCCACCGGTGTAGTACTTGGTCCACTCGTTGGCCCACTCATCCATCTTCGATCCGTGCCAGAACGTGCTCGCCGACATCGTATCGCCTCGCGTGACGAATGGCGGCCTCATAGCATTTGGGAAACCCACAAATCTCGCCCGCGATTTTCGCGACGCATCTGAGTCCGCCAAAACCGCGTCATGCGTCAGCTGAAACGCCCAACCCACAAGGCCCGCGTTCAACGTGTAAACCTCGCCTTCAAGATCAGTCCGCACCGGCAACTCGTAAGGCGTCTCTTTCCGCAACGGCACGTACCCGGTCGGCCAGCCCTCAGGAATCTGTCGCGCATCAATCTCAAACGCCAGATCGCCATCAATCACGTGATCCGCCCACACCGCCGACCCCAACGACACATCCGCCGGGTCCCCGCCGCCAATCCCCGCCACAATCCAATACGCCTTCGAAAGATCAAATCGGGGGTCCAAGCCCACCGCCATCACCGAAGCAGCCGCCTTCGCCGTAGCCACCCCCGTGACCATCCCCAATACCCCATCCTTATTCATCCGCACATGGCGATAACCGGCCGGCAACTCCAGCACCTGGTCCAAATGCTCTCGCTCTACCCACAACTGAAACTCCCCCGGCGCATCTCCAATATCCTCGCCGCGCTCAAACGCAGTATTCACCACGACTTTAACCACAATGGGTTTGGGAACCGTCGCACTTTGCGCAGAAACGCAGCAGACAAAAAACAAACCCATGCACAAAGCCGCGAACGCGAATCTCGCAGCCACAACGAACTCAGTCTGCCGGAATGTCTCAAATACCGCGAACTTGGATTTCGATACACTCATCCGCTCGTCCGCGGAGCCGTTGGAGAAGGGACAACGGGAATAGGAGGACGTGGTCGGGCCGAAATGATTTTGACAATTACGAAGACGCATTTGTCCGTGCCATAGAGTCGGAATTCTCCCTAGCTCTTCTCGCGATACGGTCTCAAACGCGTTGGTCCACGGAACCTCGAACACAAAGCTTGCCGCCGAGGTTTAGGATGGGACCGTCAGCAGTGCGCTTCTTATTTCTGGTTCGCTCGCGACGTGCTGCTCGCTCCGGTGGACCGGCCGTCAGTCGTAGAAGTTGGAATCGTTTTTAGAGCGGCGGGTTTGGCAGCGCCGTAAGCCATCGCCAGCGCGGGCCGCGTCCAGACCACATTTGGATAAAGACTCGGAATGCGGAAGCCCCGATACGCCACTATGCCCTTGACGGTCATTTGCCATACGAGCTCCGGAGTTTGAGCCGACGTAACTTCCTGGATCGTTGAGGTATTCGGGGTGGCTACATCCGCCGCGATATCGTATTCCGTGTCGCCATTATCCAGCTGTCCCACACTTCCACAACATACAGAATAGACGGGCGACAAGTTAATTTCGGAAAGCACCTGAACGCTCTTGTCGTACTCGTTTACTTGAAAGACTGGCACGCTGCTGTAGCAGCTAGGAACCCCGGGGTTCCCACACAAAGTGTTGTTGGCGTCCACGTAACGAACCGTCCCGTTGTTGAAGAACATTAGCGGAAAGATTCCGGCGCTAGGACCCAGGAGAACCGGGTAGTGCTGTCCATAGTTCCACTCGATGGGGCTGACACCGGCGGGCAACGCAAAATCGCCCTCTGGGCCCAGGTGCCACAGCACGCTGCCGTCACCTGCACCGTCCGCGTAGTTAATTTTCATGACCCAATTCTGATTGCGCATCGAAAGAATTAGGTTCCCGTCATCGGGCGAATACACCAGCGCGTTGGCATGGGTCCAATCGGCCGTGCCTTCGGGAGCATGGGACAACGAAAGGTGATCGAAGGCGTTCCATACCCAAACCGGTCCCTGCCGAGGATCCCAATCGACGATGATGTCGGCGAGCACTAAGCTGGGTGGGGGCTGACCCGCAACGGTCTTGTTGAAGTTGGCCAGGAAGAGGTAATGGCCATTCGGAAGCTTCAGCATATCGTGATGAATGTTCCCAAGAGTGGGTACTGTTAAACCAATCGCAGCAAGGCTACTTTGCACTTGGGCGAGACGCAGTTCAAATATCGTATTGCCCGCGAGATCGATCTCGCGTAGGTCCCCACCCGTGCCGATCAACATGTTTCCATTCGGAAGGGGCTTCAGTGGAAAAGCGGGGTACGGCAGATTTGGATAATACCAGATGATATTTCCCTCTAGATCGGTGACCACCGCGGTTTGGATCGTATTGTTCGGATCGATGGTATAGAGGTTCAACATTTCGACACCCGAAGCCGGATTTGCACCCGCAGTTGGTTGGACTGTGATGTCAGGTAAGACACCAGGGGAAATAGCGCCCGTTGTGAACGCTTTGTCTGCGTCGACAACTACTTCGCCATTTTCGAGATGAATAATCGCCTGCATGTGGTACGTACTGCTCGCACGCATCCCGGCTACCTGCAAGCCGACGTCGCCTCCTCCTATCGGAGCCGGCTGAGCCCAGGTGGTGAGGCCATATTGTGTTGTGGCGCCAAATTTGACCTCGACGGTTGCGCCCTGCGGAGCGGTGAAAGTATAAAGAGCGACCAGCGCGTTGGCGGTCCCGGCGACAGTGCCCGCTTTGAAGTTGGTAGAATTGAAGAAAGAGATTTGAGCGGGCGCGGAGGGAGCGGCCTGTGAAGCGGCCGCGGCGGTAATTTGCACTGAGGCTGGCGCTCCCGTTGTCGGCGCAATGTAAAGCCCAGAAGAGTTGATCGTTCCGGCTGCTGCCGAACCGCCAACTACGTTATTGACCATCCAGGATGGCGACGAAATACTCGCTCCACTCTGCGATGCGCTGAATTGCAAGGTCTGCCCGGGCATCAGGAGAGCGGAGGATGGCGTTACGACGACCACCGGAACCTCAGACGTTTGCGTATCGCTGGAGCCAGAACTGCCACCGCCACACCCCGTAACAAGGAGAGCTATTAACACCAAAAAAATGCCGAATGAAGAAGATAGCGCTGCAGAACGGTCCACTCGAGGCCTCCAGATAGATAGACCACCTCCCCGCACATTCCTAGCGCCAACACACGGTCGACGAAGCTGCTGTGCCTAATTCCCGACTTTCAACCAAAGAGTTCCCTGCGATTCCCTGGCGTTGATCGCAATCTTGTGGTCGTGAACTTTAACTCTTGGGATGGCCTTATAAAGGGTTTTAGGCCTTGACGCAAGTCCTGCCGACATTGGTTAAATGATTAGCATCGTAATACTTGGATTTTATCAGCGTGTCCGCGTCACTATATGTTTGGAATAATCGTTTTCAGAGCGGATGACGCCGCGCGAGGACACCGAAGCTAGCACTTGGTATCGTAATGGGAACCCTATCAGAACATTCGAGGTACTTGAATCCTTGCGTGCGCAGGCGAACAATTCGTCCCCTTGCCAGTTGTCGCTGCAATAATCGTGTGCGCTAGACGAACCCCATCTTGTGAAAGATTGTGTCGCATCGCAATGTTGCGACATAACCAAACAAACAGAAGGCATGGACGAAGTGGCGAAAGCTGGTTTCCGAGCAGGCGAGTAGTGGACGGGATGTGACTACGTTGTGCCGGGAGCATGCTTTGTGCAGGTCGTATTTCTCGTGTGGCAGAAACGGCTGCGCGAAAGCGTGGCGGGGAAATTCTTGGAAATGCAAGTGGCGGAGCCTGCGCGGAGCGTGCCAGGCGACTCGGGTATTGAAATCCGACTGCAGAATGGCCGAAGCCTGGTCGTGGGGCGAGGAGTACTGGCGTCATTTGTTGCTTTTCGGACCGCTCTCGAATGGACAAGTTTGGACAAGCGAGCGCCATTGTGTGCAGAGATGCAGAGAGGTAGGCGGATATTTCGCGAGGAACTATTTTGGTTCGATGACGCTAAGTCCGCTTATTTGACCAAAATGTCGTCTGTTGAACGTGGCTACTTCGCTGCCGCGCTCCAGAGCCGTTGCCCCGACTATCAGATCATCGAAGCCAATCATTTTCCCGTAGACCTCCAAATCGGCCCAGATACGTGCATGCTCGTATCCAGTCTGCTCGGTGTAGGGGATGCTCGGCAGGGACTCCAAAACGGCGTCCGGTCGCTCGTTCCACTGCCATAGCTCGGCAATCGTGGTCGCCGCAATCTCAAATCGATCATTCGGACGGGACGTGACCCATCTCTTCAGGTCAAAAGTGCCTTTCTCGCCCCGAATCACGACGTCCGCGTCCAGGATTATCGCCATTTGTTGGCCGGTGCCTTGAGGCCCTTGCGAGCAGCTTCCAAGTCACGATGCCACGCTCTGGCTTCGTTCTCCGGCAAGTCGGTTTTAGCCAGAGCCTCGGCCAAATCGCGGCCAGCACAAACTTTTTCGTTGTCCGGTACAAGGCGCGCGACCGGCTCACCGTTCTTCAGAAGCACAAACGTAACGTTTTGGTAGTGCGCGCGGTTAACGCAGTCCGCAAAATTGCGCGATGCTTCCGTGACGGTTATGCTCGTTTTCTTCATAGTCTGATTATCAGATTATCCGCTTTTCCGATGGCGTCAACTGTCTGGCATCCACGCGATTGTACGGAATCCGGACGGCTCGCAACCATTGCGGAGGCTAATCTGAGAGTTGCTGGACAAGTCTTGAGAACCGGCGCTGGGCCCACTTGTCTCTAACCAACAGATGCTTCGAACGTTCCGGGGCGGGGGTCTACAAATCACGGGCAAGAGTAAAATAGTAAATGTTGAGTAACGCCTTGTAAGGCAGGATTTTGGAAGTGGTCGGCCTTAGAGGACGATTTTAGAACTCTCCTAGCCTCCGGTTTCGAGTCTCCTAAGCCGTAACTTGTTGAATTCTCGTAGCTGCGGCTCATCGGCGCACGCTTTCGCCCCCCAGGGGTTGGCAGCGCAAAGCCTGTACCTCCGGCATACAGCTGGGGCCAACGGCTGTGACAGATTTTGTCAATGGTGGTGTTTACGGGACGTTGAGGAAACGGAAATGCACCGAGATTCTAACCGGGATATGACAATCCGGGAACTGATCGAACGCCAGCGCCGATTCGCTCGCTCCGGCGACATCTTCGAGCAGGTCGTCGACACGCTGTACCAGGCCAGAGTGTTGGGGAAACGGCTGGCAGAACTGACTGACCGCCAGATCGGGCAACTGCTGTTCGATGTTGTCGGCGACCGCTTGACCATTTCTGGACCTGAGACGACGATCTGCCAGCAGGCCACGCTGCGACTATTTCGGTCCCCGGCTGGGCGGCTGACGACAAGTGATGTCGAAAGCTCGAAGCAGCGGACCGTGTGCCCGCGGTGCGGCAACGACATGTTACTGGTATTGGGGATCGACGAACCCGACTACCGAGAGTGCATCCTAGTAGCCTGTGGACTCAGAATTCCTGTCTAATCCTGCTTGCAGTCTTTGCCATTTGATGGGTTCGGGCCCATCTCGTGCCCGTTGATCTGCGAGGCCTGCTGGACGTCATCCACCCACAGCACCAGCTTCTCCGGGCGCTCCTCGCCCTCGTAGAGCATCCGCCTGTGGCCCTCGCGGTAGAACCACCTTGCGTCCTCGGCGTCCTCGAAGAAGTACTGCTCGTCGATGAGCGGGTAGGCGTCCCCGCAGTCGCCTTAGTCGAACCGCACCTGGTGCGGCATCCGTGCGCGGTCGTTGAGAATCTTCCTCGCGTCGTCGTCCCGGCAGGCGGTGAACTTCCGCGTCGGGTCGTTCCGCATGCCTGCTGCTACGTAATAAATATGATCGCTAAGGATACCGAGAGTTCTTCTCCAACTCCGAGGCCAACACCGATCCGGCGGCAGTAGTTAACTTCCCAATCGCGACAATTCGGAAGTTGATCCCCCACTGAGGACCCGAAGGCGTCGTCATCATGCTTTGGCCGATCACCGACCACTTGCTAACTCGTCTGCCTGGATAACGCAACACCCGGCTTTGCCTACCGTCCGATCTTCGGCCCGATCTACCCTGCGTCCAAGGCGGCACTCAATGCCATGACGCTCGCTATGATGATTGAATTGGAGTCGACCGGGATCAAAGTCAACTTAGTCTCGCCCGGCTTCACCAAGACAAACCCCAACGGATACGCATCTCGGGTGCCGTCTTCAAGTGCCTGAGCGTTTCCTGAAGAATCGCTGCCGTCGCGCTTCTTTTGAATGTGCGGGATAGCGCATAATTATTCTTGCACCCTCCATCTATGATGGTCATCAAGCCATACCCATGACGGGCATCATATCTGATGCCGGTCATTGCGGAGGGCGCGCAGGTCGCCATTATTGGTCGCGACCAGAAGACGCTCGATGAAGAAAGATGACGAAGGGCAGGCTTCGACAGCTCTTGACCTAGCTCTTGGCGAATCGGATCGATTCAGTCAAGTGATTGGAGCATGCGATGAACAGTTTCGAACAACCGATGACAACGCGCGGTATCGGAACGGAAGGCCGGGGATCGCTAGAGAACTTCAGAGCCCGTCGGCGGGCGTTTCGCGCTCTGCATGAGGCAGGCTGTTTCCTGATTCCGAATCCGTGGGACGTCGGCTCTGCACGGTACCTGCAGCAGCTCGGATTCACCGCGCTGGCGACGACCAGCGCGGGCTTTGCGTTCTCGCAGGGGCTGCCTGACTCCGAAGGTGCGCTCACTTGTGAGCGCAATCTGGCATACATAGCCGATATCGCGAGCGCGGTCGATGTTCCGGTCAATGCGGACTTCGCGTCTGGCTACGGAGCCTCACCGCAAGATGTGGCCGATAATGTCTCGCGCTGCATCGCGGCCGGCGTCGCGGGCCTGTCGATCGAGGATGCAACCGGTGATCCATCGTCGCCGCTTTACGAGCTGCCGCTCGCCGTCGAGCGTGTGCGCGCTGCGCGCGAGGCGATCGATCAGTCCCGTGCCGACGTCCTGCTGACGGCTAGGGCAGAATGTTTCCTTGTCGGCCATCATGATGCGCTTCGCGAGTCGGTCCGGCGTCTGCAGGCATTCGCTGAGGCGGGGGCGGACGTGCTATTTGCACCCGGCCCCCACGATCCCACGGCGATCAAAGCGCTCGTTGACGCGGTTCGGCCGAAGCCGATCAACGTCCTGGTGGTTCGGGACAGTGGCTTGAGCGTCGCCGACATAGCGGCGCTCGGCGTGCGACGCATCAGTGTCGGCGGCGCGTTGGCTCTTGCTGCATGGACAGGTTTCACGCGCGCAGCGCAGAAGTTGAAGTCGGAGGGGAGTTTCGCAGGCTTCGCGAGCTTGGTGTCGTA
>Ga0185299_10002306_pt1 | contig 30164 bp, 25 predicted proteins | sample PaiPotPPA55metaG_FD_128002 | JGI IMG/M metagenome (GOLD analysis project Ga0185299, IMG submission 128002) | Iron sulfur acid spring bacterial and archeal communities from Banff, Canada, to study Microbial Dark Matter (Phase II) - Paint Pots PPA... ...
ACCGCTGGCACGATCACGCCTCGGACACGCTCGAGCGGCTGATCCCAAAATATACGGATGCTCGCTGCGGCGCTGCCGGCAAAGAGCAGGCCCAAGAACACCGACGAGCCGTTTAAGACGAGGATGAGCGCGCGATTGGCGGTGGGCGAGAACCCGACCAGCAGCTCAGCGGCGGTGACCAGCAGCGCGATCCCAAGCAGCGACCACAGGGGCTCGTTGCGCCGGTCCAATCGTCCGAAGAACGCGGGCAAGACGCCTGTGCGTCCCATCGCGTAGACGCTGCGCGAAAGGTAGAGCAGCGTCGTCCAAAGAGCAGTGCACGTCGACACCAACACGGTCACGATGATCGCGATTTGCCAGAGCCTGCCGCCCAACAGCGTCGCCAGGTAAGCCATTGCATCATCAGCATGGTCGCCAAAGCCGCTCGCGCCGCCAAGATGCAGGTACGCCGCCATGCACGCGATCAGAAGGGCGCTCGTCAGCAGCAACCCGGTGATCCCTCCGCGCCCCGATTGGGCTTGATTGCCGCGGACCTCTTCCGAAGTCGAGGCTGAAACCTCCCAACCGTCACTCATCCAAATCCCCAGCGTCATCGCGTTGATGAAGCCGAACGCACTGAGTGCGAGCGGCGCGCCGGAGATCGTGGAGGCCCGAGCGGCGTGTACTGGAGCGTGAAAACCTGCCGCGAGCGCGCTGGCCGCCAGCACGACCAACTCGAAGAGCAGCAGCCCAGCCGTAACGAGCGCGGTCGGGCGCACGCCGGCGTAGAGCAACGCGGCGCTGCCCAAAATCCATACGCCGCCCACGGCTGCGTCCCAAAGCGGATTCTGCGCACGGCCGGGGTTCAGGAGGTCGAGCGTGTAGATGCCGGCTGGAATTGCGGTCGCCATCGTGGCGAAGAAATTCGAGAGCAGTAAGAGCCACGCGCCGTACGCACCGGCGTCGATGCCGAATGCCATTTCGATCCAGGCGTACGAGGAGCCGGCGTTAGGCGCGCGTTGCGATAGGCGTGAGAATGCAACGGCGATGCAGAGCATGATCGCCGTGAGCGCAAGGAGTGCCGAGGGCGCCGCGGCTCCCGCCGCCGCGACCATCGGCCCCATCGTCGAGGCTAAACTGTACGCCGGCCCCATCGAGGCCGACGAGAGCACCGAGATGTCCAGAAACGACAGCACCCGCGGCAGACGCGGCGCCCGCGCGCTTGAGGCTTTAAGCAGCAAGCTCGACGACGCGAGGGTGCAGGCGCAGCTCGCGCAAGAGCCGCTCATAGTCGTCCGGCGTCACCTCGTCCCATCGCTTCCCAAGCAAAGCCAGCAGCGCGGCCTCGAGCACATTCGTTCCGAACGACCGCCCTTGGAAGTCCGGCGTCGTCGTGATAAGCGTCCGGACGCCGCGCTTGCGGAGTTCATCCACATCGCCGGCAGTAACGGTATTTGTCAGCACGAGTTTGCCGTCCAAGCGCTCGGGCATGAACTGCCGCATGAAGTGGAAATCGCCCGCGATGATTTCGGCCTCTTCATAATATTGTGGATACTTGGGTTGCGGCGGACGATCTTGCTTCGGCCCGGTCGGGTAAAAAAACTGAAACGGCAGCTTGCATGCGTCGGGCAGATATTTCTCAGCCAAGGCCTCGAATTCTGCAAGCCCGCGGACCGGCTTGTCGAGGTCAAGCGCAAAGATGAAGTCGCCGAACAGCACGTCGGCGCCGGCATCGACGAGGGCTTGTGCCATCCCAAAGCGATCGAGGGCGCTGACCATCAGCACTTTTCGCCCGCGCAGATCGATTGCAAGCTCGTCGCGCAAGAACGCCACGGCTTCGCGTTCGAGCGTGTTCTTTAGACCGCTGCCGTCGACGACCGGCGTTTTTTTGACCGAATTGAGCAGCCGCAACCCGTCGCGCAATGCGTACCGCTTGGTGCCTGCATACAAATAGACGTCGATGCCGCCTAAGCCTATCGCATCTACCGTGCCGTCGAGCTCGTGCAGCCGCTGCATCGCAACCTCAATCTTGCCGTCGGTTCCGATCCGCGAGATATCAAAGTCTTCGCCCAGCAGTTTGACCTGGGCGCGGTGATCGCGCGACGAAGACCCGAGTGAGACGGACACGACGCGCTTGGTTGTCACGCGGGAACCCTTGCTCGGCGCTCGGCGGCGGCGCGGCGCGTTGCTTCAATCATTGGCTGCGTGATCGCTGCGTCGAACGCGCGCATGTCTGCCAGCTTGAACCCACAGCGCGCCGCAAGCCGCTCGATTTCGATCACCCGCTGCACGTCGATGCCGCGCCCGAGGGTATAGGGCTCGCAGCGGTTTTCGAGCGCCAGCACCATCGTTTCGGACATGCACGCAAGCGCCGTGCGCCGCGGCAGATTCAAATCGAACTCGGTGCCGGGTTCGCGCACGCGTTCAAGACGCGGGTTGCCCGGAACGAGCATGTTGCCGCCTTCGGTTACCAAAACGTCGGGCCGTTCAAGCGCGACGCGCCGGCTGACGTCGTGCGGCAGCGACAACTCGCAGACGACCGCTCCGGTTTGCAAATCCTCCGGCTCGATCACGTCTTGGGTTGAGCTCGTCGCCGTCAGGATCAGTTGCGCTTGACGAACCGCCGCCGAGATATCGAGCGTGGCGGACGATGCGCACGGCAACTCCTCCTTGACGGACTCGTGAAACTTGCGCAGGCGCGTGGCGTTCCGAGCGACGAGGATCACGTGCTTGACGTGAGGCGCGACCAAATGCACGCCCGCCGCGCCGATCGAGCCGGTCGCTCCAACGACGACCGCGGTCGCTTGCGGGGCATCGATTCCCATCTCTTGCGCTCCGCGGAAAAGACTCTGAACGCCCGCGGCGATCGTCAGCGAGTTTCCGGTGGTGACCGGAATCGGCGACCGCTCGTTGATCGTGATGCCCGCGTCTCCGACGACGCCAGTGAAAGCGCCCAACCCCGCGACGTTGGCGCCGAGTTCCGCGCCGATCTTGATCGCGTGCAAGATCCGGTCGTATACCTCTTCTCGCGGAAAGGCGATGATCTGTTCGGGCATCAGCGGCGCCGCCACGAACCAGCCTTCGGTTTCGCGACCGTCGGGAGTCCGCACGCCGGTAACGTGCACCGCCGCGTAAGCCGGCATCCACTCCAGAATCTTGCGGATGATCGGTTCGCCCTTGCCTTTGGCGCCCGGCTCATAACGCTCCACGTCTGCGAGCGAAAGCGGATGGATCACAAAGCAGAACTTACTGGTGTGCACGCTAGCAATTTCCTGGCGTTTGAAGGAGTCCCGTGTCACCCTGAGCTTGCCTGTGCCCGAATGGGTATCGAAGGGTGAACCGCTCGGCATGGTCATGCTTCGACAGGCTCAGCATGACACTGGGACTAGTCGCTGGCATCAGGTTGTTTCTCTGCCTCGCGTTTGAGCGCGCGCAGCATCATCTCGCTGTTCTCTTTGACCTTGCGCTGCAGCGTCGGGCCGATCAATTCGGCCAGCGTTGGAACGCCGAAATCGTAATCGACTCCCAGCACGACGTGCGTTGTTCCGTCGCGCTCGGCAAAGGTCCACGACCCTTCGAACTTGTCGAGATCGCCTTCGAGCAGCTTATAATCGATGCGCGGCGCTTCGTCATCGAAGCAGTCTTCTTCGGTCCATTCGATGGGCGCCTCTTCGACGAGCGCCTTCCAGCGCGCGATCACCCGGTCGGCGTGGCGTTCGATCACTGCGACTGACTCGACATCGGGCATGAATTCGGGAAAGCGCTCCTGGTCTTTGGCGAGCTCATAGACTTTCTTGGCCGGCGCCGCAACATCGATCGACGTCTCGACATATGGCATGCTGCGATTAGAGCGCGCCGAGCTTCTCGTGGGCGGTCGCCAGGCCCGCGCGCAACGCAGCGAGCGCGCGATCGACCTCCGCCGCGGTGACGATCAGCGGCGGCTCCAAACGGATCACGCGCTGCAGGTTGAGCGTCCAAGCGGCGGTAACCCCGGCTTTGAGCATCTCGGGAATGATCCAGCCGCCGTAACCTTCGTTCGTCAGTTCGACGCCCACGAGCAAGCCGAGCCCGCGGACGTCGGCCACGATCGTGGGATACTGCGCCGCCAGTTCCTGCGCGCCGGCGAGCAGTTGCGCTCCGCGTTCGCGCGCGTTTTCTACCAAGTGCTCTTCTTCGACCACTTCCATCGCCGCGATGGCCGCAGCGCACGCCAACTCGCTTCCGCCGAAAGTCGACGTGTGCATCAGCGGCGCTTTCGCGTAAGCCGCGTTCCACGCATCCGGCCGCGCAATGAAGGCGCCGACGGGCACGACTCCGCCCGAGAGCCCTTTGGCAAGCGTCATCACGTCGGGAACGACTCGCTCACGATCGCATCCGAACCACGTCCCTAGCCGGCCAAGTCCGGTCTGCACCTCGTCGGCGACAAAAAGCGCCCCGGCACGATCGCATGCGTCGCGCACCGCGCGCAGATATCCCGGTGGCGGCACGATGACGCCGCCCTCGCCTTGCACCGGTTCGACGATGAAGGCCGCCGCCTCGCGCAGCGCGTCGTCCAAAATCGCAGCATCGCCATAAGCGACATGTTCGAAATCAGCGAGCAGCGGTTGGTACGCGTCGCGAAAATACTCGCGACCGCTGGCGCTGAGCGCGCCGAAAGTCTTGCCGTGAAACGCGCCGTGCGTTGCAACGATCTTGCGCCGCTTGGTTGCGGCTCGGGCAAGTTTCAGAGCGCCCTCGACGGCTTCCGCGCCGCTATTGCAGAAAAACGAAATCTGCAAATCTCCCGGGGCACGTTCGGCCAATTTGCGCGCCGCCCGCCCAAGCACGGGGTTGAACATCGTCTTGCCTGAGAGCGCCATCGTCTCGAGCTGCGCTTTGACGGCATTGACGACTTTGGGATGGCAGTGACCGAGCGTGAAGACGCCATACCCGCCGGCAAAATCGAGATAGGCTTTCCCGTGGTGATCGTAGATCGTACTGCCGCGGGCACGCACTTCCACCGGGGATCCGGAGACTTTCATCACTCGGGCGAGTGGCGGGTTCACGAACAGCTTGTAGTCTTCGTAAACTTCAGCGTAAAGTTCGTCGGCTGACTGCGGGCCCGCGCCCGCCGTGCGAGGCGCGATCATGCCGCCATTCGTTCGCACTGCATCCGCGCGATCGTGCGTTCGAGCAGCCCGATCACCGCGTCCGCCGTGTCGATCCGCATGATCTGTTCGCGCAGGATCGCGGCATTGGACATGCCTCTCAAATACAAGGCCAGATGCTTGCGCATCTGAGGGACCGCGCGCGCTTCGCCCCATTCATCCACCATCGCGCGGTAGTGCACGATGGCAAACCGCAAGCGCTTGGCATCTGCGGGTAGCGCTGTTGGTTCGCGCCCTTCGAGCAAGTCGCGAATTTGCGAGATCAACCACGGATTTCCGAGCGTAGCCCGGCCGAGCATGATGCCATCGACACCGCTTTGCTGCATGCGCGTAACGGCTTCGTGCGCTTCATTCAGGTCCCCATTGCCGATGACGGGAATATCAACCGCGCGTTTGAGGCGCGCAATCGCTTCCCAATCAGCACTGCCCTTATAGAACTGGCGCGCCGTTCGCGCGTGCAGCGTCACGGCTTGCACGCCGGCCGCTTGCGCACGCTTGGCGGCTTCACAATATACGATCTGTTCCTCGCTCCACCCCAGGCGCATCTTCATCGTGACGGGGCAATCGACTGCCGCCACAACGGCCTTCATGATCGCTTCGCAGCGGTCGAGATCTTTGAGGCAGGCACTCCCGCCACGCGTTTTGGTCACCTTGGGCGCCGGACAGCCGAAATTGATGTCAACGATGTCTGCGCCGCATTCTCGCACGACCGCCGCCGCACGCGCCATCAGCCCAGGATCGTCACCCCAGAGCTGCGTGGAAACCGGCTTCTCGACGCCGTGCTGGTCGATCATTTCCATCGTGCGCCGGTTCCCGTACTGCAGAGCGCAGGATGAAACGAACTCGGTTACGGTCAGTCCAAGTCCAAAGGGCTTGTAGAGCGCGCGCATCGTGCGGTTGGTAACCCCCGACATCGGCGCCAAGATCAGCGGCGGCCAGATTTCGTGCGGCCCAATGCGCAGCGGCTCAGCTGTCTTAAGCATAACGCAAGACACTATACCTTTTCATCGTCCCTCGCCCCGTTCGTGAAAGAGCCGTAAACCCAGCAGGCTCAAGTGCGGATCGACTAGCTCGATCTTGTGCGTGTGCTTCGCGATCACATCGGCTCTTCCACCGGTAGCAATTACGCGCGGGCTACCTCCCATCTCCTCACCCATCCGATCGATCAGCGTTTCGACTTGGCCCACGAACCCGAAGACGATGCCGGATTGCAGCGAGGCCACGGTTTCGCGCCCGATTGCGCGCGGCGGAGCGTCCAAGGCAATCTGGGGCAGCTTGGCTGTGTGGCCGACGAGGGCGTCTACCGAGACCGTGATGCCGGGGGCAATTGCGGTACCAATGTATGCGCCGGCGGCGGAAACGGCGACGAAGGCCGTCGCGGTACCAAAGGCGATCACGATCAGCGGCATCCCGTATTGCTCGCGCGCGCCGATAGCGGCCGCAACAAGATCGGCTCCCACCTCCGCAGGACGCTCGGTTTGCACCTGCATCAACCGCTGCTGCTCCGGTTTCAAGAAGGTCGGCGTCGCGCCGAAAAACCGTTGGCAGGCTTCGGACATCGTTGGGTCCAGCTTTGGCACGACGCTTGCGATCACGACCGCATCGACATCTGCCGCGGTCAGCTTTTGCGTATCGAAGAGCTGCGTCAGGAAGACGCCAAACTCATCTGACGTGCGGCGCGCATCGGTCGTCACACGCCACATCTGCCGCAAGTTGCGCTCGCCGTCTTCGAAGAGACCCAGCTTGGTCTCGGTGTTGCCGGCATCAATTGCGAGCAGCATCGGCAACCTCGTGCAGCCGCGGCGTCAGCGCGTCGAGCAGTCGCGCTGCCAGCAAGGATTTCGAGCCCGCGCCGAGATCGATGCGCGTCCCATCGCGCAGCAAGAGCGTGAGCGCATTGGCGTCCAGCCCGAAGCCGCGTTCGCCGGCCACATCGTTCACGGCGATCGCGTCGAGGTTTTTGGCCCGCAGCTTTTCGCGCGCGTGAGCTTCGTGAGATTCTGTCTCAGCCGCGAAGCCAACCAAAAACGTGCGGCCCTTGCGTTCTCCCAGCGCTTGGAGGGTATCGGGATTGCGGACCATGCGCAGGGTGAGATCCTCGGTGGTTTTTTTGACTTTCTGCTCGAATCGCCGGGCTGGCCGCCAGTCCGAGACGGCCGCGACCGCGACGACGAGGTCGGTATCGAGCGCGTGCTCGAGAGCCGCTTCGTACATCCCTTGCGCATCCTTGACCGGGATCGTGCGCAGGCCCGGCGGCGACGGCAAAAAAGTCGGGCCCAAGATCAGCGTGACGTCGGCGCCTCGGCGCGAGGCTTCGTGGGCGACCGCAATCCCCATCGCGCCGGTCGACGGGTTGGAGATGTGACGCACGGGATCGATCGCTTCCACCGTCGGGCCGGCCGTTACGACTACGCGCTTTCCTTTTAGTTGCATGCGGCGCGCGAGCGCCAGATCGATCGCTTCCAAAAGGCGGCCTTCCGATGCCAAGCGGCCGGCGCCGTGCTCGCGTTCCGCCAAGAATCCGCTTTCGGGCTCAACGATTTCAACGTCCCGCGAACGCAGCGTCTCGAGGTTACGCCGCGTGGCATCGTGCTCAAACATTGCGGCGTTCATCGCCGGCGCCAAAATGATCGGAATGCGCGCCGCCAAAAGTGCGGTCGTCAGCAGATCGTCCGCGATGCCGCTCGCGACCTTGGCGATGAGGTTCGCCGTCGCGGGGGCGACGACCACCACCTCGGCTTCGCGCACCAGGCGAATGTGGGGAATATCTTCCGGAGCATCCCACAGCGACGAATAGGCCGGACGAGCCGTCAGCGATGAAAACGTCAGCGGTGCAATGAAACGCTCCGCTTCCGCAGTCAATATCACGTCGACTGTAGCCCCCGCTTGAACGAGGGTGCTGGTCAGAGCCGCCGCCTTATAGGCCGCGATCCCACCGCTGACCCCCAGCAAAATGCGCGCGCCGCTTATTCGATCCACAAGTTATCCAACAGCCGCGTATCGCCGAATCGCGCCGCTCCGATCACGAAGGCGCGCGGGCGCAACTGCTCGATCGGTTCGAAGTCTTCGCCATCGACGACGTCAAGGTAGTCGAGCCGCGCGCGCGGGCTGAGCACCGCTTTGGCCTGCAAGATGGCCGCCTCTTTGCTCACGCCGGCGTGCAAAAGGTCGCGCAGGCGCTCGAGCGCTTCATGCAGCGTCGGCGCAGCGACGCGGTCCTGCGCAGACAGGTAGATGTTTCGACTGGAAAGCGCCAGCCCGTCGGGCTCACGTACGGTCGGCTCGATCCGCAGTTCGAGCGGGAAATCCAAATCGCGGACCATCCGCCGCACGACCGCGGTCTGCTGCGCATCTTTTTGTCCTAGATAGAGCACGTCGGGCTGCATGATTCCGAGCAACTTCGCTACGACGGTGGCAACCCCGCGAAAATGCTCCGGCCGGCTGGCGCCTTCGTAGGTCGTCGCGATCTTGCCGACGTCGACGAACGTCGAGAATCCGGCCGGCCGCATCGTGCGCAATTCGGGGACGAAGAGCACGTCCACGCCGGCTGCCTCGAGCTGCGCGCGATCGCTTTTCTCGTCGCGGGGATAGCGCTCGAAGTCCTCACCCGGCCCAAACTGCAGCGGGTTGACGTACACGGAAGCGACGACCGTCGCCGACCGGGCGCGGGCGGCCGCGATCAAGGAAAGATGCCCCACGTGAAGGGCGCCCATCGTCGGCACGAAGCCGTGTGGACGAGTTCGCGTGGCCAGAATGCTGCGCACCTCGGCAATACCGGTCGCGACGCGCATCGCGCCAGTCGTCCCTACCCCTGGGTCACGCGCAGCACCGTGCGGCCCACAACAAAGGGGTCGCCGACATCGAGCCGCACGTCGCCACGAACGGCTCGGCCGCCGACCTTGGTACCGTTGCGGCTGTGCAGGTCGGTCAAGACGAGGCGCCCTGACTGGGCCCGCACCTGCGCGTGCTTGCGAGAAATGTACCGGTCGATCGTGATGCAGGCGTCGGCAACGGAATCGTCGCGGCCGATCGTAATCTCACGTTCGAAGGGCCACGTCTTTCCGTCCAGGGGGCCGCTGAGAACCTCCAACAAGTACACCGGCGTCGGCGTTTCTACCGCAAGCCAAGCAGGCCCCTTTTAAGAGCAACGCACTGCGCGCCCCCCCGCAGACCCCAACACTAATAATTCGGGGGCGCTCGGACGATGTATTAAAGGTGACGCAAACACCAGAGAGGCTGCCGGAGCTCCTGCGCCTCGTGGATGTCGACGTGGACGCGCTCCGAAAGGCCGAGTTTGCACAGGCGCAAGCGGTGCTCAAGACGATCGTCGGCAAGACGGTTGCGGCCGCCGACATCGACGAGTGGCGGATCACGATCATCGCCGGCGATGGCAGCCGTTATTTCTTTTACGGCTTCTTGGGAAACGAAGCGGCCCCTTAAGCCAGCGCCTGCGCCGCTAGGAGCGCGCCGACGATCGTGTGTTCGGTCAGCAATCCGCCCTGGAGGTAGACTTCAAACGGCTCGCGCAGCGGCGCGTCGCACGATAGTTCGATCGTTGCGCCGCTGATAAACGCACCGCTCGACATCAGCACCGGCTCCGCGTACCCCGGCACGGCCCCCGGTTCGGGACGAAAGCGCGCATTGACCGGCATCGCGCGCTGCAGCCCATCCGCAAATGACTGAACGCGCTGCGCGCTGCCGAGCCGGATTGATTGGACCGTATCCGTGCGGTAGGCCCCGCACTGCGGATCGACGGTGTAACCCAGTTCTGAGAAGAGCGCAGCCGCAAAATCGAGACCCCGCAGCGTTTGCTCGACGATCAGCGGAGCGACGAAGAGCCCCTGCAGCAAGGCGCGTCCGACGCCCAACGTCGGCCCGAGCGCTCTGCGCAAGCCCGGCGCGTAATGGTGCGCCGCAACCCTCTCGATCAATTCCAAGCGGCCCGCAAGGTAGGCCCCCGCGGGAGCGATCCCGCCGCCGAGGTTCTTGATCAGCGATCCGATTGCCAGATCCGCGCCGACATGCGTCGGTTCCCGCGTTTCCACGAGCTCGCCATAACAGTTGTCGACCAAGATCGCGATGTCGGGGCGCACGGAGCGAATTTGGGCGAACAGCGCTTCGCACGGCTCGATGTCGAGCGATGGCCTCGGCGCGTAACCGCGCGAGCGCTGCACGAAGATCGCCGCGACGTCCGGATCCACCAATTGTTCCAGAATCGCAGCGGTGTCAAAGGCGCCGCCGCGCAGCGCGATCTGTTCGTATTTTAGGCCCGACCTCACTAGCGCGTCCGGCGCATCCAAGATCGCGTTTCGCAGCGTGTCGTACGGCGCACCGGTCACGCACAGCAGCGTTTTGCCAGATGCAACCACGGCGCGAATCGCCGCGACGATCGCGTGGGTGCCGCTCACGAGGGAAAGCCGCGCGAGCGCAGCCTGCGCGCCGAAGAGGTCTGCGAGCAGCGCTTCGTAGTGCTCGCGCGCCGCATCGTCGTAGCCATACCCGACCGAACCCGCCAAATCGCTCTCGCTTATGCCTTGCGCCATAAACGCTTCGACCACGCGCAGCCGGTTGAGGGCTTGAGCCTCGTAGCGAAGGCTTGCGGCGCGCTCGAACGCGCGCGCGCCCGCACGCGCGATTGGTGCGGCGATGCCCAACCGGCCGCACAAGCCGTTTAACAAGCGCCCTGCGCGCCGGACGCAGCGGCCAACTCGTGACGATCGTACGCGCGCACGAATGGAAAGTAGATCGCGCCGGCTATTGTGATGTTCGCGAGCACCAAAACGACGGCACGCCAATCTAGTGTTGCGAGGTACGTCGAGGCGAGCGTCGGCACGGAGGACGGCAAATAGAAGATTGGGGCGTGGACCCAGCCGGCGTGGAGTGCGAGGTACGTGATCGTCGCGAGCACCGCCGGGGCAAGCACGAACGGAACGCATAAGAACGGATTGAAGACCAGCGGCAACCCGAAGAGCAGCGGTTCGTTCAGATTGAAAACCGACGGCAGGAGCGTGAGTTGAGCGACCTTTCGCAAACGCGCCGCCCGGCTGAACAGAAGCAAGAGCACGAGCGGCAGCGTCGCGCCGGCGCCGCCCGGGAAAACGAAGAGAAACGTCGACACGACGACCAGGTGAGGTAGCGCGGCATGGTGCGAAAAAGCCGCCGTGTTTTGAAGTTGCAACGTCAAGTACACCGGCGTAACGATCGCCGCCAACGTGGCGGGCCCGTGCACTCCCGCAATCCAAAGCGCAGTTTCGACGACCGTGATCGCGAGCAGCGCCGCGTAAGTATCGCCCAACGAGGTTAGCGGATGCAGCGCAACGAGCACCCCTTGCGCCGGTGAAATGTGTCCGAAGAACAACGCCGCGGCAACCCCGACGATCAGCAATGTCACCAGGCCGCTGGCGATCCCGGCAAGGGACTTGCGAGCCACTCGTTTGGCAGCCCAAAATGCGGCCGCGGCGAGCAGCGCGACGGCGATCGCGAGGAAGAGCCCGACCATCCCCAGTGCGCGAAGATAACCGACCGCGCCCTGATGCACGCCGGGCGGCGGTGAAAGAAAGAATGCGGCCGGGGCGCTGATCAGGATCCCGGGGCGGGAAATCGCGAGCTGCGTGGCCAGCTCGTTCGATAAGAGAAACACCAAGCCAATCGCCATCACGCCGAACGCGGGCAAGAGCGCAAACGCGATGTGCTGCTCGAAGCGGATGCCGAAGCCGCCGCTCCCCTGCGGCGCCAAAAAGAAAAAGAGTGGCAGCCCAACGGCCAAGCCGATCAGACTCCAGGGAAGCGCGCGGCGAATTGCCACCATCGCGGCCGCATCGCCCAGGCGCCGCAGCGGCGGTACGATGTGGCGATCAAACCATTGGAAAGCTTTGCCTGAATCCCAGGCTGCGGGGCTTGCCGAGGGCTTAGAGTTTGCGCACGACGGCTTCGACGCGTCCGAGGATGGAAACATCGTTCGCGTAGATTGGCGTCATCGTCGAATTCTCCGGCTGCAGACGCACGCGATCTGCCTCTTTATAAAAGCGCTTGACGGTCGCTTCGCCGTCGATCATCGCGACCACGATCTCACCGCTCTCCGCAGTCTTTTGCGGCCTGACGAGCACGAGGTCTCCGTCGAGGATAGCCGCATCGACCATCGAGTCGCCGCTGACCCGCAGCATGAACGAGTCGGAGTGCCTCGCAAAGGAGCTCGGCAGAACGAATTCGCCCTCGACGTTCTCCTGGGCGGTTATCGGGGTCCCGGCCGCGACCTTGCCGATGATCGGCATCGTGTGCGTTTCGGGGGGCACGGGCGCCCCGGGTGACGGCAGGCTGCGCAAGGCCCGTGGCTTGGTTGGGTCGCGGCTGATCAGTCCGCGCCGCTCCAGCGTCCTCAAGTGGGATTGAACGGTCGAGGAGGAGGACAGGCCGACGCGCTCGCCGATCTCGCGCACCGACGGCGGGTAGCCGTGCTCCGCCGCGTACTCGGAGATCACTTCCAGAATGCGGCGTTGCCGCTCGGTTGGCTGGTTCACGCCCATAATCTACCACAGGTCCGCCCTGCAAGGCAAACATACGTTCGAAAATCCTTGACACCGCTGAGCGGCGGTGTGCTAAAATCTAGGGGACGAACAGGCGTTTGCCACAAAATGTGGGGTAAGGAGAAAACAGAGGTGCTTAGGCGGAGACGGTTCTCACTGATGCCGATGATCGCCCTGGCTGCTCTCAGCCTGATGGTGGCGTTGCCCACCCTTTCCACGATGCACCTCTACGCCGCGGCGAGCGAGCAGTTCGTCAGCGTGACGGTGCAGCCGGGCGATTCGCTCTGGTCGATCGCGGCCGGCCACACGCGCTCGGACGGCAGCGTACAAGAGTCCTTGGACCGCATCGCCGCACTCAACCACCTCAAAGACAGCGCCCTTCTTCCGGGCCAGCACCTCCGCATTCCCAAATAGTCCGACAAGGACTGCCGTAACCTTGTCACGCTGAGCCTGTCGAAGCGCCACCTCCCGCGCGTCCCGAAGCCGTGGCTCGGCTCACCAGCACGACGCTGTGGCCGGCGTGCCGCTCGAGAAAATCGAGCCCATCCAGCATCCAGGTGTCCAAACCGGTTTGAGCGTGCTTTGCAACCTCGCGCACGACGTGAATGCGATCGCGCAGCCACGCCAGCTCCGAGCGCGTCGTCGCCGGGAAAATCGCCTGCTCGCATTCCTCGCACTGAAAACCGTACTGCATGAGCGCACACACTTCGACAGGTTCAGTGTGACACCGTTGAAAAGGGCTCTCGCCTTTCGGCGAGAGCCCTTTGTCATCCTGAGCTTGCCTGTGCCCGAATGGGTATCGAAGGACGCAAGGAGCAGCCCCTACATTTTGATATGAGCGGTCAGGTAGAAGGCGAACGGCTGCCGCGTCGAGTTTCCATCCACGTTGACCGGCCCGAATGCGGGTTCGTACGGAAAGCGTTGATATTGAGGAACGGGAACGGTACCGCCCGCAAGGCACGGCGTGCTCGGCGCAGCCGTGCATGGGTCGTAGATGTTCCCAGCCGGCGGAACGAGGCTCCCCGAACTGTACAGCGTCGAATAACTGCAGATGTTCGAGGATGTGTTGTAGGTGAACGGCGTCACCTGGCCGCCGAAGCAGCGGTTAATGAGATTGGCGAAGGTCGCCGTGAGCGTCACCTTCGGCGAGACCTCGTATGAGATCTGCAGATTTCCAAGCAACTGCGAAGGGTTCCTGAACGAACCGGGCGGATCGAAGCTATGCGTGAACGGATTTGGAATCGCGAAGAGCGTGCCGCACGCCCCGGCTTCGTACCCTGTGCCACCCGGCGCGCCATAGGGATAGCGCCCCGGATCGGTCGTCCCAAAGGTGGCCGTGCACGTATCGGGGGCGACACCGGGGATCGATTCAGGTGTTCCGTAGCGGTTGCCGGCCGCAAATTGGAACGAGGGCGTAATCGCCAGCTTATTGTGCTTGTAATTGAGAATCAGCGTTGCGACATACGGAACGTTGTACGAATCCGCGCTTACTCCGATGCCACCGGGGAAGATGTCGTACGGCACATAGTTCGCGCCAGGATCTAGCAGCGCCTGAACCGGTGCGTTCCAATACGGGTTGGCAACGCTGCCGCCCGGACACGTTGGTGCGGGAGTACCGCCGGTCGTGTAACAGGGCGCGGCGCCGACGCCCGAGTTCGTTGCGCCGCCGCTGCATCGCCCGTCGGTTAAGTTCGAAGCACAGAACGCCGTATAGGCGTTGTAGTTCTTGATGTCTTGGTTGATCCCCGATACGACCGTCGAGCCGTTTGGCAACGCGCTGTAGTTCACGTACGCATTGGTGTACGTGAAAGCAAGTTGTCCCGCCAGACCATTCTTGCTGAAATCGCCACCGTTGACTTGAAGCTCCACGCCTTTGGCGGTGAGCCGACCGACGTTGAACCCGGAGACGAACCCGGTTTGCTGGTTCAAGAAGAAGTTTTCGACCTGATCCTGCGTCTTGCGATAGAACGGCGTGAGCTTGTAGCTCCACGAGGTACCTTTGATGTGCTTCTCGAGCGAGAGATCGTAGTTATACGAGATCGACGGCCGGATCGGGTGTCCCGGAGTCGTGAATCCGTACTGATAGAATCGATTTGCGAGGAAGTCCGCCAGATCTTGCTGTTGGGCATTATATTGCTCGTACGCGGCGCTGGCCGGTTCCGCATACCGCCCGAAACTCCCACGCAGGACCGTGTCCGGATTCATCGTGTAAGTCGCTGCCAACCTCGGCTGGTAGACGTTATAGGTGAACGTCGGCGCACTGATGTTTTGCAAGTTCGGCGTCGCGTAGAAGCCGCCGCCCGGCAGCGGGATAGCCGTGCAGGCCGTCAGCGGGGAAAACCCAGTGCCGATCAGCGACTTATCGATCGGAACGCCGGTGAGCGGATTGATGCACGAGTTTTGGTTGAATTCGTTGAACCAGAAGTCCCTCGCGCCACCGGTCGTGCTGGCGCCTTGGAACTGGAACTGGTCCCAGCGTAAGCCGAAGTTGATCAAGAGCTTGTCGTTCGGCTTGTACTGATCGGTAATCGATGCAGAGGTGAATTTTGGCACAACGGTATTGTACGTGCCGTTCAAGCCATTTTCGACCGCATAGTATTCGCACGCGCTGCCGCCACAGGTCGCTCCCGGCGCAATCGGTGGAAGGGATGTTCCCGGAAGCAACGGCGCGGGCGCGCCGTTGCCGCTACAGGATTGCGGCGCGCCGGTGACGTCGTAGCAGATGCCGCTATTCGGGTTTGCGCTGCCGACGATCGCAGCCGATCCCGTGTTGAACATCGTGCCGTTGTTGTTGCGCACCGTGGAGGCCGTGCTATAAGATGCCTGCACGTCCAAAAGGTGCTGCGCACTCAATTGGTCGGCGAAGCTAGCGCTCAAGCCGCGCGTGTGCGTGATCAGCTCGTAGTCCGGCCCAGAGGGCCCGAAGAAGCTTGAGACTGCCGTCTGCGGGCCGTTTTGCAGCCAATCGGAGTAGTAGCTGTAGCCGTAGATTCTAAAATACGCGTTCGAGCTGAGGTTCTTCTGATATTGAAGCTTCACGATTTCCTGGTCGTTGTAGATCGTGTCGCGCGCATCGAACGGAATCAGCGCCGGAGAGGTGCACGAGAGCGCCCCGAATCCGGCGACGTTGATGCACCGGTTGCTCGGAGAATTCGGGAAGTAATAGGGAGTGAACATCGACCCGAAGTTGGACGGCAAGGGCGCTCCCACCGAGCCGGTGTAGACCGCGCTGTCCGTGTAAGCCGGCAAGCCGTTGCCGATCGTCTGGTAGATGTTCTGCCCGATGTCGTTGGTGGAATCGTAGAACTCGGTTTTCAGAAACTGGCTGTCGACGAGCAGCTGAACGTCGTCCTTGCCGCTGTCGCGGCGGTGCGGAATGCCGATGTGCAAGTTCGCGACGACGTCGCGATCCGCGATACCCGACTCCAAGTAGCTGTTCGGGCCTGCAAAAACCGCCTGGCCCGTGGGGTCGAATCCGATCACGTTGCCGTACTGCTGCGTATACGCGGAGCCATTGTACGGATCGATATAGCGGGAGGCATCGTTGTTGTAACCGCCCACGCCGATATAATACGAAAAGTTGCGGTTGGGGGTCGCACCGCCCGCTTCGGCAGCGAGCTTGTGATAAAAGGCCGGGCCGCCCACGCCGATATCAAAAGTCCCGAAGCCCGGGTAGGTTCCCGTGCGGATGACCTGGTTGATGTATCCGGCCAGGCCTTGGCCTTCGGAGTTCGCCGGCGAGGCGCCGGTGTAGACTTGCAACTCCTGCTGGCCCAGCGATGACGCCGTGCCGGCCGGATAGTTATCGAAGCTGCGGTTGACGGGCACGCCATCGAGTTCGTAGCCGACCTGATCGTAGTCGCCGCCGCGAATGTGCACGGTTTGGTAGTAACCGTTCTGATTCATCGGCACGTATACGCCCGGCACGGAGGCGATGGCGGAGTACGCGTTGTTCAAGCCGCCGCCGCCGCCCAAGGCGGCCACGCGGTCGCTTTGAGCCGCGTTGACGGAGTACACGTCGGACGTCGTGCCGGACTTGACCAGATCGCCAACTGCCCGGCTCGTGACGTTGCCGATCTCTTTGAGTTTCTTTTGAACGCCGAGGGTGAGCGTTTGCGTTTGGTCCGCAAACACCGATTGGCCGGACTGGCTCGTCGGTTCGTAGCCGTCTTTGGCTACTGAAACCGTGTACGTATCGGGAGCCAGTGAAACGAAGGCGAAATGTCCCGATGCGTCGGTCTTGGTGGAAACGCTTTGCGAAGGACTGCTGGCCGTTACTTGCGCGTCGGCAAGCGGCTGCGTTGTCCCCGCTTCATACACGGTGCCGGTCAGGGCGCCCGTCGTGCCGGCCAGTGCCCACGTTTCCTGGGCCAGCATCGAAAGGAACACCATCGCCGCCACCAGCGCATACCGAAAGTAGGCTCTTGGCATGGTACCTCCCCCTTACGCGATGAGAGCATCGCTACAATGCAAGCTTCCGATTGAGCAATCCTGTGACCGGTGGGGCTCGAACGGGGCTTTCACTTGTCCGAACCGACTTCGCACGATTCAAAATCGAAGCTGTACAGCCCTAAACCAGGGCGCTGGGGCGAGAGCGCCAGCTCGTGCGCTCCGAAGTGCTTGTTCATGATGATGTCGTAGGCTCGAGGCGCCGTGACTTCTACGTACGAGCCACCGTCCGGGCCGTAGTGCACGTCCGGGCCGGCGTCCGTTTGAGCGATCGGATGGCCGTCCTGCGTTACGCCCACGCGCACTGAATTCCCATCTTCCGGCCTCATGACCGCCACGACTTGAAGCGCATGATACTTTAAGGTAGCCGAGCCGTCGTTGCCGCCGGAAACGACCGCTTGGTCGGTCGTCCGCCAGAAACCCTTAAGATAGATTGCGCCGTCCAGATGCCCGCCGGGATCGGCGAAGTTGTTTTCGACGCTCGTGCTCATGGACCGCGTGAGATTGGCCGGTCCCGGGCCGCGCATGATGCCGGCCTGCACCTCGTCGGTGTGCGGGTAGCACACGGAGCCGGGCTTGGTATAGTTATCCTGCGGTAAGAGCGGCATTACCGGCGGCAGTTTCAATTGCGGGTCATGCGCTTTGAGGAGCGCTTGAATCTTGTGCTCGGTTTCCTGGTAGTTGCCTTCCCCCTCCGCATTCTCGATCAGATTGCCATGCTGATCGTAGAGAAACTCGTGCGGCCACACCGTATTGTTAAAACGACTCCAGAGCGTGCGATTGCGATCGAGCAGCACCGGCCAACCGACGCCCAGACGCTTGTCGGCCGCATCAACGTTGGCCGGGTCTCCGGAAAACGTGAACTCGGGCGTGTGAATGCCGATGATGATCAGGCCGGCGTCCTTGTAGCGGCGGTACCATCCTTCAAGATAGGGGAGCGTATGGAGACAGTTTATACACGTGTACTCCCAGAAATCGACGAGCACGACTTTGCCATGCAGATCCGCGCGCGTCAGCGGCGCGCTGTTGAGCCAGCCGGTCCCGCCCGCTAAGTCCGGTATCGTCTGCACCGAGCCGGCGGCCGCGTTGGCCTGCCAAGAAGTGCACGCCGCGACAGCGGCGGTGAACACGAGTTGTTGCAATGGATGCTTCATCGAAAATGTGGGGGGTGAACCCGCTAGATTTTACCATCGCCGCGCTCAAGGGTCCTGTGACAAAAACAAAGGCCCCGGATTGCTCCGGGGCCTTTGCCATCTTCCCTAAGGGCCGACTAGAACTTGATTTGCAGCGTGAAATACGCTGCAAAGGGCAAGAAGCTGGTCAGTCCGGTGTACGGGTACTTGATGTTTTGCGAGAAGACGTTGGGCCCGTTAGCCGGATCGTTAACGGACGTGCCGTTGAAGAATCCAGCTCCCGGTTGCGTTCCCGCAAAGCCGGTGTTGGTGTCATATCCGCAGACCGTTCCACCGGGCGGGTTAGCCGAGGACCATGCGGTGCTCGTGCCGCCGAAGCAACGGTTGTAGATGTTCGCCAAGACCAGGTTCGCGGTCAGCTTGGGCGAGATGTCGTAGCGAATTTGAGCATTCAGGTTCAACAGCCACGGATTCGAGTACTGGCCAATGTTATCGAAACGGCCCGTATACGGATTCGGGATGTAGAAGATGCCCAAACTGTTGAGCGAGTTTCCGCACTGCGTGAAGTTCGCAAACCCCGGATTGACCGTGGTGACCCCAGCCTGACCCTGATTGCCGAAGCAAACGCGCGGGTCGAGCCCGGAGGAGGTCAGCGGCGAGCCGTATTGGCCGCCACCGGACGATCCGCCGTTGAAGCCGTCGATCAACTGGAAGTTCGGGGTGATTGAGAACTTGTTGTGCCGGTAGTTCACGAAGCCCGCGAAAACGTTCGGCCACAGGATGCTCATTTGAGAATCCGGGAAGCCGGGGTTCGAAAGCGGGTTCGGGATCGACTGGTAGAGCGGATAGGCTGCGCCACGGTCCAACAGCGGTTGGGCCGCTGCCAGGAAGTAGGGGTTGATCACATCGCCGGCGGCAATGCCGCCCGGTGTCATCACGATCTGCCCGTTTACGACGTTACAATCGCCTGCCGGAGCGGGCGTATTGGGTCCTGCCGCCGTGTTGTTGTTGTAGCAGACCGCACCCCTGGAACCAAACCGATTGCCCGTTGAGGTCAACCCGTTGTACGCGTCGATTGCGCCATTGATCGGGTCGATCGCATTCGTGCCGTTGGCCAGGTTGTTGAACTTGGTCGTGGCATGGGTGTAGGTGTACGAAAGCTGCCCTGAGAGTCCGTTCTTGTTTGGGTCACCCTTGTTGAGCTGGAACTCTACACCGTACGCCGTTTCGTTGCCGTCCGGAATGGCCGACACGAAGCCGGGGCCGATGAAGAAGTCCTGCGTTTGATCGGTGACGTAACGATAGAACGGGCTGAGCTTGAAGGAAACATCCGTTCCCTTCATCCGATGCTCGAACGAGAGGTCGGCGTTCGTTGAGACCGCCGGCTGCACGCCGTGGAACGTCGAAGTGAAGCCCAGGCCGAAGAAGTTCTGGAAGTCGAACGTCGCTGCACCCTTGGCCGAAGCATTCAGGTACTGCACCGTCGCCGTGTTGAACGGGTTGGCGTAACGTCCAACCGAGAAGCGCAGCACGCTGTCCGGGTCAAACGTATACGTTCCGCTCAAACGCGGTTCGAACTTCGTAATCGAGTAGCTTGGCGGTCCCGCATTCGTGTAGAGGATCGATCCATTTTGACCGTTCGGATGCAACGTCGGTTGCCCCGAGATCGGTGAATTGGGACAGGTCAGCCCTACGAAAAGCGGTGCCGTGTTGAACGCCCGATTGGCCCCTACGACCGGCGCGTCTCCGTTGGCCGGATCGTAGCAGTAGTCGTTCTGGGCTGCCTTAAACCAGAAGTTAAAATCCGGTCCGCTAGCGGATGCCATATCGTACGTGAATTGCTCGAGCCGAGCCCCGACATTGAGTAGGAACTTGTCCGAAGGCCGCCATTGGTCCGTAATGGAGTATGAGCTGAACTTGGGACTAACCTTATTCAGCGTTCCGTTGGGGCCAAGGAAGGTCGCATCGTACTGCGCTCCCGCCGCCAGCGCCTGACCAACAACTGGATTTGGCGCCGGGTTGGCAAAGGTGCCACCCGGGTTGCCCAAACCTTGGCCAAGCGACGGGTTGTAACACGTGGTCGGAGCGCCGAGCGTTGCACCGCTGCCCGGTGGAATCACCCCCGTGTAGCAGTTACCGTTGGGGTCAACCAGGCTCGTCGCGCCAGTGCCGAGTTCAGTGGTGAACGTGCTGTTGTTGTAGCGAGCCACGTTGGCGGTCGTGTAGTTCGCCGTTGCGGTGAGCAGGTTTTGCGAGTTGAGCTGGTCTGCAAACTGCAGCTCGCCGCCCTTGGTGTGCGTGATCAACTCGTAGTCGAGCGCAAACGGCTCGAACAACGCGTTTGGCGTCGTATAGATCAGCGACGCAGCCGCCGGTCCATTTTGCAGCCAATCGGAGTAGAAGCTGTAACCAAAGACGCGAATGTACGCGTTCGATCCCATATTGTGCGTGTACTGCACCTTGAAGACCTGGGCGTCATTCTCAGTAGCGTCGCGCAGGTTGTTCGGAATCGGAGAACCCACCGCACGGTTCGTCGGCGAGCTGGGGAAGAAGTACGTCTGGGTCGGAATCGCTCCCGAGCCAAACGCGAAGGGTTGTCCGAACGAAACGCCCGGCTGCGCGATTATTCCATCCTTGTAAACGGGAACGATCGGTGAACAGCCGGCGCAGCTGGGGTTGTTGCCAAAGAGCTGCGTGTTGAGCATGTTCAGACCGCCGTAATCGTTGATGCTGTCGTAGCCGAAGCCACGCAGATACGATCCGTTGTACAGCAACTGCACATCGTCTCGGCCCGAATCGTGATGATGCGGAATGCCGATGTGGATGTTCATTACTGCTTCGCGGTCCTGAAGGATCTGGTTCGCATTCCCCAAGATGGCGGGGAACGGTCCGCCCACGCAGCCTTGATCGAGGAGATTGGCACCTCCGCCAGGGTTTGGTGGCCCCGCGCCAAGACGTGGGTCGCTGCCGTCTGCATTACAGAACGGGAAGGCGCCCGGGAAGTTCGCCGTCTTGGTCGTCAAGGTCGATTGCGTGGGTTGAATGCCTGGGAGAAGATCGCCACCATTGAACTGATCGATGATGCGCTGGTTTTGATCGTACCCCAGCAGCCCAACGTAATACGAGAAGAGTCGGTTGGGCGTCGCCCCGCCGGCTTCCCCGTGCAGTTGGTGGTAGTAACTGGGAACGCCAACCCCGGCTTCGAGCAAGCCGAAACCTGGATAGGTGCCCGTGCGGATAACTTGGTTGATGAAACCGCCAACCGTCGAAGAAGAGGATGCGGACTGTGCGCCGCCCGTGTAGACCTGCAACTCCTGCTGACCTAAGTTCGTCAGCGTGTTGGCGTTGTAGTTGTCAAACGCGCGGTTGACTGGCACACCATCGAACTCATAGCCGACCTGCGAATAGCTGGCGCCATGAATGTAGATGGTTTGTCCCCAACCCATTCCGCCGTAGCCGACATACACACCGGGTTGCGATGCGAGCGCCGAGTACGCGTTGTTGAGGTTGGCACCGCCGCCAATGGCCGCGACCTTTTCAGCGGTCGCCGCATTGACGGAGTAGACGTCGCTTGTCGTACCGGACTTCACTAAGTCGTTTGCCGCTTTGGAAGTGACGTGTCCGATTTCTTTGATCGAGTGTTCGGTCTTCAGCGCAACCGTTTGCGTTTGGTCTGCGAAAACCGACACCCCACCTTGAGAAACCGGATCGTAACCGGTCTTACTTGCGGAAACGGTGTACGTGTCCGGAGCGAGCGTCAGGAAGGTAAAGTGTCCTGTTCCGTCTGTCGTGGCCGTCGAGGTTCCCGATGGAGCCGACACGGTCACCGTTGCATCTACAACGGCCGCGCCTTTCTCATCGGACACCGTGCCGCTGATTCCGCCCGTCGTTCCTGCCAGTGCCCATGTTCCCTGGACGAGGAACGCCACGAGTAGCATCAGCGCGATGCCCACATGACGGAGGGTTCGTTTAGGATTCATTCCTAGCCCTCATTGTGGTAAGTGATATACGCCAAAATAGGGCTCACCGAGTCTTCCCCAGCAAACCTTAAGCTGACGTAAAGGTCCGATTGGTCGGTGGGGGGCCCGGCTCCTCCTGGGCCCTTCGGGCGAGGACCTCTAGCGTGCGGCGGCTGCGGCCGGCATGCAGGCCCGGAGCAGCCCGGGGATCTGGGACGGGCGCTCGGCGACCGGGACGCCGGCTCGCTCGAAAGCGGCGATCTTGCTTTGGGGCGTGCCGGAGCTGCCCGAAATGATGGCGCCCGCGTGCCCGAGGGATTTTCCCGGCGGCGCGTTGCGGCCGCCGATGAACGCGACGATCGGCCTCTCGGGCATGTGCTCCGTGATAAACGCCGCGGCATCTTCTTCGTCCGAACCGCCGATTTCACCGCAGATCACGAGAGCCTCGGTTTGGGAGTCGTTCGCAAATTCGCGCAGGCATTCGACGAACGTCGTGCCGATGATCGGATCGCCGCCGACACCGACGCACGTTGATTGTCCGAACCCCGCGCGCGTAAGCTGGTCCACGACTTCGTATGTCAGCGTTCCCGAGCGAGAAATGAGGCCGACGTTGCCTTCCGCAAACACCTGTCCGGGCATGATGCCGATCGACGCTTTGCCGGGCGACATAAGACCGGGACAATTCGGACCGATGATCCGCATGCCACGCGTCGTCCCGACGACTCGCAGCACGTCGTGAACCGGAATGCCCTCGGTGATGCAGACGGCCGTCGAAATGCCTGCGTCGTGCGCTTCCAACAGCGCATCCGCCGCAAACGGCGGCGGCACGAAGATGCACGTGTGCGTCGCGCCGGTAGCCGCAACCGCGTCGCGCACCGTATTGAAAACCGGCAACCCATGCTCGGTTCGTTGGCCGCCTTTGCCGGGAGTGACGCCGCCGACGATCTGCGTGCCGTAAAGAACCATGCGCCCGGTATGATACGAGCCCTCGCTGCCGGTGATGCCCTGCACGATCACCTTCGTGTTCTTGTCCAGGAAGATGCTCATGCTGCGAGTGAGACCGCTTGCGCTGCGCCCTCGTCCATCGTTTGCACCGGCGTCATGCCGGCGCGGGCGAGTATATTGCGGCCTTCTTCTTCGTTCGTTCCGGTCAATCGAATGACGAGCGGAACTTTGCGCGCCTGCGTCTCGCCGAGCGCGCGCACGATGCCTTTGGCGACCTCGTCGCAGCGGGTGATGCCGCCGAAAATGTTGATGAACAGCGCCTTCGCTTTCGTGTTATTGATGATCAGTTCGTAACAGCTGCGCACGAGATCGGCGTTTGCGCCGCCCCCGACATCGAGAAAGTTCGAAAACGATCCGCCGGCGTTGCGCACCGCATCCATCGTCGCCATCGCGAGTCCGGCGCCGTTGGCCATCGTGCCGACCGTCCCATCGAAGCGCCTAAAATTGCGGATTCCCAAACCCGCTGCCGCCGCGAGCTCTTCATCTTCATCCAGCGGCAGCGATTTCTGCCACGTTCGCAATTCCGAATTCTTGTAGAGCGCGTCGTCGTCCAACTCGACCTTCGCATCGGACGCAAAGACTTTGCCGTCTTGAGTGAGCACGAGCGGGTTGATTTCAACGAGCTTGGCCCCGTACTTGAAGAAGACGTCGTAGACGCCGGCGAGGATCGCCGGAAATGTCTTGTGGTAGTGCGGATCCAAGTGAGCCTCAAAGGCAAGCTCGCGCCCGATGAACGCAGAGTAGCCGATGGCAACCTCGATCGTAAACTTGGCGATATCGTCCGGATGCTGCTGGGCAACCTCTTCAATGTCCATCCCGCCGTGGCGACTGGCCATGACGATCGGCCGGCGCGTCGCCCGGTCGATCGCAATCGCACAGTAGGCCTCCCGCAGGATCGGCAACTTCTCCTCGATCAGGAGCGATTTGACGACTTCGCCTTGCGGGTTTTGGCGATTTGCGATCGTCATGCCGAGGATTTGGTTTGCAACCTTGCGGGCTTCATCTGCAGCGCCCGCAAACTTGATCCCGCCCGCTTTGCCGCGGCCGCCGATCAGCACCTGGGCTTTGAGTACCCATTCGCCGGGATTTTGCGCGACGAAATCGGCCGCCTCATCGGCAGTGCGCACGTGCGTGCCGCGCGGCGCCGGAATGCCGGCCCGCCGAAAAAGCTCCTTGCCTTGGTACTCCATCAAGTTCATGGCGTTTTTACTCCAATTTGCCGAGTAGCGAACGTGCGATGATGATCTGCTGGATTTCCGATGTGCCCTCGTAGATCTCGGTGATTTTCGCATCGCGATAATACCGCTCGACCGGGAACTCCGTCGTGTAGCCGTAGCCGCCGTGAATCTGCAGCGCTTCGGCTGCATGCCGGCGAGCGGCCGTCGACGCAAAGAGTTTGGCTTTACTGGCTTCGGTCGTAAAGGGCAGTCCCGCCGAGCACAGAGTGGCGGCGCGGTAGGTCAGCAAACGCGCAGCATCCAGGTCGGTCGCCATTTGCGCGATTTTAAACGAGACGCCTTCGAAGGCGCCAATCGGCTTGCCGAACGCAGCACGTTCCTTGGAAAAACGCACGGACGCTTCCAGGCACGCCCCCAGAATTCCGCACGCTTGCGCGGCGATGCCGATGCGTCCGCTGTGCAAGGCGACCATCGCGCTGCCGAAGCCATCACCTTCGCCGCCGAGCAACGCCGAGCGCGGAACCTTCACATCATCGAAGGCCATGTCGCACGTGTTGCTGGTGTGGATACCGAGTTTCTGCGTCGTCTTCTCGATGCTGATTCCCGGCAGCTCATTGTCGATCAAGAACGCGCTGATCGCTTTGTGACCGCTCCCGGGCGTCCGAAACATCCCCATGATGACGCCCGAGTATGCGCCGTTGGTGCACCACTGTTTGCGCCCGCTCAGCACGTAGCCGTCCGCGGCCGGTTTGGCCGACGCACGGATACGCCCCGCGTCGGACCCCGCATCTGGTTCGGTGAGCGCAAACGCCGCCAAGAAATTCTCGGTCGCGAGCTTGGGCAGATACCGCGTCTTTTGCTCCTCGCTGCCCAAGCGCATGATCGCGGAGCAAATCATCGAATGCACCGACACCGTCACGGCCGTGCCCGCGTCGACTTTGGCGAGTTCTTCGATCGCGACGGCGTAAGACACGTAGTCTGCACCGATCCCGCCGTATTGTTCGGGAACGATGATCCCTAAGATGCCCGCCTCGCTCAGCTTCGCATACAGCTCGCGCGGGAAGACCTGCTCGCGATCCCAACGTGCGATGTGCGGCGCGATCTCGCGAGCCGCAATCTGGGCCGCCAAGTCGCCGATCTGCCGTTGTTCGGCGGTGAGGTCAAAGCCGGTGTCCCCCGGGGTCCCAGGCATCGCCCTTCCTACCTTTAGTACGTGTAGAATCCGCGGCCGGACTTTTTCCCGAACCAGCCGGCGGCAACGTAAGCTTTGAGTAGCGGGCACGGACGGTACTTCGGGTCTCCGAAGCCCTCGTGCAAAACGCCCAGGATCGCTAGGCAAGTGTCCAGGCCGATGAAGTCTGCGAGTTGGAGCGGTCCCATCGGATGGTTCATGCCGAGCTTCATGACGGTGTCGATCGCTTCGATCGAACCCACACCCTCGTAGAGCGCATAGATCGCTTCATTGATCATCGGCATCAACACTCGATTGGAAACGAAGCCGGGAAAATCCCGAACCTCGACCGGCGTCTTGTCGAGTCTTTCCGCTAAGTTTTTCGTAAAATCAAATGTCGGCTGCGACGTAGCCAAGCCCCGAATCACTTCCACGAGCTTCATCACGGGAACGGGGTTCATGAAGTGCATGCCGATGACGTTTTCCGGACGCGAGGTCGCCGCGCCCAACACCGTGATCGAGATCGACGATGTGTTGCTCGCGAGGACCGCTTCGGGCGGCGTCGCTTCATCCAAGCGGCGGAAGAGTTCGAGCTTGACGTCAAGCCGTTCGGTGGCCGCTTCGATTGCGACCGCAACGTCCCAATCCGCGATGTGCGTGGACGGCGTGATGCGCGCCAAGATGTGACCGCGCTGTTCGGGCTTCAGCCGTCCTTCCTCGACACCGCGATCAAGGTTTCGACCGATCACATCGAGGCCGCGTTGCACAAACCGCTCTTCCCGATCGTGCAGGATCACCTCGGCGCCCGCGGCAGCCGCAACTTGAGCGATGCCGGACCCCATCTGTCCGGCACCGATAACCGCAATGCGCAAGGTGAGTGACGGCCCTACGCGACGCGAATCAGGACGGCGTCACCCTGGCCGCCGCCGCTGCAGATCGTCGCGACACCGAGCCCACCGCCGCGCCGGCGCAATTGCTGCACGACCGTGCCGATGATGCGTGCACCCGACGCGCCGATCGGATGGCCCATCGCGACCGCGCCCCCGTTGCGATTGATGATCTGCGTGTCGAGCCCCAGATGCTTGGCCGACGTTAACGCGACCACCGAAAACGCTTCGTTGATCTCCCAAACATCGATGTCGCCCTTGTTCAGTCCGTTTTGATCGAGCAGCTTTTCGGCAGCCATCGCGGGCGTGAGCGCGATATACGGCGAGTCCCAGGCGACCGTCGCGTGATCGACAAGCGTCGCGAGGACCTGCAAGCCACGCGAACGGGCGTATTCTTCATTCGCGAGGATCACCGCCGCGGCGCCGTCGTTGACGCCCGGCGCGTTGCCCGCGGTGATCGTACCGTCTTTATCGATCGCTTTGAGTTTGGCCATCGTTTCTAAGCTGGCGTCGCCCCGAATGCCTTCGTCGCGCTCGAAGAGCGCGTGCGGAACATCGCCCGTTACAAACGGTGACCACCGATCGGGATTCGGTGCAAACTCGGGTGGCGGCGTGTGATGCCACATCGACCCCGGGCTGCCGTTGCCGCCCGCCAGTGCGGGAATGCGCGCCCGGGCCGTAGCCGGCATCTTCTCGACCACGAACTTCCCTTTGAGTTTGCTCGCCACTTTGAGCGGCAAAACTTCGTCCTTCATCGCGCCGCTTTCATAGGCGGCATGTCCCCGACGGTGACTCTCGTAGGCAAAACGGTCCTGCTCTTCGCGGGTCACGCGAAACTCGCTGGCGACTTTGGCGCCTTGCAACGCCATCGTCATCTCGAAATAGTAATCCCAAAGCCCGTCGTGGATCATCGCATCGATCAGGCGCCCGTCGCCGAAACGGTAACCGGTGCGCGCATCCGCCAACAGGTAAGGGGCGTTGGACATCGATTCCATGCCGCCGGCGGCGACGAGCTCGTTGCTGCCGTCGTTGATCAGGCGCGCCGCATTGACGACCGCCAGCAAACCCGAGGCACAGACCTTGTTGACCGTTTCGCTCGTCGTCGTCTTGGCTAGTCCGGCCTTGAAAGAGGCTTGACGCGCCGGCGCCTGGCCGACGCCCGCTTGCAAGACCAAGCCCATGATCACGTGCTCGATATCCGCCGGGTCGACGCCCGCGCGTTCGATCGCGCCGACCAGCGCGGCCGCTCCTAAGCTCGTGGCCGGAATGGACGCCAGCGCGCCGCCCAGGCGCCCGAACGGGGTGCGCGCCGTGCCGAGAATAACCGCTTTGGATTGCATACTTCCCATAACCGCGCGGCCTTCTCTACAGTGGCGTTTTGCACCTAGTGTCCGGGACGGGACGCTAGCGCGCCGTTTTGACTTCCGGCAACCCGTCGCGCCCGTCGCGCTGGGTGCAGATCACGCGCTCGTCAGGCTCGCACGATTCGCATTCGAATTGGATCGTTACGTGGCCGATTTCAAACCGCTGGCGCAGCATCGTTTCGAGATCGCGCAGCGTGGCGGTCGCTTCGCTGATGCGGCGATCGTCCAACTGGACGTGCGCCGAGAGCGCGTAGCTTCTGGTCGCCAGAGTCCAAACGTGGAGGTCGTGCACTTGCACGACGCCGGGTAACGCGCGCATGCGTTGCAAGACATCGTCCATTTCCATCGTCTGCGGCACACCCTCCAAGAGAACGTGGGTCGCTTCGCGCAGGATCCGTAAGACGCCCAAGATGATGATGCCGGCCACAAAGAGGGAGAGCACGGGGTCGATCCATCGTACGGCATACATGGAAATCAGGATGCCGCCGACGATCACCGCCAGCGCACCCAGCGCATCGCCCGCTACGTGGTAGAGGGCGGCCGCGATGTTGACGTTCGCTCGCCGGTCGCGCAGGAGGATCAGGCCGACACCGCCGTTGATCAACAGGCCGAACACCGCGACCTCGCTCATCAGCGCGCCGTGCGGCAAGAGCGGCGCACCCAGACGCCGCATGGCTTCGATGACGATGACGATCGTTGCCGCGAACAGCAGCGCGCCGTTCGTAAGCGCAGCCAGCATCTCGAGGCGTCCGAAGCCGAAGGTCTGCCGCGCGGTGGCCGGGCGCTGTGCAGCGATTGCCGCCGCGAGCGCAATGCCAAGCGCAAAGAGGTCCATGCACACGTGTGCAGCGTCCGAGAGCAGCGCCAAGCTGTGCGCGCGAAGGCCGCCCCAAAATTCGACCAACGCTACGAGCGCTGTCAGGGCGAGCGAAAGCGTCAGCCGCCCGCGCTGCGTCATCGCTTAGCCTTTGATCGCCTTGAGCGCCAGAATCGCCAGCATCGCCGCAAAACTCAAGAACGTCTTGCTTTCGGCTTGGATGATCACGTTCGGATCGTATTGGCCGGCGCCGTTTTGTGCGGGCTCCGTTAGCGGAACCAATTGGGGTACGCGTTCGCAATAGAGCGCGAACTGCTCGCCGAATTCGCGGCGCAAGAATCGTTCTTCGTGCGGGATGATCGTCGCGTACACCGCGGCCATCATTCCTAGCGAGGCCCCTGCCAACAGCGCGCGGCCTAAGAACGAGTTCTTTCCCGTGTACGCGAGCGCGAAGCCGCTCGCCGTGACGAAGTTGCCGACATAGAGCGGGTTACGGACGTACGCGTACGGCCCCGCAGTGATCAGCTCGGGAGCCTCGACGCGATCGCCCCGCGTCGTCACTCCGGAGTAGCCGACGGCCCAGCAGCGAATCGCCTCTCCGACGAAGGCGAGCGGGAGACCCAGCGCGATGCTGAACGCGCTCGGCTTTCCGAAAGCAGCCAGCAGCACCGCGGGAACGCTTAAGAGCGCGCCGCGATTCTTGAAAACGAGCGCCTGCAGGTCATCGCTGCGCGGATCGGTCATCGAGCCTCCAGGCGCGAGGGCCTGCCGATCGCTGCCTGCCACGACGCGTAGACCTCGCGCAGCGATTGCTCGATCGCAATCTGCGGTTCCCACCCTAAGGCGCGCAGCTTCGCGTTGTCGCCGTAGAAGCGCGGGATGTCGCTGGGTCGCATGCGCGCCGGATCTTCTCGCACTTCGACAGGGACGCGCGCTTGCAAGATCAACATGCGCAAGAGATCTTTGATCTTGCGTGGGATGCCGCTGCACACGTTGTAGGCTTGGCCCGTGACGCCGCGTTCTGCCAGCAATCCGTACGCGCGCACGACGTCGCGGACATCGAGAAAGTCCCGTTCCGCTTCCAAATTGCCGACCTCGAGACGCGGCGTCTGGGTGCCGGCAGCAATTTGCGCCAGCTGCCGCGCAAACGATGGGATCGCAAAACGCTGATCTTGTCCCGGTCCGATGTGGTTGAACGCGCGCGCGATGACGCAGTCGATCCCGAAAGTTCGCTGCGCCGCCATGCACAGATGCTCGGCGGCAGCTTTGCTGGCGGCGTAGGGTTCGACCGGGGCGAGCGGTGCGTCTTCCGTCAGCGCGCCACCCGAAGAGCTTCCGTATCCGTACACCTGATTGGAACTGACAAAAATGAATCGCGTCGGCGGGGTGATGGCGGCGAGCAGGCGCGCGGTGCCGAGAATATTCGTCTCGTAGGTTTCGAGCGGGCGCTCCGCAGCCGCCGGCAGAAATGTTTGCGCCGCCAAATGGAAGACGACGTCGGGGCGAGCCTGCGCGAGCGCCGCCTCAACGCTGCGTGAATCGTTGAGTTCTA